>Ga0182027_10010987_pt1 | contig 12839 bp, 8 predicted proteins | sample 712E1DmetaG_FD_121300 | JGI IMG/M metagenome (GOLD analysis project Ga0182027, IMG submission 121300) | Permafrost microbial communities from Stordalen Mire, Sweden - 712E1D metaG (Illumina Assembly) | ecosystem: Environmental > Terrestrial > Soil > Wetlands > Permafrost | place: Sweden...
ACTGTGTCGGGGTAAAATCAGTCAAGCGAAAGTCCTTTTGTGCCGTAAACACTGTCTAGTCAACATGTTTGTAGCACATCAGGCTTTCGCTGCATACTGCTTCGTGCATTATTCAGGCTAGGGGAGGGAGCGTCAGCAATGACGCTCTCTTACCCGACTATCTGCAGCTGCAGCCTATCTCGCAAAAGATGGCAAATGACTTGTATCGCTGGGCTTCAGAGCTTTTGAAAGCAGGGCGCAACAATAAATTGGCACTGAAGTGCCTCATGGACGAACTGGTTGTCCGCAAGTGGATTGAGGAACCCTAGGCTTACGTTGATGGATAGTCAGGGTATGGCCGGCAACAAGAACTGGCGGAGCAGTGCGAGCGACCTCTCGGACGCCGCCAATGGCGACCGCCGACTCCCTCTCTAGGACTTCCAGGTCGGGGTCGGGCCAAGAGCCATGTCAACGTCGCTGGTGAACCGAATGGAGGAGGCGAGTCTGTGGCCGACGAGAAAAGGGAAAGTATTTCCGGCGAAAGCCTTCCCTGGTTCGATGGCGTCGCTAGTCGCGGGTGAGCCGACCGTTTCATCGGTGGACCAGGGCGCGCCGTTCTTCACGTCCTCAGCGACTTCTGCCGGAAGGCGGCGCTGGTGGCCGGCTTCCGGCGAGGCCATCTTGGCGTTCTCCAATGCGGCTGCCAAACCGTCTTGGTTTCCGAGCCGAACCTCGACAAGCGGACAGCGAACCTGCTGAGCAGTCTGACGGACCGCCACTTCTTGGTCGTGGAAGAGGGTACGTTGACGCGTCTCTCAAAGTCGACGGCTATCTACGCCGGCGAGAATCCAGAAACTCACAAGATTCAGAATTCCATCCACATCCACATCACTCCTACAAACGCAGAACCATCCGCCTCTCCCCTGTGGATCGAGAAAATGATTGAGCGCCTTCCAGTTCACTTGGACCAATACCGCGCTAAGAATCTACGCAACGTACATCGCGCGATGTGGATTGCATCCGGCTTGTCTTCCGAGACGGCGGCAATCGCGACGGCACTGGGACGCTGCATGGTGGACGCACCTGAACTTCTTCAGAAGCTGGTGGTCCTTCTGAAAGCCCAAGACCAGCAGCACCTCTCTGAAATGTCGAACACTACCGAGGCCATCGTCTTGGAAGCGACCCGGGCGCTCAGCCGTGACGGTCGGGAGCACACCTACGTCAAGGAAATCGCGGCCGAGGCCAACCGTTTGCTGGAGGCTCGCGGTGAAGCGGTGCGGCTGAGTCCGGAAAAGGCAGGCCACCGGTTGAAGAAACTCGGTCTGCGCACTCACCCGCTATCACAAACTGGCAATGGTCTGACGTTCGATAAGGCCACCCTCGCCCGGATTCAACAGCTTGCTGCGGTGTACATGATGGAGGGTACGCCGGCGGAGACCGAGAACCTCCATGGCTCGCAAACTACAGAAAATAATTAAGTTGAGGAGGTTATGGAGGTTATGAATGTTTTTGAACCAAAATTTCCCGCTGAAGGCTGAAATTGATAGCCAATTCAGTTGGTCATCAACTTCAGCCTTATGCGCATACCCACCACTTTCACTTTATGGGGTGTCAACTTTCACCTTATGGGGTCAAACTTTCACCTTATGCGTCTACCCACAGAGTGTCTGGTAAACGGCCACCTGTCTGTTAGCTGCACCCCGAGTTATATATAGATAAACTATACTTTTACCTATAAGTCTTTTTATTTCATCGTTTTGTAAAAGTAATTGCTACTTATTATTCCAGTTCGAGTAAGCGGTTCGATTCTCTCTTTTCCGGCAACACCAAACCAACGCAGAATTGCCATGTGCGGCAATGCAGAGCCGCCAGCGAAGGAGGGAACGTATGAAGCACGATGGCGAGAAATCGCGACGGGTTTTGAAAGCTTCGGAACCAAGACCCAAGCTTAATCACCTTGAGGTGCGCAAAATACTTGCGGCGATCGATGACTCGGATGTTTCTGGCCTTCGGGATCGAGCGCTTATCTCTTTGTTGTTTTACAACCATGTACGCCTCGGAAGTGCCTTGCGCATGCAGCCCGAAGACGTGTTTTGGCAGAACGAACATCCATATTTGCGAGTTCTCGTAACGAAGGGAGGAGATCGAAAGCACGAGATAATTCTGCCCTGCTTCCCAGAGGCTTACGCGGCCTTGATTGACTATGTCGAGAAGGCACTCTTTCCCTCTGAATTGCGAGGCCCCTTGTTCCGTACTGTCGATCGAAGGACCGGCAATGTCACAGGTGAGTCCCTTTCAGCGGGAAGAGCGCACTTTTCCATCAATCAGCACGCCCATCGAGCCGGCATCGAGCGAGAGATTTCGCTGCACGAATTCAGGGTAGCCGGAGCCTCTCTTCTCAAGCAGCAGTTTGAAGCACAATAATTTCAGATTGGAAACGCCTCGGCTCCCACTGTAACCGATCCACTTCCTTCAAAGGGACATTAAACCCGTTCGCTGGCGCTAACTCCTTTTGAAGTATCGAGCCCCGTGCAAAGAAGAACACGCTCCAACGGAAAACAGAACTCAGAGGGGAACAACTAACAATGCCACGCATTTCGAAAACTCGGTTGAAAATCTTACTCGAGTCCGGCTTCCCACTCGAATTGTTGACCAAATTCGTTAATCTCAGCGCGCTACGAATGGCCCTTTACTACAAGCGTGCTCCAGAATCACGGCTGGATCAGATCGAAGATCCGAAATCAGATGATAATGAGAGCGCCTAAGGTGTTTTCGGGTTTGGGTCAGCCTTGTATCGGGACGCAATCAGAGTCGCGATCGGCGTCTTCAGGACGAATTCTGCTTCAAGTCCAGGCTCCCAAGAATCCCAGCGCCTATCTGAGTGGCAGATTTGATCAGGGCTGTGAAACAGTGAAGTGGATGTCCGTAGCGGGGTTTGGTTCGTACGGCTTCCCGCCCCTGCGAGGACACCAGGCATCGCCGGGGTCACGCGTGCTTATGGTGTATTCGCCGGGCGGCAAATCGTAGTCCCTTGCTAGGTCCATGGGGCTAACGGTGCATGTGTGCGGTGGAAGAGACCAGGAAACGGTCGCCGTGCACATGAGCGGCTCGTAGTATCCCGTTGGATCAGCTTTGCAATGCTCGTCTGAAGCAATCTGGCGCTTGTTCAATATGCGATGACCGTATGCGTCATAAAGAACATAGCCGCCAGCGTTGAAGTAGGCGGCCTCTCGTCTACCGCACCCGCCGAGCTCTATCGTGCGATCTGTTGAGTTGATTGTCCAGAGGTACATGGGGATCGATTCGCCCCTGAGAAATTGGCGTTGCTCCATTGAAATCGCATTTTCGGGGTCATGTGCGCCTTCGATTGGGTAGGGCTGTCCATGAACGAGGTACTGAGGTTTGTTGCACTCGGCGGGGACAGCGGGCTTTGGCATTGATTCGCTCGCCTGGGCAAGCTTTGCTTGATGCAAATTGAGTGGGTCGCCGTCGTAGCTGCCCCGGCGCCAGGCACTGATGTCGATCGAGACGCAATCTTGCCCTCCGAATGGCACTTCCACAGATTGAGAGGTGTCCTTGGGCTGCGGCCCGGTGCTACTGGAGGCGGTTAGACTCGCATCGCGGTCCAAGCTCAATTCGAGCTTTGGCGTGAAGGAGCAGTATCCCGTCACCTTGCCAGATGACGCGGCTATCTGTATTTACAGACCGTCCCTGAATCAGTATGAATCGGGTGAACTCGAGATTTGCGATATCGCATGGCCGTACGTGAAAGAGACACGACCGGAGACGACTAGAGAATTCGAATCGTACAGAATTGCGATAAGAGAGGCACTGCGGATGCGTCCCTGCATCCTCTGTCGCTTTTCTGCCGCTGACGCAAGCTTCACTGAAAAGCTCTTTTTGAAGGGGATCGCGCTAGTACAGATCACCCGAGCATTGCATCTCGGATGTGCAGCGAAGTACATCAGCTTGCTAAACGAACCTGGGGGAGAGCTGATATCTCGGCTCAGCTATTTTGGTGACCTGATCGAACAGATAGTAGGACCTACACTGGAGCCCCAGAACTGGGCGCTGATCGAAGTGATCATGGCCAAGTACGAGCTCGGTTGGTGTGTAACGTACTTGGCTTCGGCCGTGAGCACGTTCAAATTGACCTGCCGCGAAGCCGAGCAAGTACTCAAATTGTCGATCGACAGAGTGCGTGCTCTCAGCAATGAGCGAAAGTTGAGAGAGTTGACCGAAGATCAAGCTCTCCGACTCTCGTGCATCACTCGAACGTTTTGCGCTGCTGAACGTTCTCGCGGGTTGATGGCTCCTCACTGGTTTACCACGCCAAATTCGGACCAGGTATTTGCGGGCCAGCGCCCAATCGATCGCATGTCTACCGATGACTTGGAAGAGCTAGAAACCATCTGTAGACGCGTCCGTTCCCTTGCAGGCTACTAAGCCGTAGTGAGCAGCTCCAGTCATGATGCACAAATCATCCAGACTGGATCTGTACAGCATGCGCTGAGCGGCCAACTATGTTCTATAGGCCTGCGGAACTCTTTTGCCTGCGCAAACTTTGCTTGGGCACTCGGCCATTGTCCGGAGACGAGTTGATACTCTAGTCAAGTTATGGACTCTGCAGAATAAGTAAAAGTTGTTATGAATCACATCCACTTCAAACACAAAAACTGGAGCAGAGAAGCCTCTCTGCTCCAGTAAAAGTAAAGTAAAGTACCTATGAACAACCGCTAGTCGAGCCGCAGCTCATGCAGCGATAGCAACTCCCATTGCGCACCATGATGGCCCCGCACGTCGAGCAGCTTGGCGCATCGCCCATCTCGTACATATCGCGCATGGCGTCAGCCGCGTGATAGATCCCGCGGTCTTGCAGGCTGGGCATCTGCGCCGACCCCGCTTCCCCGCCCCAGGCTTGTGCCTCTGGCGCAATGCCACCGCCCGCAGCCGAGCCGTGGCCGCTCACCTGGTTCAGCCGCTTCGCCACTTCCTCTGCCAGCTTGGCCAGGTGGTTTTGTGAGGCAGCGGCCTCTTCCTCATGATCGCTCTCTGAAAGCATGGACGGCGAGGCAGGCAGTTGCGGCGCCTGCGGAGCCAGACCTGCAAACAGCGTCAACTGCTCACCGGAGAGAAAGCGCAGATTCAACCAGCGGAAGATATAGTCCATCAGGCTCTTCGCATAGCCGATCTGTTCGTTGCCCGTCCAGCCCGAAGGCTCAAAGCGCGTGTGCGCAAACTTCTCGCACAGCACCTTCAGCGGAACTCCGTGCTGCAGCGCCAGCGAAATCGACGTCGCAAAAGCATCCATCAATCCGGAAACCGTCGACCCCTCCTTCGCCATCTTGATGAAGATCTCTCCCGGCTGGCTATTCGGATAGAGGCCCACCGTAATGTAGCCCTCGTGCCCGGCGATCGAGAACTTGTGCGTGATCGAAGCCCGCTCATCCTGCAGCCTGTGCCGCACGGCGCGAGGCGGCCCGTTCAGATCCTGCACTTCCCTCGCCTGTTCGGCTGTCGCAGACGCCGTCGTCAGCACTGCAATCGCGGCTGTCTTCGCGTAGTCCTCCAGCGTCTTCTGGAAAGTCGCTGCGGCCTCAAGCATCTGCCGCGCGCTCACCTCCATCTTCGCGCCGTTCCCGGCATCGAGCGCCTTCATATCGGCCTCGACCACAGCCTGCGCCGCCGCCATCTGCGCCAGTACGCGGCTACCCACAACATCCAGCGCTGTAGGCTCCTTCTTCGCGTCCATGCTGGTGTTCAGCGGCTGTGTTCCCTTCGACCCGTCGCGGTAGATCGCCACCGCCTTGATGCCCTGCCGCCAGCTCTCCGCATACGCCTCGGCAACGTCGTCCACCGTAGCCTCGTGCGGCAGGTTCACGGTCTTCGAGATCGCGCCCGACAGGAACGGCTGCGCCGCCGCCATCATCTTGATGTGCCCCATGTAGTTGATTGAGCGCGTGCCCTTGGCCGGCTTGAAGCTGCAATCGAACACCGCCAGGTGCTCCGGCTTGATCCCCGGCGCCCCCTCGATCGTGCCTGTCGCGTCGATGTAGCTGACGATCGCGTCCACCTCGTCGTTCTTGTAGCCCAGCTTGAACAGCGCCGCCGGCACCGTGTTGTTCACGATCTTGATCATGCCGCCGCCCACCAGCTTCTTGTACTTCACAAGCGCCAGGTCCGGCTCAATCCCCGTCGTATCGCAATCCATCATGAAGCCGATCGTCCCCGTCGGCGCCAGAACCGTCGTCTGCGAGTTGCGATAGCCGTACTTCTCGCCGTACATCAGCGCCATGTCCCAGCTCTCGCGGCTCGCGTCGATCAGCGCGTCCAACTGCGGCACATTAAAGGGTTCTCCGCTCTGCCGCGACTTGCCGATGTTGTTCACCTCCGCGCGGTGCATGCGGATCACGTCTAGAAACGGCTCGCGGTTCACATAGAACCCAGGGCAAGCCCCGCCCTGCCGCTCTACCGATGCGGTCAACGTCGTCGCCGCTCCCAGCGGTGGGCAGTTGGCCGCAATCACCGCCGACTGCAGATACGCCTGTCCGCACATAATCGCCGTCAGGCTTCCTGCCAAATCGCGCCCGGCCGCTGAATCGTACGGCAGCCCGAAAGCCATCAGCAGAGCGCCCAGGTTGGCATAGCCCAGCCCCAGCGGACGGTAGTCGTGCGAGTTCTGCGCAATCGCCTCGGTCGGATATCCGGAGTTGTCCACCAGGATCTCCATCGCTGTCACCATCGTCGAAATCGCGTGCCGGTAATCGTCAATCTCAAACACGCCCGCCGCGTTCACAAACTTCAGCAGGTTAAAGCTCGCCAGGTTGCACGCCGAGTTGTCCAGGAACATGTACTCCGAGCACGGATTCGAGGCATTGATCCGCGCCGTGTTCTTGCTCGTGTGCCACTTGTTGATCGTCGTGTCGAACTGCATCCCAGGATCGCCGCAAAGCCACGTCGCCTCGGCAATCTTCTTCATGATGTCGCGCGCCTTGTAGGTCCCCGCTACCTCACGGTCCTTCACCGTATAGGTGTTGAAGTCGCCGTTGTTCTCATACGCGCGCATGAACTCGTCGCTTACCCGCACCGAGTTGTTGGCGTTCTGGAAGAAGATCGACGAATAGGCCTCCGAGTCCGGCCCCGATCCGTCGTAGCCGGCCTTGATCAACGTGAACGCCTTGGCCTCTTCCTTCGCCTTGCAATCGATGAAATCCATGATGTCCGGGTGGTCCACATTCAGGATCACCATCTTGGCCGCGCGCCGCGTCTTGCCGCCAGACTTGATCACGCCGGCAAAGGCATCAAACCCGCGCATGAAACTCAACGGCCCCGACGCCTGCCCGCCGCCCGAAAGTTGCTCCTTCGATCCGCGGATCGACGATAGGTTCGTTCCCGTACCCGAACCCCACTTGAACAGCATCCCCTCGGTCTTCGCCAGTGTCAGAATCGAGTCCAGCGAGTCGTCCACCGCATTGATAAAGCACGCCGAGCACTGCGGATTCTTATAGCCCGTAGCCGAGTACTTCACACCGCCCGTCGAAGGGTCCCAGTGCCAATTCTTACCGTCCGCGTCCGGCTCCAGGCGGTCGCAGCCCACGTTGAACCATACCGGCGAGTTGAAGGCCGCCTTCTGCGTCAGCAGCAGGTGCACCAGTTCGTCATGGAAGATCCGCGCATCGTCCACCGTGGCAAAGTAGCCGTTGGTTAGGCCCCAGTCCCGCACCGTCTCCACCACGCGTCCCACCAGTTGCCGAACTCCGGTCTCCCGCTCCGGCGTCCCAATCTGCCCGTGCAGATACTTCGAGGCCACAATATTCGTCGCCGTCATCGACCAGTCGACGGGCACTTCCACGTCCTTCTGCTCGAAGATGCTGTTGCCCTTGGTGTCTGTGATCGAAGCGGTCCGCCGCTCCCATTGCACTTCGTCGTAGGGCGAAACACCTTCCCGTGTAAAATGGCGCGTTGCGGTCAATCCTCGTTGCGTATAGGGCGTCTGAAGGGCGGCAGCGGAAGTCTGAAGATATGTTTCGTTCATGGGGATCCTCTCGATACTGGCAAAATTGGTGAAACTAGCCCTCAAACCAGACGCTGGAAGGCCTGGAAGCGGGTTCTGGTGCTGCATGTCAAACAAACGGGAAACTGGGATTGGAATGTACTACTTAATCTCGTCTCTCAACGGCATCCCGGCGGGTAGTCACGCCTGTCTTTCGTTACAATTCAATTACAGCCGCAAATGAAAAAGTACCGCTGTCTGTGGTGCATGTCAACAAGAAACCACAATATCTAGTGTTTTGTTTGCGTTCCCCGCATCAATCTTCTAAATACAGCCACTTGCCTGTGGAAAGCTCAAAATGGCCTTGCGGGACGCGGATTTCGGCCTTCAAAAATCTGCCCCAAATTTGATGCACTGTCCCTTTTTCGCGTCTCCCCGGACCTGCCATCCCAGCCGGCCCCGTCTGTCCAGCCCTCCAATCAAGCCTAGCCCCGCCCGCTACCGCCCGCAAGGCGCAAAAACGGTGCAGATTCCATCCTTTCCTGTGCGAATTGTGGAGATTAGGTGCGCTTTAGGGCGGTTACCGGAGCGCAATGGGAGATTTATGGCTCGATATGCTGCTTGGCTCTGGTCAGTACTTGACCAGGAGTCCGATCTTGATTCCGTTGGCCCGCTGATAGGACGGCGCGCTGAATCCGTTTGTGTACGCAATCGTGACAGCCAGATGCTGATCGTTCGGCGTCACGCTGAAGGTCGCCACATTGACCGCCTTCCACCCACTGACGGTCTCAAGGTACGGGTTCCCTGCCTTGTCGTTCACCGCCGTGTGCTCGGTCGTAAGCAGGTACCTTCCCGTCAGGTACGATTCGAACCCAAGCCAGCGATAATTGAAGATCCCGTCGATCTGAGGCACAAATCTGCCGATCGAATAAGTCGGGATGGTGCCAACAGTCACCTTCTTTGAGTTGGTCACTGTTGCCGGGGCCAGCGCTCCCCCCCGCCTCGAATCCGGTGTGAAAGTGGAGATTCCATCCGGTTATTGCGTATCCGCCTTTAAAATCTCCATCCTTTGGCATCTTTGACGGATCATGCGTCAATGCGGTCCGCACCAGTTGCGTCTGATTCAACCTGCCCCAATCCCACAAAACATCACCGGCAGCCAGCATGTTTCTGTGATTCAGCGCCAGGTTGGTCTCATACGTCGGCGCAAAAATCAGTTCTTCCCCAAGCGTCTTTCCGTCGACGAATCTCTTCACTGAGGCGCCCGAGAAGTCGATCACATCCTTCGCCGACTGCCCGCCGATCTTGTTGTTTCCTATGTTGGCGATCGCCGAAAGCCAGGTCAGTATCGTCGGCCCCCTGAACTGCTTGAAAAATGGCGCAAGCTTTCCATCCATCACCCAGGCCGGCGCAGTCCCGGTTCCGGCGGTAATTGTGCCGTTGATCCAGAGCCACGCATTGTCCTTGCTGGCGGGCGCCTTGCTCTGGCCGAGGCTCGAGCTTCCGTCAATCTGCAGCGCGGCCCCGAGCACATTGCTCAAGCCATTGATCTGCACCGGCGACTTGGGAGATGTGTCGCCGTTGACTGAAGAACGCTTTTCGATGATGCCTTGAATCAGGCTGATCGTCCGCGGATTGCCCAGGTCGGCTTTCGCAAGCGAGTCCATGTCGATCTCGCAGAGCGTTGTCGCGCTGAGGTCTATCGCCAACCCCGGCAGTTGAAGAGAGACCGCTGAATGGTGTGTCCTGCTGGCGGGGCACTCGCCTTCCGCGCTGTTGGCCAGCGGCGTCTGGCTGCCGGGCAACGTAAGCGCGACACTGGAAAACAAATTGACGCTGTCCTTCCCGGCTCCGGGCAAAAGCTTCAGCGCCGGTGTGGTGTCGATCGACACGGTGTCTGTTTTGCCCACCGGGTCGCCGTGCGAAATCACCAGCGAGTAGCGCTGCTTCGACGCAAATTGAAACTCGCCCTGAAGAAACCCGGCCAGCGACCACGATGGATCCTGCATGCCCTCCGTCATCAGCGGCTGCGACGTTCCATGTACAGAGTTTCCGGTCTGGACATCCGTAAGCAGAACCGAGGTACAGCCCTTCACGCAGCCAACGTGGACCAGCACTTGATTCTTGCTTAGAACTACATACGAAGTGGACGAATCCTGAGCGCCGCCCATCATTCCGCCCATGGATGCAAATACTCCCAGAACCAGGAGCAGCTTCCCGCCGATGGCCCCATCCAGTCTCATAGCTCTCCGTTCTCCGCATTGATCGTGGCAACACAAGCCCTTTGCGCTTTACCAGCCCAGCGTGCCTTCCAGCGTCCCTACCGTGCAGGGATTCAGCCCCTGAATAAACGGCTGATCGATAACCTGCCCTGGCCGCGCGTGCGGGCTCAGTTTGTCCGCGAGGATCGCAGCTCCGGCGTCCCAGTTCGATGCAAGCGCACTGCCGGAACCAGCCCAAAGTGCCTTCAGGTCGTCTCCATCATCGGGCAGGCCTGGAAGATTTGCCCACTTTCTCACGATTCCCCGGCTTGAGGCCTGAGGCGCGTGCCCTGCCTGCGAGCCGGAAACTGGCCGGCGCTGCGTCCGCGGCTGCGTTCCTGGAACATCCTTTCCGTTTGACATCGATGTCCCTCCTGAACAGAAATGAGCAGCTTCCCGGCGCATTCGGGCCGGCACGAGCACCGCCGGTAACACAACAAGCCTCGCGCCCCGGCCACTGCCTGCCGCGCGTAGCCCAATACACATCGGGTGTAGCCCTGGAGATGGAGAAAGCCCCGCTTTATCAGCCGGAGAATAGGTGGAGCGTAGCTCGACCGCTGGCCGCTTGCCAAGAGAAAAATGCGGACCCATTCAAAATGCCGGTCACTTCACGAGAAAGCCCGGAAACGAATCCGGCAGCCTCTCGCAAACGCACCCCAGCGCAAAGCCGAAAATGCGGCCCCGCGCAAACACGCACGAGACCGCATTGCGGCTTCTTATCCGCCAGTCGGAAGGTAATCAGTTTGCCTGCAGGAACAAAAGCGCCATCACATACGTGACGGTGCACGGCAGCTTGATCAGCAGGCGCCACCCTGTTGCGCAAAGAAAACGCCGCCCATTTTCAGGCGACGTTTTCTTTGCATTTCGAAGCCAGGAATCAGTTGCTTTCCTTGGTCTCAATCCTCATGCCATAGAACGATTTACGCACGAAAAACGCCGACACCAGGAAGAATACGACTGTCAGCACGTGGGTGAGAATCGGATTGGTCGCCGTGAGCGTCACGGCCAGTTCGACCGCAAGCAGTCCGAACAAGGTCGTGAACTTGATAATCGGGTTCATGGCCACCGACGAGGTGTCCTTGAACGGATCGCCGACCGTATCTCCGATCACGGTTGCGTCGTGCAAAGGTGTCCCTTTCTGTTTCAGGTCCACCTCTACGACTTTCTTCGCATTGTCCCAGGCGCCGCCGGCATTGGCCATGAAGATCGCCTCGTACAATCCGAAGATCGCAATCGAGAACAGGTAGCCGACGAACAGGAACGGCTCCATGAACGCGAACGATAGCGTAGCGAAGAAGACGGCGAGGAAGATGTTGAACATCCCCTTCTGCGCGTACTTCGTGCAGATCTCGACCACCTTCTTGCTGTCCGTGACCGATGCCTTCTCTGCGCCTTCCAGATGAATGTTCGCCTTGATGAACTCGACCGCGCGGTATGCGCCCGTGGTCACCGCCTGCATCGAAGCGCCAGCGAACCAGAAGATCACCGCGCCGCCGCAGATCAGCCCCAGCATGAAGGGCGCGTGCAGCAAAGAGAGTTTTTCGACGTTCTGGGTCAATCCGTGGGTCAGGGCCATGATGATCGAGAAGGTCATGGTGGTTGCGCCCACCACGGCTGTGCCGATCAGCACCGGCTTGGCCGTAGCCTTGAAGGTATTGCCGGCTCCATCGTTGGCTTCCAGCAGGTATTTTGCGCGTTCGAACTTCGCGTCGAAGTTGAAGTCCTTCTTCAACTCGGCTGCGATGCCGGGAATGGTTTCGATCAACGACAGCTCATAGACGGATTGAGCATTGTCGGTAACCGGGCCGTAGGAATCGACGGCAATCGTTACAGGTCCCATGCCCAGGAACCCGAACGCCACCAGGCCAAACGCGAAGACGGCCGGAGCCAGCATCATTCCCGCCGGATTATTGAACGAATCCGGTATACCCATACTGAAGAAATAGCCCAGGCCCATCAGCGCCACCATGCTGAGTCCCAGCCAGTAGGCCGACATATTGCCGGCTACAAGACCAGACAGGATGCCCAGGGAAGCTCCGCCTTCCTTCGCGGAGGTGACCACTTCTTGCACATGAGCCGAGTTGGTCGAAGTGAAGACCTTGACCAATTCCGGGATGAGCGCGCCCGCCAGGGTTCCGCAGGAGATGATCGAAGCCAGCTTCCACCATAGCGTCGGGTCACCGCCGAGATTGGGAAGCATCAGGTAAGTGACGACGTAGGTCAGGGCGATGGAAACGATGGAGGTGATCCAGACCAGCGAGGTCAAGGGCGCCTCGTAGTCCATATCGTCGGAGTTGGCGTATTTCGCCTTGACGATCGCGCCATTCAGGAAGTAGGCGGCCGAGCTGGAGATCAGCATGGCCACGCGCATGACAAAGATCCACACCAGCAGTTGCGCTTGCGTGTCGGGAGTCCGGACGGCCAGCAGGATGAAGGTGATCAAGGCCACGCCGGTGACGCCGTAGGTCTCGAAACCGTCCGCGCTGGGGCCAACCGAGTCGCCTGCGTTGTCGCCCGTGCAGTCGGCGATCACGCCCGGGTTGCGCGCATCGTCTTCCTTGATCTTGAATACGATCTTCATCAGGTCGGAGCCGATGTCGGCGATC
>Ga0182027_10010988_pt1 | contig 12838 bp, 5 predicted proteins | sample 712E1DmetaG_FD_121300 | JGI IMG/M metagenome (GOLD analysis project Ga0182027, IMG submission 121300) | Permafrost microbial communities from Stordalen Mire, Sweden - 712E1D metaG (Illumina Assembly) | ecosystem: Environmental > Terrestrial > Soil > Wetlands > Permafrost | place: Sweden...
AACTGGCGCGGCGTGTTCGTGTTAGATGCGAAGAACAAAAATAAGCTCTTGTCTCAGCAAAGCCCACAACAAGAATTCTATTGTGGCAATTAATTTATGGACCTGCTGACCATACTGCCGACCCAACATCCACTGAAAGATTCACTAGCTGGATCAGATCAGTGCCATCTGGCTTACTCACATAAAGATTCCACTTACCATCGAGCATGGCAGAAAATATGATGTATTTACCATCGGGTGACCAGGAGGCCGAACCTGTTGCCGTGGGAGGCCATATTATTCCTTCTATTCTTAGACAGACCTCGTCCGAACCGTCGAACTTCATAACCACGATTCCAGAGCAATCCGTGGGACGTGTAGTGGTGGAGACAATAGTCTTGCCATCCGGAGACCAGGCTGGGATCATATCGTTCGTGAAAGCAGGAAATTGCGTTTGAATTACACCTTCAGAGTCTATGATAAATGTATTCATAAGGTCTCTGGTAACTGGTGTAGAAACGGAAATAAAACCGTCATTGCGATAAGAGTATGCTGAAATAGACTGATTACCGCCTATAAGCTGTTGTACCCCAGTCCCATCAGACTTCATAATATATAATTGTTGTGCGGGATAGCCAAATTCATCTTGGATGTTCTCATTATTGTGTGTGAAAATAATATGGTTTCCATCTGGTGACCAAGAAGGGCCATAAGAACTTTGCTGACCAAATGTTAATTGCGTTAAATCCGAGCCATCGGCCTTCATTTTATATATTTGCCTTATCAGCATAAGGTTTGTGGCGGCATCAAATGCGATATACTGCGCACCTGGCGACCATGTGAGATCAAGAATTGATAAAAGATTTGGCGGCGTAATATCTTTTACCCCGCTTCCATCTGCGTTCATTACGTAGATATGATCATGATTTCCGCTACCGCCTAGAAAGGCTATCGTTCCTGTAAAAGGCAACAGGGTAGATACAACAGTAGCTGGCGGAAACATAGGAGTATTTATTAGCGTGGGTTCTGTGGTCGCTGGGTGTGCTGGAGTATTCATTGGCGTGGAAGCAGGAGACGATGCAATTTTTGTCCCAAGAGAAGAACACGCATCTGAGAACAAGATTACAATCCAGAGAACGAATCTCAGTAGCCTCATATTAGTAGATTTCATGGTTTACCTGTCATTGCACTTGTTGTACATTGTAGTGTTTAGATGTGACATTGCCAAAAGCAGTATCAAAATTGCCTTTCTGCATTGGGCCTACATAGATATCAAAATGATCATGATCAGTGAATGTGCCGGCATCAGCTATTTTAAATATTTTGCCTGGGTATAAGTCGATAGTAAATTTTTCACCGCAGGTATACCCTTGAGATTTATTCAGGAAATCTTGGGAAACTGCTATAGTCACTTCTTGTGCGTTTTGAGACCACGCTTCTAAAGCGCCACCACACGCGGGCTGTGGTTGTTGACCCAAAAACTCAAAAAGAGTATGCGGCCAAGGGTGTGATCCGTCGCGGGAGGCGTAGACATGAAGATACCTCCCATATTGTGCATCCCTTGGGTCGTTCAGTATTCCTGTTCCATTAACATTTACGCTCCAAGCAGGATTACTAGCATTTCCATAAGCGAAATGGTAGACAGAAATTTTTGCAAATATATAATCCCAACCAGAACCAGTGGCAATTGGTATGTTTCCATCGATTTGATTAAAGTAAGGATCATTTTCTTCAACTATAACATAATGAGTGATGAGGTATTGTCCAAGCGGTATTGATATAGGAGCCATGCAAATGCTAGATTGGGATGCATTCACTGGAGTACCTAAAGATGTGGGTATCGTGACAGTTACCGTTGCACTCTGAGCTTCATTTTGAGATGGAATAGGCATAACAATAGAGCTAGAAACTGCAGTGGATTGTTGTGCTTGCGCGGGTTGCGCATCCCATACGGTCAAACTCATTCCGATAGACATGCCTATCACCACGAGAACGATGATTATATCCAGTGTACCGCGTTTCTTCCTGCGGCTGTATACCAAAGACAGCAGAGCCAGCGGTGCGAAGAGAGCGCCGGTGGGGTTACCTCCCCACGGCACATACGGGTTGGTTTGATCGGGTTTTGCATTGCGGTTTAGGAAGCGTCCAGTGCTTGGGTCATAATACTGCCCACTGCCAACATACAGTAATCCGGTGGAACTATCCATCAAGCCGCCGAGATAGCCGTAAGTGAAGTTGCCCGTGCCGCTCGATTGCATTAGGTCGCCCCATGGAGTGTAGCGCGCCGAGAAAGTGATCGCTCCCTGTGCGCTCACCAACTGGCGCGGCGTGTTCGTGCCATCCGGCAAATCATATGCCCACGAGTCGGTCATTTGGCCCACAGGTCCCACACCATACAGATAGAAGGTAGTCTTGCCTGCCGCAGTTGCCATGAGCGGGTTGTTGCCATCCAGAACGTACTGGGTAGTCACGCCCCCCGCGCTCATCGAAAGACGCTGGCCCAGCCCATCGTAAGCCATCGTCACGGCTCCCGAAGCGTTGGTCACCGAGATCAGCCGGTCGGCAGAATCATAGGCATACGTATTTGCGCCGTTCGAGAGCAGGTTGCCATCCGCATCGTAGGTGTAGTTCGCCGCCTGAGAACCGCCCACCTGCGCCGTGACCAGTTGGTTGGCGGAATCATAAGTATATGTAGTAGTCACACTGCCGCTGGTTGTGGTCTGGGTATATTGCAAAACGTTTCCGGCCGCGTCATAGGCATATGTAAAACTGAGCCCATCGCTGTAATCCGCCTCGGTCAGGCGATTGAGCGCATCATAGGTGTAGTTGATGGTCACCGACTGCTGCGCGCTGCCGCCCGGCAGGGTCACGGTTGCGGACGCTGAAGTTGCGATAAGCCTCCCAAGACTACACTAGTTATAGATAGATCGCAGTTTTTCAAATCATTACTGAGAAGCGGGACAACTCCAATTTCGTCAAATGTATTCTTTGACCAATAAAACAACCCTAATTTGCTAATATTCTTATTAGAACATTCCGTAGCTTGATTTTGTATGTAAACTAGAATAGCGTTGCCATTCTCAGAAAACGACCAATCGATTGGAAAATTATTTTGATCAAACCTTGAGACAATCACATTTTTATATGGATCAAAAAAGTCTATGCCTGTGCTAGTCGTATTTCCTTTTGATTCCATATTAACAGCAATGATTTTTCCGTCAGGGGACCACTCCAACTTTACCGATTGATTAGTCGGATTAACATAGACCGACGAGTTACTCTGCATGATTTGAATGTTGGAAGGATTCAGAATGTCAGTAACAAGTAGTTGAGCTGTTTGCTGTGAAGTTGGGCTTCGAACTATGGCGATCTTTGTTCCTTGTTTTGTCCAACGAGCAGCATAATAAAGAAGATCAGATGAAGGACCTAGTAGAGACCAGTTTTTTTTGTATTGCGAATCAACAATATATATTCCAGAATGGCCCTGCATATCTACCGCTGCAATTACCAGCTGTTGATTGTTCGGTGACCAAGAGAAGTCAGTTATTTGCCGGAAATTCTCGTTCATATCATAAATGAGATTACCACTCTTATTTACTACTTGTAACTTTTGGCCGGATGAAATCTGAATGACAAGCGCGATTCGATCTCCGTTGGGGGACCACTTATAATCAAGCACGTTGTCACCGATATCTGCGGCTGACGAAGAGATGATATTTAAGATCTCGAGTCGAGACCAACCTAGTTCCTTGCTCGACCTAATAAAACCGATGTCCTGATTATCGGGCGACCAGTCTAGCGAGAATATATTCTGACGCGATAGTAAATCGATATGATACGGGATCTCGAGCACCATTTTTTTTTCTAATTGATTTACTTCCCATATTATGATCCGCGTGACGCCACCATCGCAATATCCCAACTGTGGGGGGCAAAACTCTGCTGTTTCCGTCCATGCAAGCATATCCTTCTTGGGTGATACATGGAGAGGTCCCCAGCTATATTGAGATGGCATATCATTCAAAGGAATATTACACTCCCTCGTCCAATTGCAATTGCCCAGAAAAAACTGTTCTTCACGTGGCAAAGCATAAAAAGGATAGTGAGCTGGCTCTACATAGACGGGAACTTGCGAGTTGTTCTGAAGTGTCGAATTCCAAAGTTCGATGGTCTTGTTCTGCCTATATCCAATAAAGAACACATTTGAGTTTAGATCTAATTCAGGGTTTGTCATTGCAACAGACGAGGATTGGAATGGCAATTGAACAGTACACGCACTGATTAATGTTAGTATAATCATCGCAGAGGCTGTACAAAAAACCTTACCAATCAGAACTGATGTATTAACTTTCATAGTTTATTTACTCCAAACGTCAAAAGTCGAATTGGATGTCAAGGACAAATCCTATGTTATTTTGATGACCAAAGCCAGACGTTGTCACCCAAAACACAATCCTGGAAAGTGGTCTGGCCTCGTGCCACTTTAAAACCGGCTTTAGTTAGTGATGTACGAGAATCCCCCCATCCACAATAGGGCTGAGCATTAGCTTGTGCTGCAAAACTATCATAGTCTCGTATAGGAGGTGGAGCATTCTTGACATCTTGAGAGTCGATCACCTGTGCCTCGTTATATGCAGCGCGCAATGCCGGCAAATCACTATCACATGGATTAAATGCCCGTTGTAGATTTGTATTGCACCAGTTATTGACCGCATTGTCAGGCGCAAGGAAGGCTTGTGTAATTGGTTCATACTGCCCCGGTTGGAGGATAACCGCTTTAACACTTGTTGGCTGCCGAGGGTTTTGCTGGTACTGTTGGTAATCGCCTTTTAGATATTCAGGAAAATCGATAGCCGCCCGAATCTTAATAGTCCACATTATATACTCTTGCTCCAAGGAATTGTATTGAGCCGCTTCTGCGACAGCAACTCTTGCCATTAGCAATGCCCCTGATTCGCCTTTGACAATTGCTTTGAATTGATCTGTTGTTGTAAATTCACTTGGCGTTATGCGCAATTCATCATCTGCCGGCGTCGGTGCAGGTGTTGGCGTTTGCGTCAACACCATGACCGTCGAGCATGGTGTCGGTGGCGCCGTTGGCGTGGCAGTGGGAAATTCAACAGTAGCAAGAACAGTGCCGCCGGCTTCTACTTGAACTACGTGTTTGCCAGGCGTAGTCGTGATTACGACCATAACGGTAGGTGGGGGTGTCGAGGTTCCTCCACTGCACGCAGACAAGCTCAATCCAAGAGCCACGCCCACTACAATCAGAACAATGATTATATCCAGTGTACCGCGTTTCTTCTTGCGGCTATAAACCAAGGATAGCAACGCCAGCGGTGCGAAGAGCGCACCGGTCGGGTTACCGCCCCACGGCACATACGGGTTGGTTTGATCGGGTTTTGCGTTCCTGCTCAGGAAGCGTCCGGTTTGCGGATCATAATACTGCCCGTTGCCCATATACATCAGACCCGTGGAGGTATCCATCAAACCGCCGAGGTAACCATAAGAGAAGTTGCCTGTGCCGCTCGATTGCAACGTATCGCCCCAGGGAGTGTAACGCGCCGAGTAAGTGATCTGTCCCTGTGCGCTTACCAACTGGTGCGAGGTATTCATTGTAAGCAAAAGGGCGCGGTTAACGCCAATCCATCAAGTTTTCTCGAATGGAATCTTGGGTAATACAGTATATCTTACCAGTGTCAATATTGATCACACGAATATCTACTTGCTCCCCCTCACTTAAAAAAGCCACCCAACTGCTATTGGGTGCCCAAACAGTACTATCCCCATAGGAGGATGCAATTGATTGATCTAAGGGATAAAATCGAAGTTTCCCAGTTTCTAGCCATAATACTCCAAGCGATTCAGGCCATTCTTCGTCAACGAAGATAATCTTTTGGCTGTCGGGTGATATGATAGGCGACACAAAAGCCCGGTGATCGAATCTAATAGTTAGCGGACGAAGTTCCGTTCCTCCAGGATTCACCTCTAATATTTCACTATAATAAGAAGTGGAATTACCATGCATATAAGCAAATATGAACCACTTTCCATCAATAGTCCAACGTCCGGTAATGGAGTCTTGTTTTCCGGTTGGGACTACTTCTGTTGTTATTTGAGTTGAGGTGTTAAATAGAGTAAGAGCACTATCGCCAAGTTCCCATGATGCAATTGTTTGACCATCTGGTGAATGGAAATGTCCATTCCGGTAATCGACTATATCAGGGGGAAGACCTATCAATTCGGACCATAAGGGAGAATGTGGTTGAAAATTTGACAAAAGCTCCTCGGTTAGATTTACTTTAATTGCTGGCGAACCGTCAATGTTGCCTAACCAAGCATGCCCACCATCTCCTATCGCAATTAGGAAATGTTGTCCGTCTTTGAGAAAGCCCAGGCGCGATACCGCGCCTGGATAATCTCTTAAAAGAGTTCTTTCTCCATCAGCCATTGAGACAACCCACAATAACGGGCTACCTTTATCGTTGTATCCTTGGTAAACGATGTGAGTATTTGACAATTCCTTAGATGGCAGCCCAGTTCCAACTATGCTTTGACAAGTTGACGAAGAAACAGTTGAAGGCAACTCAGAAATTAACGAAGGTGTTACTGCAATAGATTGCATTGTTGTGCATGCCGAGAGGAACAGTGGCGTGAGACAAAAAAGGGACGCGAATCTCATTTGCATTCTCCTCATAAAGGACACTTAAGCCCATTGGCCTGAGGATCATTCACTGGATAATTGGGAGCTGGATATGACAAGGTGTTTCCCCTATTGTAAACATCATTATGTGTAGCGAGATCAGAAAAATACACGCCTATCCAATAACATTCCTCGTATTGATTTTGATTATATTCGACATAGTACAAGCGGTAAGTTCCTTCTGGTAGTCTGATAAAACGTTCTTCTCTATCAACAGACTTACTATAGAGTTCATTACGCCATCGAATATCTGGGAAAGCGCAGCCTTTATCTGGGCAATTTTCGCTTCCTGGGATCAATTCGGACTTTATCCACTCGTTTGGGGTTCCTTGGTTGAGTGCATACGGTGCGCGTCGGAGGAAATGTGTAGCAGATATCCAATATATAGCTTCATTGGCAAATTGAGGGGGCGGACATCGTTGCTCCCCGAGAATTTGTTGCGCTATTGTAAGAAAATTCGGTGGCCATGCCGGTGAATCCCCATAATGGCCACTTGCAGTAAATCTTTTATCTAGGACCATCTGGTAATATGGCAATCCTTGATAAGATGTGTCATATTTTTGTTCAGATCGTAATGCCCACAGCCCTTTCTCAAATGCGTCTTGCATTTGAACTGGATCTTTAAATGAACTTGCCGTCTCATAATATATGACATTGACTATTCCATTCCATTGGTCATTTGTATAATCAAATGTCGTAAGCGTGAGCGTGCAAGTTGATGACGAATACACCGGCGTACTGGTACTCTCAGGAATACTAGTAGCGACAGTTTCGCCATTAACTGCTACGCTCATTGTTGGGCGGGCAGTTGGCGTTGCTGGAGGATTCGTAGTCATCGTGACTGTTGCCGTAGGCGTGCACGCTGTCAAGCTCATACTTAGAGATACACCTATTAAAACCACAACGATGAATATATCCAGTGTACCGCGTTTCTTCCTGCGGCTGTAGAGTAGCGAAAGCAACGCCAGCGGTGCAAAGAACGCGCCGGTGGGGTTTCCGCCCCACGGCACATAAGGGTTGGTTTGATCGGGCTTTGCATTCCGGCTCAGGAAACGTCCGGTTTGCGGATCATAATACTGTCCACTGCCCATATACAGCAAACCCGTGGATGTATCCATCAAACCGCCGAGATAGCCATAGGTGAAGTTGCCTGTGCCGCTCGATTGCAAAGTGTCGCCCCACGGTGTATAGCGCGCCGAGAAAGTGATCGCTCCCTGTGCGCTCACCAACTGGCGCGGCGTGTTCGTGCCATCCGGTAAATCATAAGCCCATGAATCGGTCATTTGGCCCACAGGTCCCACGCCATACAGATAGGCAGTGGTCTTGCCACCGGATGTAGCTTCGAGCACTTGGCCATTACCTGTCCCCGCCAAGGGATCGAGCACATATTGTGTGGTCACACCTGCGGCGCTCATCGAAAGACGATCTCCCAGCCCATCGTAAGCCATCGTCACCTTCCCTGTCGCGCTGGTGACCGAGATCAAACGATCGGCCGAATCATAGGCATAGGTATTCACGCCGTTGGAGAGCAGGTTGCCATCCGCATCATAAGCGTAATGCGCCGGGGAAGCACTGCCCAATTGCGCCGTGGCCAGTTGATTGGCAGAATCGTAAGTGTAGGTTGTGGTCACATTCAGAGTGCCCGTGGTCTGGGTATATTGCAAAACGTTTCCAGCCGCATCGTACGCATAAGCGAAGGCGTTGCCGCCCGCCCCAGGATTGTTGGGATCGCTGTAGGTCGCGGCAGTTAAGCGATTGAGTGCATCGTATGTGTAATTGATCGTCACCGTCTGCTGTGCCATGCTGCTGGGCAGGGTTACGGTTGCAGTTGTGCAACCCGGCACGGTGCAATCATTTTGAGCGCTGCTCCAGAACTGAGTGCCGTTCAAATCGGCGCGGAAGCGATAGCTCCCTTGCGGCAGGGTGAAGGTGGCATGCCCATTGGCATCAGTCGTGCCGTTGTAACCCGTATAGGTCGTGCTGTTACTTGCACCCGTAAGGGCGAAAGCATAGACCGGCAGATTCGGATAAGGCCGTCCGCTCTGGCCCTGCACCGTTAGGATGAGGGGTTTGGTTACGGTGATGCCGGCCGTGGCACAACCCGGGAGCGTGCAGGTGTCCGTATCACTGCTCCAGAAGTGCGTGCCGTTCAAATCGGCCCGGAAGCGGTAACTGCCCTGCGGCAGAGTCAGGCTCACCTGCCCGTTGGAATCGGTTGTGCTTTTGTAGCCGGTATAGGTAGTTCCGGCGAAAGCATAGACCGGCAATCCCGCTTGCGCGGTTCCATCGGTATTTGTCACGGTGATCGTCACAGGCAGGGTCACCGTAATGGCATCGCTGGTGCAGCCGGGGACTTGGGTTGAGCTTGTCGAAACCACGGGGCAATCATTTTGGGCATTGCTCCAGAATTGAGTCCCGTTGAGGTCAGCGCGGAAGCGATAGCTTCCTTGCGGCAGAGTGAAAACTGCCGTCCCGTTCGAGTCGCTCATGGCGCTATAACCCGTGTAGGTGGAAGCATTAAAGGCATATAGATGCAAGCCTGACTGAACCGCGCCATTCGTATCCTTCACGGTGATCGTCACGGGCATGGTTACTGTGATGGAATCGGTCATACAACTGGGAAGCGTGCAATCGTTCTGGGCATTGCTCCAGAATTGCGTGCCGTTGAAATCCGCTCGGAAGTGATAGCTTCCCTGAGACAAGGTGAACACAACCTGCCCGTTCGAGTTCGTGGTACCGCTGTAACCTGCGTAAGTTGTGCCGTTGAAGACATATACTTTGAGCCCGCTCTTTGGCGCGCTGTTCGTATCCTGGACAGTAATGCTCACGGTACTTGGCGCGGAGGCGGTTGGGGTCAGAGTGGGCGCGGGAGTAGAAGTAGTACCAGGTGTGTTGGTTAGTGGAACGGCGGTAGCGGTAGAAGCAGGCGTACCCATAGACTGGTCGGCCTGAATCTGATCGGAGGAACCCAGCTTGTAAACCGCTTGAACAAACCCAGATTGAGGAACAATGTTCAACGCGCTCTGCGTAGAAGTCGAGGCAGGAGTATCCGCTGGCGCTGCAGTGTTGGTGGGCGCTGGCGTATTCGATGGCACAGGCGTGTTGGTGGCTGCCGAAGTCGGCGTGCTGGAGGGAACGGGCGCGGATGTATTGGTCAGCGCTGGGATAGGTGTATTGCTTGGAATAGGCGCGGATGTATTCGTTGGCGCCGCTGTGGAGGAAGCGGTCGGAGTGGATGAGGAACCCACAACAACCTGGTCGGTTCCACAACCCGGCAGGGTGCAATTATTACTGGCACTGCTCCAATATTGCGTTCCATTGAAATCTGCTCTGAAACGGTAACTGCCTTGCGGCAGGGTAAAGATCACATTTCCATTCGCATCAGACGTTCCGCTGTAGCTGCTGTAAGTGCTGCCGCCAAAGGCATACACCTTCAGTCCTGATTGCGGCGTTCCACCCGCATTTTGGATGATGACCGTCACAGGTTTTGTTACCGTCACTTGATCTGCACTGCATCCGGGCAGAGTGCAATCGTTCGCACCGCTGCTCCAGAACTGTGTGCCATTCAAATCGGCGCGGAAGCGATAACTGCCCTGCGGCAGGGTGAAGGTTGCCTGTCCGCTGGCATTGCTGACACCGGCATAGCTGTCATATAATGTGCCGGTGAAGGCATAAACATTCAAACCCGATTTCGGATTGCCATCCGTGTCCTGAACGGTCACGGTCATCGGTTTGGTTACGGTGATGGATGATGATCCACAGCTGGGGATCGTACAATCGTTCTGTGCGCTGTCCCAGAACTGGGTTCCGTTCAAATCGGCTCGGAAGCGGTAGCTCCCTGCAGGCAGGGTCATCGTGATCTGTCCGTTGGCGCCGGTGGTACCGGAATATCCGGTATAGGTCGAGCCGTTGTAGGCATACACTTTCAAGCCTGATTGCGGGATGCCATCGGTATTCTGCACGGTGACAAGCACCCCGTTCATCACCGTTACCGCGGCAGTGGTACAACCGGGGATGGTGCAATCGTTCTGTGCGCTGTCCCAGAATTGCGTGCCGTTGAAATCTGCGCGGAAGCGATAGCTGCCAGTAGGCAGGGTGAGAGATACCTGTCCATTGGCGTCGGTGGTGCCGCTGATGCCGGAGTAGGTGGTGCCGCTAAAAGCATAGACCGCAAGGCCCGCATGAGGCATGCCCAGGTTATCCAATACCGAGACGGTCACCGGCTGGGTCACCGTCACCGAAGCGAGAGTGCAGCCCGGCACCGTGCAGTCATCCTGGGAACTGTCCCAGAACTGCGTGCCGTTGAAATCGGCCCGGAATCGGTAATTGCCCGGCGGCAGACGCAGGGATACCTGTCCGTTGGCATCCGTCTTACCGCTGTAATTGGTATAGGTGGTTCCATCGAACGCATAGACGCTCAAGCCGCTCATCGGCGTGCCATCCGTGGACTGAACGGAGACCAGCACCGATTGCGGCACGGTGATCATCACACTTGCGCACTGTCCGATGGTGCAGTTATTCGCCGCCGCGCTCCAGAACTGCGTGCCGTCCACATCGACCCGGAAGCGATAAGAGCCCGCAGGCAGGGTGATGGAAACCTGGCCATTGGCATCGGTCACTTTGTTGTATCCAGTGTAGGTTGTGCCATTGAAGGCATACACGGTCTTGCCGGATAAAGGCGCACCCGTGGTATCCGTAACCGTCACCTGGACGGTGGGACCTACAATGGTTTGCATGTTTTCCACGGCTTGGGTAATGTTGCCATTGGCATCGTAGGTATAACCATAAGTTGCCAGGTTTGTCCCGCCGATGGCATGATCCAGATGGGTCAGGTGCCCGGCAACATCGTCGGTGTAATCCGAATTGACATTGTTGGGACGCAGGATATTCAAGAGATGCCCGACGGCATCATAATCATATTTGGTTTGCTGCCCGCTCCAGTCTGCGATCTGGGCCAGCCGGTTGGTGGGATCATAGGTATATGAAACCTGCTTGGTGTCCGGATACGTCAATGCAGTCCGGTTGCCTACCGCATCGTACCCATATTTCACCGTCTTCCCATTCGGGTCGGTCACCGAGATCAGACGTCCCAAATTATCATAAGACCAGTTGGTCGTTCCCAAGCCGTCCCGCATGGTAGCGCGCTGTCCAGTGGGAGTATAGATGAACGAAACGGGCGCATCCGGCGCGGGGTATTGAATGCCAGTTAACTCGTTATCTGAATCATAGCTGTAGTTTGTAGTCTTGCCATTCGCATTGATGGTCGAGACCTGGTTGCCATCCGCATCATAGATATACGTCCACTTGTTCTGCAGCGGATCGATCTTCGAGATGACCCGGTTCGAGGCATCATAAGCAAAGGTAGTCACGTGCCCGTCCGGATCCTTCACCGTGATGCGATTCCCCACTGCATTGTACGTATAATCGGTCTCCACGTTCGTCTGCGCGTCCGACTGGGCTCCTGGGCGATAGTTCTGGATGGTCGCCACAGGGCGACTCAGCGCGTCGTAGGTGGTATGGGTGGCCACACTGTTGGCGTCGGTCTGGTCTGTGATATTTCCAAGCGCATCATAACTGGTTTGGGTTGTCTTTTGGAGTGGATCGGTGACTGCCACGCGGCGGTTGAGCACATCATACGTATAGTTGGTGGTGTGTCCCAAGGCATCTTCCGTGGCAACCAAATTACCCACGGGGTCATAGGTGTTCTGTGTCACCTTGCCGTTCACATCGGTGGTGGTCAGAACATGACCCAAGGCATCATACGAGCTCCAGGTAGTATGTCCGTTTTGATCGGTGGTCCCCAGCACTCTCCCGAGCGCGTCGTAGCTGGTGGTGGTGGTTTTTCCGGCCGGGTCGGTCGTCGCGACAAGGCGGTCCAGCAGATCATAGGCATACGTGGTGCGGTTTCCAGCCGCATCAATACTGGCTGTGCGCCGCCCGTATTGGTCATATTCAGTTCTGGCCACGCGCCCGAGCGGGTCGGTAGTAGCGATTAAACGACCATCACTATCGTAGGTGTAGGTGGTCCGATGCTGGAGCGCGTCAATCGTTGCGATCTTGTTCCCGGTGGCCGGATCGTAAACAGTGGTTGTGCTGCCATCCGGACCATTGGTGGTTACCAGCCGGTTGAGCGCATCATAAACATAGCTGGTGGTG
>Ga0182027_10010989_pt1 | contig 12838 bp, 7 predicted proteins | sample 712E1DmetaG_FD_121300 | JGI IMG/M metagenome (GOLD analysis project Ga0182027, IMG submission 121300) | Permafrost microbial communities from Stordalen Mire, Sweden - 712E1D metaG (Illumina Assembly) | ecosystem: Environmental > Terrestrial > Soil > Wetlands > Permafrost | place: Sweden...
GACCCCCGGGGGATGAAACTGTGCCCCATCCATCGGACGTCTTTGTTTTTGTCCGATGGGTGGGAGTCCGTAGAACTCCATGCCGACGCTCTGTTTCGTTGAACTTCCATTCTTGTTTCTTTCTAGGCTGCGCATCTCTGCCGGCGAAGCTATGGGGAGCGACGGTACCCCCGCACTGCTGAGCGCGATGACTGTATAGACATGGTCCACGCCGGGCTTCGCGGAGGCGTCCAGATAGGCCATCCGGGGCAGCGGATCGTACGGCGTGTCGTGAAAGGAAAGTCCCTGGAAAAGGGGACTCCCGAAGACCTGTTCTGGCGGCTGTGCGGGAAGCCGCGCCACGCCCTGCCCATCGCGCAGCACGATGAACCCTCCCAGACCGCTCTCGATGTCCGCTACCGCGTCCCAGGTAACTTCCTTACCCTGGTCTCCTTTGTCGTTGACGCGCACGTTGAATGGCGCGGGCGGAATGCCGGAGTTGGCCACGCCTCCCGTTTTCACGTAATCCATCCAGATCCTGGCCACGGCAGCGCTCGGCAACCAGATAGCCTGCCTGGGATCGCCTTTGAACTCGGATGCGGGAACAGCAGTGTCGCCGGCATCGGCCACCAGCCATCCCTGGCTTTGATCCACAGGCCGCAGGGCCTGGGTCCTGGCGCCTTTCTCCGGCAGACGCATGGCCAGACAGGCGTCAAAGAAAGGAATGGCGAGATAGCGGCTGTCGCCGCATGCATGGCCGGTTCGAGGGTCTGGCGCCCAGCCGATGGGCGCGCCGTAGGCACGAAATTCCCGGAAGGTGGCGATAGATCCCGCCCAGGGAAGGTTCTTCTTCTCCTGTATTCCGGCGTTCACCATCGTGGGAATGGCATAGACCTCTTCAGGAACTTCGGGCTGGCGAAATTCGAGTTTTGTCCGGAACATCGCATCCGTGCCGGAGCGTAGGAAGACGGCCGCGATGCGCGACGGGTACAGGTTGCTCATGGCGTTGGACCATATACCTCCTCCCGAATGGCCCCACAGTGCCCAGGGAACGGTCGCGATCTCGGGATGGCCGGACTGTGAGCCGATCTCATCGAGAGACCTGAAAAATGTCTTATCCGATCCGTGGCGGGGATCGAACCACAGCTCGGCTCCGCCTGGAGTGAGGTCGATGGCATCGTTGATGACCCGATAGGTCGGTCCCAGCAGAACGCAGTCCCACTTCCTGGCTAATGCCTGCCAGTGCAGATCGTAGGCGGAATACGCCCCGGCGTGCGCGGCTCCCAATCCTGCGCCGTGCTGATGGACGATGACACCGCGAACCGTCTGAATGTCGTCTGGCATCCAGAGCGTATAGTTGACCGCGATCTGCAACTCGTCGGGCTTCTGCGAGGCCGGATAGAAGACATGAAAGTAGCGCCCGGCCCCGCTGGAGGGAACAATGGGTCCCACATCGTCGCCGGCCGAAGTTACCACAACAGGTTGCGCCGGTTTGGATGCCGGAGAAGACTGGGCCTGCGCCATTTCGGACGAGAATGAAGACGCGGCCAGCCCAGCACCAAGAGAGATCATGCCTTTGACGACAGACCGTCTCTCTGGAGAGCACAGATCGCTCGCATTCCCGCGCCTGCCAGGCTCGTGCAAATCGCTTGTCATAGAAGATTCTCCTTTCAATTTCCGAAACTCCGACGGGCAACCCCTTCAGAGGTCGGCACTGTCCATGGCTACCTCTGAATGCGGTTCGCGCCCAAACACTTGCGAGGGCATGGGCGTCGCCACAGCGGAAGCCGGTCATCTCCGCTCAAGACACTATGTCCTTTCGCCGTTGGGGAATTCGGATGCTCTCGGAATGGATCTCGTGAATTTCCCGGTCAGGCTGCGCATTTCAGCCGATGAAGCTGCCGGAATCGACGGTACACCCGCACCGCTGAGCGCCGTGACGGTATAGATATGGTCGACACCGGGCTTGGCCGAGCTGTCCAAATAGACCATCCTCGGCAAAGGCCCGGTCGGCGTGTCATGAAACGACAATCCTTGAAACAAGGGCCGCCCATAGATTTCTTCCGGCGCCTGCGCTGGAAGCCGGGCCACGCCCTGGTCGTCGCGCAGCACGATGAAACCTCCCAGGCCGCTCGCGAGGCCCGCCTCCGCGTCCCAGGTAACCTCCATGCCCTGGCCTCCTTTGTCGTTGACGCGCACGTTGAAGGGGGCCGGCGGCAGCGAAGAGTCGGCCACTGTTCCCGATTTCACGTAATCCATCCATGCCTTTGCTACCGCGGCATTCGGGAGCCAGACAGCTTGCTTCTCATCCCCCTTGAATTCGGATGCTGGCACAGCGATGTCGCCGGGATACGCCGCCACCCACGCATGACTGTGATCGACGGGACGAAGAGCCTGAATCTTGGCGCCTTTCTCCGGCAGGCGCATGGCCAGGCTGGCGTCAAAAAATGGAATGGCAAGGTAGCGGGAGTCGCCGCAGAAATGAGCCGTGCGGGGATCGGGGGCCCAGCCGATCGGAGCACCGTGAGCACGATACTCCTGGAAGGTAGTTGTAAATGTTCCCCAGGAACCGTTCCTTCTCTCCATTATGCCTGCGACGGTCATGATCGGAATCGCGTAGACCGCTTCGGGAACATCGAGTTGGGGAAATTGCGGTCTTCCGCGGAACATGTTAACAGCGCCGGAGCGCAGAAAAGCCGCAGCGACGCGCGACGGGTACAGGATGCTCATCGCATTGGACCAGATACCTCCTCCCGAATGGCCCCACAAGCACCACGGAACGGTGGCGATTTCCGGATGTCCGGATTTCTCACCAATCTCACCGAGCGCCTTCATGAATGCCTTATCCGAACCGTGACGTGGATCGAACCAAAGTTCGGCTCCGCCCGGAGTGAGGTCGACGGCATCGTTGGTGACGCGATAGGAAGGTCCGACGAGAACGCAGTCCCACTTCTTCGCCAAGGCCTGCCAGTGCAGATCGTATGCGGAGAACGAGCCATAGTGGGCAGCTTCCATGCCTGCTCCGTGCTGGTGGACGATAACGCCGCGCACCTTATCGATGGCTTCAGGCATCCATAGCGTGTAGTTGACCGCAATCTGCAACTCGCCGGCGGTCTGCGAAGCGGGGTAGAAGACATGGAAGTAGCGTCCGACCCCGCTGGAGGGAACGATGGGGGCCACATCGTCGCCGGGCGGACCCCAGGTGGCCGATGATGGCGCTGGAGATTGGGCATGCGCAGCATTGGGCAAGAATGGAGAAGCAGCCAGCCCAGCGCCTAGCGAGACAATGCCTTTTACGAAACTACGCCTTTGTGGGGACGACAGATCGCACAAATTCACAGGGTCGGCCGTCTCGTGCAACTCGCTTTTCATCGAAGATTCTCCTTTCAATTTCATAATCCCCGGTAACCGATTCTTGCGGTTCAAGTCTCCCAACTAGAGCAATTCCAACGTTGCCGTACCTAAGGCCCGTTCTTGATTGTCGCCGCTTCTTGTAGCGCCGGACTCCAGTCCGGCTGTCGTGCGGGCGTCCTCCCCCGAACTCCCATTCGGAATGCTATGAAGTCGATGGGTACACCCTCGGTAGAATCGATTTAGACAGTGTTGTATAACTTGACTGAATACCCGGCACAGTGACTTTCCATCTGCGGCCACACTTGTCGATGAAGATCGCTCGCAACCCATTTTTGCTGCGATGCCTGCCGATCGAATGCAATACTGAGGCGGTATTCTTCTTCATCTCCAAGCGGGCGCAATAGACTCAAAGCGGTAAAGCCCTCCTGACTCGAGATGGCCGGCTCAAAGATCTCAAGGTAGGTCCTTTCCAGGGCCTCCTTTGACATGGGCTTGATTGTCAGGTCAACGTGCAATACAAACATGGTCACCTCACCACTTGAGATCGAAGACTGCTTCAGCTGTTTCGCCCATTACCTTGTCATAGACAGCGGGCTCCAGATCGAGGGCCTTGTATTTTGCGAACTCAACTGGAACATTGCTCGACAGATCGGCGCCCATCATCACACGGCTCGGACCAAGCGAGGAGATCATCCAGCGAATGTCCTCGCCAAGGCACCAGGAGGTCTCAAGATACAGATTGGGGCAAATGGAAGCCGAAACCTGCGCCTCAGCGGAGAGGATGCCGCCTCCAGCATGGGCGAGAACGATTTTCAAGCCGGGATATTTATTAGCGGCAGGAATGCAAAGTGCGGGGAGCGAGAACGGGATACCTGCGCCGGTATGAACCATCGCCGGCACTCCGAACTGAGCGGCGGTTGCAAACACCAGGTCACCATCTTCTGTTAGTGGATTAACTGCGTGCCCGATCGTGTGAAGTTTGACACCGACAAACTTGAGGTCCTTGATGCAACGTTCCACTTCACGTTGATACTTATCGCGGCCAGTATGCGGACTGAGACTAGCTAAACCGAAAAACCTTCCAGGGTGCTTGTGACACAATGCGGCAATCTCGTCGTGCCTCTTTACATAGTCCTTTGCTCCTGGATACGGTTGTACGATTGTGGCATCCACGCCGCACTCGTCCATCCGTCGAATCATTTCTTCTTCTGTGCTCATCAACCCAAATACGCAGCACTCCCCAAGATGGGCATGCGTGTCGATTACCTTCGCCATTTTCTTCCTCCATTCGTCTCGTCGATTTCGAGCACCGCACCTGAACTTCGTTGCTTATATTTTCTTGAGCAGCCATTGGACCGATCGTCGTTGAATTTCAAGGTATTGCGGCGTCCACATCGCATGGATCGTGTGGCCCACCGCGGTGAACACAACGCGTCCATTGCCAAAGTCGTATGCCCAGGCGGAGATCGACTTGGTGCCCAGGCCCTCAAAGGTAAGACCGTCGATGTTCTCCGCCTCGAGCAGAACATATTTGGGATCTTTATCGTAGGTCACGTAATGCTGCTCATCGTTGACCATGAACTCAGTGATCCCTTCGGTAATCGGATGCTTGTTCAGAGAGGGCCGGACGCGAAATGGGCGCAGAGGAGGATGACTGATATAGGCTCCGCCCATCACTTCTCGATAATTCCTGGAAGAGAGCGAGATATGGCTGGAGTTATGCATTGCATAGAGCCCGTTGCCGGCGGCGACAAATTCCTTGATAGCCGTTCCTTGTTCCTCGGTCATCCACATGACGGCGTCCTGGTTTGGAAAATTGGCGGCGTTCTCGAGGTTCTTTGAATAATCCGACCACGCGTCGGGGCCGAGGTAGCCATCGGGCCAGATCATTCCGTCCCTGAATACCAGAAATAGCTGATAGCTCTTCAGGAGATCCCGGGAGATCTGATCGTATTGAATTGTGTAGTCGATCGGAACGCCCAGCGCTTTGAATGTCTTGTCCAGGCTCACCCGAATGTAATCGGAATTATGAAATCGATCGCCAATCAGGGCCAATGCGCGCGGGTTGCCGGGTCCAGGTTTCGATTCGGGAGATCGAGGCTGAACTTCTTTGGCGCTGGCAAGGCCGAGGACGCCGGAGCCGGCAGCAAGGCCGAGCGTCTGCATGACAGTGCGCCTTGAAAGGCTTCTACCTTGAACTCTCATCTGCTTCCACTCCTTATTAGATGACCTGTTGGAAACTCAATTGCCGGCTCTCGACGCGTGACAACTATCCGGCGGGTACCAAGAGGATGCAAACGGGCGACGGGACGCTGAGTTGACGGTCTGTGGGTGTCAACTTTCCTGTTGTGTGGTCAAGGTTGAAAACATTGATTTGATCGGAATCCTGGTTCGCGACGAGTACGGTATCGCCCGTCGGATCAAGTACGAAGTTTCGTGGAATCTTCCCCAATGTTGGCGCGACCTGTATGGCCGACACTGTGCCTTTGAGATTATCGATGCCGAATACCGTGATGCTATCGTTTCCGCGGTTCGAAGCGTAAAGAAACCGGCCTGATCGATCTGCCTGGATCTCCGCCGAATTGTCCTCCCCGGTAAAATCCGATGGCAGATTCGAGATTGTCTGTTGATGCGTAAGTGAGCCACTAGCGCGATCGTATGAGAAGACCATGACACTTGACTTCATCTCGCACACCAGGTACGCAAACTTACCTCCGGCTCCAAACGTGAGGTGGCGTGGCCCATAGCCGGGAGTTACTGCCACGAATGGCGGGTTATTGGGAGTGAACGTTCCCTTCGCGGCGTTGAATCGATAAATCTTGATCTGATCCAACCCGAGTTCGGGCACGAACAGGAACCGGTTGTCAGGGGATAGAACAATCTCATGACAATGAGGCCCGCTTTGACGGTCTGGATTCACACTCGATCCGCCATCCTGTGCAAAGTCCAGCGATTCTCCGATACTTCCGTCCGCCTTGATGGCGAAGGCCGCAATGCTCCCACTTCCATAATTCGCTACCAGCAATATCTTTCCAGTGCGATCTACTTTAAGGTGGCACGGACCACCTCCTCGAGACGGCATCTTATTGAGGAAGGCGAGGGCGCCGGTTTTGCGGCTGACTGCGAAACTGCTGATGTAGCCTTCAGCCCCAGCGCGATAACCGACCTCCGATACGGCATACAGATAACGGTGTTGGGGGTCGGTCTCCAGCCACGATGGATTGACTACTTCGGCCGCAACTCCCAACTGGGTAAACTTCCTGGTTTTGGTGTCGAAGTCGAAGCCATAGATTCCTTTGCTCTTTGGGCCTGTATAGGTGCCAACGTATACAAAATATCGATCCGCCAAGGAAGCGCCTTCAGCCGATGCACCCAGCAAAAAATGGGAGGACCTGCCGAGGCTGATGTCCGCGTAGGATCTGCTGGACGTGAGTGTTACAGCGCCGATGAGGGAACTCTTGGTAATCCCTCTTAGAAACGCTCTCCTGTTCATCATTAACACCTCCACACTTCGTTCACTTCTACGCGTAACTGCCATCCCTATAGGTACTCGCTGCGGCGGTTTCGGTGTTCAGCTTCCAATCTTCCAATCGAGGTCCCTTGAGTTTTGCCGCTCTCTCGCGGATCTCCGCGAGTTGCTCTTCGCCGAGCGGCTTGAATTGCTGCGCGATCCGGACGTCGTCTTCGATCTGGCCAATGGTCGTGCAACCTAACGCGAGACAGTGAATTGGCAGGCTAAGTACGTAAGACAGGCAATCCTTTATGTGAATTGCCTGGAGTAACTTCGAGTTAGCAGTACTCTTCATGCCCTGGATGCCGATGCCGCGTTCGACGGCGACGGGCAGCACAATCTTCTCGAAGCTCAGATAGGAAGGATCTGCCGGGTTGAGCGGCATCAGGATCGAATCGTACTTGTCGTACCTTTTCAGCATTGCCAGGTGAACTTGCGGATCCCGATGGCCAGTGAAGCCGATAAACCTGCACTTGCCAGCCCTCTTGGCAGCCTCGAAAGCCTCAATGGCGCCGCCAGGCGCGAAGATTTGCTCCACTTCATCCAGCGTGCTCACTTGGTGAATCTGCCACAGGTCGACGTGATCTGTCTTGAGAGAATGCAGCGATTTGTCCAGATCCGCTTCCGCTCCCTGGCGAGTGCGCTGAGAGGATTTCGTGGTCAGAAAGATGTGCCTTCGGAACGGCGCCAAAACCTCTCCATAGACCTCTTCCGAACGACCGTTCCAGTAATTGTGGGCGCAATCGAAATAGTTGATGCCAAGCTCATAGGCACGCAGCGTGATTGCCTTTGCATCTTCGTAATTGCACATGGGGAATCGCCCGCCGGCCTGGCCGATGATTGTCAGTCGCTCGCCAGTTTTCCCGAACACTCGTTTGGGAATATTGCCCGGCTCTATCGGAATTGTCTGAGCGCCCAATGCATATGCAGCGAGTCCGGCCGCTGCGGAAGTGGTAAGAAATGCCCTGCGTCGCATTTTGTCTCCATGGAAACCATTTGAGATTTCCAGTTTGCTTTCCCGGCCACGAGAGCAAGTGTACTCAATTGCCCTGGGGAAACTACGCCCGTGATAAGGGGAATCATAAACTGGAGCTTGCATTCGCGCCTGTCAGGTATTTCGCGATACCAGATACTTGTGCCCGGAAAGTGCGGGAAAAGCGATGCATTCACCGTTGCTGGTGTCGAGTTGAATCGGCACAGGTTGCGCCTTTCCTGTCTCGCGGACGGTTACTGTCTTCCCCGGCCAGGGATTCATGAGACGGCAAGGACGATCGCGCCGCGCTTCAATCTCGACGTGGTAGACGCCGTCTGCATTCTTGCAAGCGGAAACCAGAAAACCGCCGCGCGCCTGGAAGTTTCGAAAAGCCACCGCATCGGCCGCCGGTGTCACAGGAAAGAGATGAATACGCCCGCCTCGGCTGTTGAGCATAGCCTCCGCATCATCCTCGCCACCCGTCAGACTAAAGCCCGATATCGCCGGATCCTTCTGTACACCCAGGAGAAGCGCGGTTTCGGCAGCTGTTCCAGCAGTGCGCAGCGCATGCACGGTGCGAAGCATCATCTCTTTCTGCTCTTTGGGAGAATCCAGATTGATCTCATCGGCCAGCAGTGCGGGATACATCGACGGCTCGCCAAAATGATCGTCGGGAAGTCGCGCCGGTTCCAATCCAGGTTGCCCGGCGTATTCAAGGCCCTCCAGAGTTTTCCAGGTTGCATAAGGCGCAATCCGCGCGCCCACTTCCCGCCAATGCCCGCGCAGGTCGGCGTCCACGCCCAGCAACTCCGCCGCCTCCGCCGCCTTGGTTAGCGCCCAGCGGATCATGCACAGGGAACTTGTGACGTCCTTGTTGCGGGCGAGGTTTGGATACCATCCCCAGCGTTCTTCTTCCATCGATGGGATTGCGTGATAGTAGCCGTCCTCTCCTTTGGTGACGTAAGCCGCATAGAACAGTGCCATCTCGCGCATCAATGGGTAGCACTCTTTGCGCAGAACGCTTATGTCGCCGCCGTAATCCCATTCATCCCAAACCGGCTTGATGATCTCCGCCATTGTGCCCAGGCAGAACTCCAGTGTCATCGTGGTATGGACATAAATGTCCGCCTTGACCGGGGGTAGGTAGCCGTGGGTCACAAACATTCCCGGCATGTTGAACATGTCAGCCGCGTTCTGTTTGCCGCCCGGCATCCAATGCCAGACGAGTTGCTTCCACATATCCTCGCTATCACCCCAGTTACGGACAAAGCGCGGAGTGGTGAAGACCTCGTTATAACAAGGAGCACTGGTCCACAGTTGAACGTCCCTTTCCGGCAGTCCATAGGATGCGCTGCACTCAAACTGACGCATGTCTGTCTTGGTGCCGCCCCCGTGGCTTTCCGTGTAACTCCGATAGATAGTGCGGATGTTATCGGTGCAATCCCGACCGCTGGCGCCATGGAAAACACGACCGTTTTCCCTCAAGTCATAAAAGGCGCTCCACCATTGGGCGTTTTCGCGGACAATGCTCTCGAAGCCGGCTGCTTCGGCCTTTGCCAGTCGCTTTCTGGCTTCTGCCATCACATCGGGGCCATCCATGGTTGTAACAACGGCGACGAGTGCTTCCAGTTTTTTGCCGGCTCCAGGTGTAAAAGTCGCAGTTGCGGCAACTCCCGCGGCCGCGGCGATCCGGGCATCTGGGGGCGGTGTGCCCAGACCGGTCTTTCCTTCGACGCTGTCCAGTGCGACTCCACCAGGGCTGGCGATGACCCCCATGAGCACATACTCAAAACCCTTCGGAAATGTCTTTTCCTCGGGAAACTTCTGGCGAATCCAGAAATACTTTCCATCCTGTCCGCTGGTCGGGTGATCCATCGGAAAATTGAAGGCCCTGTCGGCATCCGTTCCTGGCTTGATGTACGTGTTGGCATCTTTCATATAAACCAGGTGAGAGGTATCGCGGTGACGATAGAGCCGTAACCAGACGGGCGCGCTCATTGCCTCGAAGTTGGCCCGAATGGCGTAAATGTTGCTGGTCATACCCAATACATATTCCAAGTTCGCCTTTGCGTTGTCCTTGGCCAGTTGCAACTTCACAACGCCGTTTGCACAGCTTTGCGTTAATCCGGGAGGAGCCGCTTCAGCAAGTGGATCCATTCCGAGAATGATCTGTCCAACAGGCTTCATGCAGGGGAATGGGTACTCCTGGGGTTCACGATAGCTATCGTAGACGCCTCCATGCTTGAGGAGATAACCATAGCTGTTGGGGCGCTGCGATTCGATTTGTCTTCCCACGTAATCTTTGTTGGCGGGTGAAAAAGCGCCATCGATGACTTCCTGCAAAGTCGGAGCCTGCAACGAGCGGGCATTGAGACGGCGATCCCACACGTTGTTCTTGTTTAGACTGATCGTCACTCGATCGGGTGGCCCCCAGATCGTTGTCCTCATCTTCAGGTTGTTGATGGTCATCGAGCCACCGTCGCCAAAGCCTCCGGAATCAGGCTCCGGGTTCTTGCGGTCCAACGTGCTTTCCAAATGGACCAATTGAGCCGCCTCGCGCAACGCAATTTCGCGATGCCAGGGAAGGGAAGGGGATTCTGATACGGCTGCTGTTGCCAGCTCGGTCAGAAGATTTGGAACTGCAATGGCGGCGCCAGCCGCAAGCGAAGTCTTGATAAAGCTGCGTCGTCTCATCTTCATTCGATTGCATCCCTTCTCAATGCTTGGGCCCGTTCCCGGAGGAACGGGCCATTGAAGTCCGCGGTCAATCGGCCAATCCCGGCAAAGGGGACAATTCTTCAGCTTGCCTCGGGCTGTCAGGCGGTTTGCGTTACCAGGTACTTCCGCCCCGCGCGCGCCGAAAAAATAACGCACTCGCCATTGCTCGTGTCGATCTGGACCCCTACGGTTTCAGCATTTCCAACTTCGCGAACCGAAACTTGTTTTCCCGGCCAGGGATTCATCAGTCGGCATGGATGATCGCGGCGCGCCTCAATTTCAACGTAGTAGACGCCGCTCGCGTTTTTGCAGGCCGAAACCAGAAAACCGCCTCGCGCCTGGAAATTGCGAAAGGCCACTTCATCCCTTTTTGAGACGATGTCGACAGTTGGCGGATCCCAAACCGGAACCGGGAATAGGTGGATGCGTCCGCTGCGGCTGTTGAGCAGCATTTCCGCATCGATTTCACTTCTTCTTCTTCTGCCTGGGCCGGCCGGCCGGGCTGCCGGACCATACTCATTTCCTGCCGGCGGATCCGGCGCAGGTGGCACAACGCCCAGAAGAATCAGGGTGGGATCGGTGCTCCCAGAAGGTATCGTATCAACGGTTCGGATCATCATCTCCTTTTGCTCGGACGGAGAATCGAGATTGATCTCGTCGGCAAGAAGCGTGGGATATGAAGCGGCATCTCCGAAATGGTCGGTCGGCAGCCGCATAGGCTCGAGGCCGGGCATCTCGGCAAAGACCTTTCCTTCCAGTCTGTCCCACGTCGGATACGGAACGATGCGTGCGGCCACTGCGCGCCAGTTCTCGCGCAGCTCCGCATCCACTCCCAGCAGTTCAGCCGCGGCGGCCGCGCGTGTCAGCCCCCAGCGGAACATGCATAGCGAGCTGATCACATCCTTGTTACGCGCGAACTTCGGGTAGATTCCCCAGTTCTCCTCCTGCATGCTGGGAATCACATGGTAGTAGCCGTCGTCGCCCTTCCTGGCGTAGGCAGCGTAAAAGAGCGCCATCTCTTTCATCAGTGGATAGCACTCCTCGCGCAGAACTTTCATGTCGCCGCCGTAGTCCCACTCGTCCCACGCCGGGCGAACAATCTGGGCCATCGTGCCCAAACAAAGCTCAAGCGTGATGGTCGTGTGGACATACTTATCCGGCTTCACCGGCGGTAGATAGCCATGCGAGATCAGCATGCCGGGCAACCCATACATGGTGCGCGCATTGTCCTTCAGTCCGGGCATCCAATGCGCGATGATCTGCTTCCACATGTCTTCACTGTCACCCCAGTTGCGCACGAATCGAGAGGTGGTGAATATTTCGTTGTAGCAGGGAGCGCTGTCGTATTCCTGAATGTCCACTTCCGGGGCGGTATACGAAGCGCTGCATTCAAGTTGCCGCATGTCTGTCTTGGTGCCGCCGCCGTGGCTGTCAGTGTAGCTTCGGTAGATCTCGCCAATGTCGTCGCTGCAGTCGGTGCCGGATGCGCCGTGAAACATCCTGCCGCTTTCACGCCGATCGTAGAAGTCTCCCCACCACTTGCTGTTCTCCTCGACCACGCCGTCAAAGCCGCCTGCTTCGGCCGCGGCCAAACGCTTCTTTGCCAACGCCAGTAAATCGGGCCCGTCCATGGTCGTCACAATGGTGACAAGTGCATTCAGTTTTCCATCCCTCCCGGGCGTGATGGTTGCCGTTGCAGCGGCGCCGGGCGCTGCGGCGATCGAAGGTCTCGTTAATCCAGTCATGTCCCAGGGCATCGGCGGATCGGGAGGTGGTGTGCCCAGGCCGGTCTTGCCTTCAACCGATTCCACCTTTGCATCTGCGGTTGAAGTAACCACGCCCATAAGAACATGCTCGAACCCCTGCGGAAATGTCTTTTCCGCCGGCATTCTCTGACGAATCCAGAAATAGCGGCCGTCCGTGCCGCTTGTTGGCGGATCGATAGGGCCGTTGAAAGCTTTGTCAGCCTCGGCAGCGGGATTCGTATACGTCTTGCCGTCGGGCTTCATATAAATCAGATGCGCCGTGTCCTGATGCCGATAAAGTCGGAGCCATACAGGCGTATCGATTCCCGAGAAGCTACCCCGGATCGCGTATACATTACTTGTCATTCCGAGCACGTACTCGAGGTTGGCTTTGGCGTCGCCCTTGGCTGCATGCAAGTTCACCACTCCCGTGGCGCAGCTTTGGGTCAGTTGCGGTGCGGCGGCGCCTGCCAGGGAATCGATGCCGAGAATAATCTGTCCAACCGGCTTCAGGCACGGAAAAGGATATTTGATCGGCTCCCGGTATGGGTCATGAGA
>Ga0182027_10010990_pt1 | contig 12837 bp, 16 predicted proteins | sample 712E1DmetaG_FD_121300 | JGI IMG/M metagenome (GOLD analysis project Ga0182027, IMG submission 121300) | Permafrost microbial communities from Stordalen Mire, Sweden - 712E1D metaG (Illumina Assembly) | ecosystem: Environmental > Terrestrial > Soil > Wetlands > Permafrost | place: Sweden...
CAACCCTTTCAGGGTAGATGAAATTTGTGATTCGATGACCCAAGGTAGCGCATTCTGCGCAACCTTGGGCTGATTGATGGAATCCTGTCAGGATTCCAGAGGGTGCCATCGTTCAAGCGCCTCAACGAGCTTGGTGCAAAATCCAACTACTTGGCGCGTGGCGAAGTAGTGGTCGTTTTGGGTTCGGTTTTGACAGCGGGCTTGGTGTCGCCTGCCTTGATCCGTTTGACGACGAAATCTTCTTCGGCCACATCACCGACCTTGCGGTGAAACTTGATTTCATCGCCGGAAACTTTGCCGGTGTATTCGATGCGGATTTCGTTGTCGTCAAACTTGAGCAGTTCGACAAAGGCGATTCCATTCGTGCTGACCGTGCCTTCGGTGAGGGTCACTTCATTCGTTCCCATTTCTCGTTCACCGATGGCAGTGCCGGTGAGGTTGGTTCCTGCAACCTTGAAATCGTACGTGTATTTTTGCAGTCCAATTTGGCTGTCAAATTCGCCTTTCCATTTTCCGGCGACAGTGTCTTCGGCACATGCAGTTCCGACAAAAGCCAGTGTGAGCGCCGCTAATGCGACGGTTTTGATAATTGTTTTCATAGATGATTTTGGTTTGGATTGGATGGCGATAAGAAAACCAGAAGCGGGCATCTCAAATCACGTTTGGTCGCTTGAAGAAATCACAGGATTGTTGGATTGAAATGGCAATTCAGCTTGATCTTCAGCTGGAATATGTTTTAGCACCTTTAGAATTTCGTGCTCATTTTTTATTCCGTCGCCAGTTGATACCTGCCGCGTTCTAAGTTCAACAACCAAAATGTCGCTTTTGGAAAACTTTTTTCCTGAATCAATTTCCTTTCGGAAATTTTCGTCTAAAACTGAGGCATTGATTCTATTTTCACCGTCAGCAAGTTTCCATTTCAGACCTTCTTCAAAAAAGATTCCGATTAACCTCACCGCAACTTTTCTTGTTTGGTCGGTAAGCTCCTGTTCTGGTAATTCTGGAACCTCAAATGATGCAACCTCTTGTTTTTTAACTCGCTCGATTTCCTTTCCACTGTCTTTGGCATAAAAGAAATCAATACCAATAGCTTCTAATGGTTTAAAAACCGCCTTCAAATGTAGTCGAATTCTTCTGTTTTTGGCCAACCTCACAACTTCTGGCGAAACCTCAATAGAATCATAATCGCCGTCCGTCTCAATTTTAATGTTTCCATTTTTAATAATTGTCGAGCTTTTAACCTTTCGGCGTCCAAGCCATTTCAAAAATTTAATCAACGAAACTCCGGAACCAGCAGAAAGACCGACAAAAATGGCAATGTCAGAAGCGCTCCAATGTTTGCAGTGTTCTAAAAGAAAGGCTGCTTGGTTTGCCACATCTTGAACCAATTGCAAATTGACCTCAAATGACCCAGTTTTGAAATCAGATTTGACGTGAGTGGTTAATTGACCACGGCCATCATTAAGAATGGTGTGGGACTCCTGAAGTAAATCGCCCAGCGCCAGCAATGCCGGGGCAAGTTCCCGAACATCCATTGACCCGCCGCGCACCGCTTCGCCGTCATAGCCAATCTCGATTTTTGCGGAACTCACAGACCGGAGCGTAAAGTCGTTTCTAAACATTGGCAAATTCAAAGTAGCCTACTACCCAAGTTTGCAATTGCGTGACAACTCGTCTTTTTAAGGTTAGAAATATGAAAGTAATTTTATGCGCTCTGACATCATCAAAAAAGGGATAGAACGCGCGCCGCATCGCTCGTTGTTGCGCGCCACAGGCTCCATCGAATCTGAAGCGGATTTTGACAAGCCGTTCATTGCAATTTGCAACAGTTACACCGACTGCATACCCGGCCATGCCCACCTTAACGAGGTCGGCGCGCTGGTCAAACGTCTCGTGCGCGAGGCGGGCGGCGTGCCTTTCATCTTCAACACCATCGGCGTAGACGACGGTATTGCCATGGGTCATAGTGGCATGAAGTATTCCCTGCCATCGCGCGAGTTGATCGCCGACTGTGTCGAGACCATGCTCAAGGCGCACTGTTTCGACGGCATGGTCTGCATCCCGAACTGCGACAAAATTGTTCCCGGAATGCTCATGGCGGCGATGCGCGTCAACATCCCGACGGTTTTTGTCAGTGGCGGGCCGATGGCAGCCGGTGTGACTCAACGGTCAACTGAAGGGGATCTTCCAGAGCATCTCCGGCCTGCGACGCAGAAATCCGACCTCATCTCGGTGTTCAAGGGCGTTGCCGAGTTGCAGAGCGGAAAAATAACAGCGGCGGATTTGCAGAAGCTCGAACAAAGTGCATGTCCGACGTGCGGTTCATGTTCCGGCATGTTCACAGCCAATTCGATGAACTGCCTTTGTGAGGCGCTTGGCATGGCGTTGCCCGGTAATGGCACCATCCTCGCCGTGTCCAAGGAACGTGAGGCGCTTTATGAATGCGCAGCCCGCGCCATTCTCAAGCTCGTCGAGCACGACATCAAACCGCGTGACATCGCCACCGTGGAAGCTTTCGATAACTCAATCGCCCTCGACGTGGCGATGGGCGGTTCGACCAATACCGTTCTGCACACTCTGGCGGTCGCGCGCGAAGCGGGCATTCCGTACGACATCAAACGCATTGACGATATTTCCCGCCGTGTGCCGTGCTTGTGCAAGGTGTCGCCATCATCGAATTATCATGTTCAAGACGTCCATCGCGCCGGTGGCATCCACACGATTCTCGGCGAACTCAAGCGGATGGGCGCATTAAACCTCAAGTGCAAGACCGTCACGGGCAAAAGCATTGGCGAGAACATTGACGAATGGGATGTGCGCTCGGAGAAATGCACGGCTTGGGCAAAAGCCGCCCGTGTGTCCGGCGCCAGCGCGCTCGTGCTCGACCCGAATGATAAACTGGGTCCTGTTGCCCGGACGGCCAGTGGCAATTTGGCGCCCAAGCCTCTGATGTTTTTCCCCGCTGATACCCGCGCCATCACGCTCTGGCGGTTTGCTGCTGCGTTCAATGCGAGCGACGCGTCTACCGCAACCGCTTTGTTTACCGACGACGCGGAGTTTCAGGTTGATGAGACGATCACCTGGAAAGGGCCTGCAGCCATCGAGGCCGGGCTGAAGCTGAAGTTTGCGGAGTTCAAAGGGTTTGTGCGTGCCGAGTTGGGGCAATTGAACGGCACTCCGGTGTTGATGATGTGGCAATATGCCAAGGGCGGCGAAAAAAAGGTCTGCTGTCTGGTGCGCACAGGCCGTTTGCGCGCCTGGAAGATCAGCAAGGCGTATCACGAATACCGGCCCGACCAGATCAAAAAAGCTCAACCCAGTGGTCTCATGCCCTACGACTCGGCGTTCATGTTCAACGCGCAAGATTGCATTCGTACGAAGGAAGCCGCTTACACGAAGGACGGCGGTCTGGCGATTCTCTATGGCCAACTCGCGCCTGAAGGTTGTGTTGTGAAAACAGCCGGCATCAGCGATGAATTCAAGAAAAACTGCGGGCCGGGTTTCATCTTCGAAGGTCCATGCATGATTTTTGAAAGCCAGGATGACGCCTGTGCGGGCATCCTTGCCGGTAAAGTCAAGGCGGGCGACGTGGTTATCATCCGTAACGAAGGGCCGCGCGGCGGTCCGGGCATGCAGGAAATGCTTTCACCGACAAGTTATATCGTCGGCATGGGTTTGGGCGACAAGGTTGCACTCGTCACAGACGGCAGATTCAGTGGCGGCACGGCGGGCGCGTGTATCGGACACGTGTCACCCGAAGCGGAGGAAGGCGGTCCAATCGGCCTGTTGAAAGCGGGCGATCGCGTCCGGATTGATTTTCCGAATCGGCGAATCGACATTCTTGTCCCGGAAAATGAACTGGCGCAGCGGAAACAGTCGTGGCAGCCGGCAAAGCGCGAGCTGACTGGCTGGCTATTGCGGTATCAAAAAATGGTGACCAACGCGAGCCAGGGCGGGATTTTGAGCGTGTGACTCTAGTCGAACCCATATTTATGAAGAGTCATAACGAAGAACATCGGCACTGGTTAAACGGGTTAAACCTCGTAGTTTCTATAGTTGCGATAGTCGCTTCGATAGGAGTTTCGATTTACGTCGCTAAAATTGGATATCAGGTAAATGTTCAGTTAAACCAGTACGGTTCAATGAGTCAGATACAAAATGATCTTATTAAGGGTATGTACGATGAGGAAAATTATTCCGGTACCCTTATCGCTAAATATAAGATCAAAGAAGGAGAAGAAACCAATTTGCTCACATATATTTCACCCGAAGAAAAGGAAAAAATAAATGACTATATTACGCAGGATAATTATTTGTTGGCACGTATGTTTATTATCGTGTCCGACGAAAAATGGCAGGTTATAGCAGATACGATCAAGCCTAGGTCAATTACTCATCGGGATTTACGAGAGACATTACTCGTTGCATTGCGCCAAACTCAATATCCTAAAACAAAATTTACGAATCGGGAGGACATAAGGTTGATATATGAAATTCCGCGAGGGAAGTAGTGGCTGCTGCACCTAATTCCGAGCGGGATTTTGAGCGTCTGACAGACAGAGTTCCACAATTATAGCGGAGAGATGGCCGAGTGGCTGAAGGCACACGCCTGGAAAGCGTGCATACTCCAAAAGGGTATCGAGGGTTCGAATCCCTCTCTCTCCGCCATTTTGAATTTTTACCAGCTGGTTTAGATGTGCTGCACAAGTTCTTTTGTGTCAAAACGGACTTTCGGCAACTTTGCGTATTTATCGTCAGGTGATCGATAGCCTAGGGCGCAACAAACAACTGTCGCATAGCCGCTGTTTTTCAAGCCCAGTATTCGGTCAAATTCGGCTGGCACAAAACCTTCCATTGGACAGGCATCCACGCCGAGCACGGCGGCGCTGGTCATGAGGTTGCCGAGGGCGATGTAAGCCTGCCGCGCAGCCCATTCGTGCACGATTTTGCTGCGCGGGCCGGTAACGAGGTCGCCGAGCATCATATCGCGATAAGCATTAAGTGACCCGGCGGGAATTTTACGGATTTGGCTGGTGTGCTGGAGCAGATGATCCACATCGGCTTCAGTGACTTTCGTTCGTGCAGTGAACACGACAAAATGCGAGCAGTCCACGACTTGTTTTTGATTCCGGGCATGTGGCAGCAACTCGGCGTGTTTGGCTGGATCGGTCAGGACAATAAAACGGTACGGTTGCAGGCCATAGGAACTGGGTGAAAGCACCAGCGCGCGTTCCAAAGCCTCCCATATGTCAGTCGGGATTTTTCTATTGGGGTCGAAAACTTTTGTGGCGTAACGCCATTCAAGTGCGTTCAGAAGTTTTTCTGTATTCTGGTTGGTCATATTCAAATTCCCTTCACTTTGCTTGAAAATGGCATAAGCCGGGACAAAAGCAAATACCTGTTCATTGTCCAAAATGTTACTGATCCATTTGAAGGAAACGATTTTTCATCAATTTGGCAGGCCCCAATATTCTCCGGCTTTTCTTCCTGTTCCTGTTTTGGTAAATTCGGCTCGTGACGAAGTCATCGCAACTCCACGTCCGGCGCGCAACTGCAGAGGATCTTCAAAACCTCAAAGCATTGTGGACATCCATGCTTTTGCCTGCCGATGAATTGGGAAAGCGTCTGATTGAATTTCAAATCGTGGAAACTGCCGATGGCAAACTTCTGGGCGCCATTGGCATACAAATCGTTCGGCAACATGCGCGATTGCACAGTGAAGCTTACTTTGACTTTGCCATCGCCGATCAGGCACGGGAGTTATTTTGGGACCGCATTTTAAAGATTACTTCGAATCACGGTGTTTTCCGGCTCTGGACGCAGGAGACTTCTCCATTTTGGACTCGATTTGGTTTTCAGCCGGCGGTTGCGGGGAAGTCTTTCCATTTGCCTGAAGAGTGGAATCAAACCAAAAGCGAATGGGTTACCCTGCAACTTAAAGATGAGGAAGTCATTGCCAACGCACTTGATAAGAATTTTGCAGCCTTCCTATCCAGCGAGAAGCGAGCCACGACGCGTGCCCGTGAACAGGCTCAAATGTTAAAAAACATTATTACCATCACCGGTTTTTTGATTGGGATTGTTTGCCTGGTAGTCGTGTTTTATCTCATTCTCCATCGTAATTCGTTTCCTTCCGTCCGGTGACGGCAATGTAAATTCATCCGCATGATAGGAACTTCGCACCGCTGGCCCGCTCACAACATGGATAAAACCTATTTCTTCGGCGCGGACTTTGTATTCCGTAAATTTTTGTGGACGGATAAATTCAACGACCGGCAACTGCCGCAACGTTGGTTGCAAATACTGACCGAGGGTCAAAATATCACAATCGACCGCGCGCAGATCGCGTAGCGCTGTAAAAAGCTCCTCTTCAGTTTCTCCGAGACCGAGCATCAAGCCGGATTTTGTGTAGATCGAATCGCCGCGCTTTGCTTTTACTTTGCGCAAAACACTCAATGAACGGTCATAAGTCGCGCGATGACGCACTTCCGGTGTCAGGCGGCGGGTAGTTTCGAGGTTGTGATTGAAAATATGCGGATTGCCCGCGAGCACGACTTCAATGGATTCGTCGCGATCATTGAAATCCGGCACAAGCACTTCAATCACGGTATTCGGGTTCAATTCGCACACTGCCTCAATTGTTTTTCGGAAGTGTTCCGCGCCACCATCTTTTAAATCGTCGCGCGCAACGGCAGTGATGACGATGTGGCGCAGCCGCATTCGCAGTGTGGCTTCGGCCACGCGCATCGGCTCATCAATTTCGAGTGGCAGTGGTTTGGCGGTCGTTACCGCGCAAAAACCGCACGCGCGCGTGCACCGGTCGCCGGCAATCATGAATGTCGCCGTGCCCTTGCTCCAACATTCCCAGTGGTTCGGGCACTTCGCGCTTTCGCAGACTGTGTGCAGTTTCAGTTCAGCCAGCAGGTTGTGCGTGCGGGCAAAACTGTCCGACGTGGGCAGCTGGACGCGCAGCCATTCCGGCAGACGTGTGCGCGGTTTTGATTCAGTCGCAATCATTTAACTTTTTTCAACCACGAATGGACACGAATTTATTTTAACACAGATTATACAAATGAGTTTTTCTTTTTGAAGTTGTGACTGTTTTTATATTCGTGTCAATTCGTGTTTATTAGTGGTTCAGCTTCTCCCAAAACTTCTCCAGTTCTTCCGGCCCAAAATCCGCCAGCACTTTTCCGTTCGCCTCAATCACCGGCGCAAGTTCCTGTCCGGACAGCCGAACCATCTTGTCAAAAGCCGCCTCGTCTGCAATGACATCAAATTTCTCATATTTGATATCATGCTCATCGAGCCAGCGCATCGCCTTTTGACACCATGGGCAATACGGCTTGATGAATAAACGGAGGTTCATTGGTTATTATTTAATCCGGCCATACTTTGGACATAATCCCATCAGGAAAGGGCACGTCGTTTGTTCCAGCAGCTTTGTGCCATTCTTGCGGAAGAAATAAGTTTCGTGGCTGGCTTGGGTCGGGTTCATTAGCACCCCAGAGAAGTAAACGAAGGGTGAAAGAAACAGGACCTTTCTTAACAGGTGGGGGAGTCAGTCGTTGCAATCTTTCAGTGAGTGCTTGATCTCTTAAGGTGTTGATTACAGGCGGTTGGTAAACCAACCAAAAACGACTCTTCTGTTCCGGTTTGACGATGACAACGACATCCAATGTTTGAGGATTGCGGGGTCGTATTTTTGAAAAATACGAATCGCATTCAGATTGAATCTGTTGAATGAAGGCCGCGAACGATTTAGGGTCGGTTAGTCGTGGAGCAAGTACTGAGTCCGGCTGATGAAAAAAGACAGCTGGCAGCGGAAAAGGTGGCGAGGATTGTTTGTTTGAATAACAGCCAGTTATTGTGACAAATGTCAGAAGTGTCAGAAAAACTGTTATTGAAACACGCATTATAAAAACCTAATTGCCAATCTGCTTCTTATATTGCTCCGGCGACAGCAACGCGTCCAGTTCAGCTGGATTGCTCAATTTGATTTTAAAAAACCAACCGTTGCCATAAGGCTCGCTGTTCGCCAATGCTGGATTGTCCACGACGGATTTATTGGTTTCCAGAACCTCGCCGCTTACAGGCGAGTAGATGTCGCTTGCCGTTTTCACGGATTCCACCACAGCACAGGTGTCGCCACCCTTGATTATCTTGCCAATGTCCGGCAACTCCACAAAAACGATGTCCGTCAATTCATGCTGGGCATGATCGGTGATGCCAACAGTCCCGATACTGCCATCGGGACTGACTCGTACCCATTCGTGAGATTTTGTATATTTTAGATCGGAAGGAATGTTGCTCATAAATTGTGTCTGCAGATTACGCGGATTACACAGATTCTCAAATCCATTTTTGACACGGATTAAATGAATTATGACGGGAATGGAAAAATGAAATCAACCTAGGAGTTCGTGTCTCACTGATTTTGAAACATCATTTTTTGCTGGTTTTGCTTTATAGTATCCTGTCCTTGTTTGGTGATCATGTCGTATTTGCGCTGCGCCGTGTGTTGATCCTGCTCTTCAGGTGTCTGGCATCCGCTGCCAAGCAGCATGGTTGAAACGGCGGCAAGGAAAATTAAAATGAGCTGCTTCATAATTTTTTAATGGGTTGGTAAATCGGTTTTCTCACGACAAGGGCAGGCGAGCATTTGCCGCGGATTTCAATTTCGATTTGTGTGCCTGGTTTTGCCAGTTCCGGCGTCATGTAACCCATCCCGATACCAATGCCCATGGACGGGCTTTGCGTGCCGCTCGTCACTTCCCCGATTTTTGTGCCATTCGCCCAAATCGGATAATGCGGTCGCGGTGGTGCGGATTTGCTGGTCATTTTGAAAGCAGTCAACTTCTTCTTTACGCCATTCGCCTTTTGTCCTGCGAAGATTGAGCGTCCATTGAATTCGCCTTTGTCGAGTGACACAAAAAATCCGAGTCCGGCTTCGATCGGCGTTATATTTTCGTCCAGTTCGTGTCCGTAAAGAGGATAGCAAACCTCCGTGCGCAATGTGTCGCGCGCGCCAAGACCGCAGGGTTTGATGCCGAATTTTTCTCCGGCAGCGAGAATGGCATCCCAAATCTGGAGAATGGAATCGTCACTGGCTGTGATTTCAAAGCCGTCTTCACCGGTGTAGCCGGTACGAGACACGAGTATATTTGAGCCGCGAAATGGGAATCCGGCTATCTGGTTTTTCTTCAATTCAGTAACACGACCTGCGCGCATTCCGGCGTCAGACGGGCCGGGAATGACCGCCTCGATGAATTCACGGACGCGCGGGCCTTGCACAGCCACGGCGGCGTAATTGTGCGAAGCGTCGGTGAGACACAATTCATTTTTCTTGGGAAATTTCGCCACCTGTGCCTGCAACCACGCAACGTCCGCGTCAATGCGGGAGGCGTTGATGATAAGCAAATAGACTTCCTCGGAAAGCCGGTAGGCGTACAAATCGTCGACTACACCGCCATGTTCGTTGCACATCAAGGTGTATTGGCCCTCGCCGGGTGTAAGCTTCCGAATGTCATTGGTCAGAACAAAATTAAGAAATTCAGCCGCTGCTGTGCCGCTGACAGTGACTTCGCCCATGTGGGAAATGTCAAAAATGCCGGCGGCATTTCGGACGGCGAGATGCTCCTCTATGATGCTGGAGTATTGCACCGGCATTTCCCAACCGCCGAATTCAACAAGTTTACCGCCAAGTTTCCGGTGAACGGCAAAAAGAACAGTGCGCTTCAACATAGGTGAAAAAACAGAATAAAGGAACGGAAGAAAGACTCCAGAGATTTTCTCTTTCAACGCTTAAATTTTCCAATCAGCCCCATTTTTCTGTTTTCATGTGTTCCTTTGGCAGGCCGAGGCCGCGCAAAACAAGTTCTTCGGCGAACTCAACCAGCGAATTCGGACCGCAAGCGTAAAAAATCGCTTTCGATGCATCGCCGGTATGTTCCTTCACCCATTCCGGCGTGATGCGTCCCACACGGCTGGTCCAGTTATGCCCCGGGTGGGGGCGCGTGCAAGTGAGGTTGAACTTGAAGTTCGGGTTTTCCTGTTCTAATTGCCGGAATTCAGTTTCAAAGATGACGTCGTTTGCCGTACGAACGCTGTAGAGAATGGTAATTTTTGTTCCCAATTTCCGGCGTGTGGCTTCGCGCACAAAACCGCGGAACGGTGCTACGCCGGTCCCGCCGGCAATGCAAACCAGGTGTTTGTTCGGCTCCAGCACAGGCAAAAACTTTCCCACTGGTGGCAGAACCATCAACCGATGGCCGGGCTTGATCCAATCCACCAGCCGAGTGCCCATTTTACCGTCACGCCGCACCGTGAATTCATAAAATCCCCGGTCCAGCGCGCACGACGACAGCGAGTAAGCCCGTTTATGACCCGATTCATCTGGCCAATAACAGGTGATGAACTGGCCGGTCTTGAAATCCATGTCATAACCCGCCGGCCATTTGAGGCGGATCGTCTTGGCATCCGATACTTCAATCGTGACGCTTTCCACAGTCATCTCTGTTGCTTCTCTGGCCATAAAATCCTTTCCTAAGGCAAACAGCCTGCTTGCACGCTATGCTGGAGTCAATCGCGCAAGGACTTCCTGCGCAAGAAGCTCGTACGCTGCCGCACCGGTGCTGTATTTGTCGTAATGAATAATCGGCTTGCCGAAACTCGGCGCTTCAGCCAGGCGCGTGCTGCGCGGGATGACGGTTTCAAACACGCGCGTGCCCAGCAAATTTCGGACTTCGGTCACAACCTCGTTGCAAAGTTTCGTCCGGCTGTCGAACATCGTCATGACAACGCCGAAAATATCGAGCCGCGGATTGATACCGGCATCGCGCAATTGGGCCAGCACACGGTTCATCATTGAGATGCCTTCAAGGGCGTAATACTCGCATTGCAGTGGCACCAGCAGGCCGTCGCTGGCGGCAAAGGCGTTCAATGTCAAAATGCCGAGCGACGGCGGGCAGTCCACGAACACGACGTCAAATCGTTGCGATTCCAACACGGGCCGCAACACACCGGCAACGCGGAGCAGATGATTTTCAGAGCGAGCCAGTTCCACGTCCAGGCCGCACATGTCCATCTCGCTCGGGATAATTTCGAGCCGCTCACAGGCGGTGTTTTTGATTTTGTCGAGCAGAGTGCCTTCGCCGAGCAACACACGATAGGCGCTGCCGCCTTCGGTTTTCTCCAAGCCGAGACCGCTGGTGGCGTTGGCTTGCGGGTCGAGGTCGAAAAGCAGCACGCGTTTGCCAAGGGCGGCGAGACAGGCGGCGAGGTTGACGGCGGTGGTTGTTTTCCCAACACCGCCTTTTTGATTGGCGACCGCGATGACTTTGGTTGTCACTCACCCCGATTTAATGAAAAGCGCGGCTGGGATTCAAGCTTGCAGACACAAGACTTTAGTTGCCTGGCAACGAATAGCTTACCGGTTGCGCGCCAAACGGAATTTGACCAAAGGGAGAAGCAGCTGACTGGAAATTGAACACGGGATTGGTGCTGTTATCGGCAATCAGTATTTGATTTACCGGCTGTGGCGGCAAGGCGGCAAGTGTTGTGGGCGCAAGCAGGGAAGCGGTTTGTGGCATTGCTTCCAACGATGTTTGTGATGCAGGTTCAGGCCGTTCCGCAAAAATAACTCCTGCGATCAACAACAAACAAAGAGCGGAAGCATAAGCGCCTGCAAACACGGGTTTCGCCTCAAAAGCCTGCAAGAATTTCAACAACCATGGCACTTGCTCGGATAAACGTTTCGACAGGCTGGCTGGGGTTTCAGCTTCACCGGCGCGGATGCGCGCGATGACCCGCCTTGAGAAATTGTCAAAAAATCCCGGTGGCGGCATTTCATGCCGCTTGAGCGCCAACAATCGGCGCAACGACTCAAAGTTGGATTGATTTTCATTCATAGTGTCATGTCGGTTTCAAATAATTGGACAACCAACCCTGCAATTGCTGTCGCGCATAAAAAAGCCGCGAGCGCACCGTGCCAATGTTGCAATCCATGACTTTCGCGATTTCATCGTGAGACAGCCCCTGCACATCGTGCAGGACAACGACCAATCTATGAGGTTCTGACAATTTGAGGAGCGCTTCGTTCAATTTTTCCTGAAGTTCACCCAAGTCCACCTCCCGGCGGGGAGTCTCGTCGGAAATCAGAGCGACCAAGTCGGGATCGTGTTCAGCGTTGAAATCCAAATCGTTCAGGCTCATCTGGACGCGGTTTTTCCGTTGCTTGAGAAAGTTGATCGTTTTGTTGACCGCAATCCGGTAAAGCCAGGTATAAAAACTGGAGTCGCCTTTGAAGGATTTCAATACCCGGAACGCTTTGATGAACGATTCCTGTGCGAGGTCATTGGCGTCCTCGTGATTGGCCGTCATGTGATAAATCGTCGCGTAAATGCGTTCGCGATAAAGCCGCACAAGTTGGTCGTAAGCCTCCAAATCCCCGCTTTTTGCGCTCCGTACCAGTATGGCTTCGTCCGTGGGCGCAGTTTGCCTCGAATCGTTGTGCGCGACGGGTTCGGGTATAGTCATGGACTACCTAACACAAACAGCAAGCGCACCAGTTTGTTGCACTAAAAAATCAGCCAATTTCGACAGGCCGGTGCGTCCATTTGACTTCGGTAAAATGCGCAATGCCAAGCAGGCTTGATCCAAATAACGATTAACAACCTCCTGTGACGGCTCAAAAGTTTCGTATTTAAGAAGCATTCCTTTGACCGGGGGCAAGTTTTCCGGCTCCCACTCTTTGACCCAATTTTCCAACTGCATCTTGTCGGTGACATTGGCGCGCTCCCACGCCACCAAAACCGGCCACGTTAATTTGCCCTTGGC
>Ga0182027_10010993_pt1 | contig 12833 bp, 7 predicted proteins | sample 712E1DmetaG_FD_121300 | JGI IMG/M metagenome (GOLD analysis project Ga0182027, IMG submission 121300) | Permafrost microbial communities from Stordalen Mire, Sweden - 712E1D metaG (Illumina Assembly) | ecosystem: Environmental > Terrestrial > Soil > Wetlands > Permafrost | place: Sweden...
CTTCGGCCAGGCTTTTTGTTCCTTGACTCATATATATCGGGATATCCGGATGTATAAACCGCATCAAGCCATAATGGTCCAGATGCGCATGAGACAACAACACAGCATTTACCGATGGTTTATCATTCTCGTACAATCCATCAACTTTAGGCAAAATTTTATTACCCAGCAACTGCTGTAAAGTTGATTGTCTGTGAACTCCCCAATCAAAGGGCGACATATCGGCGTTGACCAAAGGTAACCCCAGATCAAAGACTAATCTGGTTTCGCCCGAATTGGAGCATATTTCAACGCAACTTCCACCTATTTCGTGAGTGCCGCGATGAATTGTGAGGTCGGGGGAAACAATATCCGTTCCATCTGAAATGATGGCAATTGTATCACACCGCGCAAGCATTTCTATCAAATTATCAATAGTGAGCGCAATGTCTTTGTCCGGACAATGAATTGCTTTGAAACCAGCTATGAGTTCTTTTGTAATAGGGGCCTGACCTTCTTCGAAAAACTTTTTAATCTGTAGCTCTTTAGTAATCTTCATAACGTAATCAGACATAAGTGTCAGCCCATAGTTGGAGGCCAAATCTCCAACATAACCTCGAGCATCATATAAACAATAACTCATTGTTTCTCCTAAAAAGGCATAAGTTTTAGAAACATGATAACTACAATTTTTCTGCTTTTGCGAATATGTGCTTTGGCGCCGCTTCAAAGTATTTAAACAAAGATGGACATAACCATCCTTCTGCAGTCTTACCTTTAATACTGTACCAATTCCCCCCCATTTCCTCTCTTACCCATTCGAGTTCCAACTCATACTGAGGAAATCGAGATGCTGAAAAAAGTAGCTTGAAACCCTTACGAGCTCCAGGGATATCTTTAACCATGTCCGAAATCATTTCAGGAATATTTAAAACAAAGGGTTCCTGTTTTAAACCTGCGGCGTCATCATCGAAGACCCAGGTATTGTTATACCAATAAGGGTTGATTACCATCATCGAATTAGTCATTATTTTCTCCTTTTGAATAACCGAACTCACACTTCTCTAATTGGGAGTACCGATTAGTCGACCAACTCCTGCAGTTTTTTGAGAATGTCGATCATCCCACCTGTGTCCTGTCCACAATAAGTCAAAAGATCAGTACGTATCTTCTGCCGTTCTGCATCCGAGATACATCCAAAAGTCGCTTCCATGAATTTCAAACTGGCCATTGTGCCTTCGCCGATATCCATGTCGCTATAACTTAAATTGGTCAGAACGGGTAGGACATGCTTCAATGAGGAGCTCCCGAGTTGCTGTGGGTGATAGTAGCTGAAATCCCTGAAGGGTACATTCAGATCAACGATGCGCTCGTTGATGCTGTCCACCCACTGCTGATATTCCGGGAAAGCCCCGGCCAATTCTTTCAGCCGGCTTTTCTCAAAAGCGGCATAATAAACCAGGATACTGCCCTTCGGACCGATGTCCTGCTTCAGTTCCGCTAAAAATGCCGGTCGGGGGTCATCTTTACTTTCCGCCAGAAACTCATAGTGTTCCAGCATCGCCCCTGGTTTGGTGATGACATGCAATGAAAACTGGAAAGGGATATTCTGGTATGGACTCGTCCCATCGTAAATCGGTATGGCTGTCGCAAAGGTCTCAAAGTCCATAAAATGCAGCGGGTACTTCAAACTCTTCAGGAAATTCTTGATTTCTGCGGTATCGATATGCGGCTGGCGGCGAATCACGCATTCTCTCTGGATCTGCTGTTTATCGTTGAGTTTAATTCCTTCCGGAATGTTGGAGATGTCTAAAATACCTTGTGCCATAAAGTCCTCGCCCAGCTTCTTGCCGGAATAAAGAGTCATCACATTGTGTTGTGGCAGATGTTTCCAGCATTCTTCTTGCAGCAGACAGGCGTATGGGTCATTGCAGTGCCGCCCGACGACCGATTCCGGACATTCGTCCGAGTCGATTACCGCCAGCATCTCGGCGATACGCGTTTCCAAGCCGTCGGCAAATTCTGCCAGTTGGTCCGTTATATCTTCGGTTACAAATAACTGCCGCGGGTCAATATCGCCTTGTTTCACGTATTCCCTATTCAAATGCATGATATGGCAGCGGTTGATCTTCACCCCGTTCAGTTGACAGCAGTACCGCTGGAAAGCGACGTCATACAATTGCTCGTCCTTTACATCATTGGTACTCTTCACCTCTACAATGTCCCACGCCTCACCGCCAGATGGGTTAAGGATGTCCACCCGGCAGTAGAGCCGGTTACCGGAAAAGCCCGCCTCAAACAGCGGCTTACGCAGTTTCAGGGAAACCGTGGTTTCCCTGAGGTTCGCCCCGATGTTGTCAGTCTCTAGTTTGATGCCATCGGGATACAGTTGCTGCGCTAGTTCCCCAATGACGTGCCCCTGGTCAAAAACGTGCTGGGTGGCAGCATCATATGCTGGCAGTCTTGTAGCATCATTTATCGATACCCATAATAGTTTCAGGCATTGTAGGCCGTTAATGTATTTAGATTTGGAGAGATTCCTAAGTCTTTTCAGAAAATTGCTCCATTCAAAAAATAAAAATAATCAGCAAGGTAAATTGACGCGTTTATAAACGTTTAAACAGAGGAATCCAGTTTTTAGATTGTGCCCAGAGAATTGGAAGAGTATTGTTCGGGCAACTATTTTCAAAAACCACGGTGGCTTGCGAGTCTCCGTATCCCAAAGGATTATTCTTAACTAGTTCGCTCCCGTACTTGAAACAAATACTTTTTGCCGTTAACCGTGACGCTTCATCAGAAAAGATTGCTGACTTTTCACTAAAAGCACGGGATGATTCATCAAGGGGATCACATATATGCAGTTTAATATTCAAACCCAACTTATCGATAGTAGCTTCTATTTTGGAACTCGCGTTTTGGAATCCAGATATTGCAACAAAGAAACCAGGAATCTTACTATTAATAAAGGCTTCGCCGTGTTCCTTTGAAAAACCCACAACGTAATCGGTGACTGATTTTCCAGATCCCACAAAATCATCTATAAATACTATAGCTTTTAACTCTTGATTTTGCTGTAAAGATTGGCTTATTTTGGCATATTCAACAATATTCGTAAATAAAATGTCATTCTCTTCCGCATATAATTTGGCATAATATGATCCGCTCTTTCCAGGTCCATCTAAATAACTAACCAAGATATCAGACCGTTTTCGCTTTCCTTCTTCTATATAACGAACCAAGCCACGATTAACAATTCCGTGGGCTTCTTTCATTTTACTTCGAATCTCGTCCCCGGAATAAAATTTTACATGTTTTAGTATCTCAAACATAGGCCTTTGGCTAGAGTTGTCTCCAAACTGATTTAACCAAACTCTAATTTTATCTTCAGTCAGGATTCTCCCCTTATACGGGGTCCATTCTGCGATTAGTGAAACTATCTCTTCCGGTTTGACCCGAATCTCTTCTTCTCGCTTTTTTTGCTCCAATATTCCGTCAATATCCGTGAAGCTAGTGATAATTTCATCTACACCTCTTTCAATAAGCCAACTTCTAAACAATGGAACCTTACAATCGAAAACATCTTTTTTCGCAACTAGTACCTGGCGTCTTTGAAATTCCCGAAGTTCGTTTTCAATTAGTTCTACCGGGATCCCATATGATTCTTGACTAAGTTTAAGAATGTTACTTTTTTCAGCGGATCCATATTTTCTATACGTTTCTGCGAAAGAAAGAAGCAGTTTCCTTCGACGAATGGAAATTTCTTCGAATTTTGAACCCACTTCTAAAATTCCGTCCATCCAAAAATGAGAAAATTTATTGCCAGCTAAATCTCGGTTGAGTACTTGTTTAACAGCTTCAAGGACTTCTTGACGAGTGACGTGTCTATCTCGGCGATTGACCATCATAATAAATAGCCTGGAACAAATTAGTTTCGTGAAGAACGGATTGCCTGCTGTTTGTTCATATAATGCCTCTAATCCACCGTCAGATATTTCAAGAATTTTCTCCACTGGTTTTCTAACAAGTGTTTCGAAATCATTCCAGTGCTGATCTTTGTCAAAATAATCCAGTTTAGTGGCTTGAAATTTATTGAGATCGCTTCCTTCTGTATTCATGATATGTTCCATATTTTCGCTTCCGGTTAAAATAAAACCAAACGGAGGTTTTCCGCTTATAGTGCGGATAGTACCGAAAAAGGCATCACCTATTGGACCTTTTTTATAAAGTTCTAATGGTAGCTCGTCGAACTCATCTAAAATGAATAATATACGATAATTGGGTGCTACATCGAGAATTGAATCCAGGTATTCACTTAGCGGCGATATAGCGTCAGTAAATTCAGGAATTGGCACGTTAGAGAAGCGCTTATCTGATTTTTTAATGGTTTCACACATTCTCCTTCCCAGAGTGGTTACTGTTTTTGTTGGATCCGGATTAATGTAATCGCCTCTTTCAAAATATAAAACTAGATATTCAGATGAGTACATTTTTGTCAACGTGGTCTTCAGTGTTTTTACCACCGAGGTTTTTCCTACTCTTTTTTGCCCCGTTACATACGAAGATCCTATGCTTTTTGCCTGTGCTTTTGCGGTAAGTTGTTGAATTATTTCTGTTCTCCCAATTAATTCATCTTCAGTCTCAACAGGCTCTAGACTGTATGGTTCTTCTTTTGTGAGATCAACCCAATTAATCCCCGTATCTTGCCCTTGAAGTTCGAAAAGATTTCCTGAATTCGCCACACTTTTATCGAAATTGGTCCATTTTATTTTCATCTCTACAAACACGGATTTAGTATTGTGATTTACTTTTGCAGGTATTTCCAATATTATCCGTGAGTTGGGCTCAAAATTACCAAGATAAAATTCTTGTTTTTCAATTAAAATTTCGTCTAATGCTTCAACATTAATTATCGTCCCAAATGCCCATCCGGTTTGTACGTTTTCGATAATGAAACTTAAATTAAAATATAAACCATCGTTGTTCAACGGATATTTTTTTTCTGATTGTTTTCCTATTAACATTGCTGGTTTAGTCGATGGGTTATTTTCGATATGTTGCCCGATGAGCTTAAGTAGCTTTTGAAACAATTTAACCATATACTCATTACAATAAGTGGTTCCACAAGCGTTAAGGGAATCGATATAGTCTTCTATGATATCCTCAGCTTTTTGATAAGCTGCAACACAATTTACCGTATCTGCTGTAAGGTAATCTTCTATTGCTGTAAATATTTGATCTGCCTGGACATCAAGCAATTCTATTGGAAGGAAAGGTGAGACAAATATTTTAAACATAGCAGCATGAACCCTATGCATGAACTCTTTTCTTATTGTCTTTATACCGTTTAGATTATTTACAGATGATATTAAGTTCTCAAAATCTGACTCTATTTGGGGAATAATGCTCTTTAATTTGCTTTCTTTTTCAAATGTCTGGCTCTTTTTTTCTACTCCGAGATGAGCATAAACTCCATCTAAAAGTGTTTCATCAAACATCTCATAAGCCTTGGCTCTAAATGGCATCTCCTTGAAATAGGAATCGTCGGTTGAAAGCAATCTAAGTAAACAAATGGAAGAAAAACGCCTGACATCATAAGCCAGATCTTTGCCAAATATTTGATCTAGTGGCTCTGTAAAAATTGTTTTAGGGAATTTAGTTTGGAGGATTGCCTGACAATACAAGTTTAATATTGTTGTTTTAGGCAACTTAATTTGCGATTTATTCGAATCGATGATGAGTTTCAATATTTGGTCAATCGCGATAATCGGATTTTTCTCTAGCTGCGTTTTGACTGCGCTTACTGATAATTCTATTTCTCGATTCATTTGATGTCCTCCAATCGATAATTTAGTGGCTTAACGTTTACACCACCCAGAATATTCCGTACAAATGTATTTTCATAAAACTTAATGACATCAATCTCAGATCAATGGTTTTTCGAAACTAGCAATTGAACCATTGTGCCGCCTTGGCTATAGCTTCGTGGCCCCAATTCTGTACATACGCCGGGTTTGATATAACGACTAAATTTATTCCGCCAACCAGAAGGTGTGGCAACATATATACTTCCAGGTCTCAGCCTATACACTAGTGCCGTGTTATATGGCCCTAATTCTTTAAACTTGGTGATAAAGTCGAGCATATATTTGAATTCTTTGGTACTTCGGTAACTGCGGATTTCGGAATATAGGTTATCCAATTCAGGGATACGACTGTCAGTCATTTTTCAACACCTTATGTTTGTTTAATTATTTGTGATTTGTGCTATCTTTCCCATCTTATTTATCTGGTCATAAACTTCTTTGAGCAGCTTCTTCCCGACTGCGGTTTGGAAGTCTTTGTCATTCAAATACTTCGCGGTAATTTCCTCGTTTTGATCCATACGGTCAATGAATAACCCTTCCAGTGACTTCATGAACACATAACCGAAGTTTTCCATGCTATTTGCGAGCGCAGCTTGCCGCAATGATGAGTCAGCGACCGCATCTTCCTTGATGGAATCAAAGAAAAGTTGGTCGGCAGGTTTGAAGTCCGTGCCAAACCGATCATTTAAAATATCAATCAGGCGCGAAAGTTCTATCTCCTCTCCGTGTGTCAAACCGGTGCCTACCTCATCCGGGCCGGATACCTCTCCGCCTTTACCGGCTTGCAAGACGATTGAGCCTTCACTAATTTTTTGAAGCCGGTAGTACCTCAGGTTAATTTCTTCATCAAAATTATAAATATGACCGGTTGCACGTTTGGGGAGTTTGGTTAACAGAAATCGAACGTAAGTATAGAGTTTCTCCAGTTCAAAGTCAGGGAAAGGGATTACCTGAGATAGAAAAGAATATAAGTTCCGGTAAGCGGTAAGCCATCCTCTAATTTCTTCCTGGTTATCTTCTTCCAATTTTTTAAACCGTTGCACGGCAGGGTCAATGCAAGCATTCATTTTGGCGTGGTCAGCCAGACTCTGTGTCTCTTTCGGCTTATAAAATACCTTAGCGAATTCATCAACTTCCGTTTGGAAGTAAATTTGTTGGGCATTCAATTTTGCCTGCAATTCATAAAGCTGTTTCGGTTCCGCGCGTTCGCCGACGGTTGTTTGCTCGTAATAAGGCTGGAATGAATCAAGGATTTCTTTAGTATCATTTACAAAATCCAAGATGAAAGTATCTTCTTTACCCTGGTGAGTACGATTTAGACGGGAAAGCGTTTGCACGGCCTGTACCCCGGATAACCTTTTATCCACATACATTGTGTGCAATAACGGCTGGTCAAATCCTGTCTGGTATTTTTCAGCTACCAGCAATACCTGATATTCCTCAGTGGCAAATTTCTCCGGCAATTCTTTTTCCTTGATGCCTTTGTTCATTCCGACTTCCGTGTATTCTTTTTCTGGAATATCCTTGTCAGCCACGGTACCGGAAAAAGCGACGAGTGTTTTGATCCCGGTATAGCCCTGTTCCAAAATGTATTTATCAAAGGCTTGCTTGTATCGAACTGCATGCAAGCGTGAAGAAGTAACGACCATCGCTTTTGCCATACCACCGATTTTGTGGCGCGTAAAATGCTGGAAATGTTCCACGATGACTTCTGTTTTTTGAGAAATATTATGCGGGTGAAGGCTCATGAACCGGGCTAAGGCTTTAGCGGCCTTCTTTTTTTCAACCTTGGGGTCATCCTTAATCGATTTGACCAAGCGGTAATAAGTTTTATAAGTAGTGTAGTTCTTAAGCACATCTAAAATAAAGTGTTCTTCAATGGCTTGGCGCATGCTGTAAAGATGGAACGGACAGGGCTTGCCGTCTGGCCCGGAACGGCCGAAAACTTCCAGCGTGCGATATTTAGGTGTGGCGGTAAAGGCAAAGAAACTGATATTGGGCTGTTTACCCCGCTTAAGCATTGTGCGAAGAATGTTTTCTTCATAGTCTGGCATTTCTTCAGCTTTATATTTCTCTTCAATTTCTTCCTTGACAGCCTTTGCCGATAAAACACCCTTCAATTCTGTTGCGCTCTCCCCACCCTGGGAGCTGTGAGCTTCATCAACTATTACCGCGTATTTGCGTTTTGGCAGGTCGCCGATTTTATCCGTAACGAAAGGAAACTTCTGAAGGGTTGTTATTACAATTGGTGTACCCGAACCCAGCGCCTGTGCTAACTGCGTGGAATCTTCATCAATTTTTTGGACAACGCCCTGTTTATGCTCAAACTGATAAATGGTGTTCTGCAGTTGCTGGTCAAGAACCAGACGATCAGTAACGACGATGACGGAATCGAATACTTTTTCGTCTTTCGAACTGAAGAGAGAGGCGAGACGATGAGCCAGCCACGCGATAGAATTACTCTTACCGCTGCCAGCCGAATGTTCCACCAGGTAATTCTGACCAACACCTTTAGCTTTGGCGTCGGCAACCATTTTCTTTACTGCATCTAGCTGGTGATACCGGGGGAAAATCATGGTTTCCCGTTTTACTTTCTTCTCGCCAACTTTCTTCTCTTCAACTTGAAGATGCATGTACTGACCGATGACATCCAGAAAATTATCACGCTGCCAGATTTGTTCCCAAAGATAAGCAGTCTTGTAGCCTGCCGGATTAACCGGATTTCCGGCGCCCGTGCCGTTACCTTTATTGAACGGCAGGAAGTAAGTGGATTTGCCCAACAGCCGGGTGGTCATGTAAACTTCATCCGGGTCAACCGCAAAATGAATCAAAGTTCTCTTTTTAAATTGAAATATCAGATCGTTGGGATCACGATCAGTTTTATATTGATCAATTGCATTTTGCCAAGTCTGCCCGGTCATAGGATTTTTAAGTTCCGCAGTGGCAACGGGAATACCGTTTAAACTTAAGAGCATATCCAAAGTATTGTTATGTTTGGAACTATATTTAAGTTGCCTGGTTATAGTTAATTTATTAGCAGCATAGAGCTCTTTGGTATCCGGATTCAAGCCGCTGGCAGGGGCAAAATAGGCAACATGGAATAGTTTACCGAAACATTTAAAGCCGTGGCGAAGAACGGCTAAACAACCTTCATGCTCAGAATCCAGGGCACGGCACAAGTCGTCAAGGAAAATCTTTTCTGTTTTATCCTTTTGGAGGCTATATAAATAAGCCCATTCCTTCGGCTGGGTGGTTTGAATGAATACCAGTACCGCAACCGGATCAAAACCTCGTTCAACGTCAAAGTATGCGCCATCACTCTTTAAGTAGCCGGCGTGAGTTATAAGGTGATTTTCGATGGCGGATTCAAATTTGATTTCGGTATGCTGTCCCGGCATCAAGCCACCTCCTGACGAACATCAATTTTGCCAGTTACTGCGGCGGAAATAAGTGAAGTACGATATTCGTTTAGATAATCGATTGAAACCTGTACTCGCTCAATTAATTTGTCTATTTTATTAGTTTCGGAATCCAGATATGTTGCTATTTCCTTTTGTTCTTCAAATGGGGGCAGGGGTACTTTGAGATTATATAAATTATCGACAGTCAGCTGGTTAATCGTTGAGGTGAGGAATAATCCTGACTGAAATTCAAATAACTGAGAATTGAACACGTAATAAAGATAATCGGAATATTTGCTCCTAAATGTTGTCATAAAAGCACCAAAAGTTACTCCAGCTTCATTTCCCGAAATTTTAGCATTTTTCCCAATCAAAGCACGACTACCGTTTCGCGAACAAATAAGTATGTCACCTATGCGGGTTATTAATTTATCGGGAATTTCGGTCGTGACATATACGTTATCATGAAGCGAAATTTTACTGTTTTGGATGTTTGATGATCGTAGAACCAATGTCCCTTGAGTCTCATCTACTACATCTGAAGGATCATAGGTTAATCCCAATATTGCTCGGCCAACGTATCGAAGCCTTTTTACTTCCCAATTCTCAGGAATATCTCCGAGCCACTCAATTCTCGAATTCTTCATTTTCACATTTGGGTCAAGCCCTTTGGTGACGACATGGCTGATAAGAGCTGAACGTTTTTCTTGGAGGAGTTCGGTTTGCCGCTGTTTTTTGACCATCAGGTTATCAATACGCTCGGTTTCCTTGTCCAAGAAGGAAGCGACATCGGCTTGCTCTGATAATGAAGGGTAACAAATTATTTCATTAAGATAGGAATCAGCGTCTAGGTTTTGTATACCGGTTGTTTGCTTAACTGACCTATAATTAACTCTTTTATCATATAGGTTAGCGTGAAAATAGACTAGGAATCTGTTGTCCCAACCTCGTTCAACTGGCATGCGTGAAACAAAGTTGGAACAAACCGCCTTATTATCTAAGTTAAATAGAACGACAGCTCCTACCAGTTGTTTATCCCCACCTCCGGATTTCTCTAGTAACAGGTCTCCTTTTTGAAGGATACGTCCATTAGCCTCAGCAGGAGATATTGATCGCATTGTGAGTTCGCTGATGAAAGATCTATATTTAAGCCTATCGAAATCTGCGACACGGATACAAAGAACGTCATGAAATCCGTCCGGTTCTTCACCCCATATACCATTTTTGCAAGAAGTGACGGTCCACTTCAGCCGATTTGTTTTCCAATTTTGTGGAATTTCACTCAACCATTCAATGCCAGAATCTTTATACGTTGGATATGGCTTCAATTTCATCCAGCCATCTCCTTAAGCATAGTGGCAATATCATTCTCGGTATTTTTTAAATCACTATCAATTTCGTTTAACGGGCGCGGGGGAATATATTGATAAAAATAGCGGTTAAAACTGATTTCGTAACCTACTTTCGTTTTACTCTCATCAACCCAGGCATCCGGCACATGCGGTAAGACTTCCCTCGTCACGTAATCATGGATATCTTCTTTTAGAGGCACATTCTCATAATCACGTAATTCAGGATCAGGTTCTATGTTACCCTTACTATCTAAACAGATATCAGCAGTTTCATCCCTTTCAGATAGAGCCATTAAGACTGCGTTAAAAAGGGCTGTAGATATAATCAGATCGGCCTTTTTAAATGCTTTCTTTAATAAATTACTGAATTTATCTCGATTTTTCACCATATAGGGAGGTTCGAGGTTTTTAAGCGTTTTAACGATATCATCTTGCTGCTGTTTTCCTTCATCAACTTCCTTCGAAATAACTTGTTCGTCTTTGTGCTTTTTACTAACGGTAAGATTGATAAATTGATTGGTCGTCTTGACTTTTAGCAGTCGTTCCTCATTTACCACAAAATTAAGTTTCAAGGGACGTTCTACTATAATTCGGTGATAGCCGAAATCTGAGTTATCAAATATTTTCACGTGTTCCTGTGCTTTAAAATCGCCATACAATCGCGTAATTTCAGCGATATGGTTCGGCTTGTTTTCCTGTCCATCGCCAATTTCTTTCCGTTTGTTGCCAAGGCTTTTGCGCATTTTAACAAAATAGCCGGTTGCGTCAATCAGCTGAATTTTGCCGCGCCGTTCTTTTTCTTTACGGTTCGTCACCACCCAGATATAGGTGCTGATGCCGGTATTATAAAAAAGCTGGTCTGGCATTGCAATAATTGCTTCCAGCCAGTCATGCTCGATAATCCACTGACGAATATTGCTTTCCCCTGAACCGGCTGATCCCGTGAATAACGGAGAACCATTAAAGACGATACCAAGCCTAGTTCCGTCCTCCTTCGGGTCCTTCCTCTTACTTAACATATGTTGCAGGAACAGGAAAGAGCCGTCATTGATGCGGGGTAACCCGGCACCAAAGCGCCCTCCGTAACCCTGTTCGTCAAATTCTTTTTTGATTTTGGTTTCTTCAGGTTTCCATTCCACGCCAAAGGGCGGATTAGCCAGCATATAATCAAATTTTTTCCCGACCATAAAATCCTCGGTAAAACTATTACCGAAACGGATATTCTCCATGCTGTGGCCTTTGATCATCATGTCCGAGCCACAGATGGCGTAAGCCTGAGGATTATAATCTTGGCCGAAGACTTGCAGACTAGCACCGGGATTGAGTTCTTTTAAATATTCTTCCGCCACGGACAGCATGCCGCCGGTACCGCAAGCCGGGTCATACAGCGTTCTGACAATCCCTTCTTTGGTCAGTATATCGTTATCCGGCGTAAAAAGGAGGTTAACCATTAAGCGGATAACTTCACGAGGTGTAAAGTAATCCCCAGCTTCTTCGTTGCTGGCTTCACTAAATCTTCTGATTAATTCTTCAAAGATTTGACCCATCTCATAATTAGAGAGGACATCCGGATGCAGATCAACATCACAAAACTTGGAAAACACTAGGAACAAACGGTCGGCTTTGTCCAGTTTGGCAATGTGCTCTTCAAATCCAAAATGATCAATAATATCACGTGCATGCCGGGAAAATCCTTTAATGTATTGAGTTAGATTGGCCACCAGGTTGTTAGGGTCAGCCCTAAGCTTCTCAAAAGTATATTTACTGGTATTGTGAAACGATTGCCCGGCTACTTTATTAAGAATCGGTTCAATATTCGTAATTTTGCCACCTTCAAGGCTACGTAATTTGGCAAGGACCGCATTTTTTGTTGGATCCAAAACACAATCGAGGCGCCGGAGTGCGGTTAAAGGTAGCATGACATCTTTATATTGATTAGGGCGATAAGGTCCGCGGAGTAGATCCGCAACGGACCAGATAAATTCAACTTTGCTTTTTCCATTTAATGTATTCAAGATTTGGTAGTCCTTTTTATTTAGTTTTGGAACGGATTCTTTTGTGAACGTCACACGCTCCAAAATGAAATCCTTTTGGATAGCCCGATTATACACCCCTGTCGTCGTTCAGGGAAAATGTCAGGGTTTATTGTTCAGCAATTATGTCAGTATATCACCTCAGCGAATGAATTTCTATCATTACAATAAAGATCTACCATCGATTGTTGAGGCTCGGTAGCA
>Ga0182027_10010994_pt1 | contig 12833 bp, 10 predicted proteins | sample 712E1DmetaG_FD_121300 | JGI IMG/M metagenome (GOLD analysis project Ga0182027, IMG submission 121300) | Permafrost microbial communities from Stordalen Mire, Sweden - 712E1D metaG (Illumina Assembly) | ecosystem: Environmental > Terrestrial > Soil > Wetlands > Permafrost | place: Sweden...
CGGGGCCATGGTCATACCGATTTCCGGGGGAAATACCAATCGCCAATTGCAAATAATGCAGGATTTCGGCTCCACTATTCTCACTTGCACACCATCGTATAGCCTTTATATGGCAGAAGCAGCAAAAGAAATGGGCATTGATTTTGCAAAATTACCACTCAAAACAGGGTTGTTCGGCGCCGAGCCCTGGAGCGATACCATGCGTAAAGAAATCGAAGCAAAACTCCATATTAAAGCACTGGACATTTACGGCCTTACCGAAATCATCGGTCCGGGCGTTGCAGCGGAATGCGAAAAGCAAAACATGCTCCATGTCTTTGAAGACCATTTTTACCCGGAAATCATTGACCCGAAAACAGGTGAACAACTTCCCGATGGTGAAAAGGGAGAATTGGTTTTCACCACTATTACCAAAGAAGGCACCCCGGTTGTCCGATACCGGACCCGCGACATCACGTATTTGGATCATAGTAACTGCGGCTGCGGGCGAACGCAGGTGCGCATGCACAGGATTTTGGGACGTACCGACGACATGCTCATCATCCGCGGCGTCAATGTTTTTCCCTCGCAAATCGAAGAAGTCCTGCTTCGTATGGACGGAATCGAGCCGCATTACCAGCTTATTGTGGAACGCACAGGCAACCTCGATTGCCTGCAAGTCCAGGTCGAAGTCAACGAAACCGTTTTCTCCGATGAAATCAGGGGCCTGGAAGTGAGGGAAAAAAAGATCGAACATGCGCTCCACGAAGCATTGTTGATAAGTGCAAAGGTGAAACTGGTGGAACCCAAGACAATCGCCCGCAGTGAAGGAAAAGCAAAACGGATTATCGACAAACGTGTTATATAACGTAAAGGAGCAGCAATGAATATTCAACAAATTTCCGTTTTTTTGGAGAACAAACCGGGCAGGCTCGCCCATGTCGCTATGGTGCTGAAAAACAACGGCATTAACATCCGCGCCTTGACAATTGCAGACACGTCGGATTTCGGCATCCTTCGCATGATCGTAAGTAACCCGGAACTAGGATACGAAGTATTGAAAAAAGCGGGATTCACGGTCAAGGTCAATACAATAATAGCGGTTGAAATCGATGATCGCGAAGGATTGTTTTACGATGTCATGGATCTGTGCGACAAAAACAGCCTGAACGTCGAATACACCTATTCGTTCGTCGAACAGTCGTCGAACAAGGCAATCTTGTTTTTACGCATAGAAAACTCTGACAAGGCAATTGACGTTTTCATAAAAAACGGATACAAATTGCTCACCGCAAAAGAAGCAAAGAAAATTTGACGGCATACGAAATTGCATTCAAGATGATACGAATATTTGCTGTACGTTTTCGCGCTAAAACGCCGGCCTATTGTCGAACACCCTTTTTGCCTTTCCTTCGTAAACAGGAAGCATTCCGGGTTCGTGCAGTTCAATGACCGGATTGATGAGAACCTGCGACTTGATCGCCTCTTTTATGCCACGCTTCATATTTTCCAAATCGCGCATGTTATCGTGGAACCAACCGGGATTTATTTCGGTCTTGATCGTGACCCTGTCGAGCGATTCGTTTTTATCAACAACAATCTGGTAATTAGTCCCCATTTCGGGCCTTTTCATGAGCGCTTCCTCGATTTGCGAGGGAAAAACATTCACACCATTGATAATAAGCATGTCGTCGGTGCGGGCTTTTATACGGTCAAGCATCCGATGCGTACGCCCGCATTTGCATGGTTGCGGAATAATCCGTGAAAGGTCTCGAGTCCGGTACCGCAAAATTGGAACTGCCTTGCGTCGTAGCGTTGTGAAAACAATTTCACCTTCATCGCCGTCTTTTACCGGTTCGAGCGTCTTGGGGTTTATTACCTCAACAACATAGGAATCTTCCCACACATGCATACCACATTTGTAAACACATTCAAACGCCACGCCCGGCCCGTTCATTTCGCTTAAGCCATAGGAATTGTAGGCATCGATACCGAATAATTTCTCGATTTTCAACCGGGTATTTTCCGAATAGGGTTCTGCACCCAAAAAAGCCTTGCGAAGCCGGAGGTCGGCCAAGGCAATGCCCTCTTTGACAAGTTCGGAATGGATATGCATCATATAACTCGGCGTTGCATGCACGACCGTCGACCCGAATTCCTTCATGAGCCAAAGTTGCCGTTTGGTATTACCGGCGCTGACGGGGATCACCGTTAGCCCGGCACGCTCGGCGCCGTAATGCAGGCCAATGCCGCCTGTGAAAAGCCCGTAAGTCATCATATTCTGGAAAATGTCGGATTTTGAACAACCCGTTGCCACGACCGACCTTGCAACAAGATCGGTCCATGTGTCTATGTCCTTTTGGGTATGATAAATAACCGTGGGAATGCCGGTCGTTCCGCTTGACATGTGAATACGAACGACATCGTCCATCGGAACGGCAAGGTGTTTTTGGGGATAAAAACCGCGCAAATCATTTTTTGTTGTAAACGGTATTCGTTGCAAATCGAGCAGGCTTTTAATATCGTGGCCTGAATAGATCCCTGCGCTGTTCAACCGCTCGCTGTTTCCCGGCGTTTTAAGAGCATCATCAACACTTTGCTTAAGAAGCCTCAATTGATGTAAAGCAAGCGACGGTCTGTCTAATGTTTCGCTTCGTTTGTCCCAAAAAGTAATTTCCATATTTTGTTTCCAACCCCTTGCTTCCCACTTCGCTATCGCTTCGGGGACGTGTCGCATGGGATACGTTTATTTTATAGATTATATACGCAAAACGCGTATATAATTCAGATATAGGTACTAATAGCTATGCCGGTTTGGCGCTCATGCCGATATTTTTCCCCTGATCAAAAGCTTCGAGGTTTTCCTTTTGAAAACGTTTTAATTTCCCCTGTAATGCATCATGCCAAGCTTCCAGCGGTATCGGTACGTAGGCACTCAGTATTCCAAGATAGAATGTATTGACAAATCGTTTATCGGATGGCTGGGTTTGGGGGTTTTCCAAATACCCGACAAGGCTCACACCGCCTTTTTTCAGGAAACCGGCCATTCTTTTTCCTTCGCCACTGTGGAATGCGATCAGGAAATCAGCCTCTCCAGGATTGATAAGAGGAGAATATATTTCATTGCCGAAACGCAGATGCGATTCGACGGAACCTCCGCGCTGCGCCATGCCATGCACTTCCGATTTTTTCACATGATAGCCGGCATTCATAGCTGCAATGCCTGCTATTTCCGATGCGGTAAGCACGCCCTGACCGCCGGTACCGCAGAAAAACACATTCCAGATTTTCTTGTGGTCGTTGGATTTTGATGTTGTTTTTGGTTTATTCATGGTTTTTTCCGTTGATAGTATACTGGTTTACATTGAATCGGCTTTTCTCAATGCGTCGGTCGGACAAACATCCGTACATAAATAACAGCCGGCGCACAATGAACTGTCGAGCATGACCGTTCCGTCCGAGGCCTTGGTAAGCGCCGGGCAATCGATGGTAAAACATAATCCGCATGTTTTGCACTTCTCCGATTCGTAAACAGGCATTGCCGCCCTGTTGCGATCGATCAATTTGCATGGCCGTCTTGCGATGACCACGGAAAACGCATTTTCGGAAAGACGTTTTTTTATCAGCGCATCCAGCTCTTTGATGTTTTTGGGGTCTATCACGTCGACATTGTCAACACCGGTTGCCGCGCACAGCGCCTCCAGCGACAGTTGCTTGGTTTTTTCATTCCTAATAGTCAATCCGTTCGCCGGATTGTTCTGACCCCCCGTCATGGCAGTGGTCGAATTGTCGAGGATGATGATGAGTCCTTTGACATTATTATACACCGCATTGATGAGGCCTGTAATCCCCGAATGAACGAATGTGGAATCGCCGAGAACGCCGACGAACTTGCCCTCAGGAAGAACACGGCGGAACCCTTCATGGAACGTCACCGACGCGCCCATACAAACGCATGTGTGCAATGCAGACATCGGTGCAGTAGCGGCAAGCGTATAGCAACCGATGTCTCCGGTAACGATAGCCTTGTTCTTTTTGAGGACGGAAAAGACAAAGCGATGCGGACACCCCGGACATAAAACAGGCTTACGGGCAGTTGAAACAGTCTCGAGTTTCTTGCCGCCTTTACAGATAATCGAAATGTGCTCCGGCAAAAGCTCGCCGATGCGGAACGTTTCATGTTTTGCCTTAAAAGGCAAGCCAAGAGTTTTCATATGGTCTTCGATAATCGGATCAAGCTCTTCCACCACGACCAGTTCCTTGACGCTTTGTGCAAAACGAGTGATTTTCTTGTCGCAGAACGGGTAGGTAAAACCCAATTTAAGCACCGACGCATCGGGATGCGTTTCCTTGATATACTGATACGTCACGCCTGAAGTTATGAAACCGAGTTTTGGATCACCCTTATCTATTTTATTAAGCTTGCTCGATTCGGAATATGCGGCAAGCAAGTGCCGGCGTTTTTCAATGAGAACATGTTTTTGATAGGCGTTTTTGGGCACCATCACGTATTTGGGGATATCAACCGCAAAGGGTTTAAGTGCAACGTTTGTCCTGTTCCCTATTTCCACGGTTTCCTTAGTATGTGCCACTCGCGTGGTCATGCGGAACAAAACAGGCGTGTCGAATGTTTCGCTTATTTCAAAGGCCTCCTTGATAAATATGTATGCCTCGGCGGGGCTCGACGGCTCGATCACCGGAATTTTGCCGAACATGCCGACCCACCGAGTGTCCTGCTCATTCTGGGACGATGCCATGCCGGGATCATCGCATACAACAGCGACAAACCCTGCATTGATCCCTGTGTAGGACGCGGTCATCAGCGGATCCATCGCCACATTCAGCCCGACATGTTTTGATGCGTACAGGCTTCTTCCGCCGGCTATTGCGGCTGCGAGAGCAACTTCAAAGGCGACCTTTTCGTTGACAGACCATTGCGCATCAATGTCCTTATAGGTGGCCAGCGACTCAAGGATTTCGGTCGACGGTGTTCCAGGGTACGCGCAAGCCACCCTCAACCCAGCCTCCCACGCACCGCGGGCAACTGCCTCATCTCCAGATAATAACGCTCTTGTTTGCATGTTTTTTCCGTAGGCAATATAAAATTGCTATTGTATATAGTTAAAGGGTATTATTAAGCAACTTCTCGGCATTTTGAAAAAATATTTTCTCTTTTTCGAGCGAAGAAAACCGCAAACCATCGATCCATTGAATGTCCTGTGCCTGGTCGTACCACGGTGAGTCGGTACCGAAAAGAATTTTTTCAACACCCTGTTTTCTTACAATACGCATAAAATCCTCTTTTGGCAAAAAATCCCTGACAGAAGCGGTGTCGAAATACATTGGCAGATCGGAAAGCAGGTTTTCTACCTCGTTCCAAACCTGCCAACCGCCCAAATGGGCAGCAACGATTTTAAGTTTGGGGAATTTTTTTGCAACTGTTGCAAGCGCATGGGGCAAGGCATGATCGCAGGTAAACGGCCCCGGATCTTTGCCCGCATGCAGAACAACGATCAATCCTGCATTGGAAAGAGCATCGTACAGGGGAAAACACTTTGGATCATCAATATAAAAATATTGGTATTCGGGGTGTAATTTGACCCCTTTGACACCAAAGGAAACCAACCGTTGCACTTCATCTTCAATACCGCTCATATCCGGATGCAATGTTCCAAACGGTATGCACGTGGGCGACATTAAAGCAGTACAACCCGAATTAATCGTTTGCACTTGTGAAGGTTTTGTTGCTATCGGGAGAAGCACCGATTGCGTCACGCCGCTTGCACGCATGGATTTCAACAGCCCGCCGCACGTCCCATCGGTACAGGCTTTGGTTCCCGGTGCATTTTCCATAAGCGCTGCAATAGCCCTGGTTGCCAGACTATCGGGAAATATATGCGTGTGAAAATCGATAATTTTCATAGATAACAAAATTCTGTTTTGTTAAATAAACCAGACATTGCTCTTGCATCAATCTCGAGTTTGAATTGCATCTATATGACCGATGGCACCGGTTTTTAAATTCGCCGCATTACCTTCATCGGTATCGATATGCATTGCCAATTTAAAACCCGGATTTATACGGATCAAGACATCGCCGAAAATCAATTCACGTTCGCCTTCCACACGGACCCTGACCTTGAATTTGTCTCGAAGACCGAATTTAAGTGCATCCTCAGGTTGCATGTGAATATGGCGAAGAGCGCAAATAACACCTTTTGTCAAGACCACCGACCCTTTAGGTCCTTCGATCGTGATTCCCGGAGTATTTTCAATGCCGCCCGATTCCCGAATCGGAGGATGTATGCCGAGCTTGAATTGTTCGGTCATGGCTATTTCCACCTGTGTTTCTTTACGGGTAGGACCAAGCACGCGAACCCTGTCGACTCGGCCTTTGGGACCGACAAGCGACACTGTTTCCTTGCAAGCATATTGCCCGGTCTGCGATAAATCATGCGTAGGCGTTAATGTATGCCCTGGCCCGAAAAGGATTTCCACATGATCTTGAGCCAAATGAACATGATGCGCGGAAACCTCAATCGGGATTCCGGTATTTTTCTGCGTGCTGATGATATCTTCGATATACGTTGATTTGACTGTCCGAATGGTTTCGCGCGCTATCATACGTTCTTCATCGGTCGGTACAACCAGTATTCTCGCGCGCGATGAATCGGTGGCAATATCGGTAATTTTTCCAAATCCATCGGCTGCTTTGTTCTTGTGTTCGTCGATTTCGATGCCCATCACGACGAGCCCTTGACAGGCAAGACTTCTAACACCCGCGCTTCCTTGTCCGATACCGCCTGTAAATATGACCACGTCGCAACCGCCCATGGCGGCAATATACGATCCGATGAATTTGCGTATCTGATAACAGAATGTTTTATATGCCAACAGTGCGCGGTGATGACCTTGTTGACTTGCCCGCTCCAACTCGCGCATGTCGTTGGATATCCCCGAAATTCCCTTGAATCCGCTTTCGTTGTTGATGAGCTTTTCGATTTGATCGACCGTCATTTTTTCCGTTTTCATTAAATGCACAAGAATACTCGGGTCGATATCACCGCACCGTGTTCCCATGATGAGACCTGCTGTCGGCGTAAATCCCATACTGGTGTCCACCGATCGGCCATGGTCTATGGCGCATATCGAAGAACCGTTTCCAAGATGACAGGAGATAATATTCAAACTATTGAAAGACCGTTTTAAGAATTGTGCAGTCCGCAGCGCAACATACATATGCGACGTACCGTGGAAACCGTATCTGCGAAGTTTTTTCTGTTTATAATATTCATACGGCAACCCATACATATATGCGTAAGGCGGCAAGGTATTATGAAATCCTGTGTCGAAAACCACAACATGGGGAATATGAGGAAACAATAATTGCGCTTCCTTGATTCCGATAATATGAACTTTATTATGCAAAGGTGCAAACGAAGCGGCCCGGTCTATGGCGTCAATCACATCCTGATTTACAAGAGTCGGGGCGCTCAAGGTGTCTCCGCCATGAACAATGCGATGGCCTACACCGGTGATTTCCTGTAATTCGGGGCTCATGCCGAATTCTTTCTGACGCAACCCTTTTGCCATTGCCTGAAACGCTTCTCTATGTCCCATACCTTCCGGCTTGGGAACATCAATGCTTTTACTGCCGATTTTACAGACGTGCTTTACAGCATCGGAACCGATTCGTTCTATTGAACCGCGAATAATCTTCATTTCGTCTGTTGAATCAAAAAGAGCATATTTAAGAGATGAGGAACCGCAATTTATTACAAGAATCTTTGCCGGATGATCTGTCTTGAGCCTTAACCCGTAGGGATCGTCGCTTTTTTCAATTGCCTCAGTAGCAAGAGTACTGTAATTTGCCCATTGCGTGGTTCGTTCGGTGATTGTGCGCGATAAATACCGTATGGCCTGCGGATGCGAAATCAGGATTGATGAAAACAGATTTTGCGGAATGAGCAGTGCTTCACATCGGGTGATTCCAATGATGTTTGCTATTGTCTGATTACCGGTCATAAGCGACATTTCACCAAAAACATCGCCGGATTCCAGCAGACTCAGGGTTACTTTTTGGCCGTTATGGTCGGTCACTGCCGCTTCAGCTTGACCTGAGAGAAGAACCCCCATAAAACGGCCCTCTTCGCCGAATTTTAATACAGCTTCTTTCCCTTCGAACGTCGTATGCTGCGAACCTTCGACCAGTTGCAACAATTTATCTTGAGGAAAGCCTTTAAATAGTTCCACCTTTTCGATTAAAAATGACAACAATTCCTTCGTATCCACATGAGCCCCTTTTTATAAATAAAAAAAATAGTTGGCTAGATTTTCATTGCACCTATTAAAGTGTCTATAAATTAGTAAAAAATCCCCTGAAGCGATCCGGGACTATTAAGAACAAAAAACCCTAACTTGTTGGGCCATAAAATGTTATTTTAATTACGATGAGATAAAGAAAAATACACCATAGAATCATTCAACGAATAGCACTTTCATGAAGTCTTTAAAAGTAATTATAACAGAGGCGATTTATGCAGGAATTTGCGGTGACACATTGGGCGTTCCCGTCGAATCCACGACTCGTCAGGAATTGGCACTGTCCAGCGTAAAAAACATGCTCGGCTACGGCCGTTACGACCAGCCGCAGGGCACATGGTCCGACGATACATCGCTTGTCCTCTGCACCATGGAAAGCCTGATTGGGGGATACAATATTGACGCAATAGGAATAAAATTCTGCGCATGGTTGTTCGACTCCCTTTGGACGCCAACCGGGTTTGTATTTGACGCAGGACTTACCACCTACCTGGCCCTCGATAGAATTCAAAACGACCACAAAAGCGCCACCGCGTCGGGCGGCATAACCGAAGATGACAACGGCAACGGTTCACTCATGCGCATGATGCCGGTTGCATTTTATTTTGCTCACCTTGACACCGAACCTTTTTTAAAGGCAGTCCACGAAATTGCGGGCATAACGCATGCTCATCCCAGGTCGAAAATCGGCTGCGGAATATATTGCCTTTTCATCAGGGAATTACTTAAAACCCCAGACAAATACGCGGCGTTCAAAGCCGCCGTAAAACAAGCGGTTGATTATTACAGCACAGTCCCGGAATTCAACAACGAATTGTCCCATTTCATGCGGATTATTTCCCATGCAGTGCCAACGCTGCCTGAAGATGAAATCCAATCTTCGGGATATATCATAGATACGCTGGAGGCAAGCCTCTGGTGCGTTTTACGCCAAGGTTCGACAAAAGACGTGCTTTTAGCAGCTGTCAACCTCGGACTTGATACCGATACCACCGGCATGGTTGCCGGCTGCTGCGCCGGGATACTTTACGGATTGGAATCAATACCTCCTGCATGGCTGAACTCACTCGCTCGTAAAAAGGAAATCGATGTGCTCATATCCGGTTTTTCCGACGTCGTTTGCTCTTTTTCGCGGGACAAAGCCCTATGACCTTAGTACCTATTCTGAATTATACACGCATTTTGCGTAGATAATTCATAAAATAAACTTATCCCATGCGGAAGCATGGGGTTTGAATGCGTATATACATTTTTCCAGAGTTTCGACTCTCTATGAAACCAGTTTATATTCGGGACTACGATTTACTTGTCATAGGTGAAACATTCATCGAAATCGGCTGCGACGGAGACATTGCCCTGTCAAAGGAATATCGCAAAGACATCGGCGGTGCCGACATCATCACCGGAATTACGGCCGCCCGCTTGGGATCAAGTGTTTCGCTTGTATCGGCAATAGCCGCCGACCCGTTTCATTCATTCTTGCGGGAGGCACTGCTTTCACAAGGCGTCAACATCGACCACACGATCACGAGTCAAGGATATAACGGTCTTTATTTCACGAGCCCACGGGCAAGCGAGCAACGAGAATACCTTTTTCACAGGCCAGGGACCGCGGCGATGTCGATTACGCCGTCGCTCATTTACGATGACCTCATCGAGAACAGCAAAATTGTATACGCGTCAAGTGAACTGCAATCGGTGTCCAAGGCTGCACGACATACGGTATTCAAGGCATTTCATCATGCCCATATCAACGATATCATGGTTGCCTACGACCCTAATTTACGGTTGCGCCTATGGTCGCTCGACGATGCAAAAGAATGCCTGTGGAGCGTTCTGCCCCTTGTCGACGTCATGCTGCCGTCGGCCCCCGATGAATCAAAGGCATTGTTCGGGTACGAACGACCGCTCGATGTCATTGGTTTTTTGTGGGACAGAGGGGTTTCCATCGTTGCCGTAAAAAACGGGGAAAAAGGCTGTCTTGTCGGATACGACAGTAAAATCGAGGAATTTCCCATGCCGCAGGGAAAAGGCGCCGTGACCGACGTCACGCTCATCGGCAGCGTATTCAACGGCGGATTTCTCCATTGCATCGCGCGCGGGTTCGACCCATTTTCCGCAGCGCAATTCGCCAACAATGTCGCTCTTTACAAAGGAATTAAAGGCGGGTCGATTTCTTCACTGCCAACCAAAGAAGACCTTGCATGACACCGCAGTCGTGGTTTATTGTAATCCCTCCTATGGGCGCAGCACGGGAGGTAGGCCTCCGATGCAATGCAGCCTTTGAGCAGGTTCTGGGAAAATCACAGTGTAAAAGCTTTGACTGCAAAACCAATGCTGCTTTTTTTTTTAATGCATTAAAAAACCCCGAAGAATCGCTTGTCGTTAACCTGGTGAATCACGCATTCGCCATACAATGCCTTACGTACAAACCTTCGCATTGTCTTGTTTGTGCATTGTCGCCGATAACCCTTTTTACGCTGAACCTTTTGAAATCGTATTCCGTAAAAACGTGCCACTGGTTTTTTGAAGATTATAAAAGAGCAACCTATTGGAAAGACGTTTTACCTGGATACGATTATTTTTTCGCAATACAAAAAGGTCCTGTCGAATCCGCGTGTGCGGCAATCGGACACAAATATTTTTTCTTGCCCACAGCTGCAGCCACAGAAGGTCCCAGCGATCAGGAACCATTGCTTTTTCAAAACCAGCCTCCGTTAAAACTCCATGACATCGCCTTTGTCGGCGTTCCAACCGACTATCGCATCAACATCCTTGAACATTGCCATGCAAACGGCATTTCGATGGTTATTGCGGGTTTGGGGTGGGAAGCGTATCACGGTGTGCTTGAAAATTGCATAGCCATTCCAAAGTGGACAGACGGGAAACAAGTCGATTCGATTTTAAAAAGCGCAAAAATCGGCATAAACCTGTCTATGGTTCCGCCGGAAAACGACCTTGACAATACGCATATAAGCCCTCGGGTTTTTGATGTTTTGGCTGCTGGCCTGGCCCTTGTCACGGAAAACGTACCCTTATTGAAACCGACTTTGCCCGGTATTACATATCGGACTTTTTCCAACGGAAACGAAGCCGTTGACGCAGTAAAACGTGCATTGACGGAATACGATGCAACGGCAGCGATACGTTTAAGGAACAAGGAATGTATCGAATCGGCCCATACCTATTTTGCGAGGGCGGAAAAAATAATTGCTCTTACGGAAGAACAATGAACACTTACTCCATTTTAAGAATCGATTATCCGCACAATACAGCCGCCTTGCACGATAACCCTTTATGGATCTCGGTCCAACCGTTGACAATTTCTCATTTTCGCCCCGAAAGTTCGGACCATCGACCACAAACCGAGGTGAGAGTTTTCCATACCGGTTCTGCCGTGCATATATTATTCAGTGTTCAGGACAATTTTGTCAAATGCACCAGAACGGAATATCAAAGTGATGTGTGGCGCGATTCCTGCGTGGAATGGTTTGTTCAACCCAAAGACAAAAAAGGGTATTTCAATTTTGAAATCAACAGCATCGGAACGCTTCACGTGCATTATATAGAAGACCCGATCAGGATAAACGGGCAATTAAGAAAATCCGTGCCGATTTCGTATGATATCGGAAAGCTCGTGTCGATTGCATCATCGGTTCGGGAACCACTAAGCGTTGAATCGACAACGCCGTTTCAATGGCATATCTCAATGGTCGTTCCCCTTATTTTCTTCGAACATTTTGTCGGGCCTATCGGAAATTTGTCGAATCAGAAGTGGCGGGCAAATTTCAACAAATGCGCGGACCAGTCATCGCACCCCACATGGGCAACCTGGAATCCTGTTGCGGAATTGAATTTCCACCGACCGATGGATTTTGGGGAAATTGTTTTTGAATAATGGATGGAATCTACTCTTCCTCCGAGAACTCAAAGGGGTAATTGACGGTAAGGTTACCAAGACTGTCCGACACGGCCTTGAACCTCCAGTTTTTTATTTGCTTGACAATTTCATCCTCGAACACTTTATCTCCCATTGACGACCGCACAATTACCGCATTGCCCACGACGCCGTCGGGACGAATGGAAATTTCCATGACCATCTTTCCCGACAATTTGACGCCTTGCCGCAATCTGCGATTGTAAATATACCGCAGTTGCGACGAATTGTCATCGATAATCGATTTCAATTCGGTTGGCCTACGGAACGGATTGTCTTCAAGCGCCTTGCGGCGTTCCAATTCCTTCATGTCTCCTGCCGACAATGTTCCCTGAGAAATCAATTCATTCCTCAGTTTTTCCATGTCTTCATGCTTTTTTTGCTCTTTTTCTCCTGTCAAATCAAGACTTCCTATTTTATTTATCATATTCATCAAGCTGTCATCAACCGGACTTTGCGTTTTCCCATTGTTTTTTTTCTGGTCGGCCATGAGCTCTTTGCGAAGCGAACTTTCCGACACGAGGTTTGCATACTGTTCGACTTTATTGACAAATCCCTGGTCTTGATAAACAGCAAGCTGCCGTTTTGCCTCATC
>Ga0182027_10010996_pt1 | contig 12832 bp, 15 predicted proteins | sample 712E1DmetaG_FD_121300 | JGI IMG/M metagenome (GOLD analysis project Ga0182027, IMG submission 121300) | Permafrost microbial communities from Stordalen Mire, Sweden - 712E1D metaG (Illumina Assembly) | ecosystem: Environmental > Terrestrial > Soil > Wetlands > Permafrost | place: Sweden...
AGGCCGATAATTAGTCTAAAACGAAAAAAGGCCTCCGTAATTCCGAAAGCCTCTTTTTTAATAATACGGCCAAAGGGAATTGAACCCCTAACCTTCTGATTCGTAGTCAGATGCTCTATCCAATTGAGCTATGGCCGCAAGTCGTTAATTTGCAATATCCATAATAAGGTGCTATGCGTTTATTGTGCGTTTATATTTTAAAATAGCTTTTTCTCATTAGAAAGACAAGCGCATTAGCAATCGGGCACTAAAACTGCTGCTGTGCGGCGAAAATGTCAATTATTGGTTTCTACGGTGGTTTAAACAGGCTGATTTTATCATGGTTTTTGCCCCTTATTCATACAATGAAATACGCGCCTTTTAATGTATTATTGAGCGTTTTTAAACCTGTAACAAATATGGTATACAATTTGCATTCTATAATGAATTAATGGAACGGAGCGAATGAAAGGCAGGTTTATTGAATATACCGGATTATGGAACTGAAAATGTTTACTGTTCTCAATTTTCCAAGATTCTTTTCTGGCGGCAGCTATTGCAAACAATGTTACTTCATTGTAATTCAGTTGGTTTGCTTTTTCTTGCCTATTTCCACTATTGCAGGACCTCCCTTTCGTACTGATGATCCCGAACCGGTCGATTATCATCATTGGGAGTTTTATGGTGCTTCGCAAATAGCAAGCGATCAAGATGGTGTTTCCGGAACCGCTCCTCATGTTGAAATAAACTATGGACTCTTTCATGAGACTCAAATCCACGTGATTATCCCGCTATCCTTCAATTATCCTCACTCGGGCAATTTCGCGTATGGGCCGGGAGATATTGAGCTTGGACTGAAATATCGCTTTGTCAACGAGACATCGTCTTCACCCCAGATAGGCGTTTTCCCTTTAATTGAAATTCCAACGGGAAGTGCAACAAAACTTTTAGGTGCGGGCCATGCGCAGATTTTCATCCCGCTATGGGTTCAAAAAAGCTGGGGGTCATGGACAACATATGGAGGCGGAGGGTACTTGGTTAATATCACCCCAGATCCGGCAAATTCATGGTTCGTAGGATGGGAAACTCAACACGATTTATCAGAATTTATAACAATCGGTGCGGAAATCTTTAGCACTATTATTCCATCAGAGAGCTTGGAAAACGAATTGGCCTTTAATATCGGCACGATTATAAATTTTAATGATAATCATCATTTGCTTTTTTCAACAGGAAGAGACATCGTTGGACATAATGATTTTTTTCTTTATGTTGCTTATCTGCTTATGCAAACAAGAAAGGCAATCAGAATAGATTGCAATGGAATCGGTAAACGTTGAGACTAGACGCTTGAGATAGATTTCCTTGGCCCGTTTTTCCATTTGGGCTTTGATTTTTCCGACCAATGGAATGACTATCATGAGGAGTAGTCTCTTTTGCTGTTGTCAAACGATCCCTCACAGTGTTTTTGATTATTTTCGTTTTGAATTGGTAGAACGCTTCCCTGAATGCGACCGAGTTTTTCCGATTATCACGGTTTCAGGTCGTGCATGACTTGGTTGATATGCTCCAAGTTTGCCTCCTCCTGGGAGAGTTATTTCAGTAAGTAAACCCCATTCTCGATTTTGAATTCGACTGCAAGCGATCTTGTTCTGTTTCATTTCCAGAACAAATGCCTTGACGTCATCACATTGAAGATAGAGCTCCTGGATGTTGTTCTTGTCGGACGGATGTACCGCAAGCTCCGCCGGCGGCAACCGAAATATGAGCCAGCCTTCACCAACGTCAATATTTGTCAATTTAAGTAAATCTCGGAAAAAGGCGCGATCAGCGTCTGGATTCTTGCTGTAGATAATCGAATGTGCACCAATGATCATATGTTCTCTCCTTTCAAGCCTCGTTTCTTAAATGGGTTTTCACTTTTGGTAAAACATTAAATCCATTCTTTTATTATTGCAAAAAGCGCACTTCCTCCTTTAAACGGTTTCTTAAAAAATTCAAAATTTTTGCATGTTTATTAATGATGCAAAAGTCGTGCCATTATGTATGTTTTTTTGTTTTTAACGCGCTAAACGCGTATATAATTCGTCTACAGAACTTTGCGAAGACGGCTCATAACCCAAAGGTCTTAATTTAAAAAATCTTGACGATATCCTGACGATGGGCCGCGTTACGCTTGCCTCTCGGCACATGCCCAGCATTTGCTGCAAATAATACGATGGGCAAACTCCGTTTGAACCAAAAGCAATGTTTCGGCGACAATTGGTGCAGAATATCAATGTGGCCGCGTTTTCTTCACGGAAAAGTCAAAGCCACGGTCTAAGCCAGGTTGTTGTCTTTTGCCCATGGGAGGTCATGATGAACAAGCTGTGCTGTCTTGTGTCCGGAGTTTTTCTCCTTGTTGCCGGGTCTCATGCCATCGGTTTACAACATGGAGTTTTCAGGAGTCAATCCACTCAAGGGGCCGCGTGGCAGGGGACGGCCACGATCACCAGCGAGAAATTCGATATCACCGTGTATCCCGATTATCTCGACGTTGATCTGGAATGGGTCTTTACGGTCGGCGGCGCCCCGCCCGATTCCTTTAAAAATGCCCTGGAAATCGTAGGCAATCTCAACCTCGACGCGCATTCCACGGTGGTCGGCTTGATCACCTGGTACAAGGGAAATGTTCTGAAAGGCAAACTGAAAACGGATTCCGTCGCAAAGCAGCAATATGAGAACGTGGTCGATCGCAGCGCGGCCTGTCCGCCGCCTCCCCGCGATCCGGTCCTTTTTGAATATGGGTGGGGCGATGACAATTACTACATCTCCATCTTCCCGGCATCGTTCGACTCAACCCGGACCGTGCGCATACGATACCTGATTCCCGCCTTCAACGTTAATGGAGTCAATAAGATTGCCTATCCCTACTCATTTACACCCAATCCGACAGTTTCCATTAAAAAGGGGCAGGGGGTGGCGAGTTACGTGATCGAAACCGATTTGTCGAAAAAGCAATTCGGTAATACCACCCCCGTTGTGCTTGACAACAACGCGTATTCTTTTGAGGCGTACGGCGGATCGGGCGGTCAGACGATTTCTTACATTGTTCCTGTTCTCTCAGGCGCATCAAATGGATCGACGATATATTGGGGTTCTTTTTCCACCCCGTCTTTCAGCGGCGAAATGTGCCATATCACGACAATGTCCGCCGAGGAAGCGCTGACTCAATCATCGGTTAAAGAAGATTATATCATTCTGTGGCGCTGGAACCATCCGAAAATTCTCGCGAAATATGCCCGCCAGATCGTGGAACAATCGACCGTGCTCAAGAAATTCCTCGCCACCCTGAAGGCCGCGAATAAACGGGCGGCGCTCATTATTTCCATAGAGGGAGAAAGCCCGATAGCCTTCCACCTTGACAAACAAGGCGGCGCGGAATTTAACCGCATGGTTGCCTGCCTTGATTCCTTGAGCAGCCAAATGGTTGTCGATCCGCCCCTGAGTACCACCTACAAGCAGTTGAATATCTCTTTTGACGCCGCTTTGGAACTGCGGGAATTCAACGCGGCGGTCCAGGAAGCGTTGGATCTTTTTGAAAAAAATGTCGTGTCGCTCAAGCACCTGTTGATTCTTACGGCCGGCCCTCAGTTGATAACGAGCTATGCCTCAGCCCAGAATGTCACCTGGGATTCAACAATCGACGTCGGAATGCTGAGTTCCTTCCTTAACGAAAAGGAAATCGACGCATCGGTCACCATGCCCTTACAACAAGTTTACTGGCCGGGAGTTGACATTGGCGGGTTCCTGCAAAACAACTACCCGCGACTCAGCGTTTGCGCTACCGTCGGCAATGGCGTCGACACGGGCAACATTCCGGTTGTATCAAACGCCGCGCCTGGATCAACATACTATTCGATTGAGCGGACCACCGAAATGCATTTGTATAGCGACGTACCGTTAATCAAGAAAATAAAGTGGACTATTTTGCGGGGGGCAAACCTGGTTGCGGAGTTTACCGAATCGCCCCGGGTCGAGAAAATCGCCGATGGAACGCAGTACGCCCGATTGATCGGCTCCTCATCATATCTGGTTCCCCTCGCCGCGCACATGCCGACCTCGATAGCATCAAACGTGGGCTTTGTCGATACAAAATATTCCCTCGTGGCCCTGGAGGAAGATTCGCTTCCGTCATCCATAGCGCGCTTATATGAAAATCATGGCGTGCCCGAATTGACGGCGGGCGATATTTTCGCCTCCGCCGATGAGCATATGGAGCCGGTTGCGCAATGGTTGACCAATCATCCGCCGCAGCGGATGAACCATGACCTGAACGAATTTGGGACCGGCCTTGTCCCTGCCGGGCTCCTTGTTTTTGAAGATGCTGTTGTAGCGGCGGCTCCGGCAAATGTTGACCTGGCGGACGCGAATCAGCCAGTCCGCATGGCGCCATTTCTAGAACCAATTTATGCCGCAAGCTCCAATACATATCCCGACTATAGTGACGCCCTTGCCGTGAAAACCGAATCGCTCCACGCCTCATCAAGCGGCATGGACATGATAATTGTCAAGAACGGCTTTCTTGTCATCAATACGGGAAAACTCAAAATGGACAATAGCAAGCCCGCGGTAATCTCTCTTTTCGATTGCTTCGGCCGAATTATCGGGCAATGGAATGTCTCCGCTGCGCAAAGCTGTATAATTCCCTTACGCACGAAGCTTGCGCACGGTGCCTACATAGCTCAAATCACCTGTGGGTTTACAAAGATTGTGGAACCAATAGTAATCAGATAAGAGAACCCCGAAGGATTGCGGGGTCGACTTCGGTCGGCCCCTCCCAATGCGCGTTCAGCGATTTATCCACCAGGCAGGTTAGGCTTTTCTTCGGATTGCGCGCTTCCCCGCATTTTTTTCCGCAGTTCTTCCCGCTTCTTCTGGTTCTTAAAAAAATTCGCGGGCATGGAAAAACCGCGCGCCACGAAAAAAAGCCCTGCTATCACCAGCAGAATGACGCCAAGGGTTATGCCGGAAATTTCAGTGATCATCGTGTTTTTTCCTCCTGTTTAAACAACAGTCCCGACGCTTGTGTTTTTGGCGGGAGCTCGATTTCCCGAATCACGGTTTCTTCCCAGCCGCACACCCCCTGCGAAACCATTATTTCGCTTAATGGGACTTTAAGCGTCACTGCTCCTTCCAATTCCAATTTCCTGAAGAGCGTTTGAAGTATGCCAAAGGCCATTTTCCCCAGTTCGGGAACGGTCCGGTTGCGGTGCCGCCGCGCGCCCATATTTACCTGTGCGAACGTGTCCAATCCGAACTTCTTATGGATATCAAAAATCAACCCGATTTCCACGCCATAACCGGAAGAAAAGGGGATGCTTTCGATGGTTTTCTTTCTGAATGCATATTCACCGGACAACGGCTGAAAAATGTGGGCGATTTCGGGGAAAAATGCCGACAGCATGGGTCGTACAAGGATTTCGGTGACGCGTCCGCCGAATTTTTCATACGTATTGTTCCCGATGGCAAGGGGCCGGTCATAGTATGCTTTTGCAAAGACAACATTGCCGTTCGCAAGAAACGGCCCGATGAGGCCGTAAATGAAATGCGATTTGAAATTAACAATATCGGCGTCTATGCAGACGATAATGTCGCCGCACGCCGCGAAAAGGGATTTCCAGATGGCGGCCCCTTTGCCGGAAACAGGACCTCCGGGAAATGCGCCATCGTCCGCCGAAAGCACCCGCGCGCCGGCGGCCCTCGCTTTCTCGACCGTTTCATCGGTTGACCGGCTGTCCATGACGATGATCTCGTCAATCAGGGGAACTTCTTCCATCAAATCTTTTTTAGCGCGGGAAACGATGCCGCCGATGGTTTGGGCCTCATTAAGCGCCGGAATTACGACGCTTATGGTGGTATTTGTTATGAGCTTTTTCTTTACCAATTCATCGAGGGGCAGAAAATCGCTGTGGTCAAATTGAAACATACTGCACGATAATATACATATTGACATCTCAATCAGATATATTATATATTCTCAGACATTGTTTAAATCCAAATTGTTCTTTTCGGGAGCGTAAAAAGCAATGAAAACCGTTGTGGTAAATACTGACGATATCGCCCGCACATGGTATATCGTCGATGCAAAAAACAAAATCGTTGGCAGGCTCGCTTCGCATTTGGCAAAGGTCCTTACGGGAAAGGGAAAAAGGGCCTATTCTCCGAACCAGGACCACGGAGATTACGTTATAGTCATTAATTCGGATACTGTGCGCTTAAGCGGCAAAAAAGCGGACATAAAGACATATTTTCACCATACCGGGTATGCGGGCGGCAGAAAAGAGCGCCCTTTTAAAAAGCAGATGGCTTTGGATTCCCGGAAAGTGATACTTCACGCGGTACACGGCATGGTACCCAAAACCAAATTGGGCAGGGCAATAATAAAAAAGCTGCATATTTATAAAGGTGACGTTCACCCTCATGCCGCGCAGAAACCGCAACCTCTTCAATGGTAACGCAAATTATCCATGTTCTTTAAATAAGCGTTAAAAAAAGGAGCTGTTTATTTTGGAAAACGTATATACCGCAACCGGAAAAAGGAAAAGTGCGATTGCTCGCGTAATAGTGAAACCGGGAAAAGGCGAACGGATTATTAATGGAGAGTTCATAAAAGAATACCTCAAGAGCGAAGCGCTTTTGCTCGACGTTGAACAGCCTTTCGAACTTCTTCAAACGGGTTCTTCATTTGACGTTGTCGCACAGGTTCAAGGCGGGGGCCTTAGCGGACAAACGGGGGCCATCCGCCTGGGAATTTCACGCGCCCTTGCAAAAATCAGCGAAGAATATCGCAAGCAGCTGCGTAAGAAGGGGTTTTTAACCCGCGATTCCCGTGTCGTGGAGCGCAAAAAATACGGTCAGGCCGGTGCGCGTAAACGTTTTCAGTTTTCAAAACGTTAAAAGCATATTGTTTTGTTTTTTTCAAACCTATTTCACACACTCCGCTAGTAAAAGAAGGGTGCTCCTCGAAATGGGAGTGATCTTTTACGTTTATGCGGGTGGAGGTTAATAACCCTAAATTTTAAGGAGTTTTTATGTCAGCATTAACATTACAGGACCTGCTTGAGGCGGGGGCCCATTTCGGACACCAGACCAAGCGGTGGAACCCGAAAATGCAGCGCTTTATCTTATGCCCGCGCAACGGGATTTACATCGTTGATTTGAACAAAACGCTTCAGGGATTGGATGATTTTATTCAATGCGTTAAAAACGAAGTCCAAAAAGGCGGCAAAGTCCTGTTTGTCGGCACCAAGAAACAGATCAAAGATTGCATCATGGAAGAAGCGGTCCGCTGCAACATGCCCTATGTTACCGAGAGATGGCTCGGGGGAATGCTCACAAATTTTCAGACGATCCGGCAGAGTATTTCCAAACTTGAAAAAATAGAGACCATGGAAACCGATGGTACTATAGAGGCGCTGCCTAAAAAAGAAGTGCTCATGCTCATGAAGAAAAAAGAAAAGCTGGTCACCATACTGACCGGTATCCGTAAAGTCAACCGGCTGCCGGCCGTCATGTTCGTCGTGGACACGCTCAAGGAACAAATCGCCATTTCCGAGGCCCGTCGGCTTAAGATCCCCATAGGCGCCATTGTCGATACGAACTGCAATCCCGATGAAATCGACTACCCCATTCCCGGAAACGACGACGCGATTAAATCCGTCCAGCTTATTACAAAGACCGTGGCCGACGCGGTACTGTCGGCGAGCGCCAATCTCAAGCCCGAAGAACTGGAAAAAACGGGAAAGCCTGAGGCTGCGGCGCGCGTTGTCCCCGCGGTTCTCCCCGAGGACCCGGGAGATGTCATTTCTGAAGAAGACGATGTTGCATTACTGCCACCGGTCCCGGGCGCCGTTGCCGAAGAAAACCCCGCCCTGGCAAAAAAGCACCGTGTCGTGAGAAAGAGGATTGTCAAGTTCACGGAAGAAGAATAAAAATCAGGCCGCTCGCTGAGCAAAGCGCCGCACTGAGCCGCGCCGAAGAGTCGAGGCGAGTGACGCAAACAAATGATCTCCAGGTTCCCTTCGACTTCGCTCAGGGGACCTGCACAATTACAAACAGTCAATAATAATTACCAAGTTTTTGTATACAAGGAGTACGTAATGGACATTTCAGCTGCAGCCGTAATGGAATTAAGGGAAAAAACGGGTTTGGGAATGATGCTGTGCAAAAAAGCCCTGATTGAATCGAACGGCGATATGGCGCTGGCGATCGAAGGCCTGCGCAAGCAGGGCCAGGCGGCGGTGGCAAAACGCGCCGGGAGGGTCGCGAAACAGGGAAAAGTTTCCATCGTGAGTGATGCTTCCTGCGCAATCGCCTACGAAGTAAACGCCGAAACCGATTTCGTCGCAAAAAACGAGGATTTTGTTTCATTTGTCTCTTCGCTTGGAAAGCTCCTTCTCGCCCAAAAGCCCAAGGACGTGGCCGAAGCGAAAAAAATGACCTCCCCCGAATTTTCGGGCCTTTCCGTGGACGGGAAGCTTACCGAACTCATCAGTAAAATCGGCGAAAACATCACCTTCAGGCGTTTTGTCATCGAAAAAATCGACCCCGCGAAAGAACGGCTGTTTTCCTATATTCACGGCGAAGGCAGGATCGGCGTCATGTGTAAGTTGACATCCGACAAGCCGGAAACCCTGGCATCTCCCGCCGCCTCGGCCCTGGGCAAGGACCTTGCCATGCAGATTGCCGCGTCGAACCCAATAGCCATCGACCGCGAAAAAATGTCCAGGGACTTCGCGACCGTTTTAGAGAAAGAAAAAGAAATTTACCTTACTCAGGCGCAAACTTCCGGAAAGCCGGAAAAAGTCTGGCCGAAAATCGTTGAAGGAAAACTTGATAAATTTTTCAAGGAATCGGCGCTGTGCGAGCAGCCCTTTATTAAAGAACCGGAACGCAGCGTTGCCGACAGAATCAAGGACGCTGAAAAAGAAACTTCCTCGATGTTCACGGTGGTTTCGTTTACCCGCTATGAACTTGGGGCCGAGGAGCAATAACCGGTGCGCCCCGTTTATAAAAGGGTCCTCCTGAAAATTTCCGGCGAAGCGCTCGCCGCAAAAAACGGTTTCGGTTTTGATCCCGCCAAAGTCAATCAAATTGCCGATGAAATCAAGGAAATCCATGACGCGGGCGTTGAAATGGGCATCGTCATGGGGGCCGGCAATATTTTTCGCGGAGGGACCGCGGAAGGCATCGACCGGGCCGCCGGCGACATGATCGGCATGCTGGCGACGGCAATCAATTCCCTGGTCCTCAGGGAATATCTGGAAAATCGCGGAATCGACTCTCGCGTGTTAAGCGCCATCGACATCCCCAAGGCCGCCGAATTTTTTTCAAGCCGGCGCGCGCTTCATCACCTCGAAAAAAACCGCGTTGTCATCATCGCGGGAGGCACGGGCAATCCCTATTTCACCACCGACAGCGCGGCGGCGCTTCGCTGCCTGGAAATACGGGCCGAAGTCCTGTTAAAAGCCACGAAGGTGGATGGAATTTACGACAGCGATCCCGTTAAAAATCCCGCCGCAAAACGTTTTGACTCGCTTACCCATTCTCAAGCGCTGGAAAAAAACCTGAAAATAATGGACGCCACCGCATTTTCCCTGTGCATGGAGCATGCGGTGCCCATAATCGTGTTCAAGCTTTTAGAACCGGGAAATCTTCAAAAGGTCATTGAAGGAATACCAATAGGAACCATTGTCAAAAAGGGAGCATAGCAATGGACTTACATGCAATCTTCGCAGAATCCGAACAGCGGATGAAAAAAAGCCTGGAGAGCCTGAAAAAGGATTTCGCGCGTATACGCACGGGCCGCGCGAGCGCTACGTTGCTCGACGGAATTACCGTGGAATATTACGGTTCTCCCATGCCGGTGAACCAGGTCGCGGCCATCAGCATCCCCGACGCGCGGATGATCATGATCCAGCCCTGGGAAAAAAACATGCTCAGTCCCGTTGAAAAAGCCATTCAGGCCTCCGATCTCGGCCTTAATCCAATCAACGACGGCAACGTGATCCGTCTGCCCATTCCCCCATTGTCGGAAGAGCGGCGAAAAGACCTTTTCAAGCACTGCAAAAAAATAAGCGAAGATAATAAAGTCGCGATCCGCAACATCCGCCGCGACAGCAACGAACAGCTCAAGGAATCTGAAAAAAATAAAAAAATAACCCAGGACGAGCATAAAAAGGGCCAGGATGAAACCCAGAAGCTCACTGACAAGTACATTAAATTAGTAGACGATTTGCTCACGCTTAAAGAAAAAGAAATCATGGAACTTTAAACAAATCTCCGACGAATTCAGCCGTGATTAATTGCATAAAGTTATCATGTGCATGTGTACAGTTCCTGTACATGGTTTCATCCGCTTCTGTTTTGCAATTTCCGGATTTTACTACAAATCGTATGTTGACACAGGAAAATACCTGCCTTTATGGGTAACTGAAACGCTAACTGTTAAGTCCATCCCTAAAATGATTGCGGCTATTGAAAGGCATGTCACGGGAGACGATTAAAAATCAATCCCTCCATTCCACAATTTTAAAAAAATCTTTACTGATCGTCGCATTCGAAGCAACGACATTTTCCGAATGCACCCCCAAAGGCCTGCCTGTTTTATCGACGCACACGCCGCCAGCCTCCGAGACAATGAGCATTGCCGCGCTGAAATCCCAGGGAAAAAGCCGGTATTCAAAGTAGCCGTCGAAGCGACCGCATGCCACCCAGCACATGTCAAGGGCCGCGCTGCCCGTGCGTCTGATGTCCCGGATGTTTTGTTTAAGGAGCGCATGGATTGTATCCATGGTTTTTTCCATGAGAGCGCCCCGGTCATAATAAAATCCTGTTGCAATGACTGATTGATTGAGCGCGCCGCATTGCGAAACTCCGATTTTTATATCGTTTAAAAAAGCCCCTTCCCCGGCAATCGCGCTAAACCATTCTTTACGCAGCGGATCGTATACCAGCCCCATTTTTATTTTCCCATGGTGCGCATAAGCTATTGATATGCAGAAATGCGGAATCCCATGAGCAAAGTTCGTGGTGCCGTCGAGAGGATCAATTATCCATAGGTGTTCTGACGTGCCGCGTTTTGCAGGGTGATTTTCCTCCGCAAGAAACGAATGGCCGGGAAACATTTTCTTAATGCTTGACACTATCCGTTCCTCGGATTCCAAGTCCGCCCTGGTGACCAAATTGTTGGAGGATTTTTCCATAATGTCCAATTCGGTATTATAGTAGCTGAGAATGACCGTCGCGGCTTCATGAGCGGCGGCTTTTGCGCAGTCAAGTAATGGGTTCATTTTCCTCACCCTTCCATTGATCCGGGTAATAAACCTTTCGGAAACCTCTATAAATAATTCTTTGCACCTTGTGCGCCATACATTTTCTGTGCATGGAATAATCCCCTATCGTATATTATTAAAAAAGGAAAACCATGAAGCTCGTAATTCCGGTTGCCGGCATGGGGACACGGTTGCAGCCCCATACTTTCAGCAAGCCCAAATCCCTCATGAGTGTCGCTGGAAAGCCGATACTTGGCCACATCCTGGACATGTTCAAAGGCACCGACTTCGAAGAAGTCATATTCATCACGGGCAACATGGGTGAAAAAATACAACTATATGTCAATTCACGCTATTCTTTCAAGACGCGGTTCGTGCTTCAAAAAGAGCCCCTTGGGTTAGGGCACGCAATTTACCAGGCCGCTCCTTTTTTCGGTGATTCAGCGGTCCTTATCATCCTGGGCGATACGATACTCGACATGGATTTTAAAAAATTCGTCCAATCAAAAAAGTCTGTCCTCGGCGTCAAGCGGATCGACGTTAACGCCCGCCGTTTTGGAGTGGCTTTTACCGATAAAAACGGCATTGTAAAAAAACTCGTCGAAAAACCCGATATTGAATCCGGGCTTGCGCTCGTCGGGATTTATCTGATTAAAAACGGGGTTCTCCTTTTCAAGACCCTCCGGAAAATGGTCAACAATAACCAGAGAAAATTGAAAGAATACCAGCTGACCGATGCTTTACAGAAGATGATTGAAAAAGGAGAGTCTTTTTCAACATCGATGATCGATGGATGGTTCGACTGCGGCGGCATGAGCGCGCTCCTGGCCACAAACCGCTATTTGCTGCCCCGTAATTCGAGGGTGCCCGACCATATCGGCAAAAAGAACATCATCATTCAGCCGGTCAACATTCACGATTCCTGCGAAGTGTTTCAGTCCATCATCGGTCCCTACGCAACCATCGCCGAAGGATCGCGTATTACCAAATGCCAAATTGCCAACAGCATCATTGAAGACAACGCGGTGGTCAGCGAGTGTCTGCTGGAAGATTCGATCATCGGTTCAAACGCGGTGCTCAAGGGGAATAAAATCAACCTTAACCTTGGACATTCATCGGTGGTTGAATTAGGTTAGACACCTTGTTGCTCTCTATCAAACATGAGAACTATATTTACATTTGATTGGAAAAATCCCGGCAGAAGGATTATTCTTGCTTCCCGGTCTCCTCGCAGGAACGCCATATTAAAGCAAATGGGGGTCTCTTTTGAATCCCTTGGCCCCGAGGTCCCTGATGAGGAGAAATATATTGACACAAAAGCCTTGCGGAGCTCCATGCAGGAGCTTGCTTGTGCAAAGGCACAGTCAGTTTCTGTCCGGTATCGTGACGCGCTTGTGCTTGGCGCCGACACGGTTGTTGTTTGCGAAAATAAGATCCTTGGAAAGCCGAAAACCGGGGCACAGGCATTCGATATGCTCAGAGGCCTGTCCGGAAAATCGCATTCGGTGTTCACGGGAGTGGCTTTAGTCTGTGAGGAA
>Ga0182027_10010997_pt1 | contig 12831 bp, 12 predicted proteins | sample 712E1DmetaG_FD_121300 | JGI IMG/M metagenome (GOLD analysis project Ga0182027, IMG submission 121300) | Permafrost microbial communities from Stordalen Mire, Sweden - 712E1D metaG (Illumina Assembly) | ecosystem: Environmental > Terrestrial > Soil > Wetlands > Permafrost | place: Sweden...
CGGGGGCAGGACTTGAACCTGCAACCTTCGGGTTATGAGCCCGACGAGCTACCAATTGCTCCACCCCGCGATCATTAATATATCAATATACAACCATTTTGATGCCTAGTCAAGATTCTTTTTGGAATGTATCGGCTGGTTTATCAAGAAATTATTCAACGAGTGATAGTCCATCGAAGATATTCTGACCCGTTGATACTTTAATGTCTATATAAAAACGTGGGATGGAATCTTGCCTACGGATTTTTTAAATCCGACTTCTGGATCCTGCTTTTTGCCGCTTCGAACATCACCAGCGCTCCTGCCACAGAGGCATTAAGAGATTCAATCTTTCCATGCATCGGAATCTTCACTAAAAAGTCGCATTTTTCTTTGACCAATCGACGAATACCTTTTCCTTCATTCCCTATGACAATTGCAAGCGAGCCTCGATAATCGTGTTCGTAGTAGAGTTTTACGGTCTCCAATTCGGTTCCAACAATCCAAACGCCTGCTTTTTTCAACTCATCCAATGTCTGAGCGATGTTGGTAACGCGTGCAATCGGCAGATGAGCGGTTGCGCCAGCTGATGTCTTTGCGACAGTAGAATTAACCGAGGCAGCATTGTGAAGCGGAATAATAATTCCATGGATGCCGGCACATTCTGCAGAACGTATCAGTGCACCAAGATTGTGCGGATCTTCAATTTCATCGAGGATGAGAATGAACGGCGGTTCGTTTTTCTGCTGAGCAATGGCAAGAATTTCCTCAACCTCTGCGTAATGGTACGAATCGATGATTGCAATGATACCTTGGGTTAATGTGTCACCGGCTAATTCAGTAAAACGTTCTTTGTCTGTTTCTTTTACGGGAACGGCAAGTTTATGCGCAAGTTGTATTGCTTGGTTGATATGGCTTCCAGCCGTGCCATGTAAAATTAAAATTCGTTCGATTGGCTGGCGCGATTTGAGTGCTTCCAGTACCGGTTGCCTGCCAACGATGAGGTTGTCCATAGTGATTCCGCTTCTATTCGTCGTATTAACGAGGCGTAGTGCTCAATTCGAAAAAATTATTCTTGGACAACGACACACAGCAATCTTTTTGAAATCGTACTATTTTACTGCTTGTGTAGATGATGTTGTTGTGAACTTCCACCAGCCGAACATTCCTATTGCAAGGAGAATCAACGCGATCAGCTGTGCTTCGCTCAAGCCCAAAATAATCCTCGGATTGGGACGGAGAAATTCAATTGCGAATCGTTCGATTCCTGCCAATATCAAATACATCATAAAAAGTTTTCCGACAGGTGTGATTTTTTTCCGCATGCGCCAAAGGTACCAGCACATCAGTGCGCAGATAATGAATTCATACACAGGCGTTGGATGACATGGAGTATTATTAGGAACGAAGCCGCCTGGAAATCGGCTGGTGATTTCTGGAAAATCTTTGAATGCAACCGACGGCGGATAAGTGCCATTGGAATAATTTGTTCCCCATGGAAGCGTAGTAGGGAAACCGTAGTCGCCGTCGCCGGCAAGATGACAGCCAAGACGTGCAATTCCGTAGCCGAGCATCATCCCAGGGGCAATTGCATCGCTGATCGTGAAAAATAGAATTCCTTTTTTCCTTCCATAAATATAGATAGAGAATGCAGCGAGCAGAAATCCGCCGTAGAAAGTAAGTCCGCCTGGATTAAATGCCATGCCGGCAGGATCGAGAACAAAAGCGGACCAATTTTCTATCAAGTAAAGAATCTTGGAGCCTGCAACTCCAGCAATAAGTGCAATGAGTGTTATATTATTTGCAATGTTTGCATCTATTGTCCGGCGTTTGAATTCACTGACCAGCAGATAACTGCCAGCAATGAATCCGAGTGCAAGCATTAATCCATAACCGTAGACGGTGAATGGTCCAATTTGGAAGAGTCGAGGGCACATAGTTTATCAGGTCAAAATTAAAATATTAATAGGGAAAAAGTAATAAAACAAAATTTTAAAGCGTATCTCTAAAAATTCAATTTTTAAACGCAAAATAACAAACAAAAAAATAAAAGCACAATTACCCAATTGAAATAACAACATTTAATGTTTCTGATTTCATCATTGGAATTTGTTTGCTATGTGTAATTTGTGATTTGATTTTTAGAAATCTCCTTATGAAAGACTAACGGGATCATTGGAGACAACAATGAACGGATCTCTCGACTTGTGTTTGATTTCGATCTTTTCTGGCGAAATTTGCACTGAGAACTCGTTGATGGTCTTGTCCTGTTTCGTCACTGTTACTTTATATAATCCATCAAGTTTTGTATAATCACATCGTCCTTGTGCAGGACCGACCTGCGGCATTAACAGTTCTGGTATGTGCAGTCCAGTAATGCGCAGGTTGATTTTGTGATCAACAAGATCATTGGATAATAAAATTTCATACCGGAAACTGACAAAAATTTTTGTGGTCTGTATCAGAAACACTACAACGTCCTGCTTGGTCTTCTCGTTGTAGTGATGAAAGATATTCAGCGTGTAATCTGGATCGCGTTTTTTTTTGTTTGCCATAGTCAAGAAGGTATCTCGATTTTTTCGAGCGAGACAGCAGTCTCTTCGCCGGTGCGCATATTCTTCAGTTGAGCGGTTTTTGTTTTGAGTTCCTGCTCTCCGACTACGATGACATACTGTGCCTTCTGGCGGTTTGCTTCCCTCATTTGAGACTTGAGGCTTCTGCCAAGATAATCAACTTCTGCACAGATGCCTTTCTGCCGCAATTCACTTGTTTTCAGAAACGCCCAGATGCGCGCTGTTTCATCTAAACCGACGAAGTAGACAACCGGAGGCGATGAACCAATTTTATCTTTGTTGAGTTTTGTCAGTACCATCAGCAGTCGTTCAATACCTGCAGCGAACCCAACACCGGGTGTTTGTTTCCCTCCAAGTTCTTCAACAAGTAAATCGTATCTGCCCCCACCGGCGAGAGCATCTTGTGAACCAAGCGCGATGCTGGTGATCTCAAATGCTGTCTTCGTATAATAATCTAATCCGCGGACGAGTCGCCCGTCGACTTCGTAAGAGATAGTGAGCGCATCGAGAAGTGAGCGGACTGAAGCAAAATGCATTGCACATTCCTCACACAAATGTTCATTCATGATTGGCATACCAGCCGTCAGTGCACGATCGTTCTCATCTTTGGAATCGAGCACGCGGAGCGGATTTTGTTCAATTCGTACCTGACTATCATGAGAGAGCTGTGTAAATATTTTCCGTAATTCTGTTTGGAGATGTCGTTTGTACGCGGGCCTGCACTTTTCACATCCAACCGAGTTAATTTTCAGCGCAAACTGATTGATGCCAAGCTGTTTGTAAATTTCAATCGGCAGCACCATCATCTCCACATCAAGTTGCGGAGATGACCCGCCGAGCGCTTCCGCGCCGAACTGGTGAAATTGTCTCAATCGGCCGGCTTGCGGGCGTTCCTGCCGAAACATCGGTCCGATGTAATAAACTTTTGTTAGCGGCGATTGCTCGCCGAGATTATTTTGAATGTAGGCCCGCAGTGCAGCAGCTGTTCCCTCAGGACGAAGTGTGATGCTTTCCTCGCTCCGATCGAGAAATGTGTACATTTCCTTGCTGACAATATCCGTCAATTCACCGATGCTGCGGGCAAACAGTCCGGTTTGTTCAAACGCAGGCGTGCGTATTTCCTGATAATTGAAGAACTGCATCACACGATGGATAACAGATTCCACAAGCTGCCAGCGAGGGGTTTCTTCCGGCAGAATATCCTTCGTGCCTTTGATAGAACGGAATTTCACAATACAATCCTTTTTGCAATGTCAACGTAAGTCGATGAACAGGACATCGGTGTTAAACGTGGAAATACAGTTGACGAGACTATCCTTCGGAAATAGTTGCCTCTTCTTGGCGAAAAATTTCAAGAATATCTTTTGGTGTTTCTGCCTCGATGAGACGCTTTCGAAAATCTTCCTTGTTCATGAGACGTGAGATGCGGCTCAGGAGCTTAATATGAGGACCAACCATATTGTCGCGGCCTACGAGAAGAAACACCAGCCGTACAGGCTGATCGTCAAGCGATTGATAATCAATAGGTTGTGCAGTAACTGCGAACGCAGCAACAATATCATTGACAGCATCTGTCTTCCCATGGGGGATCGCGAATCCAGAACCGACGCCGGTGGACATGATTTTTTCTCGTTCAAAAATTGCCGTACGCATGCGCTCCTTGTCGGTAACCTGCTTTTGAGTGCCGGCAAGATCAATCATAGCGTTGATCACTTCTTCCTTTGTTGCACCTGGAAGATTGGTTCGCACAACCGATTCATTTAAAATGTCAGTAATCTTCATTCACGTCTCCCAAATGGCAGAGCAGCATAGGCAATACTTCTACCTTCAACCTGCTTTCATATCAAAGATTGTAGAATTTCTTTCAAAATACAAATGAATTTACAAGTCCTACAGATGCTCGCTGTCGATCCAATTTTTTATTTTTGATTCGTATTCATCTGCAAGCCGTTGTGCCACGGCAATATCAACAGATTCTGCGTTAATGTGGAATACAGGCCGTGCACGATCTGGATTTAAAAGTACAGATGTATGTTTACCAATGTCAACGGGGTAGAGCTTTATTCCTTCAATCAAATCGCGCGGAATTCCTTCGGACTCCTCCGTCAACTTTCGCATAATGCGTCCCTTCACATGCCATGGGCACGATATGTTTTTTTTGACGAAATGGAGCCGCGGAGTTTCTTTGTCAAGTTCGCCGATTCGCTTTTTTGTCTTGGCAATGCATTCAAGCAGCTTCGTTATTGAGTACATGGAATCGGAGGCAAAGAGAAATTCGTTAAATATGAATCCTCCTTTTGTGCCTCCCACGAATTTGTTTTGCTTATCAGTTGCGGCGTCCATGAGTGCGAGGTGGCTGTCCCGCGTTTTAACGACCTGCAAGTTGAATTCTGCTGCAATGATATCCACTTCTCCGCTTGCAGAAATCGGTACTGCAAATTTTTTCACATCTTTGTCGGCAAGCGCGAAAAACTTTAACATCAGGGTCAGCAAGCGGTCACTGTCAATGATGGAACCGTGTTCATCAACGATAAACATTTTTTCTGCGCCGGCATCAAGCATACAGCCGACATCATATTTTAATGAGGTAACCACATATGCGAGCTGCTGGAGAGATGCATCGAACTCTTCTTTTGTCCGGGTGTTTTTGCGGCTGTCCAGATATGCATTGAGCGCTACAACCTGTACGTCTAAATTTCCAAGGATGTTGGGGAATATTGTGGAGGCTATTCCATTGGAGTAGTCGATCACCATTTTAAGTCTTGAAGATCGGATTGCCTGTGTATCGAGCGTTTCTAAAAAACGCTGGATGTAACTTTCCGTCGTGCGCTCTGGGAATGAAATAGAGCCGACCTGATCGTGGTGTGCGCGGCTGAAATCTTCGCCGAAGAAAAGGCGTTCTATGGACTTCGTTTTATTCGATGGCAAATCCTTACCTTGCGCATCAAAGAAAATAATATCTGTGCTGTTTCTGTCGAACGGAGATTTACGAACATGAATACCGCCGCGTTCTTTTCCAGTTCGCAATTCATGCCGTACTATGGGTATTGAGGTTGTGCGCAGATCCATGCAATGGACGCCGGCGGACATGATACCGGACATTATTGCACGGTTTATCATACGGGAAACGTTATCGGCATCGCGGCTTGTAACAACTGACGAACCTGAACCAACAAAAGCACCGAACGCCGCTCCTAACTTAGCGCCAAACTCTGGACTGATTTCGATATTGGAGATGCCGGTGATGCGTGCATCGGTGAACAATTCGCGCAACCATCGGTCTTCCCACACCAAACTCCTTGTTACGATGGAGCCGTCCTCGATATTCTTTTCGGGCCAAATCTTAATATTGGAAAGGAGCTTGCTCCGTTTGCCGACTGTACAGGAATCACCGATAAAAACATTTTCAAGAATCACCACATCGTCATTGATAATGCAACCATTTCCAACGACATCGAGCGTCAGTTCAGAACGAGTGCCAATTTTACAATTTTTCCAAATGACGGAATTTCGGATTACAACACCAGGCATGATTTCGCAGTTGTCGCCGATAACAGCATTACTGATGACTGCGCCGTTATGGATATGACAGTTTTTCCCAATAACGCTTGTTCCCGTAAGATTGCGGGGTTCTGCCTCAATAGTCGTTCCTTCTCCAACTATCAGATTTCCTCTTTTTACTCCGTTAATCTGAAGCTTCACATCGCCTCGTAATGCATCCATATGAGAATCCTGATAGTCATTCAAACTGCCGATGTCCTTCCAGTATCCTTGTGCGATGTAGCCGTATAATCCAAGATCACGCTCCAGGAGAAGAGGGAATAGATTTTTCCCGAAGTCAAATTCTTGTTTTTCCGGTACGAGATCCAGCACTTCCGGTTCAAGAATGTAAATTCCTGTATTGATTGTATCGCTGAATACTTCACCCCAAGATGGTTTTTCAAGGAATCGCGAAATTTTTCCATCAGGCTTTGTTAAAACAACTCCGTATTGAAGAGGATTGGAAACACGTGTCAGCAACATTGTTGCCTTCGCTTTCTTTTCTTCATGGAAGCGAATCGCCGCAGTTAAATCAAAATCGGTAAGAACATCCCCGCTGATAATTAAAAATCTCTCGTTTAAGAAGTCTTTTGCATTGCGGACACTTCCTGCTGTTCCGTAATCTGCTTCTGCTTTCCGATATTGCATCTTTATACCAAAAGCGCTGCCATCTCCGAAATAGCCAGTAATTGCATCCGGTTGATAGAAGAGTGTGGATACAATATCTACAATACTATGCGTTTTGAGTAAATCAACGATGTGTTCCATCATAGGTTTGTTGACCATTGGAACCATCGGTTTTGGAATGCCGCTCGTGAGAGGCCGCAATCGCGTTCCAAAACCACCGGCCATGATAACAGCTTTCATTGCGATCTTTCAATTCTTGGATATGAGATAGAGAGAACTTAGTTGTGAAAAGTTATGTAAAAAAAGATACTGCTGCAAGCATCAGTGATTTATTAAACTTGGACAAAAAGTTTTTTACGTCTTTCTTTATAGAAATGATTAATATCGATATGATTGATTGACTTTCCGGCACAAAAAGGGTAAATTTAATGCAATTTGTGGGCAACTATAACGTTCTATACTCAATGAAATGACTGACGCCCGAAGGTTAAACTCAATTTTTTCCTTACTGCATTCTTTAACGTTTGCGGAAGAAATAATTGTGGTGGTGGGCGCCGTTTCATTTTTGGGGGGACTTGCTCTTTCACTCACATTCGTTAAGATAATGCTCTTTGTGCTTTCGGGAGCATCGATTGCGTATGTGTTTGTAAGACGAGAAAAACGTGTAGAACTTTCCGCACAAACAGAGGAGAGTCGTCATTCTCTCACAGTAGAAGAGGAGCGTGACATTCAAATGAAGAAACTTGTTTTTGATGATTATCAAGCTTCCGGCAAACAATACAAAATTGATTTTATTGATGAACCGGAATCTCCCCAACCAGTACTCCTCGAAAGAGAAAGTATTGTTCAGGAAAAAAAAGAATTAGAAGCAGAATCAGAAATATCAACAACAACGGTGTTTGATTTGAACGAATTTATTGACGCTCCAGATAGCGGCCGACAAGCCGATGATGGACCACGCGCAGAGTTTAATACACTGATCCAACGTGTTTTAAGCGTTGTGAAGGATGTGCATTTCGCGCATACTGTTGCGCTATTCTGGATAAACAGAGAGAAACATCAGTTGGTGCTTGAAAGCTTTTTAACTGACAGCGCGCAATTTATGAAGAATAGACGTCTGCCGGTTGGTTCGGATTTAGTGAGTCAAATTGCCGTCAGTGGAAAGCCGCAGATCGTCAATTATGTGAATGCTTTGGGACAAAGTGATATTCTGCCGTATTATGAGACAATCGAAGCGGTCAAAACATTTGTCGGTATTCCTATATTTTTTAGCGGTGCATCACAGGATCCTGTTGCAGTTCTCGTATTGGATTGTTTAGAATCAGATGCCTATGGCAACGAGACTATCACTTCGCTCGCTCAAATAGCAAAGTTGGTTTCTACGCTTACGCGCAGCTATACTTCAAAATATGATCTTTTATTGGATTCTGAGGTCTTAAGATCGATTAATCGTATGCGTGAACAATTGAGTATGGCATTTGACGCACATTCTATCACACGGTCGCTTGCCGAAGAAGTCTCTAGGCTTATTCCTTGGGATTATGTTACTGTGGTCTTGTTTGATGATAGCCGAAAATCGTGGGTTGTCCATTATCTTCTGAACCGTATGAACGATCCGTATGTTTCGCTGATGTGTGAACTTGACGCCCAAAAGAGTCTTGCTGCCAGTGTGATCCAAGCGGGGATTCCCAAAATCATTGACGACCTTTCAACGATATCGATGCCCCGATTCTTTCAAGCGGAACGATGTGACTCGAATGGCGCCCTGATGATTCTACCTCTCAATTCATTGAGCCGGTGTTATGGTGCTTTATTAGTTGAGAGCAAAGATCCCAAAACTTATTCCGACGCGGATGTGAAGCTTATTCAAAAACTCACCGAGACTTCATCATGGGCTCTTGAAATTCTCAGCTTGACTGATGTGATGAATAATTACGTTGCTCTCGACGAAACTACCGGAGTAGCTACGCGTAAAAGTTTTATAGGACGCTTACAAGAAGAAGTACAGCGTGCTAATGATTTTTCTCATGAATTATCGCTGGTAATGATTTCCATCGACCGGATGGATGAGCATATTGAACGCTACGGAAAGGATGCATTTGATTTCATTCTGCAGAATGTGAGCCGAATGGTAAAAGTTTCCATCCGTCCATACGATGTTGTTGGGAGATTCGATTTTAATTGTTTTGTAGTCCTTCTCGTTCAAACAACATCTAATGAGGCATCGCTCTGGGCAGAAAAAATTCGCAAGAATGTTGCAAGCAATATTCTCAACATCGAGAATAAGAGCTTTTCAATCACAATCAGCGTCGGTGTTGCCGGTGCATTGGAAGAAGCATCAGACGTTGATTTGCTGGAGAATACAGACCGCGTTCTTCGCAAAGCTATCGAAGCGGGCGGTAATATTGTAAGAGTATATTAAATAATAAAATAGTAATTCTTTCTTTGGAGATGTAAATGGCAAAAAAAACTGACTTTGCAGAAAAAGCAAAAAAAGCCGCGCAGGAAAAAGGTGTGAAGTGCCCAAAGTGCGGCACTACCAGAACACCAACACTCTATGTCCAATCAGTGCGTTCAGCACATGGATCCTATAAATTCAACCGGCAGCGTGTGCAGATCTGTAAGTGCAACGAGAAGGAGATTTTAGGATAGCACTTCAATGCGCAATCCTCAAACAGAAAAATTCGGATGAGGTTGAAGCAGACAAAACTCATACTTATTGTCCTTGATAGCGTTGGCGTTGGTGAATTACCCGATGCCGGAGTGTACGGAGACAAAGGAACGAATACAATCTCGCACATTGCTCAGGAAGTAGGCGGCTTGCAATTACCGAATCTAGCGGCGCTTGGGCTTGGAAATATTACGAATATAAAAGGCGTTACAAGAAACAATAATGCAATCGGCTGCTTCGGCAAAATGTCGGAAGCATCAGAGGGCAAAGACAGTACAACTGGACATTGGGAAATTGCTGGTATAATAACGAAACAAGCATTCCCTTTATATCCGAATGGCTTTCCGAAAGAATTACTGGAAAAATTTCTCTCTGTCACGGGGTGCGGCGGATATTTAGGCAACAAGCCGGCATCGGGCACAGAGATTATCAATGAGTTGGGCGATGAGCATGTGCGCACTGGTTTTCCCATTGTATACACTTCCGGTGATTCTGTTTTCCAAATTGCTGCACATCAGGATGTGATTCCGCTTGAGCGTCTGTATGATATTTGCCAGAACACGCGGACACATGTTGTAGTAGGTGAGCATCGTGTCGGCCGTGTGATTGCGCGTCCATTCATCGGAGCAACCGGCAGCTTCAAGCGCACACCATACCGTCGAGATTATGCAGTTGAGCCTCCGGCAGAAACCGTGTTAGATATTTTACATGGTAGCGGTGTCTCAACAATTGGCATCGGTAAGATTGATGACTTGTTTTGCGGGCGCGGATTGCAGGAAAAGATACACATCAAGTCCAATGCAGAAGGCATCGAAGAAATAATGAAAACCGGAAAATCAATGCAATCCGGATTTTTAATGGCGAACTTAGTTGACTTCGATATGCTTTTTGGTCATCGCCAAGATGCAAAAGGATATGCCAAAGCGCTTGAAGAGTTTGATGTGAAGCTTCCGGAAATCCAGAGATGCATCGGCGACGGTGACATACTGATTTTAACTGCAGATCATGGCAATGATCCGACAGATCAGAGTACGGATCATACGCGAGAATATGTTCCGCTCTTGTGTTATACAAAGTCCGGCAAGAAGAATGTAAATCTTGGTGTGCGCAGTTCGTTCGCTGATATAGGCAAAACCGTAGCGGAATTTTTTGACGTTGGAGATGCCCAATCACTTTCAGGCGAAAGCTTCCTTGACAGCATTTTATAAGAGCAGGAGTAACTACGGCTGGTGGAAACAATATTTCGTTTGCAGAGTCTAATACATAGGTAAATTATGATATTGGGAAAAGTCATTGGCACTATTTGGGCAACACGCAAAGACGAAGCAATGGTTGGCATGAAGCTTCAAATCGTCAAGCATGTTGATCTGGATTATAAACTCAAAGATTCATTCGTTGTCGCCGTTGATACTGTGCAAGCTGGTATTGGTGATATTGTGCTCGTGGCTTCAGGAAGTTCCGCACGTCAAACGGCGATTACAAAAAATAAACCTATAGACGCCGTCATCATGGCGGTGGTTGACAAGTTAGATATATCTGAGTGATGCGAGGTATTCATGTTCTTTGCCAAGGTGATCGGAACTCTTTGGGCAACACAAAAAGATGAGAATATGAAGAGCTTTAAACTTCAGATCATTCAGCCGTTGAATGCCAAGCGTGAACTCGCCGGTGTGCCGATTATCGCAGTTGATACTGTAGGTGCCGGACAGGGCGAAACTGTTTTTTATATCACTTCACGTGAGGCTGTTATTCCGTTGCCGGTAGAAATGGCGCCGGTAGATGCAAGTATTGTTGGGATTGTGGATAGGATCGATCTTCAGCGATTGTGAACTTTCCACCCTCCTTTGAGTGTTAATACGTAGGAGCTAGAGTCTGAACACCCGCAGTCCCGCCAAGTGCAGGACGGGAAACAAAAGTTAAATTTAGGCAAAAGAGTCAATGGTGAAAATAAGCAAACAGTACACAAATCGTGAGAGCCAATCGTTAGATAAATATCTCCAAGAAATTGGCAAGGTCGAATTATTAGTGCCGCAGGAAGAAATTGATCTTGCCCGGCGCATTAAAAAGGGCGATCAAAAGGCGCTGGAGAAATTGACGAAAGCAAACCTTCGGTTTGTTGTCAGCGTAGCAAAACAATACCAGAACCAGGGATTATCGCTCGGGGACTTGATTAATGAAGGCAATCTCGGTCTCATAAAAGCTGCAAAGCGTTTTGATGAAACACGTGGATTCAAATTTATTTCGTATGCCGTTTGGTGGATTCGTCAATCAATTCTTCAAGCGCTGGCGGAACAGTCGCGTATTGTACGCCTGCCGCTCAATCGTGTCGGGGCATTGAACAAAATTGGTAAGGCGTTCAGTACCCTGGAACAGGAATTTGAACGTGAGCCGAGTGCGAGTGAATTGGCGGAAGAATTAGATATGTCGCTCTTTGAAGTTTCCGACACACTTAAAATTTCCGGCAGACATTTATCAATGGATGCCCCGTTTGCGCAAGGGGAAGATAATCGTTTGCTCGATGTTATTCAGGATAACCGTCAGCCGACGCCGGATTCAGGTCTTTTAGAAGAATCATTAAAGAATGAAGTGAAGCGTGCATTGGCAACGCTGAGTGAGCGCGAAGCGCAGGTGATCAAATTATATTTCGGACTCGATTCTGAACATTCTCTTACACTCGAAGAAATCGGAGAAAAATTTAATTTAACACGCGAGCGAGTTCGACAGATAAAGGAAAAAGCAATTCGCCGTTTGCGGCATGCGTCGCGAAGCAAAGCATTGCGTGCATATCTCGGATAAATAAAGTTTTGTTCGCGTACAAACAACATTTTGATTAAAACCTAAAGCAAGCCCCGCGTGTGCGGGGCTTCGTCATAACGAAAGCGTTTTCCCCATCGTTTGCAAACATTCAATATTTTTAATGATGGGAACTGCCATCGCAGTCTTCTTGATTGAAGGATGTGGCGCATCGTCTCCGCGATTTGGCAGCGAAGGGAAAAAATCATCACATACGGAAAAAGGGTCAAATCACGGCCCGCGTTTCTCGTCGAAGGAAGCTGAAGAGGAATCCAGGGAGAACGATAAAAAACCGGATGTGAAAGAAGTCGAGCGCATCTCGAGCGGTACACGTGATTTTCGAAAAGAAAAAAACGAGGCACTGAAGCCGCTCGACCAAAGCAAGATGATGCGGGAGATTTCAAAATTTATGGGTGTACCGTATGTCCATGGCGGTGCCGGATCAGATGGAATGGATTGCTCGGGCTACACAATGATTGTGTACAAGAACGCCGTCGGTAAACTGCTTCCCCGTTCAAGTGCGGAACAATCAAAGCTCGGCAAGGCTATCGAATTGAACGATTTAAAATTTGGTGATTTGGTTTTTTTCAATACCACAGGAGAAAATGGTTCCCACGTCGGTATTTATTTGGGAGACGATCTCTTCGC
>Ga0182027_10010998_pt1 | contig 12831 bp, 11 predicted proteins | sample 712E1DmetaG_FD_121300 | JGI IMG/M metagenome (GOLD analysis project Ga0182027, IMG submission 121300) | Permafrost microbial communities from Stordalen Mire, Sweden - 712E1D metaG (Illumina Assembly) | ecosystem: Environmental > Terrestrial > Soil > Wetlands > Permafrost | place: Sweden...
AGAGCCGTGGCGAACTCGGCAGATTGGGCGAAGCGCGACGGCGGGTCGCGGGGGTCCGGTGGCGCGAGGCCGGCGGCTGCGTCGAGCGCGCGGAGGAGCATTTCTTTTGTGCCGCCGCCGGCGGGGATGAGCCCGACACCGGCTTCGACGAGGCCGATGTAGGTTTCAGCGTGGGGCTGGCGGAACGCGGCGTGCAGGCAGATTTCGGCGCCGCCGCCGAGGGTGAGGCCGAAGGGCGCGGCGACCACTGGGCGCGGGCAGAACTTGATGGCCGCGGTCATCTGCTGAAAGTTGTGAATGACGCGGGCCAGCTCGCCCCACTCGCCCTCCTGCGCCGTGAGCAGGAGCTGCATCAGGTTGGCGCCAACGGAAAAGTTTTCGCGGTCGCCGGAAATGACAAAGCCGGCGAAATCACGGACGGCGTCGGAGAAGGGGTTGAGGACGGCGGAGATGAGCGAGAGAACGTCGCCGCCGATGGCGTTCTTGAGCGAGTGCAGCTCGATGCAGGCAATGCCATCGCCGAGATCGACGAGCGAAGCGCCAGGGTTGGTGCGGACGACTCTGTGTGTGCGGCGGAAGTCGGCGACTCGGGCGTGACCGGGGACGGCGGGGATGGGGACCGTTTGGCCTGTGACCGGTTGGAAGCACTGCTTGTGGTCCTGCGAATACCAGCTTGAGCGCGTGGCGGCGATCAATGCGAGGACGCGGTCGCTCACCGGCAGATGTAGAGCCTTCATGCGGGCGACGGTTTCAGCGACTCCCGCCGCATCCCACATTTCGAAGGGGCCGAGCTCCCAGTTGAAGCCGCCGCGCATGGCGGCATCGATGGACGGGGCGTCGTCGGCGACTTCGCCGATGCGATCGGCGGCGAAGTTCCAGAGCGAAGAGAGAAAGGGCCAGAGGAAGGCGGCTGCTTTGTCTTTGGCGGGATCGTTGGCGAGTAGAAGCCGCAAGCGCTCAGGAAGCGTGGCGGCGTTCTTGGCCATATCGAGCGAAGGCAGAGCGGGCTTGGCTGCGGGGCTGTATTCGAAGGTGGAGAGATCGAGGACGAGGCGCTCGTCTTTGCCGTCGGCGCCGCGGATTTTCTTGTAGAAGCCCTGAGAAGATTTGTCGCCGAGCCAGCCGCGCTTGAGGAGCTCGTCGAGATTTGAGGAGAATTTGCCGCCGGTGACGCCCTGGGGGAAGTTGGCGGCGACGTGGGCGAGGATGTCGATGCCGACGAGATCGGCGAGACGAAAGGTTCCGGTGCGAGGCCAGCCGATGGCGGGGCCGGTGAGCGCGTCGACCTCTTCGATGGAGAGCTTCTGCTCGATCATCAGGTTGGCGGCGCTAAACATGACCGCAATGCCGATGCGATTGGCGATGAAGTTGGGCGTGTTGTGCGCGAAGACGACTTGCTTGCCGAGGATGCGATCGGCAAAGGCGGAGAAGGCGGCGACGGAAGCGGGATCGGTGTCGAGCGTGGGGATGACTTCGAGCAGGCGCATGTAGCGCGGGGGATTGAAGAAGTGCGTGCCGAAGAAGCGGCTGCGGAGGTCAGGAATCGCGGCGGCGATGCGGGTGATGGGCAGACCGGAGGTGTTGGTGGTGAGAAGCGCGTGAGCGGCGAGATGGGGAAGAACGCGGGTGAGGAGGGCTGTTTTGATGTCGAGGTTCTCGGCAACGGCTTCGATGATCCAGTCGCATTGAGCGAGTTTGGGCAGGTCGTCGTCGAAGTTGCCGGGAGTGATGAGCCAGGCGCGCGATGGCTCAAAGAAAGCGGCCGGTTTGGATTTCGAGAGGGCATCGAGGGCTTTGCGAGCCAACTGCGGCTCCGCGCTTCCGGGCTTTGGAGGCAGGTCGAGCAAAAAGACCGGAATTCCGGCGTTGGCCAGGTGGGCGGCGATGCGGGAGCCCATGGTTCCGGCGCCGAGAACGGCGGCGCGGCGGACGAGCAGCGGTTTCGTTCCCATGACCGGCGTGGGAGTTGCGGCCGTGGCAGCAGTGCTCATGCAAGCTCTTTCTATGCGGCGCAAACTCATCTGACCTGCGCCGGGCGTAAACGCTCGCAGCATACGCAAGGCGGGCGCGTGGGGTCAAGGACGGCGCGCCTCCTATATTAGAAACGGCCGTCAGTACTCGATCTTGTCCGGCGAGGCGATCCACGCGGCGAAGCTGGCCCGCGCCTCGTCGCCCAGCAACTGCATCGAGCGGATCTTTCGCTGGCCTTTGTCTTTGCGAAGTTCGTCGTAGAGAACGGCGTCATCGAAGCCGGCGCGGGCCGCGTCGGCGGCGCTGGCGCCGTAGTAAATGGCATCGAGGCGCGCCCAGTAGGCGGCCGCGAGACACATGGGGCATGGCTCGCAACTGGTATAGAGCTCGCAGCCGGCGAGGATAAAGGTTCCCAGAGACTTGGCAGCGGCGCGGATGGCGTTGACCTCAGCGTGCGCGGTGGGATCGTTGGCGGCGGTGACGGAGTTGACCCCCTCGCCGACAATCTTGCCGTCGCGCACGACGACCGCCGCGAAAGGGCCGCCACGAGCAGTGGCGACGTTCTGGGTGGCCAGCGCGATGGCGCGGCGCATGAACTCCGGGTTGGGCAGGCCGGACATGCAGAAAGAATCCAACTCCTGGGGGACGCGCAGACAGAATCAGTATTGCACAGCGCCAATCCTGGACAGGAAAAAGGCGGCAGCATGTGCACTGCGCCTCCCCACCGCCCCCATCCTGACAACGACATTCCGAGGGCGTGGGCACGAGCACCCAAAGGCAGAAATCAGTAGTGATAACCACGCTTCGGGTCGTAGTCGAACTTGACGAGGCCGTCGCGGTAGTCGATGTGGATGGTCAACTCGAAGAGCGTCGTCGCGCCCAGGAAGCCGGAGATCTCCATTCCGTCGTCCTTCGATATCTTCGAGGTGTCGAAAGCCACCACACCATCCACCTCCTGTGAGAGATTTGCAAAGCGGAAGACGATCTTGTTGGCCGAATAGGTTTTCTTCACATCGCCATCGATCCCTTCCACTCTGAACGAGCTGTCGCCATAGACCTTTGTGACTTCTCGTGCGGCCTCCGGCGAGACGGTTGTCGTCCATGCGCCGGTATCAAGAATGAAAAGCTTGATCTTGGAAGCATTTAGCGAGGCAGGCAAAATCAACTGATGCCCCTCACGATAAACCTTCGTGTAATCCTTCATCTCTGGAGCGACATAGCGGTCGAAAGGGCCGTGGGCCGGCGGTTTCTCTGCGGCCGAATTTTCCGGCGGGGCAGCTGTTCCGGGCTGTGCGGGCGCTGAGGACGCCTGCTCCTCGTTGTCCTCGTCGTCATTCTCCGTTTTCAACTTACCGGCCGAGGCCGGGTCTTCCCCCGGACGTGGCGGAAGCGGCGCGAGCGACAGCTTGCGCATGGGGTAGTCGAGCGTTACCAGGAATTGCGAAAAAACATCCATGCCGATCAGTCCGTCAGTGTCCCCGGGCATGTAGCGGCTGTCGATCACCTGCACCGCGCAATTCTGAAACTCAAGGCCGCCGATAAGAATTGAGTCAGCGTACGCTGTATAGCCTTTCCTGTTTCCTTCGTCGCCAACGCCGCCGATTTCGTGTTGCGAGAATTCCTGTAGGCCCGCATGTTTCGCAACAGAGCTGGTAACCAGGAGACCGCCCGCCCCAGTGTCGATTTCAAGGCGTGCATTGCGGTTGTTGAGCTTCACATCGAGACCGAATCCTGCGACGTGCGTGGCGTCTCGCATCAGATAGGCAAGCGGCATCTGTGTGGCTGTAATCTCCGAAACCAACTTACAGGGTTTCCTCGGCTCGATTGAAAGCTTCTGTATGTGCTGCAGATAATCTTTCAGGTGGCGCACATCTTGTGCATCGTCGCCGCGCGGCTCGGCAAGATAGGCCTCGACCTCGGGAATGCGCTGCTTGAGCGGCAACGTCATCATCCATTCCGCGCGAATCTCCGGATCCTCGGAATCAAGCTGATGCGCGGTCAGGACGTGCACCCGTGCTGACGCATAGAAGGAATTGATCCTCAACAAATCAGCAAGGAGCAGGTGAGTTCGCGGGCTGCATGGATCGAGTTTGAACGATTCGTCAGCCGATCGAGCCGCGGTCCATGGCTCGCCCTGGCGGAATTCGACTTCGCCGCGGAGTGTGATGAGCGCGGCCGATCCCGGCGTGGAGACCCCAGCGGCTTTTACTGCATCCGCAGCCTCCTGCACCTTCTGGTCGCGCAGCAGAGCATGAACCAGACCTATGGTCAGCTCCGGACTGCCGGGGTTTGCTGCCAGGGCAGTCCGGTAGAGGCTCTCCGCTTTCGCGTAATCGGCCGCCAGCAGCGCCTTGTCAGCCTCAGTGGGTGAGTCATGGTGAACAACTTGGCACTGCAGCCCCAACGCGGACCGCCCCGCAAGACAGAAAACAGCCATCGCAAGAACGGCGCGCGAAAGGTTCCGCGCCACAGTGTTCGCAGCATTCCGTAGAGCTGCCATGAGGGTCCCTTTGGCTTGATGCCTACCAGACTATCAGCACGGCATGCGAAGGCCGTTCCGACAGCCAGGGGCGGTAATTACCGGCGGTTCAGGCAGCCAGACGGGCCTGCAACACTTCAAGGAAACGGGCGAGCCAGACCGGGTGCGCGGGCCACGCCGGGCCGGTCACGAGGTTGCCGTCGACCACCGCGTCGGACATGTCGACGGAGACATAGGTTCCTCCGGCCAGCTCGACTTCAGGCGCGCAGGCGGGATAGGCGTTGAGCTTGCGGCCTTTGAGCACGCCCGCGGCAGCCAGCAGTTGCGGGCCGTGGCACAGAGCGGCGATGGGCTTGTTGGCCTTGGCGAAGTGACGGATGATGTCCAGCACTTTAGCGTTGAGGCGAAGATATTCCGGGGCGCGGCCGCCGGGGATGACGAGGCCGTCGTATTGCGCGGGGTCGATCTCGTCGAACGTGGCGTTGAGAGTGAAGTTGTGGCCGCGCTTTTCGGTGTAGGTTTGATCGCCCTCGAAGTCGTGAATCGCGGTGCGGACCTGATCGCCTTTCTTCTTGCCGGGGCAGACGGCGTGGACTGTGTGGCCGACCATCTGAAGAGCCTGGAAGGGGACCACGATCTCGTAGTCTTCAACAAAATCGCCGGCGAGCAACAATAGCTTTGCGGATTTCATGGCGAGTTTTCCTCCGCACCAAGTTTGCCACGGAACGCCAGATGGGCGCTTAGCCTGGTGGATTGAAATTGCGGGCGACGCGGCGCAGGTGGCGCGGCAGCTGCGGCGCCGGGAGGCGTAGAGCGAGAAGCGCGGTATCGGATCGCGCGTATACTGCATGATAATCCGCGGAGAGAGGAAATGAGTCTGGGAACGCTGTGGCCTTGGCTGATTTACGGATGGGTTGGCCTGGAAGCCGTGGTCTCCGTTGCAACGCGGACGCGGCGCGGCCAGGGAACCCTGCACGACCGCGGAACGCAACTCATCATTTGGGTGGTCATCGTGTTGTCGTTTTTCGCCGCGGGCTGGGTGGCGTTTCCGGGCGCGGATATACGCCTCGATCACCATGCCCTGCGCTTGGCCGCGCTCGTTCTCATCGTCGCCGGTCTCGCCGTCCGCATCGCCGCCATTGTCACTCTTGGCAGGTCATTCAGCGCCAATGTCGCGATCCGCTCTACGCAAACGGTTCTGCGCAAGGGACTATACCGCGTGGTGCGGCATCCGTCCTATCTTGGCATGGAGATCATCTTTCTGGCGGCGGGAATCCATACGCACAATTGGGCCTCGCTGGCGATTGTCTTTGTTCCTCCCACGATTGCCGTGCTCTACCGGATTCACGTGGAAGAAGCGGCGCTGCTGGGCGCGTTTGGCGACGAGTACGCGGAGTATATGCGGGCGACGAAGCGGCTGATTCCCGGCGTGTATTGAGGGCGCCGCGCTGGGCCGCGAGACTGCAGTGCGTGAGACGGCTAAGCGACGCGGGGAGGATGCGCGGACGTAAAATTTCTTCATGGCCGGCTCTGGAACTCTTGCCGCGTTGAATGCGCGAATTGTTGCATGCGAGCTTTGCCCGCGTTTGCGCGCGCATTGCGTAGAAGTGGCGCGCAAGCGCCGGCGGGCCTACGCCGACTGGGAGTACTGGGGACGTCCCGTGCCATCGTTCGGCGACGCGAAGGCGCGCGTGATGGCGCTGGGGCTTGCGCCGGGTGCGCACGGCTCCAATCGCACCGGCCGGATGTTTACGGGCGACGGATCGGGCGATTTTCTCTATCCCGTGCTTCATGCGGCTGGGTTCGCGTCGCAACCGGCGTCGGCCAAGCGCAATGACGGCATGAAGTTGACCGGCTTGTGGATCAGCGCCGTGGTGCGCTGCGCGCCGCCGGGCAACAAGCCGGCCACAGAAGAGCTGCGCAAGTGTTCGCCATGGCTCGACCAGGAGATGAAGCTGCTCACCAATTTGCGCGTCGTGGTTTGCCTGGGTCGCATTGCGTTTGACGGACTGCTGGCGCACGCGGCGCGAATGGGGGAGTTGAAGTCGCGCGCGAAGTTTGTTTTTGCGCATGGCGCCGAGTACAAACTGCCGGGCGGATTGATTGCGATCGCCAGCTACCATCCCTCGTTGCAGAACACCAATACCGGCAAGCTGACGCGTAAGATGCTGCTCGACGTCTTCAGGCGGGCGCGCAGAGTAGCGGAACTGTGAGGGATGGATTCGGTCCGCCTTTTGCGCAGATGCGCGGTTCGATAGAGCAAAAGGAGAAGAGATGGACCTGATATCGAAAGAGATTTTGAAGGATGTCGCGCTCGATGAGGTTGGCCCAAAGCCGCGCCGGCCGAAGAATCCGGTGGATCACTGGTCTCCGGCGGTTCTGCTGGAGCGTGCGGCGTATCTGCGCAAAATGGCGAAGCACGGAGACGGGTCGGCGTCAGAAACGCTCAAGGAGTACCCGCAGCACTGCGCCATGCTTTCGTTCCGTAGCCGTGACGGCGATGCGGAGGTGCATGAGAGGTTCGCGGATCTGTTTTGCGTGCTTGCCGGCAAGGCTACGCTGGTGACGGGCGGCACGGTGGCCGGGTCGCGGACGATTGCGCGGGGAGAGACACGCGGGACGTCGATCGAGGGTGGCGCGCGGCAGACGCTGCGGACGGGGGATTTGGCGCATGTGCCTGCGGGCCTGCCGCATCAGATGCTGGTGAAGGCGGAGGACACAATCACCTGCCTGGTGATGAAGGTGCAAGAGGTTTTGTAGAAGTAGTGCGGCTGCGGTGGCACGGTGCGGAGGAGATTGGAGCGGGAGACCGGGATCGAACCGGCGACATTCAGCTTGGGAAATTGACAGTAAATTGCAAACAAAGAACATAGCGGATTCTCGTACTCCATTCTGGCGATTGGAAATACGGGATATTCGAAAATCTGTTTGGCAGAATCCTTAACGGTGTTCAAACGGAGTTCACCCGGCACTACTTATCTTCCAACACGGGCGTGTGGCGTGAACTTGAGCGGGCTGCAAGCACTGCGAAAACCGGGCATCTCGAGACGCACGCCTTCCGGCACACTCACCACTCTTGGCTAGATGCCGTGGGCACTCCGGTGGCCGTGACGCAGAAGATGATCCGCCATGCGGACATCAGAACCACATTCAACATTTACTGGGACGTTGTCTGATAGCGCTACCGGGAATCGTCTCTCGCCCGCCCCGGACTCCTCATCATTAATGGGAGAATTGCGCCCAGTCAATGGCCTGCGGCCCGATGGTTGTTTTTCGAAAATCCAGTATCAATAATGCTGACTACTTCTCCTGCTCGCTAACTCTCTAAATCGCTGATTTGCTGGTTTGCTGACTCGCTACCCCTTATCCCAACGCCTCGCCCACCTTCGCCTCGGCGAACAGCCACGCATAGAGAGCAATACCGATGTAACAAACCACCGGAACAAGGTAGGCAGCCTGCAGCGAAAGCATCCCCATCAACTTTGTCAGCGCCGCGCCGCCCAAAATCGCCATCACCAGGAATGATCCGGCGGTCTTGGTCTTCTCACCCATGCCCTTCAGGCCAAGGGCAAAGATAGTCGGGAACATGATCGACATGAACAGGCTCGTCGTGAGCAAACAGCCCACGCCGACCCAGCTCGGATGGACCACTGCAACCAGGCACAAGGCGACATTGATCACAGAATAGACCACCAGCATCAGCCGCGCGCGGAAGTGCCTCATGAGCCATGCCGAACTGAACCGCCCCACGGCGAACGCCGCCAATGTGCCTGTCAGCATATAGCCCGCCGCCTTGTCGCCAACACCTGTGGCCGATTCCACATAGGGAATGAAGTAACTCCACGTGCCGACCTGCGCGCCCACATAGAGAAACTGCGCCAGCACCGCAAAGACAAAGTGCGGCTGCCAAAGTCGTACATGCATACCGCCTGTGGCCGGGCTCTCCGAAACATCCTCGCTCCCCAGATCAGGAAATCTGGTCATCAGGATCAGCAGAGCCCAGAAGAACGCAAAGCAGCCCAGCACCAAGTACGGCGTCACCACGCGCAGCGTCTCGGAATGCAGATACGCCTGGTAGGTTCCAGCCGCCTGCATGGCTGCCACTTGCGCATCACTGAGCTTCACGCCGGAGAAGATAAACACTGTCCCGATCAGGCCCGCGCTGATCGACCCCAGCGGATTGAATGCCTGCGACAGGTTCAGCCGCCGCTCGCTCGACCCTGCCGGCCCGAGTTGCGCAATGAATGAATTCGACCCCGTCTCAAGAAACGACAATCCGCTGGCGATAACAAACTGCGCCACAAGAAAGAACGCGTACAGTCCCGCCTGCGCCGCTGGGTAAAAGAGCAGGCATCCCGAGCCCAATAGGCACAGCCCGGTCACAATGCCCATCTTGTAGCCGAATCGCCGCATCAACTGTCCCGCCGGAATGGCCAGCAAAAAGTAGCCCAGGTAAAACCAGATCTGCACTCCCGCCGCGCTCGACCGATTGATGTTGAACGACTTCATGAATTGCCGGATCAGAATGTCGTTCAGGTTATTGGGAATCGCCCACAGAAAGAACAGCACCGTGACCACGAGGAACGGCAACAGCCGTCCCGCAGGAATCAACCGGGCTTCAATGTCTTCGTTATTGTTCAGCGAAGGCGAGTTGCCTGTCCCGGCCGGCCCGACGGAGTAGCTCAAGATGATTTTTCCCTCCTGGAACGAGAGATGGAACAAGGTGTCGGAGCCGACGCTCCCTCTACGCCAAATAGACCTTCAGCGTGATGCCAATGTCAGAAATCTTTTCGGCAGGCATTTGGACCTTCAGTGCGGCGGCGTCCTGCCCCCAGTTGAGATCACCTTGGTGCCCGAACAGTTCCACTTTGAGGATCTTGCCCGGCTGCTGTGGGCTGGCGAGCCCCAGGGCCCGCACCACGGCCTCTTTCTCCGGCCAACCCATGACGAACGCATAAAGTGTGCTGCCCTTCGTTGTAAAACGGACGTCCTCGGCGGAAAGGTCATTCTGCTTGTCTTCGTTGAAATTTCCAGTGACGATTTTGGTTTTGGTTGAAGGGCCCTCGCCGTAAATCTTCCAGGGACGCGTCGCATAGATGCCTTCGCTGTTGATTTGCATCCACGCGGTAATGCCTTCCAGCACCTCCAACTCCTCGAAGTCCAATTGACCTGAGTTGGGCAGCGGAAAGTTCATCAGCAGGTTACCGTTCTTGCTCACGATGTCGGTGAGCAGATCGATCACCTTTTTCGCGGTCTTGTATTTCTGGCCGCGCTTGTAGTGCCATTGCCCGATGCAGGTATCAGTCTGCCAGGGATTTTCCGCGATTCCATCCGCCACGCCGCGCTCGTGGTCGAGGAGGCAGGTACCGACTGCGCAATCCGACGCCTCTTTGCTGGTGTAGACTGCTTCAACTTTGCCGCCATGCAACTCGGCGCTCACGTTGTAAAGGTGTGACACCATCTTCAAGCCGTATTCCTCGAAGGGCAGGTGGCCATCGGTGTAGAGAATGTCGGGGTGGTACTTGTCGATGAGATCGGTCATTCGGTTGAGATAGTGCTGCCGCCACGAATCGGGAATGCCGTCGTCATTCCAGTCCAGCTTGTCGATGAACGGCACGCAGCCCGCATCGTGATAGAGATCGGCGTACTTTGGATCGACGCCATCGTATGGAACGCCGGCGAGTGGCCCTGTCTTGTCGGCGCCATGGCTCACGGCGAACCATTTGTAGCTGATCCAAAGATGCTCGCTGACGCCGAAGCGCAGGCCGTGATTGCGCGCAGCTTTTTGCCACAGGCCCACTACATCCTTCTTCGGCCCCATGTTTACCGAGTTCCAGCGCGTGTATTTGGAATTCCACAGGTCGAAGTTGTCGTGATGCACGCCCATGCTGAAGAAATACTTCGCGCCAGCCTTCTTGTAGAGACCCATCAGATGATCCGGGTCCCATTTCTCGGCTTTCCAGAGATTGACCAGGTCCTTATAACCGACCTTGGAAGGATGGCCGTAGGTCTCGCAGTGGTACAGGTATTGCGGCTGGTCCTGCACATACATGTTGCGGGCGTACCAGTCACCCTGTTCGATGGCCGACTGCGGTCCCCAGTGCGCCCAGATGCCGAACTTGGCATCGCGGAACCAGTCCGGGATCTTGTAGGCTTGCAAAGATTCCCTGGTGGCCGCGAAGGGGCCGACCGCGTCCAGTGTTTGGGCCGTCTGTTGCGAAGGTGCAAACTTCGACAAAGCCAGTGCGGAACATGCGCCGCCCATCCATTGAAGCAAGTCCCGGCGATTCACTCTCATGGCGATTTTTCCCTTTCCTGCGTTCGTCCGAGCATGCGAATTGTTTTCTGCGCCGCCACCAGCCACGACCGCCCTTCCTACTTTGTGGCGGCAGCAGCCATCGCTTGACGTAGTCGTAGTTCCGCTTCCGGCGTCCAATAGCGGCAATCGAGTTCGAAGAAGATGGATGTGTAAGGAACGGTCAGTTCCGTCTTAATAATGAGCACGCGGTAGACCTGCGCCGTCTGATCGAGCTTGGCGATCATCTGCTCGTGGGGCAGAGTGGTTGTTTTTGCGGACTTGAGCAGAGCTGCGAGTTGGGTGCGGAATCGCGAAACGCCCGGCGCATCGCTTTCCGCGACAGATTGCAATTCCTGGTCCAGATAAATGTTCGCACGAACGTGTTTGCAGGCCGCAATCGCGTCGAGTACCTTGCGTGCGACTTCGATTTGGCTGGCTCCGGAAACGATTGTCTCGATTCCCGGCTTGGACTGAGCGGGATAAGCCGAATCCGCAACCACAATCCAGTTGCGATGGCCAAAGAGCGGCAGCAGGGCTTTCAGTTGGCGTTTCCAGTCGGGTCTTGTCATCATTGGCGCGACGGTCATGGTTTCTGTCCTCGATCCCCGTTCATTTCAGTTCTTCGTCCGCGCACACTGCCACCTTGCCGCATTTTCCTGAGGCCATCAGCGCATAGGCCCCGGCGGCGCGCTGCAGGGGGAACCGGTGGGTGATGATGTCTGCCGGGTGCAGGTTCCAGCGCACCAGCCGCTCCACAAGCTCTTCCATCAGCCAGGTCGACGTGACCCACGAGCCGAAGAGCGTCTTTTGATCGTGAATCATGTCAGGTGAAGGATTGATCTCGACTCGCCCGCCTTCGCCAAGAAAAACAATCCGGCCCCATTTGCGGGTGGCCCGAATTGCCGTGGCCCGCGCAGCATCGTTGGCCGAGCAGTCGACGGCGCGCTCCACGCCCATGCCTCCGGTGAGCCGCCTGACTTCGGCCACATTGTCGGGCCCGGACGCGAGAACAGCGTCGCAAAGGCCCAGATTGAGCGCGATCTCCATGCGCTCGGGCACCACGTCGATGCCGATAATTTTCTGCGCGCCGAGCTTGCGGCAAAGCGCGCCAGTGGCCAGGCCTACAGGTCCCAGGCCGGCGATGAGCACAGCGTGATTGCCGTTGATGCCGATCTTTTCCAAGCCCTCATAGACAGTTCCGAATCCGCACGCAACCTGTGCGCCATCGGCGTATGAGAGTTCATCGGGCAGAGCGATGAGGTCTTTCTCTTCGGCCACCATGTACTCTGCCATACCGCCGTCGCGCTGCCAGCCATAGGCGCGGCGATATTTCTCGCTGGTGCAGGAGATCATGTAGCCGCGCCGGCAGTCGTTGCACACGCCGCATCCCGAGATGTGATAGACAATCACCCGGTCGCGGGCTTTGAAGCGGCGGCAACCCGGGCCCGCGGCGACGATCTGGCCCGATGGCTCATGCCCGACAATCACGCCCTGGTAGCCTTCAGGCCCTTTGCCCAAATGCTCATGATAGATGCAGCGAATGTCGGAGCCGCAGATCGTCGACGCTTTGACGCGCAACAGGACTTCTCCGTGGCCCGGCTCCGGCACAGGCACCGTGCGCATCTCAACGGTCGAGTTTCCCGGAAGAAACGCTGCAATCATCGTGGCTGTCATTTCTTTCCTCTCCAACAGGCTCACTTGTGGATCGAGGTACGAGTCACTTTCGTCCCCGCCCTAGCCGCAATCGGTTTATGGCGGCGTGATCTCCCCGTTCAGATCCCAGAGATCTTCCCAGGTCTGGCCCTCTTTCCACAGGAAGACTTGGCCTTTGATCAAGCGGCAGTTGCGATCAATGGCGGCGATGGAGCGCATCTCCTCGTCGGTGAGTGGATCTCCCACGACGCCCTCGAGGTTGGCGCGGTAATGGTGAACGGAAAATGGAATGGGTGTTTGCCCACGCTGCACCGCCCACTTGATGCATACCACTGCGGGATGAACCCCGTGGCTCTCAGCGATGCGCACGATCACTGGATCCTCGGTGGGCGCGGTGTCCTCGGGGGTGCGGTCACGCTCCGGCCGTCCC
>Ga0182027_10010999_pt1 | contig 12831 bp, 10 predicted proteins | sample 712E1DmetaG_FD_121300 | JGI IMG/M metagenome (GOLD analysis project Ga0182027, IMG submission 121300) | Permafrost microbial communities from Stordalen Mire, Sweden - 712E1D metaG (Illumina Assembly) | ecosystem: Environmental > Terrestrial > Soil > Wetlands > Permafrost | place: Sweden...
CTTTTACTTGTGTGCGATGCGCATACACCCTTTAAATGTTAGTCAAGGCCCGTTGGTGCAGCGGTTCAGCATATCTCCCTGTCACGGAGAAGACCGCGGGTTCGAATCCCGCACGGGTCGCCAAACACGGCTTTTGCAACACCAGCCTGTTCTCCCTTATTCATTAACGCTTTTAGATTCAAATGGCATGTAATACGGCGTGATTTCAAGTCCTCTGCCGGGTAAATTTTAATATTTAATCTTGCCACAAGATCTACTTTATCCTCAAAGGTTGCCTTCCCAAGTTTACTATCCCGAAGGCATATTAGTTCATTGCGGAGAAATTTTACTTCCTCCTCGGAGAATCCCTTGATCTTTGATTTTAATCGGATTATTTCTTCGTTTTCCTTATTAAAATCTTTCTGATAATCGGTTTTTCTCTTCATTGCATCTTCGAGCGAGTAGAAATTCGTATTGAAACCCTCTTCCACTTTGGAAATTTTCGCACGGATAAGGTTTTGTCTGGCCTCCGCTTTAGCGATGAGTTTGTTTACGGTCTTATTCGAGTCAAGTTCAATGCTGAGTTGCTTCTTAATCCAGCTATCATCCATTAGCATGGTTCGGATTTGATTCCATATCTCCAAATCCCACGTTGCCGGAATGCAACGGTCAAATGGGCAAGGGTTTAGTAACCAACTCCTGTAATGTGATCTGCAATGATAATAAACGGCGCCAGTACAGTTTTTTCTTTTTACTGCCATGACTTTTCCACAAATCGGGCATATCATTCTGCCACGGAATAATGCCTGAACAGTTTTACCTTGTTTTCCTCTACCACGACCCCGCTCTTTGGCAATTTGTTGTACTCTCTGCCAGCATTCTTGGGTAGTCAGGGGTGGCACAGCAAAGGTGACCCATTCATTTTGCGGTTTAGGTCGTAATAGTGTGCGCTTTATGCCCAATGTTAGGTCGCCAATCGGAGACTTTGGATTATGTTCTCTGCCATTCTTATTGAATATACCTTTCCCGGTATATGCTTCCCGTTTGGATATTTCACTAATCATCTTTGGAGTCCAAACGGGACCGTATAATGGTTGGAATGACAAAGGGTTTTCCTTTCGTAAGGAATTCAGTTTATAAGCCACCCAATGTTGAGTACGACTCTCATCACCGAGCCAAGGAAATATTATACTTACAACATACGCCCGACTACCCCATTCTATTTCACCATCTGTATCGGTAGAGTCTATTTCCCACCATGCTTCTAATACTCGCCGTTTGCCTCGTTGGTCTATTTCGGCTTTACAACAGTATTTATATCCGTAATCGGCTTTTCCCGCCGGTACCTTACCATTCCTGACCCGACTGATATTGCCCTCTAAGGCGTTTTTTCTGTTACTTAATACTCGAAGCCCGTTTGATTGTGCCTGTATTAATCTCGTAGTCTGACTACTCCAATCGTTACCACCGGGCGCATCTCCATAAACCATACGTACATCACTTAATTCACATTCTTTCTCAAAGGTCATTTGGTGTAACGGCGTCATTGAAAGTCGACCTTGCTCAGGTATAATTACTCCCACAATGGCTCTCTTTCTTATAAGTTGCCGGAGTTGAATCATACCTGGTCGATTAAAATCTTCACTGGAATCAGTATCGTAGAAGATATACTCATGCGGCACGGTGACACACTCCTGTTTAGCGAGGCGACTACAGGCAATGAGATATTCGCCGAGGCGGTCATTTTCCGCCTGTTCTCGGATAGATTGCCTATTGGTTACAGCCCAGTATTGGCCATGGTTCAAATCACACCCTCGGACTCCAAAGCCTTTCACGTAATCTGACACCCGAGCTGCCTCATCAATATAGTGGTCAAGCCGTTTTTGACTCATTACTTCAATATCACGATTCATGGTCCATTCCTTCTAAAAAGCCACTCAAGAATAGCTTCTACTTCATTTTTACCAATAGCGGATGACGAGCATTCCCAAATCGTCACAACCTGGGTGGTTTCTTCTTTGAGACGAGCAATCATCGCCAGCATCGCTTCCCAAATAATATGGAAAAATACATAACCGCCCTCTTTCCCCCATGTTTGTTTGAAAGAATTAGCGACCTCCTTTTTTACATCTACAAAAGATGAACGGAGGTCATCGGCATTGAATTGGAACTGATCCGATTGAAGGCAGAGCTGGCCCTGTACATTACCAGCTTTGATGGATTCCTGTATTAGGACTTCACGGAGTTCTTGAAAAAACCCGTTTAGATCTTGCTCTCTCACCCATTCTCTGGCTGATTGGCGTATGCTTTTAATAAACTCTTTTCCTTTGGGCTTTGCGCCACCCAAGGATGAGTATTTACCATCTGTACCAATCGTCCCCACATAGAATTGAGAATAGTCAGCATATTTTTCATGCAATATTGTTCTTCCATTCTCGTCTGTAATGTCTAAGAGTAATGTCATCTTAAATTCTCCAATCCCTTTATAGTCTTAACCCATTACATACCTCGCACGACCTGTACGAGATACTCTATTGAGTAACCGGTTATAGCAGCGATGTGTTCGAGTGAAATTTTCATTACACCGCTTGGTAGCTCAATATATTTGAATTGGCCTTCGGAAATCCATCTGTAAAGAGTTGCGGCGCTTACATCAAGCAACGCGGCTGCGGTAGGAATACTAATTAGCAGAATGGGACGTTGAGGGTTAAGGATTCTTGGTGTTCTTGGCATTATAAAACTCTCACTTACTCTTATTTATCCCCATTATATCACATATTGTCATCTTGTCAAGTACCAATTTTATGTTATCTCGAAACCGATAAATTAGTGTTGCTTATCGAAGGAAAAAGATTCGAGACAGGAACTGCGGCTGGTGTTTTTTGAGTAATAGAAAGATTATAACGTTTCCTGAACCATGGTCAATCTTTAAATACGCCAGACAGTTTCCTCGAACCCAACGGGACAACGAGGAATTCGAGAGGCTCAGCAACATAGAGCGCCAGCGTCTTATGAAAATATTCCGGAATCCACGAAACCATTTGAAAAGGCAATCACAGTTGCAGGAGCATTTCTCTAAACCCGTCGGACTTAATCCACGGTATTAGGACTTACCACAATTATCACAATATTTCATCCAATATAAAATCGTCCGCCAAATTTCGCGTCTGAATACTGAAGATGTTGCTGCAAGTGAATAAAGGAACCTTTTTATCTTGATAGATACCGAATCACATTAATCTATCTACTCCAAAATGGTTATGTCTTGTATGATGCGAGAGATAGTGCTAAAATCAACCTAATCAAAAGGATTTGGTTTTGGAGCAACCGACGCTGCAATATATTGCCTGGTTTAGTAGGGTAAGATCCAGGCATCAAAAGTTGGGCGTGGGTGGCGTTTTAGAAAAGAGAAAATCGATGACTGGGTAGAGGATCCGAACATTCCATCTCGCAAATAAACTCAAACAGGAAAGTGAACGCAACTATGGCAATTGACAATATGAGATACATGAGTAAGAAACTGAACAACAAAGAGCTTATTGACCGGATATTCAAAGAGCCTGGCATCAAATTCGAACTAACCGCGTTCGAGGACTTGGGCAAGCCAATTCATGACATCCTCCGCATTTATCCGAAAGTTACTACCGTTGGTAAGGATGCGGGGAAAACTAAATACTACCTGAAAAGCTTTATACCGTTTTCGACAGGTAATGAGGAGGTCCAGGTATATTCCGAAGGTGGGAAATCATCACCAGAGGAGATTGTGCGGCAACTCTGGGTTTACAAGCTGATGGACCAATACGGCTATAGACCTAACGAAATCGATCTGGAAAAAGGCGTACAGTTCGGCACCGAGGTAGGTACCAAGGCGGCTGATATCATCGTTTATACTGACGCAACCAAGACCACGCCAAAAATCATCGTCGAGTGCAAAAAGCCTAATCGTAAGGATGGCATTGGCCAACTCAAAAGCTACATGAATGCCAAGGGTGCTCCCGTAGCAGTATGGTCTAACGGTGCCGACAGCATTATCCTTTATCGTCCCTATCCGGCACAGTTTGACGACACGCTATTTGACATTCCTAAACGTGGGCAAGAGCCCAAAGATGTTCTTGAAGCGAAGAAGACGCTTCTTCAACTTAAAAAGGATTTCAACTTCAAGAAAATCATTCAGGATCTGGAAGAATTGGTTCTGGCGAATAGCGGAAAAAATGAGTTTAACGAAATATTCAAGCTCATCTTCGCGAAGATTTGGGATGAAAAGGAGGCTGAGGAGAGCCGAAAGGACAAGACTGTCGAGTTTAGCAAGGCACTTGACCCAGACATTACGTACGACAGAATCACGGTCTTTTCAAGAAAGCCACTGAGGAATGGCCTGGAATTTTCAAGGATGACGAGGATATCGAACTGACAAAACGTCAACTGCAGGTATGCATTGGTCCCATTGAGGGTGTACGCCTTCTGGGCTCCAACCTGCGTATCATGGATGACGCTTTCGAGTACCTCTTGCCAGCCGAAGCGAAGAAGAAAAAGGGCCAGTTTTTTACACCCCGCCATGTAGTCGAAATGTGTGTGCGGATGCTCAATCCGAAACGCAATGAGTACGTAATGGACCCCGCTTGTGGTTCAGGCGGCTTTCTTTTGCATACAATGGATTGGTGTTATCCAGCTAAAGATTCTGAAACAAGAGAGTTACGGAAGCATAAATACGCATCGAAGTATCTATGGGGGATAGATTTTGAAACGAGTGCCGCGAAAACATCCAGGGCATTGATGCTGATTGCTGGTGACGGGCATACCAATATTTTTGGTCCCGACGTGGACAGCTTAGACCCAAAGACCTGGTATGAAACAGCATCAGGCCAAACGCTCATGCTTGAACTGCGTAAAGCGAAGCTGACAGCCCATAAGATTCCAGACAACGAAACTCTAACGGACGATGACCTCGCATGGGACTACTTCGAAGAGTTGAAATTTGATGTAGTCCTAGCAAATCCGCCTTTCGCAGGCGAAAAGACGGATCAGAAAATGTTAGCGCACTATGAATTAGCCAAGCCCGCTCTCAAACGCGCCGGGGATGATAAGCGCCCGAAGGAGGAGCGAGATGTACTGTTTATTGAGCGCATCCTGAAGATGGTTAAACCCGGCGGCCGCGCAGCAATTATATTGCCCCAAGGTAAATTCAACAACTCCTCGCTCACCTTTATCCGCGAATGGATTCTGAAAAGAGCTCGGCTGCTGGCTGTCGTGGGTCTGCACCCCAACACTTTTAGACCGCACACCGGCACAAAGACATCTGTGTTATTCGTCCAGAAGTATACCCAACTGCAGCTAGAGCAAATTGCCAAGATGCATGACAGGGTTGCGGGTAACTGTCCGGATTACGAGACCGAAATCAAAAACCTGCTGGATAAGAACAAGGACGCGGTTGATGTTCCCGAGGAATCTATGCCTGAGTCAGTGGCTGACTTCATTGCCGAGAGATTCAGTGAGCCTGAGACGGAAGAAACCATTGATGACAACGTTCAAAATGGGAACGGCCAAAGCGATACCGAGATATCGAATGGAGTCGAAGATCATGTGGTATTGGCCGAGGAAAGGCTGAATGGTCTTAAGGCTACACTGGTAAAAGCTAAACAGGAACTCATGAACCTCGAGATCGACGTCGAAGCGCTAGTGCAGAAGCAAACCCAGGAAATCGAAGCAATTGTGGAACAATGGACTGGCAAGAAAAGCGAATTGTCTTCTTATCTGAAGCCGATAAAAACAGCCCATAAGACTACTTTGGCCGCATTGAAGGGTACCCATAGAGACAAGCAAAAAGTCATCAAAGCTGATATCAAAGTATTGGAGAAGCAGATTCCGCAGGCCGAGCGAGAACTCAAGATGCTTAGCAACCGTGGCAAATTGGAATTGCTGTTGGCAGACGATGAGTTGATGAGTACGCTTAAGGAACGCTGGATTGCCGCCGAGGTTGCCAAGCAACTCGATTACCCCATTTTTATGGCGGTAAGTGAACGCGCAGGTAAGGATAACTCAGGCGATTACAAGTATGTACTGGATGAGCAAGGGAGCCTGATTGAGTTTCCCGAAGGCCACCCACAAGAAGGACAACTCATCGTGGATCAGGACTTGGTGAACTACAATTTAGTAGCTAACGATTTGGTCGACGCTGCTAGGATTCCTGATGATAATCTTTGTGTGGCGGAGGCATTTGTCCGTTTTGCTCAGGCACAGAAGTTCAACTTCTGGGGAGGGCAGTAATGGCTGTCTGCTATTCGACTCGATTAAGCGATACAGCTAGAGAGAATCGCTGGGCCGCAGAGTTTCACCGACCAGCATACAAGTTTGTCGCCAAGAATCCTGAAGATTGGAGAAAGATCGGAAAATGTTCGAAGTTTTGCCAGTACGGACTATCTATCAAAATGAACGACATCGGGCGCGGTGTCCCTATCTATCGTCTCAATGAAATTGAGGGATGCTTCCTTTCGGATAATCCTAGCAAGTATGCACCAATTTCACCTCTCGTAGCGACAGACTACACCCTTGAGAAGCAGGACATCCTTTTTTGCCGAACGAATGGCAACATCAACTACGTGGGCAGAACAGGAATGTTTCTTGGAGACAACAAAGCAGTTTTTGCTTCGTATCTAGTGCGGGTCCGCACATATTCTGATCAATTGGTCCCTGAGTATCTAATCATCTACCTTAATACCGAGTTTGGGCGCAGGCAAATACTGCGTAGGGCAATGCAATCGAACCAAGTGAATGTAAGCGCCTCGGAACTGAAGCGGATAGACGCTTTTCTTGCGCCACCTGAAGCTCAGAAAGTTGTTGCCGAACTTGTTCAATCCGCTTATAAGCACCGTAGTGAGGGAATATCTTCGTATAAACAGGCGCAACAGATCCTTGAAGTTGAACTTGGCTTGGATAAGATGACTTTCCACAAGCCGGTGGGCTATACCGCGCAGTGTAGCGAATTGGAAACATCGCATCGGGCTGATGCAGAGTTCTTCAACCCAGAACTGAGATATTTACAGCGTGAACTTGAAAAGAGCCTATCACTAAAACCACTCCCAGAGTACGCAGACGTTTTTAAGTTTTCGAACCCTCCGTACGGAACTGAAGGCATCCCAATCATTACACAAAAGCATTTAGGTAATATCGCACCTTCTGATTACGAAGATGATCTCGTTGCCCCAATCTCGTGGGCTCTTGGAAATCCGTTGGCAGTTCTGCGAAAGAACGACCTGCTTTATTACTCTGTTGGTGCATATTTAGGAAAAACAAATCAATGGCTGTCTGAGGAAAAAGCAGTTCACGCTAGTTTCATCACGATGTTGCGCTGCCATACGGAAACGGATGCTGGCTTTCTTCAAGTGCTGTTGAATAGCCATTATGGTATTTTACAGTCCAAATGCTTTCAAAGTGGCACTTCGCAACCATATATCTATCCAAAGGATATCCGCCGCTTTCTAGTTCCAGTAATCCCCCAAGCCCTCCGAGTTCAAATTCACAACCTTGTGGTTGAAAGCTACGAAAAAGGTGAAGAATCCAAGAAGCTTATAGAACAAGCAAAAGTTCGCGTGGAACAAATAATCGAGGAGGCCATACAGTCATGAAACTGTCCGCCGAAGATGCGCAACTTCTAGAAGAGTTGTGTGAGCAGCACAATGTGAGTTCCGATAAGGTGCTTAAACTGCTGGATACTGTGCGCGAGTACGAATTCAAGGACCGTCGTACTGGTGTATATGACGCGCTGCGAGAAATACTAAAAAGCAAGCCCGAACTGCCCACCGGAGGTGAGGGATGAACACCGCTCAAGACATCGACCGTTTCGTGAAAGATCCGAGTCTGTTGGTAGATCTATGCCATGAGGTTTTCGATCGAATCGAAACCCGAGATGCAGATAAAACGGTTGCAATGGAGACGCAATTACGCGAGATTTCCAAAACGGTGGACAAACTAGAAAGTTTAGACGTAGCAGTACCTGATGTCCTTCGGGCAGAGAAGATACGCCTTGTAGCAGAATTAGCACCACACTCTGCCACGGTACAACAGTTAAATGGTCTAGTCCGAGAAATAGAAAAGATTCTAACAGACTTGAAAGCGCGGCTGGGACAAGGTGGCGATCAGCCTTTTGACGGAAGAAAGCACAAAAAACATTCCCTTGCTCCCAAAACTGATAGTGAAACTCTTCGGAAACATATTATTATGGCGCTGACTAAGCTTGGAGGGAAGGCTCCCGTGGCAGACATCCTTGAAGAAATGGAAGGACAACTTAAAGGGAGTCTCCTGCCTGGTGATCTGGTAATCCTGAAAGACGGGAAAACGGTAACCTGGCGCAACAAAGCGCAGTGGGAACGCCTTCGAATGGTAGAAGATGGCGTATTACATAACGATTCTCCGCATGGAATCTGGGAACTTAAGGTGGAGCGCCAATGAAATTCCGCAAGCTGACCATTGAGAATTATAAGTCGTTCCAGTTTCCGACCGAGATCGTGTTTCCGATGGGAGATGGCGGTCGTAGCATCTTTCTAATTGGCGGCATGAATGGAGCCGGCAAGACTTCGATAATGGAGGCTATTACCTATTGCCTCTATGGGGGCAAGGTTGAAGACATCTTCCGCAACATCAACCGGCGCGAAAAAGCCAAGGGCAATGCAAATGTGGCATTTGAGTTGGTCATAGAAATGGACGATCAGTCTGAACTTGTGGTTAAACGCTCATGGACGACCGGAGCCATAGCCGACCCCAAACAGCGGGATCTGACGGAACGCCTGGTAGTAGTGCGTGATGGCAAGCGGGTATCGGTACAGAACCAGGAGATTTGGCAGGATTTCATCCGCGCAGCGATTCCGCCTGGTATTACACAGTTTTTCTTCTTCGATGGCGAGAAGATTCAGGAGATTGCGGCTGATGACCATTCTGAAGTAAGGTTGAAGTCGTCACTCGAGGCGGCGTTGGGAATTCAGTACATCAATCGACTGGTGAGTGACATCGTATATATTAAGCAGGAAGAGCGCAAAGACTTCGTCGAGATTTCCGATGAAGACTTGGAGTTCAAACAGAGCGAATTGAAACGCGAAAAAAGCAAGCGAGTGCGCAAACACCAGGAGCGTGATGATCTGCGCGCAGAACTGGATGGTTTCAAGACTCAGTTGGAAGAAATCAAGAAACGCTTTGAGGCTACTTTTCACGCCGCCCCGGAGTCTCGCCAAGCGATACATGAGCAAGAAAAGAAGCGCATTCTGGCGGCCAATCGGTTGGTTAAAGTGGAAAGTGAAATCCGAAACCTATGTGAGGAGGCGCTGCCCTTTAGTATTGCAGGCAAGCTATTCGACAAAATTAAACGGCAGATTGAGGCTGAGCGCGAATCGGCTAGTGGCGAGGCAATCAGGGAGAATGCTTCAGCCTTAGCGAAACGCATCGTTCGTGTTGTCGAAGAGCCTGAACCGATCTATACAGAGAAACTGTCGGATGAGCGTATGGCGGAGCTAGAGAAGCGCATTTTCCGACTGCTGAAGGAAGGCGACCCTAGATCGAATGTGGAGCGAGTACTGGACTTATCAGACCGCGATGCGGCACGGGTGTTGACCCGCATCGAATCACTGGAAGGCAGTGAAATATTTCTGCTGAAGCCACTGCTGGAAGAAGCACGCAATCTGGAGTCACAAATAAGCCAATTAGAAGGTCTCTCTGAGAGTAGTAAGCTCACACAAAGCGAGCGGGATCTGTTCGACCAGTTGCAGGTAGATATGGAAAGTTGTTCTACACAGATCGGGCGCAAGACAGAGCAGTTGCGACTTGCGGAAGAAGACATTCTCACGCTGGACAAGCGTATTGGAGATATCGAGATAGAAATCGAGAAGCTCTACGAGAAGCATAACGTTTCAAAGGAGAAGGCGGACTTCATCGAGGAGTGCGATGCGATTGCCAGTGTGCTGAATCAATTTATCGTGCGGTTGCGTAAAAACAAGGTCCATTTACTCCAAGAGAAAACCTTCGAGATGTATAGACTATTATCCAGCCGTGGCGGACTAATCAAGGATATTACCATCGACGACAAGACCTACGAGGTCCGGATCACTGATCGTAACGGGCATGAGATTCGGAAGTCGGCACTATCAGCCGGTGAAAAAGAAGTATTTGCGGTGTCGTTGCTATGGGGACTGGCGCAAACAAGCGAGTTGAAGCTACCGATCATCATTGATACCCCATTGTCACGGTTGGACAGCACGCACCGCGACAATATAGTCAACAATTACTTTCCGAATGCGGGGGAACAGGTCATTATCCTCTCGACAGATACAGAGGTCGACAATAATTATTATCGAGCCCTAAAACCGCACCTGAGCGGTGCGGCATGTCTGGAGTTCGACCATCGGCAGGAACTTACGACTTTCAAACAGGGCTACTTCTGGGAGAAAAACAATGGCTGACCGACTCTACACATCAAGTGAATCTGATGAAATCCTCAGTGCCTTGCGCTTCGAAATCAAGCTGGAAAAGGCGACCTTAGCGCGGATAGCTTTTACGCTTTCACTGGTAAAGGAAGGTACTCAGGTTGCGAACAGTCCAAACTTCGGTGGCAGCGAGATGAAGCGACCGACATTCATCGGCGAAGACGAGGTATTTATACGTACCCTTGTCGCTCATGTCTACGGCAAAAGAGATTTCAGTGAGGACGAGTTCTTTTCAAATCGATCCGTCGTCAAGAATCATATAGACAGCGGCGCGGCATTGTTAGTGCAGATGTTCAATGAGTCAGGGCGTAGTGGCGATGCGCTCATCCGACGGCTGGTTGATGAAGTAGAATTTGCTGGTCGGCACGAGCAACTCGGAAGCGAACTAGACGTCTTCATCGGCCGCTCGCTCTTAGGACGGAATGAGCTCATTATGCAACTGAACAACACTGCCAAGCATGCTAATTCGCATCTGGCAATTATGGGCAAGCCGGGTGTGGGTAAGACACAGTTTCTGTTGAAGATATTGACCGATATCCGGATTCAATCTAACTACCAGACAAACTTCATTTACTTCGATTACAAGGGCGATGTGGTCGTGAATGCGCGGTTTCTTGAACTTGCGCGCGTGCAGCCATTTCGGCTGCTACAGGAGGGCCAGACTCTGCCGATCAATCCATTCATTCTTCCTGCCTATGACGAGCAGGCAATCAACGTTTCAGCTCGCGAGAAAGCTGAAAGCTTCGCTTCGATCAACAGCAAACTTGGGGTAGTGCAAAAAGGGGCACTTACAGAGGCAATTCGGATGGCCTATGCCAAGCGTGCCGGTTCTCCGGTCCAGTACCCTGACTTTCCCGACCTTCTACAAATCGCCACCGCGACCTATGAAGCTGAAGGTAAGAGAGATGATAGTCTGATTGAGGTTTTACGTGATCTGTCTGGCTTCAACCTATTCTGGCATCACGGTAGCGAGACTCCACCAATAGACCGTGTATCGAATCGCTCCTTTTTAATTGATTTGCATGCCATGCCGGTGCTGAAGGAACTGGTCGCATATCTCGTTATCGAGCGTCTCTACAAAGAGATGGCGACCCTCCCTGATAGCCCAGTGGCCGAGGGACACCGAACGATACGGATGATCCTCGTCATCGATGAAGCTCACAACTATCTCGGACAGAAGAACATCTTTCTACAACGGATCATTAGGGAGGGACGATCCAAGGGGATTGTTGTATTCCTGGCCAGCCAATCGCCGAATGACTACCAGCAAAAGTTCTTCAACTTCCAAGAATTACTGGAGTTCACCTATATCTTCCAATGCGATGGCGTCACTTCCGGTTCAGTTCAAGACATTCTTGGTTGCAGTGCAAAGACTGCAAGGGATCTTCAGACTGAGATTGCGCGATTGGAGCCATTTCAGGCTATTGCACGCAGTCAGGAGAAGACTGAGGAGTTCGTGAAGTTCACGGCTGAGGCGTTCTATAAAAGCTATTCCTAAGAGAAAGGGATCGCCGCCTTATTTTAGTAATTTATCTTAGGGTTATCGATTGTGGAGTAATGTTATGAATAAAGATCAGCTACTGTCAGAATTCTCTATTTTCTCATTGGGAACCGGAGGTTTTGGTGATTGGATCACTAACGAGACAGACGATGCAGTCTTTAAACGATTGGCAACAATTGATTCCGAACCGTTGTCTCATGGGCAGCTTAATCAACTATTAGTTTTGGGGCATCAAGCTCCATTATCCTTTGATTTTTTCTCATACTATTGGCTTACAGCTCCGAGTGATCACCCTTACGAGGTTGAAGCACTGCCAGGTTTTGAAAAATCCTTTTTTGGGAGCCCGTTAGTGAAGTCTATTGCGCATTTAAAATGGGGTCTATATAGAATATTTGTTGATGCTTTATTATGGTTTGGCAACGTTCGAGCTGGCTATCGTTTCCTTCGTAATATGGATACCAACCAGCTTCACGGATTTTTTTTAGAAAAAAGCTTTCGAACAGAATCGATCATGAAACGAGGCCCCTATCTCAAGACGAAAGATATCTCCAGGGATGACCGCTACCTCATATCCGAAATGGCATGTAAATCATATGGAGACGAACGTAGTTCTCCCAATCATATTGTAAATGCTCTCAAGACAGCATTTCGTGCCCAAGATGTCAAGGGTCCGATCAAGATTCGTCGGTTGTTGGAAAGCGAGTCTATAAAAGGTAAATACGAAGCCCGGCAGACAGAATTCCAGTTATCCGCTGATGATGTGATGGAAGAATCCGTCACCTCTGAGCAAGATATTGAGGCAAAGGTTGAACGAATAGCAGTAAAGTTCTCTGATGCGCGTGAAGCTGCTCTATTCAACACTCGACTTTTTCTATCGATGGCATC
>Ga0182027_10011000_pt1 | contig 12830 bp, 8 predicted proteins | sample 712E1DmetaG_FD_121300 | JGI IMG/M metagenome (GOLD analysis project Ga0182027, IMG submission 121300) | Permafrost microbial communities from Stordalen Mire, Sweden - 712E1D metaG (Illumina Assembly) | ecosystem: Environmental > Terrestrial > Soil > Wetlands > Permafrost | place: Sweden...
CCGGCGCACCTGCGCGGTGGAGACGCGGCTCCGGTCGATGTCCTCCCGTTTGGAACGGGGGACGCGCGCCACGGCGTTGGCGACCGCCGCGGCGGTGGCGGATGTGGCGACGGCGCGTTCGCATTTCCAACCCGCCAGCCGGCGCACGGCCGTGGACAGCTTCTCGCCGATGTACTCGTGCATTTGATGCAACTGGCGCGGCGTGGGCGGATCGTCCTTGAGAAAGTTCTCGTACAGCCGGACGGCTCCCAGGGGCCGCGAGAAGGCTTCGCGCAGAACCCCGCCCCCGGCGGCCACGATCTCCGCGCTGCCGCCTCCGATGTCCACGATCAGCACGCGCTTGCCGGTCTGCGGCCAACTGCTCTCGACGCCGAGGTGGATGAGGCGGGCCTCCTCCCGTCCCGAGATCACTTCCACGTGCGCTCCGGCGGCCTCGGAGGCGCGCTGCAGGAATTCCTTCTTATTGCGCGTGTCGCGAATGGCGCTGGTGGCCACCGCGCGCACCCCCACAACGTCCAGCCGGCGATAGAGTCCGGCCATGCGCGCCAGCACCGCGCAGGTGGAGTGCATGGCCTCTTCGCTCACCGAACCGTGGCGAAACACGCTCTCCCCCAGCCGCGTGACTTCGCGGTCGGAGGCCAGCACGCGCGGCAACTCGCCCGGCACGATCTCGGCCGCCTCCATGCGAACCGAGTTGCTGCCGATATCTATGGCCGCGTACCGGGGCATGGTTCAATGATAGCGTCTGGCCGGAAAAAGGGGTCAGACGCCATTTATTGAAAAAGGGGTCAGACGCCATTTATTACTTTGGCTCTTCGCCGTGCCGCCACCACACCGGAACGTCGATGGCCAGGTACCACGTCTGGTGCAGCGGCGCGTGCGGGAGCAACACCCGCGCCAGAAAATGGACGACGTGTCCGGGCTCGCACTCGGTGCCGATTCTGGGAAGCGAGTACTCGACCGACGCGCCGCTATGGTCGTACTCGCTCCAATCGTCCGACCCGCGCACGCTAAGGTCCACACAAGGGTCGCCCGTGAACAACTCGGCCGCGCGCAGCACCTCGCCGTCGGGAATCAGCACGGCGAAGCTTTCGCCGGGAGCCGCGTGGCCATCGCGATTGCCTTCTCCGAAGGTCCTCTCGACGGTGGCGACGCCGCGCCGCATCACTTCCACCGTGGCGCCATCGGCGATCTGGAACACTTTGGTGGCGTCGGCATGCGGATACACGGGCACGACCACCGGCAGGCGGGAGGTTCCAGCGATGGCGGCGAACCTCAGGTACGTGCGTGTGGACCCGGCGGCGGAAACCGTCACGGGCACGGCAGCCGATTCTCCCGGGGCCAACCCGGCGAGGCGGCTCGACGGAGCGTCGAACGTCACGCCCGCATCCGCGCCTTCCCAGCGGACCTCCATGGGCCGGGAAGGTCCGGCGCCCACGTTGGCGAACTTCACCAACAACTTCAAAGGCTCGCCAACGGTGGCCCAGGCGGCGTCGGCGATTTCGTAACCGGTGACGGCGATCAGAGGGGCGGCCGAGAATCCGACCTGGTAGGCGTCGCCGTCGAGTTCGAAACTCAGGCGGCCCTGGGCGTCGGCCCGCAGCGGGACCCGCCGCGCGTAGCCGTCGCGTAACCGCAGAAAAGTCGCCATGTGCGTGCTTTCCGACGCGAAGATGGGGGCCGAAACGATGGAGAGTCTCACGTCGGGAAACGCCGCCCCGCCCGGAATCCACTCCCGCACGGCCGACCGGAAACCGGCACTGGAGACGTCCTCCAACACCGTGACGCCAGGCCGGCGGCGCGTCGAAGCTACTTCCCATCCCCACACCGCGAAGTTGGGATAGACGTCGGCGTGACTGAAGACGGCGGGCTTGGGTGACGGCCGGGCGAACTCGCGCAGGTGGAAATCGAAAGTCCTGGCCAGTTCCGGAGTGCCTTCCGTGGAATCGAAGTTCTCGGTTTCGTGGCCGTCGCGCGCGAAGCTCCAGACGGCGTTCAAGCGGCGGTGGTAGAAGCTCAGAAAGTGGCCCGATTCGGTGACCAGGCGGGTACGCACGCCGCTGTAATTGCCATAAAAGTCGTCGAGGTTATACTCCACGCCGAAGCCGGTCGGTCCCACGGAGTATTCCGTGGGACCCAGAAAACTGGAAGCGCTGGACACCAGGCCGGGATACTTTCCGGCCATCAGAAATGCGAAGAACCCGCCGGCCAGATATCCGGTCACCGCGCGATGGTCGCGGTCGGCGACGGTGCGCAAAGTGCCATCGATCCGTTCCACCAGCTCCGGAAAATAGAGCGGGTATACGCCCGTGGCCGCCACCGGACCGGCGTTCACCACAATGACGTCGTGGGTTCCCACGTAAGCCGCGATCTGCCGTTCGTACGCGTCGATGTCGCCGGCCTGCTCGAATCCGTGAAACCAGTAGATGACGGGATAGCGAGTCTCGGACGCGGCGTATGCCGGCGGCAGATACACGCGGTAGGCGCGTTCGCCTGCCAGAACCCGGCTGGAGTGCGTGAGGTCCTGAACCACCGCACGCGCCGGAATAGCCCCCGGCTGGGCCCACGCCGAAGCGATGGCGAAGAGTAGAACGAATAGCCGCACAAATTGAGTGTAAAGCAACGGCCATCCGCTGTCAGCCGATGTCGGGGGCGGACTCTGCGCGGGTGCGCGGCGTGGAAGTGGATTCGCTGGTGTTATGTACTACTACCTGTCAAATTCTTCGCGCGCCGCGACGGTCTTATGTGGGGCAGGCTGGCAGCCTGCGGCCGATTGTGGGTGCCCTCTGGGCGCGGCCCGGCGAGCGGGCCTCGCCTGCGCGCGAGACGATCTGGCCCCCGGCAGCCCGGAATATCCCGCGCGGTTGGGTTGCGGCTCTGCTGCTCCGCGGGGCAGGTTTTCAACCTACGGTAGGTTTGTAACCCGCCTGCCGGCGCTTGCACAAAGCCGTCATCGGGCCGATTGCGGGTGCCCCCTGGGCGGGGCCGCAGGTTGAAAACCTGCCCCACAAGGGTGCGCTTGGCCTTGCGCACACGTACGCTAGGATTCGAGCGGTTTTGCGGGCGAATCGCCCCCGCGCCCACTTCTGCGTCGCACACTCAGTTTGCGTCTCCGGCGAGACGCCACGCGCGCGAGGTGCGAAACTGAGAGATTGCAACGGCCCGCCAGCGGTCCGTTTCCGGGAAGCCTATGCGCGCCAAAAACCTGCTTGTCGTTCTCGTTTCCACTCTGGTGGGGTTGCTGCTGTGGGAAGCCGGGCTGCGCGTGTTCACCCGCTACGGACCTCGCGACGCGGCGCAACCGGCCGGCGTGCCCGCCAAACCCCCGAACGTGGCCGATGCCGCGCGTTATCTCCGCGGGCTTGGCGGCGCCGGCGGCACCGACCCCCGTTGGTTTGCCGAGGATCCTCCGCCCCTGCCCAATCGCACGTCGCCCAACCCCGCCCTCGCCGCCCGCTATCGGGATTTCGAACGCCGCGGCATCTTCGGCTCGCAGGCGGAATATGTCTTTAACAGCTACCTCGTGAAACGGGAACGCTGCAATCCCGCCGGCCTGCTCCGGAACTTTCCCGAGACGCTCCTGGCTTTTACTCCCCAATCCGTTTCCGTCCATCCGGGTTATCGTTTCCCCGCCGATCAGACGCTGGAATCCGGGTTGGTGACGAATCAGTTCGGCCTGCGCGGCCATCCGCTTTCTCTCGCGAAGCCGGCCAGGACGATTCGTATCGCCTTTCTGGGCGCGTCCACCACTGTCGGGTTCCACCCGTTCCCATTCTCTTATCCGGAGTACGTGGAGCACTGGCTGAACCGCTTCGCCGAGGCGAACCGCTACGATGTGCGCTTCGAGGCGCTGAACGGCGGCCGCGAAGGCGTGAATTCGAACGACATCGCCGCCATTCTGCGGGAGGAACTCCTGCCTCTCGATCCGGACCTGGCCGTGTACTACGAAGGCGCCAACCAGTTCACCTCGGCGAATCTGCTGGTGCGGCCCGTCATCCCTCCCCGGGCGGCCATCGACCCGCGCGATCCGGTGGTGCAACATAAGCTGCCGGCCTTCCTGAGCACCCACTTCGCTATCGGCGACCTGCTGGACCGCGCCCTGAACGGGTTCCGTACCGTGGGCGAACCGCGGAAACCCTCCTATCGTCTGCAATGGCCGGAGGAAGTGAGTGAGCGCAACCCGGATCCCGACAGCCCATACCTGCCGCTTCAGTTGCCCGCGATCGTTAAGGATCTCGACGCCGTTCGCGCTGGCCTGAATTCCATCGGTGGCAGGCTGGCGGTCTGCTCGTTCGAATGGTTCACTCCCGGCGGCGCGCCGCTCTCGCCCACCCGGCACAAGCTCATCTACGAACAGTTGAATACCGCCTTGTGGCCGCTTCGCTATGCCGACATTCGCCGCCTGAGCGATTTCCAGAACCGCGTTTTCCGCAACTATGCCGCCTCCCGCAAGATCCCGTTCCTGGACGTTGCCGGCGGGATTCCGCAAGACCCCGATCTGTTCATCGACGCCATCCACATGACCGAAGTCGGGGAACGGGTGAGGGCATGGGTGGTCTTTCAACAGCTTGTGCCGTCCGTCCGCCGCCTGATCGAGTCCGGCCAGCTTCCGCACCACACCGATGCCGCCCATCTTCCGCCGCCCATGTCGATGGCCGCAGCCGGGATGTCGACGCGCTGCCCCGTCCCGGCGGGGCCCGGAAAACGCATCGATGGATCTCTGTCCCTGGATGCCATCGAGCGCGCCGCGGATGCGGTTTCAATCCAACCGGGACGCCCCACCAAAATCACCACGCTCCCCGTGCAGTGGGCCAATGCGGCTGCGATTCCGCTGCACATCCCCAACGGGCCGCACGGCGATCTTTTCCTCCTGATACGGGCCCGCGTACTGAATGGACAGGTCGGGGTTGGAATTCTGGACCGCGAACTCCAGGGCTACCAGATCGAGAAGTTCGTCGACGCCGGGCCGGAGATGACGGACATCTACCTGCCGCTGCCGCTTCCCGAAACGGCCGGTTCCCTGATGATCCGCAACACCGCCAAGGGCGCCGTGGCGTCGCAGATCGTCATTGAGGACGTGGCCCTGGTGGCCGCGCCCGCCCGTTGACCGCGGAGGAGAATGATGAAGACTCATGAAACCTTCCAGCGAAACGCGGCGCCGCATCCGCCGTCGGAGCGTTCCTTCGCATGGGTCTTCACGGCGTTTTTTACGGCCCTGGCGCTCTGGCCGGCCTGGCGCGGCAGGCCGGTCCGCTGGTGGGCGCTGGGCGCCGCGGTCCTCGTTCTTCTGGCGGGTCTCGTCCGGCCCTCCGTCCTGCGCATCCCCAATCTCATCTGGTTCCGCTTCGGAAGCCTGCTGAACCGTATCGTCAGCCCGATAGCTGCGTCGCTGCTGTTCTTCGCCGTATTCACGCCATTCGCGCTGGTCCTCAGGATGGCCGGAAAGGACCCGTTGCGGTTGCGGCACGACCCGCGAGCCGCCAGCTACTGGATTGAGCGGAACCCTCCCGGACCAACGCCGGAGAGCATGGCCGACCAGTTTTGAGCCGCCGCGCCGGGAACGCCGGGAGCGCCCCGCCACACCGTGCCCGCTGCGCCCCACCGCGCCGTGCCCCGCCGTACCGTAGGGTACAATGAGCTTCTGTGGTTGAAACCACGACGTTGCCGGCTGCCTCCGTATGTCTCTGGTGTTGGAATTGCTCCGATTTCTCGGATCGAGGAAGAAGTACTGGCTGGTTCCGCTGGTGGTCCTGACTCTATTGTTCGGCGCCCTTGTGGTGCTCACCCAGAGTTCCGCCGTCGCTCCGTTCATCTACACTATTTTCTGAGCGGCCGCGCCGGACATCGAAGCGCTCCTCAATGAAGATCCTGGGAATCTCGGCCTTCTACCACGATAGTGCGGCGGCCCTCGTCTCCGATGGCCGGATCGTGGCGGCCGCTCAGGAAGAACGCTTCACCCGGAAGAAGCACGACTCCGCCTTTCCGCAACATGCCGTCGAGTTCTGCCTGCGGCAAGCCGGCACGCGGCTTTCCGCGGTCGATCGCGTGGTCTTCTACGATAAGCCGTTCCTCAAATTCGAGCGGCTCCTCGAAACCTATCTGGCCTTCGCCCCCCGCGGAGTCCGCTCGTTTCGCATGGCCATGCCCCTGTGGGTCCGGGAGAAGCTGTTCCAGCGCGACATCCTCGCCCGCGAATTGCGGCGCTTCGACGAACGCTTCGCGCCCAAGCGCTTACTGTTCGCCGAACATCACGTGAGTCACGCCGCCAGCGCCTTCTATCCCTCGCCCTTCGACGAGGCCGTGATTCTTACCATGGATGGCGTCGGCGAATGGGCCACCACCTCGGCCGGCATCGGACGCGGCGCCGGCATCCGCATCGCGCGGGAGATTCATTTCCCGCACTCCCTCGGGCTGCTGTATTCCGCTATCACCTATTACACCGGCTTCAAGGTGAATTCGGCGGAGTACAAGGTGATGGGCCTGGCCCCGTATGGAACGCCCCGCTACGTTAGGGAGATCTACGACAACCTGGTGGACGTCAAGCCCGACGGCTCGTTCCGCCTCAATCTGGACTTCTTCGACTATTGCACCGGCCTCGCCATGACCAACCGGAAGTTCGACGAACTCTTCGGCGGTCCCGCGCGCCGGCCGGAGGAGCCGCTCACCGCGCGCCACATGGACCTGGCCGCTTCCGTGCAATGCGTCCTCGAGGAAATCGTCCTCCGCATCACCCGCTCGCTGGCCGCCGAAACCGGCATTCCCAACCTCTGTCTGGCCGGCGGCGTCGCCTTGAACTGCGTCGCCAACGGCCGCATCCTGCGCGACGGAGCGTTCCGGAACGTCTGGATACAGCCTGCCGCGGGGGATGCGGGAGGCGCTCTCGGCGCGGCGCTGGCCGCGTATCATTCCTTCGCCGCCCAACCGCGCGTCATCCCCGGCGCCATGGATTCCATGCAGGGCTCGTATCTCGGCCCCGAGTTCTCCCAGGCCGAAATCGAAAGCCGCCTGCACGCCGCCGGCGCCCGCTTTCAAGTCCTCGGGGATGAGACCCTGCTCTCCGCCTGCGCCGGCGAACTGATCGGCGGCGCCGCCCTGGGCTGGTTTCAAGGCAGAATGGAATTCGGGCCGAGAGCGCTCGGCGGGCGTTCCATCCTCGCCGATGCGCGCTCTCCCAAAACCCAGTCCCTGCTCAATCTCAAGGTCAAGTTCCGCGAGTCCTTCCGGCCGTTCGCTCCTTCGGTGCTGCGCGAGCACGTCGCGGAATGGTTCGAGTTGGATGGCGACAGCCCCTACATGCTGCTTGTCGCCGGCGTGCGGCAGGATCGCCGCATCCCCATGACTCCCCAGCAGGAGGCTTTGTTCGGAATCGACAAGCTGAACGTCCCCCGCTCCACCATTCCCGCCGTGACGCACGTGGATTACTCGGCGCGCATCCAGACCGTCCACGCCGCCACCAACCCCCGCTACCACGCCCTGCTCCGGGAATTCCACCAGCGCACCGGCTGCCCCGTACTCGTCAACACCAGCTTCAACGTTCGCGGCGAACCCATCGTGTGTACTCCCGAGGACGCCTTCCACTGCTTCATGGGCACCCACATGGAAGCCCTGGCCGTGGGCAATTGTTTCCTGCGCAAGGCCGAGCAGGACTCCAGCCTGGCGCAACCCTACGAGTCCAAGTTCGAGTTGGATTGACCCCGCGAAAACCCGGGGACAGAGTGCGCCGGGTTTTCGCCCCGTCCGGGTTAGCGGCCTCATCCCTCTTGTGCGATAACAGGGGTAGCCCACTCGAATGAAACTTCTCATCACCGGCATTTGCGGATTCACCGGCGAGCGCCTGGCCCGCGCCCTCCGCGAGCGCATCGAGGGCCTGGAACTCTTCGGCCTCGACAACCTCTCGCGCCTCGGATCGGAAACCAATGTCGAGCGCCTGCGCCGCTCCGGCGTCCGCTTCTTCCACGGCGACGTCCGTCAGCCCAGCGACCTCGAGATCCTTCCGCCCGTCGACTGGGTGATCGAAGCCGCCGCCAATCCTAGCGTGCTGGCCGGCGTGGATGGCCGCTCCAGCAGCCGCCAGTTGCTCGAGCACAACCTCCTCGGCACTGTCAACACCCTGGAATACGCGCGCCGCTCCGGCGCCGGCTTCCTCCTGCTCAGCACCAGCCGCGTCTACTCCATTCCCGCCCTGGCCGCCATCCCCGTGCGCCCGCGCGACGGCGCATTCGTCGTGGACACGTCCCGGCCCATCCCCGCCGGCGCCTGCGGCGAAGGCGTTTCCGAGGACTTCTCCACCGCCGCGCCCGTTTCGCTCTATGGCGCGACCAAGCTGGCGTCGGAATCCCTGGCGCTGGAATACGGCGCCACGTTCGGTTTCCCGGTCTGGGTGAACCGCTGCGGCGTGCTGGCCGGGGCCGGCCAGTTCGGCACCGCCGAGCAGGGGATTTTCTCCTACTGGCTGCATGCCCACGCCGCCCGCCGCCCGCTCCGCTACATCGGTTTCGGAGGCCACGGCTGGCAGGTCCGCGACGCTTTCCACCCCGACGATCTGGCCTCGCTCATCGCCCTGCAGATCCGCCGCGGCTCGCCCCCGGCCCGCGCCATCCACAATGCCGGTGGCGGACTCGCGAACTCCATGTCGCTGGCGCAACTCACCGCCTGGTGCGACCGCCGTTTCGGGACTTTCGCGCCCGCCGCTGACGACACCCCGCGCCGTTTCGACATCCCCTGGCTGGTGATGGACAGCCGCCGGGTGCGCGAGGAATTCGCGTGGAAGCCAGAGATTTCGATCGAGGCCATCCTGGAAGAAATCGCCCGCCACGTCCGCGACAACCCCGGCTGGCTGGACCGCTGCGGCGGGTGAGCAAAACGGATGCCGGCTGATGTTCCTCGGTGGCCATACCCAGCAGACCCCCCGCAGAGGCTTCCGGGCGGTGGCCTGAATGGGGCTGGCGCCGCTGCGACAACCCCGGCTGGCTGGACCGCTGCGGCGGGTGAGCAAAACGGGACCGCTGATCGTCATCGGTCGCCGGAGGCAGCGGACCACTGGCGGAGGCTACTGGGCGGCAATCCGAATGGGGCTGGCGCCGCTGCGACACCCCCGGCTGGCTGGACCGCTGCGGCGGGTGAGCAAAACGGGTACCGGCTGATCGTCATCGGTGGCCAGAGGCAGCGGACCACTGGCGGAGGCTACTGGGCGGCGATCCGAATGCGGCAGGCGCCGCGCCGGGGGGTTACCGCTTGCGCTGGCCCTGTGCCTGGTGGCGGATCTTCTTCTTTGCCGATCCGCGCGCCACACCGGAGGCGCGTTTGGCCTTGGGAGGGGCGGCCTTGCGCTTGGCGCGCTTCAACACTTTACGCTCTTCTTTGTCCGTGACGTTCTTCGTATTCATCAGTTTTTTTTCAATCCTGCGTATTTTTCCACGAGCTTCTTCAGACCGAAACGAGGGAAGTTAACCGTGATCTTAGCACTATCGCCATCGCCTTCGCGCCGCACCACGGTGCCGGTCCCGTATTTGGGGTGCTCTACCGTCATTCCCGCGCGGTTCACCTTGCGGGCCGGAGGCGGGGGAGCGGGCTGGGGGACGGGCGGGCGCGCAAACGGGGCCGGCGGCGGCTGGGGCGCGGTCTTGTTCGGATTGGCCTTAACGGGGTTGAGGCTCATCCCGCGCTCGCCGAAGAACTGCGCGACGTTCTCCACCGAGTTGTACGTCTTGCCGGTGAAGGTGTTGCGGCGGGCCGCCTGGCGCACGTCGAAACGCTCGGCGGGAAGGGCGATTTCCTCCGGCTCGTCCCTGTGCCCCATGTCGACGAGCAGGTCCGCGGGAACCTCGCTCAGGAACCAGGATGGCGTGGAACGCTCCTGCTCGCCGGCGCCGAATCGGCGGCGGTATCTGGCCCAGGTGAGGATCAGCCGCTTGCACGCGCGAGTCATGCCGACGTAACACAGCCGGCGCTCTTCTTCCAGCGCATCTTCCGAATTCATCGACCGGCTGTGGGGAAACAGTCCCAACTCCATGCCCGTGAGAAACACCAGCGGGAATTCCAGGCCCTTGGCATTGTGCAGGGTCAGCAGGCTCACCGGAGCGTTTTCGTCGAACGCGTCGGCCTCCGCCACCAGGGCGGCATGGTCCAGAAAGTCGGAAATCGTTTCCCCGCGCCCGGCCGCTTCCGTCGCCGCATTCATCAGTTCGTCGAGGTTCTCCAGGCGCGCTTCCGCTTCGGGGGTCTTTTCGTGCTGCAGCATCTGCCGGTAGCCGGTGCGGTTCAGGACGAAGTTCAGCACTTCCGGCAGAGGCGAGGAACTGGCCACCAGCGAAAGCTCCTGGATGAGGTTGCGGAACATCACCAGCGAGGACTGCGACCGCGTGGAAAGACGCTCGTCGTTAATGATGCGCTCGATGGAATCCCAAAGGTTCAAGGAGTGCTCGCGGCCATACCGCTCGATCTGCTCGACGGTGGTGCGGCCGATGCCGCGGGCCGGCGTGTTGATGACGCGCAGCAGGCTCACCGAATCGATGTTGGAGGCCGCCAGCTTCAGGTAAGCCACCAGGTCCTTGATCTCGGCGCGCTGATAGAAACTGAAACCGCCGACGATGTTGTACTTGCGTCCGTAACGCCGCAGGGCCTCCTCGATCTGCCGGGACTGCGCGTTGGTGCGGTAGAGCACCGCCGCGTGGTCGCCCGGATTCGAGGCCAGGTGTTTCTCGATGGTGTCGGCGACGAACAGCGCCTCGTTCTCGGCATCGAACGCCGCGTAAAGCCCGATACGGTCTCCTGCGGCGGCTTCGGTCCAGAGCTTTTTGCCCTTGCGCGCCTTGTTGTTCTCCACCACGGCTCCGGCCGCCGCCAGGATGTTCTTCGTCGAGCGGTAGTTCTGCTCCAGCCGGATGACGCAGGCCTTGGGAAAATCGCGCTCGAAATCGAGGATGTTGCGGATATCGGCGCCCCGCCAGCTATAGATCGACTGATCCTCGTCGCCCACCACGCAGACGTTGTCGTGCCACTCCGAGAGCAGGCGGATCAGGTCGTACTGGCTGCGGTTGGTGTCCTGGTACTCGTCGACCATGACGTAGCTCAGCCGCCGGTTCCAGGCTTCGCGCGTCGAGTCGTCGTGGCGGAGGAGACGCACGGTTTCGAGCAGCAGGTCGTCGAAATCCAGGGCGTTGGCGTTTCGCAGGGCCTTTTCGTACTCTTCGAAAACCGCGGCGATGGCCTCGCTCTCCTTGTTCACGGCCTCTTTGCGAAAATCGGCCGGCGTCAGGTTGCGGTTCTTGGCGTGGCTGATGCGCGAGAGCGCCGCGCGATACTGCACAAACTCCTTCTCGTCCAGCCCCAGCGTGCGGTAGCAGGCCTTGACGATGCTGATCTGGTCGTCGTCGTCGTAGATCGTGAAGCGCCGCGTGAAACCGGGGCGCACGCGGGCCAGGGGGTCGCCGTCGCGGCGCAGGAGCCGCACGCAAAACGAATGGAAGGTGGAAACGTTGGGCGTGGAATCGAGCGCCACGTCCTCGAGCAGACCGGCCACCCGCCCCCGCATCTCGTTAGCGGCCTTGTTGGTGAAGGTTACGGCCAGGATGGCGGACGGCGGAACGCGCCGCGCGGTGATGATGTGCGCGATGCGATGGGTGATAACCCGGGTCTTGCCGCTGCCTGCGCCAGCCAGGATCAGAAGCGGCCCCTCGGTGTGACCCACCGCCTCCCGTTGGCGGGCATTTAGCCCTTTGAGAAAGTCCATGAGATAGGGATCAATTCAATTGTAACATGCTATGATTGCGCGGCGCGGAAGAGAAGTAGCTTCGCCGGGCGCCGGTGTGGGGCGGACCCCCAGGTCCGCGCGGGACGCCCCCGTCCCGCTCTTCGCTTGTAGGATCGAATGCCTGCCACCGGCGAGAAGCCGGCCAGGGGGCCGGCCGCGGACGAGGGCGTCCGCCCCACATCGCCCCCGGCGCCGGTCCGATTGCCGGTTCCACACCTGCTATCATTGCGTTCGGCGCCATGGATAGTCTCCGTCTCAGTCAGATCGCCGGCCGCTTCGCCGGCCAGCGCATCCTCGTGGCCGGCGACCTCATGCTCGACGAGTTCCTCTGGGGCAGGGTTTCGCGCATCTCGCCCGAAGCCCCCGTGCCAGTGGTGGACGTCACCTCCGAATCGTACTATCCCGGCGGCGCCGCCAACGTGGCGCGCAACGTGAGGGAGTTCACCACGGCGACAGAACTCATGGGCGTCGCGGGCACGGATTCCCACGGCGACCGCCTGCTCGGTCTGCTGCGTGAAGGCGGCATCGATACCGGCGCCGTCGAGCGCGACGCCGCGCGGTCCACTACCGTCAAAACCAGGGTGATCGCGCGCCATCAGCAGGTGGTGCGCGTGGACCGCGAGCGCAGAACTTCCCTCACTCCCGCCGAGACCGAGCTCGCCATCGGCCACCTGCGCCGGCGCATCGCGCACCTGGACGGCATCATCGTAGCCGATTACGGCAAGGGTTTTCTGACGCAAACCCTGGCCGACGCGATCTGTGCGATTGCCGGGGAGCACGGCAAGATCCTGACCGTCGACCCCCATCCCCACACGTCGCTCGTCTGGAGGGGCGCCACCGCCATCAAGCCCAACCGCGCCGAAGCGTTCCTGGCCGCCGGCCTGGCGCCCTCGGACCCGGATTCGCCGGCGCTGGACCGCGATGCCGTCACCGAGGCGGGCCGGCGGCTGCTCGGGATCTGGCAGACCCGGAGCCTGCTGATTACGCTCGGAGAGCGGGGCATGGTCCTGTTCGAGAGCGGCCGGGCGCCCTACCACACCCCCACGCGGGCCAAGGACGTTTTCGACGTCTCCGGCGC
>Ga0182027_10011001_pt1 | contig 12830 bp, 11 predicted proteins | sample 712E1DmetaG_FD_121300 | JGI IMG/M metagenome (GOLD analysis project Ga0182027, IMG submission 121300) | Permafrost microbial communities from Stordalen Mire, Sweden - 712E1D metaG (Illumina Assembly) | ecosystem: Environmental > Terrestrial > Soil > Wetlands > Permafrost | place: Sweden...
GCGACCCGCGGTTAAGTCCCACCGAGTCACGAGGAGTGATTTTCCACCGGTTAGCGTCATGGGGTGCTCTCGACGTATCGCCGAGCCGCTCCATTCTTGACAGCACTCGCTCTGGCTCTCATCATCCGACTTCCCTCCCGTTTTCTCCTGCGCCCGTAGCTCAACTGGATAGAGCATCGGCCTTCGAAGCCGAGGGCTGGGGGTTCGATTCCCTCCGGGCGCGCCTCGCTTGACTTATCCGCACACCCTAGGCATACATTCGTTCCCCAAAGTTCGACACGGGCGCATAGCTCAATTGGTAGAGCAGCGGACTCTTAATCCGTTTGTTGTAGGTTCGATTCCTACTGTGCCCACGAAAATCGGCAAATCAGCCCGCGAGTATCTGGACTAGTGTCGCCGCGAGATACGCCACCGAGACGTAGCCGTTCAGGTTGAAGAAGGCCACGTTGAGGCGCGACAGGTCCGAAGGACGGACGATGGCGTGCTCGTAGATGAAAATGGCGCCCACCACGGCCACACCAAGAAAGTAGATGACGCCGAGACCGGCTGCTCGACCCGCGGCGATCAGGGCCGCGGCGGTGACGGCGTGCATGACCGCTGAGATGACGAGCGAAGCTGGGACGCCAAAACGCGCGGGAATGGAATAAATCCCCGCCTTGCGATCGAAGTCGCGGTCAGCCAGAGCATAGAGAATGTCGAAACCGCCGATCCAGGTGGCCACGGCAATCACCAGCCAGACCGCTGGCGCGGCCAGCTCGCCGCGCACCGCAATCCATGCGCCCGCGGGCGCGATGCCGATGGCCAGCCCAAGAAAGAGATGACACAGCCAGGTGAATCGCTTGGTGAAGGAATAGCCCAGCACCAGCACCAGCACCGCGGGCGAGAGTGCCAAACAGAGTGTTCCCAGACTAGCCGCGGCAGTCACGAAAACCGCGGCGCTGGTGGCGGTCAGCACGCTGGCAGCCAATAAGGAGACCTTTCCCGTCGGAATTTCGCGGCCAGCAGTGCGTGGATTTTTCCCGTCGATGGCGCGGTCGGCGATCCGGTTGAACCCCATGGCGGCGGTGCGCGCGCCGGCCATGGCCACCAGGATGGCCGCTACCTGCGCGAACGTGATGCCATGTCCGCGCGCCGCGATGGCGGTGGCGGCGAGCGCGAACGGCAAGGCAAAGACCGTATGGCTGAACTTCACCATACGGCCAAAGGTGACAATTGCGCCGAGAAACGAGCGGTCGGTTTCCATCGCGGGCGCGAGTCTATTCATTTTCGCTCCTGCTTGCACAGCGAACCAGCCACGAAATCAAAGTCGGCCGGAATTTCGCCTAACCGGGGCGATCGATCCGGCCGGCCGCGCAAAACGGCCTCTAGCAGCCCGTGGTGAAAGTCGGACCGAGCCGTTCGGAGCGGATTTGGGCCGGATGCAAGGAGCAGCGAAGCGCCGAATACTGTGGGTATTCAAGCGAGCGGCAACGCAGCAGACGGCCCAGAATCTGCCCGAACGGCGACGCGGAGACTTTCACCACGGGCTGCTAGGCCTTGCCGAGAGTCTTGCCGCCCGACTTCCATTCGACTGGGCACAGCTCGCCGGTCTGCGCCGCCTGCAGAAGGCGCAGGGTTTCGCCCACCGAGCGCCCGATGCGGGGAACGTTGACCGATTCGGTCACCACGTTGCCCTCGGGATCGATGACGAAGGTGCCGCGATTGGCGAAGCCGTTGGCCTCGTCGAGCACGCCGTAGTCGCGGGCGATCTTCTTGGTGAAATCCGCAATCAAGGGATGGGCAAGCTGGCCCAAGTCGCCCTTGATCCAGGCCTTGTGCGAATGCTTCGAGTCCGTCGAGCAACCGAGAACAACGGCATTCAGCTCCTTGAATTCCTTATCCCGCTTCGAGAATTCGGTGATCTCGGTGGGGCAGATGAACGTGAAGTCGAGTGGATAGAAGAAGAGAACCACCCACTTTCCCTTGTAGTCAGACAGTGAAACCTTCTTGAAGTCTCCGCTCCCGACGACAGCTTCCTCGGTAAACTCCGGTGCTTTCTTTCCTGCGAGTGCCATAGATTTTTCCTCCACCGGTTAGATGGCTCCGCCGTCGATTGGTCGCAGCCGTCCCACAAGGTATTGGCGCGCCACTTGAGCTACGGGCTACAGCCACTCGTAACGCATGTTCCGTCGGCGCGGCGTAAAGCCGGCCGCGCGCACGTAGCCCTCGATGTCGCTGGCCGACAGCTTGAAGACCGCGCCCGCCTGCGCCACCACGTTTTCCTCGATCATCGCCGACCCGAAGTCGTTGCCGCCAAAGCGCAGTCCGATCTGGCCGATGGCCGGTCCCATGGTGACCCAGGAAACCTGCACGTTGGGGAAGTTGTCGAGGTACAGGCGCGCGAGCGCGAGGGTGCGCAGGTAGCGCGTGGCGGTGGTGTCGTCGCGCAACGGGAGACGCGTGCCTTCGGCCTGGAAGCTCCAGCAGATGAAGGCGGTGAATCCGGCGGTTTCGTCCTCGAGCGCGCGCAGCTTGTCGAAATGTCCGACGATGTGACGGGCCTGCTCGCCGAAGCCGAAGACCATGGTCGCGGTGCTACGCAGGCCGAGCGAATGCGCCTGGCGCATGACATCCAGCCAAGTCGCCACCGAGCATTTGTGGGGCGAGATGCGCTGCCGGATCTCGTCGTCGAGAATCTCGGCCGCGCCACCCGGAACCGAGTCGAGCCCCGCCGCCATCAGGCGTTCGAGCACGGCGCGGATGGTGAGCTGCTCGCGCTCCGCGAGATAGCGAATCTCCTCGGGTGAAAGCCCGTGGATGGCGATGGGAAAATTCGCCTTCATCCAGCGGAACAGATCTTCATAATAGCCGAGCCCGAGCTCTGGGTTGATCCCGCCCTGAAGCAGGACCTGAATGCCGCCCATGTCGACCGTCTCTTGCAGCTTCTCGGTAAGCTCCGCGCGCGACAATGTGTAGACACGGCTGTCGCCGGGCGGCCGGTAGAAGTTGCAGAACTGGCAAGCGGTCGTGCACGCGTTGGTGTAGTTCACGTTGCGGTCGATGATGTAGGTGACCACGCCGTGGGGATGCAGGGCTAGGCGGCGCGCGTCCGCGGCCAAGCCCAAATCGCAAAGCGAGGCTGCATCGTGCAGACGGACGCCGTCGTCGAACGACAGGCGCACGCCGGCCGCAGCATCGGACAGCACGCTGTCGAGCGAACGAGGCGCAGCACCCGACGCAGGCTTTGCTCGAACCTCGTTGGCGAAAAAACGAACAACAGACTTGCGGCCGACGCCAACCAGGCCGGCGGCTTGCGCGCGTTCGAGAAAGGCGGTGGCGCCACAAAGCTCGCCGGCCCCGAGCTCGTAACGGATGTTCTCGCGCAGGTAGCGCTTGCATAGCTCGACATCGACGCCGTTTTCTTCGGCCCAATCGCGCGCAATCTCGTCGCGATGAACGAGCCCCTGCGCCAAGCTGTCTTGCAAAAGCGCGACGTCGCCCGGCGAAACCGCATCGGGCCGGCCGATCCACGCGGCGTAAACGAATGGAAGTCCCACACGTTCGGTCCACTCGGCACCAAGGTCGTAGACGTGACGAAAGCGCGCGCTCGCCGAAAAGCACAGATCGCCGATCATCAGGGCGCCCCGGCGATCACCGACGAGATCGGCGATGCGATCGTGCCCGGCACGCACGAAGCCTGGCGCAAGGCCGCGCTCGCGCGTGAGCAGCTGGACCAGAATTTGCGATGTGCGCGAGGCCTCGTCGAGGAGGATGGTGTCCATTTCCTCCCAGGGAACGTCGCCCATCAGCATCACCGTGCGCACCGGACCGCGCGAGGCGATGGCGACGCCCGGCACGACGCGGAATTCGTCCGGCGCATCGGCGAAGCTGCCGAGGGGCATGAGCGCCAGATCTGCGTCGCCGCTGGCAATGGCGGCCGCGCAGCGCGACGGCAGATCGAAGCGGAGCTCGAAGCGATGGTTGACAAGCGCCAGACCGCGCTCGATGCCGTAAACAATGGGGCGGGTATTCAAAAACGAAACCGCGGTCAGACGCAAACGAGGCACGGCTCAGACGGCCTCCTGCTTGGCTGCCGGCGAGAATCTGCCGTAAAGCGTATCGCGCTCGACGGGAACACGGCCAGCTTCACGCACGATGCGCGCGATGGCGTCGGGCGCGAGTGCCTGCGGCGAAAGGGCGCCGGCCTGGTGATAGATCTTTTCCTCGCTGACGGTGCCATCGAAATCGTCGGCGCCGAACCACAGCGCGGTCTGTGCCGTGGCGAGACCGAGGCTCACCCAATACGCCTTGATATGGGGAACATTGTGCAACATCAGGCGCGCCACCGCGCAGGTGCGCAGGGCTTCGGTCGCGGTCGGCGCGGGCCGGTCGCCGAGTGCATTGTTCTCGGGGTGAAACGGAAGCGGGATGAAGGCGAGCAAGCCTCCGGTTTCGTCCTGCAGCTCGCGCAGACGCAGCAAATGCTCCACCCGCTCGGTGAGCGTCTCGACGGTGCCGAAGAGCATGGTGCAGTTGGATTTGATGCCCAGGCGATGGGCCGTGCGGTGCACGTCAAGCCATTCGTCCGCGCCGCATTTGTTGGGGCAGATCGCCGAACGCACGCGCGGCGAGAAGATTTCCGCGCCACCGCCCGGCAGCGAATCGAGCCCGGCCGCCTGCAAGCGGCGCAGGATCTCCTCGATGCTCATGCGGTAAAGACGGTGAAAAAAGAAAATTTCCACCGCTGAAAAGGCTTTGATGCTGATGCTGGCATCAACCGTCTTGAGCCGCGCAAGAAGCTCGGTGAAGTACGCGAACGGCAAGCCGTCGTGCAATCCCCCGACGATGTGAACCTCGGTCACGCGATCGCCTGCGGCAAGCCGCGCGTGCAGCTTGTCCACCGCCTGCTCGACGGTCAGCACGAAGGCACCCGCGGCGCCGGCATCGCGACGAGAAAACGAGCACAGATTGCACGCCGCCACACACACGTTGGTGGGATTGATATGGAGATTGCGATTGAAATAGGTGCGGGCGCCGTGCAGGCGTTCGCGCACTTCGTTGGCCAGCGCGCCCACTTCAAGCAGATTCGGGTGATGATAGAGTTCAAGGCCATCGGCCAAGGACAATGCGACGCCGGAGCGCACCTTCTGGCACAAGACGGGGAAACTCACAGCGCTTGTACCTTTCCTTCCGGCAAGCGCTCGCACGGGACAAATCCCGAGGCACGCAAAAGCAGCACCGCCTCGTCGCGGGTGAGCTCGTTGCTGGAGGCGTGCGCGCCCAGGCGCAACGCGCGCTGATTCACGATGGCGCCCAGCATTTCGTCCGCGCCGAACGACAGACACAGCTGGCCAAGCTTGTGGCCGAGCCGTTCTACATCCACGACGACGTGCCCCGAAGGGCAGGCCATCCGGCACGCGGCGAAGAATTGGATCGTGTCCAGGCCCAAGGCTTCGCCCGCCGGCACTGGCACGACCCCATCGACGGCCGGAACCTTGCGCAGGAGCTCGCCCACTTGTTCCAGGCGCGTCCGGCGCAACGACGACGATTCGCCTGCGGCAAATGGCACGCGAATCAGGCAGCGCATGCCGAGCGCGACCGCTTCGCGCGCGACGGCGCCGGCTGGTCCGCAAAGCACGGTGTTGGCTCCCGTGTGTTGCGCCGCCAGTAGCCCGCCGAGCCCGGCGAGATCCTCTTCCTCGACCACAGCGCACACGGCTTCGCGTGGCCCCGACCAAGAACCATCCGGCTGCAAGCGACGCGCACCCACAAAAAAGGCGCGTCCGCCAAAGGCGGCGCGTGCGGCCGTCAGGGCTGCGCGACCCAGTCCAAAAAGATCCGAATCCTGTTCCGAGCTCATGGCGACTTCCCCCAGCGTGGCGCGAGCGTGACTCCGACGGCGAGCTGGTCGAGCACGCGCGCCACGACGGTATCGACTACCGCATCCACGGTCGCCGGGCGAGTATAGAATGAGGGCGCCGCGGGCAGCACGATGGCTCCAGCGCGCGCCACGGCGAGCATGTTTTCAAGGTGGATGAGCGACAGCGGGGTCTCGCGCACGAGCAGAATGAGCTTGCGCCGCTCCTTGAGGGCCACGTCGGCGGCCCGGCCGATGAGGTCGTCGGCGATGCCTCCGGCGATGCGCCCCACGCGGCCGACCGAACACGGCACCGCCACCATGGCGTGCCACAGCGCCGAACCCGAGGCGAACGAAGACGTGAAATCGTCGTTGGCGTATTCGCGAAATCCGTAGCTGCACTCGGTGCCAAGCTCGTGCTGCCACACGCGCCGACCATTGGTCGAAAAGCAGATGGCGACTTCGAGATCGGATTGCGTCTGGCGCGCGCCCGCCAGGGCGTCGAGCAACCGCCTAGCGTAGATGGCGCCGGATGCGCCGGTGATGGCGACCAGAATTTTCATTCCGCCACCACCAGCGAAGCAACCCCAGCGGGGAATAGATCGGCGCCTCTCACCGTCGAGAATCCCACTTTACGCAAGAGCGCTTCGAAATCCGAACGCGGCATGAAGCGCGCGATGGACTCGGGCAAGTAGCGATAGGCGGCGCCGTCCCCGGTCACGGCACGGCCGAGAAGCGGCAGCACGCGAGCGTTGTAAAAGCCGTCCCAGAAGACACGCCGGCGCGCGGGCCGGAAGAATTCCAGGATCGCGATGCGGCCCCCGGGGCGCACCACCCGCCGCAATTCGGTCATCGCTTGGTCGAGATCGCGTAGGTTGCGCACGCAAAAGGCCGAAATGGCACCGTCGAAAACCGCGTTCTGGTAGGGCAGGTCGTGCCCATCGGCGACTTGCGCTGCCACCTTCGCAGCATGCGGCTTTTTGAGCCCCTCGACCAGCATGTTGCGCGCGAAGTCCGCGCCCATCACCACGGCTGCGGGCTTCCGTCGCAGGATCGCAATGGCGCCGTCGAGCGTGCCGGCGCCAAGGTCGAGCACGCGCGGCGAATCCCCGAGCCCCGCGAGCAGCGCCCGAATCGCCTTGCGGCGCCACAAGCCATCGACGCCGGCCGACATGATCCGGTTCGCACGGTCGTAGCGGCCGGCGATGCGATCGAACATCGCCCGGATATCTTCGCGAACATTTTTCGGGACATCAGCCCCAGGCGCGACAGCGGGCATCACGCCACCCGGTCGACGGAGAGTCTCGACAGCTCGACGAGCGCGTCCCGGTACTGCGAGGCCGGCAATACCGCAAGCTCGGACGTGGCGCTGTCGGCAAACGCAACGGCTCGCTTGCGCGCCCGTTCCACCCCGCCCGCCGCACGCACCGAGGTCAGGATGAAGTGCGCTTTGTCGGCCGGAATTCCCTGCTCGCCCAAGGCATCGCGAATGCGCGTGCGCAGGTCGGGATCGGTTTCACAGGCCAGCAGCACCGGCAAGGTCAGCTTGCCTTCCTGCAAGTCGCGCCCGCCCGACTTCCCGGTCACGCCCTCGTCAACCGCACAGTCCAGGATATCGTCGGCGATCTGGAAGGCGCGACCGAGCGCGCGGCCGTAGCGCCCGAACACGGCATCGAGCGGGGCGGGCAGCACGCCCCCCACGCGCGAGCACCACGCCATGAGCGACGCGGTCTTGCGATCGACCACGCGCAGATAGGCATCGACGGTGGCATCGGGATCGCCGGCGCCTTCAAGTTGCGCCACTTCGCCCTCGGCCATTTCGGTGACAGTGGCCGCCAGCGAGCGCACCATGGCGATTGCTCCGGTGGCAGCAACCAGCTCGAGCCCGCGCGCCAGGCAGAAATCGCCCACCAGCACGGCCACGCCGTTGCCGAAAATCATGCGCGCGGCGGGTCGCCCGCGGCGGACGCTGCCGCTGTCCACGACGTCGTCGTGAAACAGCGTCGCGGTGTGAATCAGCTCCGCCGCGCAGCCGGCCGCGATGGCGTGCTCCAAGTCGCTCTCGCAGGTGCGGGCCGCGAGCACCGAGAGCAGCGGCCGCAGTCGCTTGCCACCCGCGCCGAGCAAATGCGTGCCCACCTCGGGGATGCGGCCGACGGGACTGTCCATCTGTTCGCAAAGGCGCGTCTCGACGGTGTGCATTTCACCGGCGACCAGCGACCACAGATCGCTGACGCTGCGGCGCGCGCTCGCCGGAGAGCTTGCCTCGGGCCTGGTGAGATCGAGATGAATCGCCGCTCCGCTCATGACACGCGCCTTGTGATCCTAAGATCCAGAAAACCCGCCGGCGTTTCGCTCGATCGCGCCGCAAGTTGTCCGCACGCCGCGGCTTTGTCGTCGCCGCGCGGGGTGCGAATGTACACCGGGAGATCGGGGCGTCGTACCGCCGCCTGAAAGGCCAGCACGCTCGCCTCGCTGGGACGTTCGAAAGGCAGGCCGGGAACCGGGTTCCACGGGATGAGGTTCACCTTGCTAGGGATCCCTGCGATGAGGCGCGGCAGGCGCGCGGCGTCCACGTCGGAGTCGTTCACCCCCGCGAACAGCACATATTCAAAGGTGATGCGGCGGTGATGGGCCAGCGGGAATCGGCGCGCGGCGGCCAGCAAGGCCTGAATATTCCAGCGCCGATTCACCGGCATGAGGCGATCGCGAACCTCGTCCGTGGTGGCGTTGAGGGAGATGGCCAGGTTGGGGGCCGGTCGCACCTTGGCAAGAAGGTCGATGCCGGTCACCACGCCGGAGGTCGACACCGTCAATCGCCGCGGCGACAGGCCCGCGCCCCATGGATGCTGGATAATCGACAACGCACGGGTCACTTGGTCGAAATTATGCAACGGTTCGCCCATCCCCATAAAGACAATATTGGTCGGCTTTTGTCCCGAGATTTCCATCGTCCAGTACAGTTGCTCGACCATCTCGCCGGCAGTCAGGTTGCGGCCAAAACCCAGGGTGGCGGTCGCACAGAACGAACAGCCCCAGGCGCAACCCACCTGGCAGGAAATGCACAGGGTCAGCTTGCTACGCGCCAGCTTGTCGTCGGGGATCAGCACCGATTCGATGGCGCGCCCGTCGTGGGTGCGAAAGCGAAACTTGCGCGTGCCGTCCGACGAATCCACCGCACCCTCGGGAGCCAGCGGCAGAAGCCCGGTGTCGGCCAGCATGACATCGCGTAAAGGCCGCGGTACCGTGGACGGTGCGAAGGGATCGCGGACGCTGCCCACGCCGCCAAACCCGGGGCCGTGCAGCCAGCGAAAGAGCTGCTCGGCGCGGAACGGCAGCTCACCCGCGCGCGCAACACGCTCGCGTAGCTCCACGATGGTGAACGATCGGAGATCCAAGGCTGCGGATTATAGCGTCAGATCCACGCGATGCAGGTAGATCGGCAACCGCGCCGCGCTATCCGGGCAAAAGGCGTTCGCGCCTACAGTTTCTTCGACGCCTCGACGAGCTCACGCACGGCCTTGGCGGAGTTGTCGAGCATCTGCTTCTCGCCGGGATCGAGGGCGATCTCGACGATCTTTTCCACGCCCCGGCCGCCCAGGACAACCGGCACGCCGATGTAGAGGTCGCTGTAGCCGTACTCGCCGCGCAGGAAGGCCGCGCAAGGAATCAGGCGCTTTTCGTCGTGCAGGTACGCCCTGGCCATCTGAATGGCCGCGGCTGCGGGCGCGTAGTAGGCGCTCGTGCCCATGAGCTTCACCACCTCGGCGCCGCCGTTGCGCGTGCGTTCGACGATGGCCGCGAATTTCTCGGGGCTGACGAGCTGGCGGGCCGGGATCCCGTTGATGGTGCAATAGCTCGGCACCGGCACCATGGTGTCGCCGTGGCCGCCGAGTACCATGGCGCGCACGTCTTTCACCGCCACGCCCGCCTCGCGCGCGAGGAAGAGCTGAAGGCGCGCGGAATCGAGAATGCCTGCCATGCCCACCACGCGCTCGCATGGGAAGCCCGTGCCTTCCTTCATCGCGTACACCATGGCGTCGAGCGGATTCGACACCACGATGACGAAGGCGTCGGAGCAGCGCGTGCGCAGGTTCTCGGCCACGCTGCGAATGATCTTCAGGTTGATGCTGAGCAGGTCGTCGCGCGACATGCCCGGCTTGCGCGGAACGCCCGCGGTTACGACGACCACGTCAGAGCCGGCCAGATCGTCCCAATTGGACGTGCCACGAATCGCGGCGTCGTAGCCCAGCACGGCGCCGTTCTGCTCCAGATCGAGCGCCTTGCCCTGGGCCAAGCCGAGCTTTTCTGGAATGTCGAACAACCAGACATCGCCCAATTCCTGGCGTGCCGCCAAGGCCGCAAGCTCGCCGCCAATGTTGCCGGCACCGATGAGGGCGATCTTCTTTCGTTGTGCCATTGAAAATCCTCCCCTGCGCCAGACGCGCCTAGAATATGCTCCCGACGTCGATCCCGGCCGCCAGCGCGCCTTGGTACCCGACGTAAGGGACGACCGTGATGCGCTTGTAGAGCAGGTTGGGCCGCAACAGCGCTCGCACCGTCGAGGTCGTGGGATTGGAGTATCCGTTGAAAATCGTCGCGGTAGCATTTCCGGAGCTCTGATCGAGGGCGGTGCTGTAGTAGCGGGTGGACTGATAGTCGTACGCGACCAGCAATTCCGGCACAAAGACAAAGTTGGTCCCGAATTCAAACCGGCGATACACCGACGGGCCCGCGACCACGCCCCAGCCTTCTGGATTGGCCACCGGTCCGCTGCTTGGTCCATTGCCGGTGTAGAAGATCCGCTGCACGCCAAGCAGCACCGCGATCGAAATCGGCATGGATTCGTCCGCTCTAAGGAGGTGCGCGCTGACGAACGGCATGGCGCCGTAGCCGGCCAGGTTCTTGGCGTTGCCGCCCGTGTAGGCGTATCGCGTGAAATCCAAACCAACGTCAAACACGCCGCGGTAGGAGAATCCGCCGATCAGCGACGCGCCCCACGCATCCTTCAGCACGCCCGCCCCGACCATGGCGTTCATCGTGTTGGGATCGCCTTTCTCGATGAAGATGCTCTGCGCGTGGGCCGAGCTGGCGAGCAGGGTGGCGGTCAGAAAGCACAGGCCAATGATTTTTTGCATCGATGGTTCCTCCCAAGCGGCAGCCGATGGGCCGCCATGATGGCACGGTCGGTCTTGCGGTCCAAGCACTTAACTAGCGCTAATCAGGCCAGTAGAGCAAGCAGGTCGTCACGTGTCAACGAAGCCGCGGCTGCCGCGTCGCCTAAAGCGGCCTCGCCGATGGCCCGCTTGCGCTGCTGCAAGTCGAGAATGCGCTCCTCGACCGTGTCGGTGGCGACCATTCGATAAATCATGACTGGGCGCTCTTGGCCGATGCGGTGGGCGCGGTCGGCGGCCTGATCCTCGACCGCCGGATTCCACCACGGATCACACAGGAAAACGTGATCCGCGGCGGTCAGGTTCAAACCCGTTCCACCCGCCTTGAGAGAAATCAGCATGACCGGCGGTCCGCCATCGCCCTGAAAAGCCTCGACCACGGCGGCCCGGTCGCGCGTGCTGCCGTCGAGGCGTGTGAAGGCGATGCCGATTTGCTTGAGCGCCGGCTCGATCAGATCGAGAAGCGAGGTCCACTGGGAAAAGACCAGGGCCTTGTGCCCGTCCTCGGCGGCGTTCACCAAGGCATCGACCAGGGCCTCGACCTTGGACGAGGTGGCGGCGGTTTGCCCCGGCAGCAGGCCGGGATGGCAGGCCGCTTGGCGCAGACGCAGCAGCGCCTCCAGCGCCTTCATCACGTCGAGCTTTCCCGTTCCACTCGCGCCCACGGCCGCCACTAGGTCGCTTTGCGTGGCCGCGCGAACCGCATCGTAGATGCCGCGCTCACGCTCGTTGAGGTCGATCTTGATGGTGGCCTCGCAGCGCGGAGGAAGCTCGGGCGCCACCTCGGCCTTGCGTCGGCGCAGGACGAAAGGGCGGATGCGCTGGCGCAGGGACTGGGCCGCGCCGGGCACGCCGTCCGCAATCGGCCGCGCGGTGTCGGCATCAAAGTCGCGCCGGCCGCCGAGCAAACCGCGATTCGCGAAATGCATCAGGCTCCACAGCTCGTCCAGGCGATTTTCCACCGGCGTGCCGGTCATGGCCAGACGGAAATCGGCGTTGAGTGCGAAGGCGGCGCGCGCGACCTGGCTGTCGGGATTCTTGATCGCCTGCGCTTCGTCGATCACCACCGCATCGAAGTGGCGGCGCGCCAGCTCCTCGCCGTCCAGGCGCAAGATCGCGTAGGTGGTCAGGGTGACATCGGCGCCGTCGTCCAGCTTGCGCGACGGACCGTGATAAACAGCCACGCTCAACGACGGGCGAAAACGCGCGAGCTCGGCGCGCCAGTTGGGGAGCACGCTGGTGGGACAGACCACCAACGTTTTCTTGTCGAACACGCACATAGCTTCCACGGTCTTGCCGAGGCCCATGTCGTCGGCGAGGACGCCGCCCAGCCCCACGCTGCGCAGGAAGGACAGCCAATTCACGCCGATCTGCTGGTAAGGGCGTAAGGTTGCGGCCAAGTCGCGCGGCAACGGTGCCTCAGGCAGACGCTCGAACGTCTCGGCAAGCGGCGCTAGGCGATCGAGGCCGGGCGGAGGCGGCTGGTCGAGATCCTCGCAGAATCGGCCGAGCGTGGGCAGCGCATGGGTGGCCACGCGGCCGTCGCCCGCGCGCGCGGCGAGTAAGGAGGCAAGCTCTTGCCCGTGTTTGGCCAGCCAGGCTTCGGGCAAGGGCGCGAAGCCGCCGCCGTTGAGTGGCACGAGCCCGAGACCATCTTGCCAAGCCGACAACACCGCAGCGGCGCTGACACTTCCGGCAAATCCGCCTTTGTCTTCGGAAACAACCGTGAAATCCAGCTCGAAACGAACATTGGGCAGGCCAGCCGCCGTGTCGCCCACGGCCTCGACGCGCAGCTTGGGTTCGAGGCGCACGTGGGCGCC
>Ga0182027_10011003_pt1 | contig 12829 bp, 13 predicted proteins | sample 712E1DmetaG_FD_121300 | JGI IMG/M metagenome (GOLD analysis project Ga0182027, IMG submission 121300) | Permafrost microbial communities from Stordalen Mire, Sweden - 712E1D metaG (Illumina Assembly) | ecosystem: Environmental > Terrestrial > Soil > Wetlands > Permafrost | place: Sweden...
GTCCTCGACCGACGCGCCCTCGACCGGGGCCAGTTCTTCGGCTCCGCCGTCAGGGCTGGTATCAGCCATCAGCGTGCCACCTTTCTCTTGTCGGCTCTCTTGTCGGCCTTCTTGCCCGCCCCGGAGCCAGCTACCGCTCGGGGGGCACCCGCTTTGCGCTCTGCCTGCAAGGTGAGAGCACGAGCCACCTCGCGGCGGACTTGGCCCATGCGCGCCGAATTGTCCTGCTTGCCCATAGCCAGCTGAAAGCGCAGGTTGAACAGCTCTTCCTTGGTTTCGCCGAGCCGTTGCGACAACTCGTCGTCGTTCAATTGCCGAAGTTCGGAGGGGCTGCTCATTTACACCTCAACTTCTTCTTGATGGACCCGGGTGACAAAGCGGGCCTTTATAGGCAGCTTCTGGATGGCGCGTTCCATGGCCGAACGGGCCAGCGCCTCGTTCACACCGGCCAGTTCGAACATGACCCGCCCCGGCTTTACCACCGCGACCCAGAACTCGGGGTTGCCCTTGCCCGAACCCATACGAGTCTCGGCCGGCTTAACCGTGACAGGCTTGTCCGGGAACAAACGGATCCACACTTTGCCGCCGCGACGCACGTGGCGGGTCATGGCGATACGAGCGGCCTCTATCTGACGGGCGGAAACCCAGCCCGGCTCCAGGGCCTGGATCCCGTAGTCGCCGAAGGTGATCTCGGTCCCACCCTTGGCCAGGCCCCCCATACGGCCACGTTGCTGTTTGCGGTGCTTTACCTTGCGAGGCATCAACATGGCGGCTAATCCCTCGGGAAATGGGGGGTCTCGTGGTGGTCGCCGCGGGTACGGCGCTCGATCTCTTCTTCTTCTTGCAGCAGCCTCTCCAGCTCGGGGTCCACCGGGACGATCTCGAGCTCAGCCACCGCGGCCGGCTCCTTGTCGGCCACGACCACGGGGGCGGGAGTGGCACCGGGCTCGCCCATCTCGGGACGCCGGCGCCCCCCACCAGCGGTCACGACGCGGCGGGGACCGCCCAGGCCCGAGGCTTCGCCCACGGCCATGGCCGCCTCACGGCTGATCTTGTCCTCGGTCGAGACCTTGTAGGGCAGGATGTCACCCTTGTAAATCCAGACCTTCACGCCGATGCGGCCGTAGGTCGTCTTGGCTTCTCGGAACCCGTAGTCGATATCGGCGCGCAGCGTGTGCAAGGGCACACGGCCCTCGCGGTAGGACTCACGCCGCGACATTTCGGCCCCACCCAGGCGGCCCGAACACTGCACCCGCACGCCCAGGGCGCCCGCTTTTTGCACCGTCTGGACAGTGCGCTTCATGGCGCGCCGGAAACTGACGCGCCCGGCCAACTGGTCGGCGATCCCCTGGGCCATGAGAGCAGCGTCCAGTTCGGGCTGCTTTATTTCCTGGATGTTGAGTTGCACCTTCGGGTTCTTGGTTATCTCGGCCAGCTTCGTGCGCAGCCGGTCGGCCTCCGCCCCACGCCGTCCGATGACTATCCCGGGCCGGGCCGTGTGGACGTCGATACGCAGGCGGTCACGCGTACGCTCGATCTCGACCCGGCTGACGGCGGCGCGCTCCAGTTCCTTGTTGAGGTAGTCCCTGATGTGGATGTCCTCGATCAAATAGTTCTGGTAATCGCGGTCCGTGAACCATCTCGACTTCCAGTCGGTGGTATTGCCCAGGCGGAAACCGTACGGGTTGACCTTCTGGCCCATTAGCTGTCCTTCTCTTCGTCGCCGTCGGTCTCGGCTTGTGCCTCGGGAGGCTCTGGGGCCGGCGCAGCCTCTGTCTCGGCGACCACAGGTTCATCGGTCGCGGTCGCGTCCGACGTGCCAGTGGTCTCAGTCGTCCCGGTTGCTCCGGTGGTCTCAGTCGCCTCAGTCGTTGCGGCCTCAGTTGTCTCAGTGGCCTCGACCGTCTCCGAGGCATCGGTCGTCTCCGCCGCATCGGTGGTCTCCGGCTCAGGAGCGGGGAAGGCCTCAGGGTGCCGGCGCTCTCTCCGGCTGGCACCTTCAGTCGTCTCGGCCCGGGCCTGGCGGGTCGCCTCGACCCGGCGTGCGCGCATGGCCAGATTCTCGGCTCGCCTGCGAGCCTGGAGGCGGGCCAGCCGATCTTCGGGCAGCCGGCTGACGATCACCGTGATATGTGCGGAACGCTTGCGGATCCGGGCCGCCCGGCCTCGCGCCCGGGGCCGCCAACGCTTGGCGGTCGGGCCCTCGTCGACATAACAGGCGGACACGAACAGCTCTTCGGGGTCGAGGCGGTCGTTATTGCCGGCGTTGGCCACCGCCGACGCGAGGAGCTTGCCCACGATGGACGCGGCGTCCCTTTCGACGAACCTGAGCAGGTCGGCGGCTTCGTGGACCGGCTTGCCACGAATCGCGTCAATGACCTCGCGCAACTTGTACGGGCTTACCAGGCAGTGGCGTAGCACCGCCCGGGTACCCTCACGCTCGTTGGTCTTGGGGCCTGGCATCAGCGCTTCGCCTGCCGCTCCTGGCCGGCGTGGTAGCGGAAAGTCCGCGTGGGAGCGAACTCGCCCAGCTTGTGACCTACCATCGACTCGGTTACGTACACGGGGACATGCTTGCGGCCGTCGTGGACGGCAATGGTGTGGCCCACCATGTCGGGGATGATCGTCGACCGCCGGGACCAGGTCTTGATGACCCTCTTCTCGTTGCGGCTGTTGAGGTCGTCGACCTTTCGCAGCAGGTGGCCGTCAACAAACGGGCCCTTCTTGAGACTGCGCGGCATTCGTTACCTCCTGGCGCCGCGCCCACGGCGGCGGCGGATGATCAAGCGGTCGGAAGGCCGGTGGGAGCGGCGGGTGCGGCCCTCGGGCTGGCCCCAGGGGGAAACGGGGTGCCGTCCGCCCGAGGACTTGCCTTCGCCGCCGCCCAGCGGGTGGTCCACCGGGTTCATGGCTACGCCACGGCTCTGGGGCCGGACGCCCTTCCAACGGTTACGGCCTGCCTTACCAATCTTTATAAGCTCAGCCTCGGCGTTGCCGACCTCGCCGATGGTCGCCCGGCAATCGATGGGCACCCGGCGCATCTCAGTCGAGGGGAGCCTCAGTGTGGCGAAGTCTCCTTCTTTGGCCACCAGCTGGATGCTGGAACCGGCACTGCGGCCAAGCTTGCCGCCACCACCCGGCTTCAGCTCGATGTTGTGCAGGACCGACCCCACCGGGATGAAGCGCATAGGCATGGCATTGCCGACCCGGATTTCGGCCCCTTGGCCGCTGCGCAGCACGTCCCCTACCGCCAACCGGGCAGGCGCCAATATGTAGCGCTTCTCGCCGTCGTGGTAGTGCAGGAGGGCGATGCGGGCGTTGCGGTTGGGGTCGTACTCGATCGAGGCGACCGTCGCCGGGACGCCGTCCTTGGTGCGCCTAAAGTCGACGATGCGGTACTGGCGTTTGTGGCCGCTGCCCCGGTGACGAGCCGTTTTACGCCCGTAGGAGTTGCGCCCGCCGGTACCGGGCTTGGGGACTGTCAACGACCGTTCGGGACGGTCCGTCGTCAGTTCGGTGAAGGCCGAAACGGTTTGGAACCGTCTACCGGCGCTGGTCGGTTTGCGGGAACGAAGCATCAGTACCCTCAGCTCGTCTCGAACAATGCGATCGACTGCCCGGCCGCCAGCGTCACTATCGCCCGTTTGGTGTCCGGCCGCTTCCCGAACGTCGCTTGCTTGCGGTTGCGCTTGCGCTTACCGGGCCGGTTGCGGGTGTTGACGTTGATGACCTTGACATTGAAGACCCGCTCTACGGCGCGGCGGATCTCAATCTTGTTGGTTTCGGGGGCTACCACGAAGATGTAAACGCCCTTCTCGCTCAGCGAGTAGGACTTCTCGGACACCACCGGTCGTATGAGCACGTCACGGGGATCGTCCATCAGGCTTCTTCCTCCGTACCCGGCGCGAGCGCCGTCTCTTGTGCCGTACCCGCCCCAGCGGCATCGTCGGTGGCATCGCCGTCGGTGGCATCGCCGTCGGTGGCATCGCCGTCGGCGGCCTCCGCCGTGGCTACCGGAGCCTCGGGTCCAACGGGACGACCGGCCGGCGCTTGTTTGATGGTGACCGCTACCGCCTCCGCCCAAGAACTGTCCCCGGGGAGGGTCTGGCGGGTGAAGATCAGCGAGTCGCTACAGAGGACGTCATAGGCGGCCAGCTCGCCGGAGAGGACGATGTCTACCTCGGAGAGGTTGCGGAAGGACTTAAAGGCCCGCTCGTCGCCTCGGGACAGGACGACCATCGCCTTACCCGTGATACCAAGGGCCTCCAGGGCGGCCCGGGCCGCCTTGGTGCTCGGCAGGTCGAAGTCCCAGCCGTCGACCACGAAGACCTGGCCGGCGCCGGCGCGATCAGACAGGGCTCCCCGCAGGGCCTGCTGAACCATCTTGCGCGGTGTCCGTTGCCGGTAGCTGCGCGGTTTGGGGCCCAGAGCCACGCCGCCACCGGCAAAATGCGGTGCTCGGGTGCTCCCCTGGCGGGCACGGCCGGTGCCCTTCTGCTTGTAGGGCTTGGCGCCGCCCCCGGAAACCTCGGCCCTGGTCTTGGTGCTCTGGGTCCCGGACCGGGCTGCGGCCAGCTGGGCGGTGACGACCTGGTGCATGAGGGGGACGTTGGGCTGAACCCCGAACACCTCGGCGTCGAGGGTGACCGTGGCCGTAACGGTGCCGTCCTGAGACCGGACGTCGAGGGTAGTCGGGGCCGACGAGGTCGGGGCCGACTTGGGAGCCGGGGTCATTTGGCCCCCTTGACTGCGTCCCGGATGAGAACGAGGCCGCCACGAGGCCCGGGGACGGCGCCCTTCAGGAGCAGGAGGCTGCGCTCGGCGTCGGCCGAGACGACCTCGAGGTTGAGGGTCGTCACCCGGTCGTTCCCAAGCCGCCCCGCCATCCGAGTGCCCTTGAAAACCCGAGCGGGGGTGGCACACGCGCCTACCGAGCCGGGTGCCCGGTGGTGCTTGTGGTTACCGTGGCTGGCGCCTTGGCCCTTGAAGTTGTGGCGTTCCATGGCACCGGCAAAGCCGCGCCCCTTGCTCGTCGCCGTGACGTCTACCTTGTCGCCGGCGTTATAAATATCGACGCCGAGCTCCTGGCCGACCTCATAGGACGAAGTGTCGTCGACCCGCAGCTCGACCAGCGCCCGGCCGGGGTCGACCTTGGCCTTGGCGTAGTGCCCGCCGAGGGGCTTGTTGACGGTACTCGGCCGGCGCGCGCCGTAGGTCACTTGTAGGGCGGCGTAGCCGTCGGCGCCAGGTGTTTTCACCTGGACGACGCGGACCGGCGCCACTCGTACGACAGTGACCGCGACGGAGCGCTGGCTCTCGTCCCAGATCTGGGTCATGCCGACTTTCTCGCCGACAATCGCTCTTTTGGGGGCCTTCGCGGGCATCCTGGGTCCTCTTATACGCGGGACGCTCCGCTCGGGGGTTCCCGGGCGGAGCTCGTTTCACGTTGTGCCACGGCGTCCCCGCTGTCAGCGACAGACGGGCGACCATGGACGTCGGTTAGACGGCCTCGCCAGTATAGCCAGCGGGGCGCCCTGTGCAAACCGCGGCTGCCCTTTCGGCTTACGAGGCCGCCCCATCCCTGCCGTAGACGTAGCGGTCCCACCAGGGGCCCAAGTCCTGCCCGCACCACTCCCCGAGGTGCCTGGCCAGGTCTTCCGTGCTCCCCGCACCGCCCCCATGGGCCCCGTACCAGGCGGCCAGGGCCGATCTGAGCTGAGCCGCCCCCCCGGCCATGTGGGCCACGCCCGAGAGCAGCCGGCTCCCGGCCGTGTACGCCTCCCTCGGCGTACGGCGGCTCCAGGGATGGGCCGAGCACAGCACGCTGGGTTCCTCGTCCAGACCGAGCGGCTCAGCCTGGAAGCGCCCCGACGGCGCCCGGCGCGACGCGGTGGCCCAGCTGGCCATGGCCTCGTCGATCCAACCGTCGGAGGCGCAGGCGGGCTTGACGCCTCGCCCGAACCAAGTGTGGAAGACCTCGTGCTCGAGCGCCGGCGCGCTCGTGGTCGTGGCCGCGTCGTACTCCATCCCCCTCGGCTCGCCCCACAGGACGGCCAGGTAGTCGTCGGCCGGGAAGCGGCCGTAGCGGGCGGAGAAATAGGCCAGCCACGCCGCCGTGTCCGCCACCGCCGAGCCCAAGTCGGTACCCGAACCGGCCAGGGCCGCCACCGTCAGGCCCACGTACTCCCCCCCGGCGACCGCCTCGGTGCGGCGCACCTCCACCTCGTCGGCGGGCACCAGGACGAGCAAAGGTGAAAGGGACGTGTAGTGACGCGGGTAACGCACGGTCCAACGGGCACCGTCCCTGTGGTCCTCGAGCGCTCCATTGGCCAGGAGCACGTGGGGACGGTCCGTCCCCGTCACCTCGATGTCGAACTCGATGCTCAGCGTGTCGTGGCACAGGTTCGCCGGGAACCACATCTCCAGGTACCGGCCGGGCTCCAGGTCGGACATGAGCAGGTCCCAGGAGACCCCCCCGGGCGACCAGCCGACACCCGACGCTCCCGTCGCGTCGGGCGCCTCCAGGTGGTACCCGAGCTCAAGCAGGTGAGGGGCACCATCGGAACAGCTGATGTCCACGACCCGCATCCGGGCCTCTTCGCCCGCCCCCATATCGCAGTAACCCAGGGCCTCGGGCGGGACGGCCGACCCGTCCAACACTGCCGTTCCTATGGTCTGGCGCAGGTCGAAGACAGGGTGCCCGGAGGGGCCGTCGAGGCGGAACTCGAGGCGGGCCGACACGTCGGCCACCTTGGACGCGACATCGAAACGTACCGATGCCCTAAGCCGCTCGACGTCGATGGGTACCGCGAGGCGCCCGTTCAGAGCGACTGGTGGTGGCGCTGATGGCAAGAGGTCTCCCGGTCCGGGGCGGAGGTGACAGGTACGCTCGCTAATAGAGACGTCAAGCGGTACCGGAGCCGCACAATACCGGAACGGCGCGTAGCTCCGGGCCCGCGATCTCCACCAACCGGGACGAGGCAATGGGACAAGAGGACAACCCCGAGGGACGCCAGACGACGCGGCGCTGGGCGGTCGCCGCCGTCACCCTGGCCGTCAACCTGGGCAGTTTCTTGTTCCTGGTCCTGGTGGCCCGTTCGGCGGCTCCGGCGGTTTTCGGGGCGCTGGGGGCGCTGGCCGCCCTGACTCTTGTGTTCGAGGTGCCGGCCAACGCCCTGCAGGTGGCCGTGGGGCGGACCGTCAGCGCCACCAACCCCAACGGGCGCGTGCCCCAGGTGGTGGCAGGTCCGCTCTTGATCGAAGCCAGTGCCTTCGGGGCCGGTGCCTGCGCCGTGCTGCTGGCGCTGTCCCCTCTGGTGGAGAGCTTCCTGCACCTTCCCTCGATCACGAGCGCCCTCCTGCTGGGCGCCTACGCCCTGCCCGTCGGCCTCAGCGTGGTGCCCAAGGGGGTGCTGGCCGGCCAAGGTCGCTGGCCTGTGCTCTCTACCGGTCTCCTGGCCGGGATGGCGGTACGCCTGGTAGTCGGTGTGGTCCTGGTGCGTCACGGGAGTGGGCTTGAAGGCGCCTTCGTGGCTATGGTCTGGGGCGAGCTGGTGACGACTGTCATCGTGCTCGTCGGCTTCAGGCGGCTGGTCTCCCAGCCCGGGGCCCCCGGCCCGGCCGAACTTCCCGTCCCCCCGGCCGACGTTGTGGTGCCCCAGGCCAGCGCTCCCACACACCTCGCGTGGAGCCAGGCCAAGGTGGCCGCCGTCGCCTTCACCGGCTATTGGGCGCTTACTGCAGTAGACGTCGTACTGGCCCGCCACTGGCTCGGGCCCAACACCTCGGGGTGGTACGCGGCAGCCGCCACAGTGGCCCAGATAGCCCTGCTGGCCCCGGGCGCGGTCGCGGCCATCACGTTCCCCCGGCTGGTCGGGGCGGACGTGCCCCGTCTGGTGGGACCGGACAGCAAGCCCAACCAGCGCCTGATGTTCGCCGTGGGCTCGGCGGTGGTAGCCGTGACCGGCTTCGCCGCTGCCCTCGTCGTCACCCTGCTGGCGGCCCAGACGGTGAGGGTACTGTTCGGGCACCGGTACGCTCCGGCGGCGAGCGTGGTCGGCCTCCTGTCCTTCAGCGGCGCCCTCCTCGGCCTGGTCACCGTGCTGTTGCATTACCACCTCAGCCGGGGGGGGCGGCTCACTGCCGGCCTATGTTGGCCGGGGATCCTGGCGACCATCGTGGGCGCCACGGTCTGGCACCGGTCCATGACAGAGATCGCCCTGGTGATGGTGGTCACCAGTTCGGTGGTCTGTGCCGGCATGCTGGCCGTCGCCCTGGGCCACGCCGAAGGTGGGCGCGCCGATCTTGTCGAGCGAGCCAACCTGGCGCTGCTCGACGCCTCGATGGACCTCTCCGTCGTGGTCCCGTACTACAACCCGGGCCGCTTGCTCGTCCCCACCATCGAGCGCCTGCTTTCCGTGCTCGACGCCTCAGGGGCGTCCTACGAGGTCGTGGCGGTATCGGATGGCTCCACGGACGGCAGCGACCATGACCTCGACGAACTTGCCGCCGGTCACCCCCAGCTCACCAACCTGGTCTTCGCCCAAAACCAGGGCAAGGGCGCAGCCTTGCGCATCGGGCTGGCCCGGGGGCGGGGACGGTACCTGGGCTTCATCGATGCCGACGGGGACCTCGACCCGATCCTGCTCGACTCGTTCCAGACCATGGTCCGCCTCTACGGCCCGGACATAATCCTCGGCAGCAAGCGCCACCCGCTGTCCGAGGTCGAGTACCCATTTCTGAGACGCGTCTATTCGTGGGGCTACCAGCAGGTAGTGCGCGTGGGGTTCCGACTCAACATCCGCGACACTCAGACCGGGATCAAGCTCATACGCCGGGACGTGCTCGCCGCCGTTTTGCCCCGCATGGTCGAAAAGCGCTTCGCCTTCGACCTGGAGCTCTTCGTGATTGCCCGTCGGCTCGGCTACAAGCGGTTCCTCGAGGCCCCGATCCGCCTGCGCCACCAGTTCACCAGCACGGTCTCGTGGCGGTCGGTCTATCGTTCCCTCCTCGACACCCTGGCCATCTGGTACCGCCTCCGCGTGCTGCATTTCTATGACGGCGACCAGGGCCCGGCGACCCCCGGAGGCGAAGGGCTGCGCATCGACCCGGTGGTGCTCCGGGGCAGTGCCGGGCCGTCAGCGGCTGGGGGTGTAATAGGCGCCGCTGGCGGCGGGCCGGGCCCTGCTCCACAGAAGAACGACCGGGGAAGCCCGGCGACGGTACCGGCCGCTCCGGACCAGGCCCAGCCCCCCGGGGCCCGCTGAGCGCCCGGAGGTCAGGCGCCGATGTCCTCCCCGAGGTAGGCCATGCGCACGCGATCGTCGCGCAGCAGGACGTCCGCAGATGCCTGCAGCACTATCCTCCCGGTCTCGAGCACATAGCCCCGGTCGGCCAGCTGGAGGGCCTTGGCCGCGTTCTGCTCGACCAGAAGGAGGGTGACACCCTGTTCACGGATGTCCCTCAGAATTTCAAAGATGGTCTGGACGAACAGCGGGGCCAGTCCCATCGAGGGTTCGTCCAGCAACAGGAGCCGGGGCTCGGCCATGAGCGCCCGACCTATGGCCAGCATCTGCTGCTCTCCGCCGGAGAGGTTCCCTCCCTGCTGCTTGCGACGGTCCTTCAGGACCGGGAAGAGACTGAAGACCCGGTCGATCTTGGCGGCCTGACCGTGAGGCTTGTGGAACGCGCCGATCTCGAGGTTCTCGAGCACAGTCATCTGCGGAAAGATCCGGCGTCCCTCGGGGACGTGGCTGATGCCGAGCTGGACGGTCTTGTGGGCGGCGAAGCGGGAGATATCGACGCCGTCGAAACGGACACTCCCCAGCGATGCGTGGTGCAAGCCCGAGATCATGCGCAGCGTGGTCGTCTTGCCGGCCCCGTTGGCGCCGAGGAGCGTTACGATCTCACCCTGTTCGACGGTGACCGTGAAGTCGTGCAGGGCGGGGACGGCGCCATAGCGGACCTCCACCCCTGTAACCTCGAGCAGGGCCATCAGAGCCCGTCCCCGGCCGCATTGCTGCCCGTCACGGCGACCGGGCCACTGCCTTCTCCGCCGTCCGCGCCAGCGCCGTCGTCTGTCTCGGCGGAGCCGAGATAGGCATTTATCACGACCGGGTCCCGTTGGATCTCGGCCGGCGAGCCCTCGGCGATCACCTGGCCGAAGTTCAGGACGATGATCCGCTGCGCCACCGACATCACCAGCTTCATGTCGTGCTCGATCAGCAATACCGTGACACCGAGCTCGGTGTTGACCTTGCGGATGAGCTCGGCCAGCTCGATCTTTTCGGCCGGGTTGGTGCCCGCCGCGGGTTCGTCCAACAGCAGCACCTCCGGGCGCGTGCCGAGGGCCCGGGCGATCTCGAGACGCCGCCGCTCGCCGTAAGGCAACGAGCTCGAAAGCTCGTTCGCCCGGCGGGTCAGGCCGACGAACCGCAAGAGCTCCAACGTCTTGAGGTCGCTCTCGTGCTCCTCGCGCCGGGTCCGGCGTAACCGGAGCATGGCACCGACAGGCCCCGTGTGCTGCTTGGACTCCGCCCCGATCTTCACGTTCTCGAAGGTGGTCAAAGCATTGAACATCCGGGACGTCTGGAAGGTACGGGCCACCCCGGCCCGGTTGACCCTGTAGGGCTTGCGACCGATGACGCTCAAAGGCCGACCCTCCTTCGGGGTGAAGATGATCGACCCCTCTTGGGGCGTGTAGACACCGGTCAGACAGTTGAACAACGACGTCTTTCCGGCGCCATTGGGACCGATGACCGACAGGATCTCGCCCTGGTGAAGCACGAGCGACACGTCGCTGAGGCTAACTACACCGCCGAAGCGCAGGGTCACGTGTTCGACCGAAAACAAGACGCTCGTCGGTCCGGGACCGGTGGCGCCGGGCACAGGAACTGCGGGCGCCGGGACTGTCATTCTGTCTCCGGGCCGATGTAGCCGGGCTCGTCCAGGGACAACTTCCCGTACGACGAGGGGAGCTTCTCCCCCATTGACGTGATCCTGACAGGACCGCCGGGGAGGTCCGGGGCGGAGACACCCTCCTCGGTCAACAGGAGCTCCCGCCGGCGACGGCGCGAAGGGACCACGCCCTGAGGCCGGAAGATCATGAGCACGATAAGTAGCGCACCGAGGTAGATGAACTCGTCCTGGAACTGGTAGTCCTGGAACGAATGGATCTGTAGGTACTGGGGTAGCCACTGGATAAAGGCGGCCCCGATCACCGCACCCGCGATCGACCCCATTCCTCCGAAGATCACAAACACCAAGATGAGTATCGAGGTCTGGACTATGAAATCGTTGGGCACCAGGCTCTGGACCTGGCTGGCGAAAAATACCCCGGCAAAGCCGGCCGTCGAGGCCCCGATGGCGAAGGCCATTACTTTGTACTTCAAGGTGTTGATGCCGAGAGAATCGGCCGCGACTTCGTCCTCCCGGATGGCCGTCCACGACCGGCCCACGCGGGACTGTTCGAGAAAACTGAAGGCGACCATGAATATGACGGCCACTATTAATATCAAGTAATAATAGGGTAGGACCGTCCCCGTCCAGCGGTACTTGACCGAAAAGAGATGGACGGAAAACTGGGGTATAAAACCCGGCGTGCCTGCCGGTCCACCGGTGACGCCGTTGAGGTTGTTGGCGACGATCTCGATTATTTCCCCGAAGCCTAGGGTCACGATGGCGAGGTAGTCCCCCCGCAGCCGCAACGTTGGGGTGCCGAGCAGGACACCGGTGAGCATGGCGGCCAAAATGGAAAACGGTATGACCCAGAACGGGTTGAGGACGAACGGCGCCTTGATCGGGAGGGCGTCCGTGAAGAAGGCCGTGGTGTAGGCCCCGATGGCCCAGAAGGCTACGTACCCGAGGTCCAGCAGCCCGGCGAAGCCGACCACCACGTTGAGGCCCATGGCGAGAAGGACATAGATCGCCACTTGGGTGGTGAGGATCGACTGGATACCGGCGTTGAGGTGCAACGGCCATTGGACCGCCACCAGGAGGGCGGCGATCGTGAGCGCTGTCTTGCCGTACGCGAACCGGGCCTCTTTCGTGATCCCGGTGAACTCGTATTGGCCATGCTCGGGACGTGAACCGCGAGTAGCGCCGACAAGGTCCAGGGCCACCCACACGAGCGCGCCCACGATTACGAGGGCGCCGAGGACCATAAGGACGACGCCAGCCGGACGGTTGTGGGGCATGATCCCGATGGAAGCCAGCCAGTGGGCCACAGAGTGGGGTGTCGACGCCCGCCATTCGGACCAGGTCGTCCACATCAGCCACCCGTAGGCCACCAGGACAACGCCGCCCACCGTGCCCGCCCGCCGCACGGACCGGGCCGGTACCAGCTTGCGGAACTCGGCCAGGCCGAAGAGCACCCCTTCAAGCACGCACAGGACGAGGGCGGCCCACAACAGGGCCCGGCCCAAAGGCCGGTCGTGGGGCACGGCCCCGATGGAGTTGAGGTACCTGGAGACCGAGTTGTGCATCCATGCCAACGCCCCGTACAGGGCGACAACGGCGTAAGCGGGCAGCCTGGCGACGCGCAACGACCATTGCCCGAAGAGGTAGACGAGCAGCTCCATGACGGCGAACGCACAACCAATCTCGATACAGACGCCGCCCTTCCAGGTGTCGTCGGGCGAAATCCAGGACACCCAGATGAAGCCGAAGGCCACGACGGCCATGTCGAGGTCCAATCGCACCCTTCGCGACGCCGTCACCCTGGCGACCGATGCCCGCAGGCCGTTGGCCTGTGACCTCAGCCCCGTCCCGAACGAGTACCAGACTGAGACGACCGCGAAGAGCGCGGCAGCAAACCCCACGAACCAGAACA
>Ga0182027_10011004_pt1 | contig 12829 bp, 12 predicted proteins | sample 712E1DmetaG_FD_121300 | JGI IMG/M metagenome (GOLD analysis project Ga0182027, IMG submission 121300) | Permafrost microbial communities from Stordalen Mire, Sweden - 712E1D metaG (Illumina Assembly) | ecosystem: Environmental > Terrestrial > Soil > Wetlands > Permafrost | place: Sweden...
CACACGCTGGTGCGCCACGAGCAGGGCGCGGCGCACATGGCCGACGGCTACTCGCGCGCCTCGGGCAAGGTGGGCGTGGCGATTGCCACCAGCGGCCCCGGCGCGACGAACCTGGTAACCGGCATCGCCACCGCCATGCTGGACTCGATTCCCATTGTCTGCATCACCGGCAATGTGTCGAGCAAGGTGCTGGGCAGCGATGCGTTCCAGGAAGTGGACATTACCGGCATCACGATGCCGGTGACGAAGCACAACTTTCTCGTGAACAAGGCGGAGGATCTGGCGCACGCGCTACGCCAAGCCTTCCAGATCGCGCGATCGGGGCGGCCCGGCCCGGTGCTGGTGGACATCACCAAGGACGCGCAGCAGGCGTCAGCGGTTTTTGATTTTGAGGCAGCCAAACCGCGCCCGTACCGTCCGCATCCGATGCTGCGCGTGGAAGAGTCGGGGCTGGCGCAGGCCGCCGAGTTGATTCGCAACTCCAAGCGGCCGGTGATTCTGGCCGGCCACGGCGTGATGGAATCGGGCGCAATGGAGCAAGTGCGCACGCTGGCCGAGCGCGCGCAGATTCCCGTGGGGCTCACTCTGCTGGGAATTGGCGGTTTTCCTGCTTCGCACCCGCTCAGCCTGGGCATGATGGGCATGCACGGCGAGGCGTGGGTGAATCACGCCATACAGGAAGCCGACCTGCTGATCGCGTGCGGCATGCGCTTCGACGATCGCGTAACGGGCACGCTTGCCACCTATGCCACCAAGGCCAAGAAGATTCACATCGAGGTGGACCCGGCGGAAATCAACAAGAACGTAAGAGTGGATGTGGCGCTGGTGGGCGATCTGCGCGAGGTGCTGGAGCAGTTGTTGCCGCGGATCGCCGGGCGCGACGGCTCGGCGTGGCTCAAGTCGATCGAGGCCAGCAAGGGCGCGGTGGCGGTTCGCGACATCAAAAACCTGCCCGACTTGGGGCACCTGTACGCGGCGCATGTGATGCACGACCTATGGCGCATGACCGGCGGCGACGCCATCATCGTGACCGACGTGGGCCAGCATCAGATGTGGGAGGCGCAATACTTCCGCCACGAGCAGCCGCGTACGCTGATCACCAGCGGCGGGCTGGGCACGATGGGATTCGCGCTGCCCGCGGCGATCGGGGCCAAGTTTGCCTGTCCGGAGAAGGAAGTGTGGGTTGTGGCCGGCGATGGCGGCTTCCAGATGACCGCGGCGGAGCTGGCCACCATTGTGCAGGAAAAGATCAAGATCAACATCGCCGTCATCAATAACGGCTACCTGGGCATGGTGCGGCAGTGGCAGGAGTTTTTCTACGAGCGCAACTACGAGGCCACGCCGCTGGTGAGCCCGGATTTTGTGAAGCTCGCCGACGCGCACGGCATCCCGGGGCGCGCGGTGCGCAAACGCTCTGAAGTGGAGGCTGCCGTGAAGGAAGCGCGCTCGGCGCAGGGTGCGTTCTTGCTCAACTTCATGGTGGACAAGGAAGACTCGGTGTATCCGATGATTCCGGCGGGCAGCGCTCTGCACGAGATGATTCGCCGCCCGGAGAAGGATCCACTGGAAGAGGCGGCGGAGGACAAGTAAAACAGCTTCTAGCTGCTAGCTTCTAGCTCCTAGCCAGTCTCGTACGGCTATGGGCAGTAACGATGTTCCAAATGATTCTCAAACTCGGTTGCAAAACGATCCAATGGCAGATGAGGAACAAACAGGAATACCGGAGACAAAGCTAGAGGCTAGAAGCTAGTGGCTAGGAGCTGCTTTTATGCTGCACACATTTGTTGCTTACGTTGAAGATCTGCCGGGCGTGCTGACGCGCGTAGCGTCGCTGTTCCGGCGCCTGAACATCAACATCAACTCGCTGACCGTGGGGCGCAGCGAGCGGCCGGGGCTGTCGCGGCTCACGCTGGTGTGCGAGGCGTCGGCTGAGGCCGGGCATCGCATCCGCGCCAGCCTGTTTAAACTGGAGAATGTCGTCGATGTGGACGACATCGCCCAGGCGCCGTCGGTTACGCGTGAGCTTGCCTTGATCAAGGTGGCGGCCACGCCGCGCAACCGCGCGCAAATCTTCGATCTGGCCGAGGTCTTCCGCGCCCGCATTGTCGATCTCACGTCGGAGTCGCTGGTTATTGAGATGACGGGCGTCGAAAGCAAGATTGAAGGGCTCATCGAAATTCTGCGCGAGGACGAGGGCCGCATCCTCGAGCTTTGCCGCAGCGGCAAGATGACCATGCGTCGCGGGCACCACGTGAGCAGCGTGGAAAAGGCCATGGGCGTAGTTGAGGCCGAAGCCGCGGAGGCGGAGGAGGAGCCCGCGGAGGACAGCGTGGCGGGCGAAGCCGAGTAAGCGGAGGCCTTCGTGCTCTCTAATAACGGGCGAGAACACGGGTTATGATTCTGGCTTGAGAGGAAAGATGGATGGAAGCTGACGAGAAAGCCTGCCCAGTCTGCGGTGAGACCATCAAGGCCGTCGCAATCAAGTGCCGTTTCTGCAATACGGATCTGACCGCGTATGCCGCGACGAAGGAGCTCGGAACCGAGAAAGATCTGTTCGTCGGGCACCCGGCAATCATCTATACCGTCGGTCAGTTCACGCCGTTTGTAATGGTGATCGCCGTGACAATTGTTGCCGGATACCTGATGGAGGCCGGATACATTGGGAGCTCCGGGCCTGACGTTACTTATTTGAGCCTGTTTTTTCTGGTCGCGTGCGCAGCGATCAGCATCCATTACTACCTCAGGAGCCGAAGCATTCACTACGAGATCACCACGCAGCGGATCAAACTGGAACACGGCCTGCTTTCGAAAGTTCAGGAATCTCTCGAACTGTTTCGCATCGACCATTTTGAGTTGCACAAGCCGCTGGGGAAGCGGTTGCTGGGCCAGGCATCCTTGCATCTGTTTTCGTCCGATGCGGAACTCGAGAATTTTTCGATCTATGGAGTACCTAACCTGGAGTCTCTCGCGGATGAATTACGGAATTGCCAACTGCGCGAGCGCACCCGCCGGGGGTTAACGACCTTTGTAAAGGCTTAGGCCTGAGGCCCCACTCTTTCGATCCAGGAAAGACTTCCACGGATTTTTCGATCCCTTCGCGGCCCGCAGTTTGGAATGAGTGGCATTGCGCCATCGGCAGCCAAGCGAGCCCGATGCAAAGAAACTTCAATCCCGAATGCAAAGGAAAACCAAGAAAATCATGGCGAAAACTTATTACGATCACGATGCCGACCTCAGCCTCATCCAGGCGAAAAAGGTGGCCATCATTGGCTACGGCTCGCAGGGACATGCGCACGCTCTCAACCTCAAGGACTCCGGCGTGCAGGTGAAGGTGGGCCTGGCGGCCAATTCAAAATCGATTGTCAAGGCGCACAAGGCGGGCCTCGAAGTTGTGACGCCGGCCGAGGCGACCCGATGGGCGGATGTGGTGATGATCCTGACGCCCGACCAGACGCAGGCCAAGTTGTACGCGGAAGAGATCGGCCCGAATTTGAAGGCCGGCAAACTGCTGATGTTTGCGCACGGCTTCAACATTCACTTCAAGACCATTGTGCCGGACCCGGGAATCGACGTGGGCCTGGCCGCGCCCAAGGCGCCGGGCCATCGCGTGCGCGAGGTCTTCATGGAGGGCGGCGGCGTGCCGGGGCTGATCGCCGTGCACCAGAACCCGACAGGCAAAGCGCACGCGCTCCTGCTCAGCTACCTGAAGGGCATTGGCTGCACGCGCGCCGGAGCATTGGAGACCACGTTCAAGGAAGAGACCGAAACCGATCTCTTCGGCGAGCAGGCGGTGCTGTGCGGCGGCGTCAGCGCACTCATCAAGGCTGGTTATGAGACGCTCGTCGAAGCCGGCTACCAGCCGGAGAGCGCCTACTTCGAGTGCCTGCACGAGCTCAAGCTGATCGTGGACCTAATCTATCGCGGCGGCCTCGCCTACATGCGCTACTCCATCTCGGACACCGCCGAATACGGCGACTACGTCTCCGGCCCGCGGGTGATCGGCGCAGAAAGCAAAAAGGCGATGAAGCAGCTTTTGGTCGAGATTCAGGACGGGACATTCGCCAAGAAATTCCTCGCCGACCAGAGCTCGGGGAAAAAGGAGTTTCTTGCCTTCCGCGAGGCCGAGGCCAAGCATCCGGTCGAGATCGTCGGCAAGCAACTGCGCGCGCAAATGCCGTTCCTCGATCCGGTGACAGTGGAGGAAGTGGCGAAGACGCGGTAAAGAGACAGTCTCCTACAAATAACATCGGCCCTTCAAAGGGAACCTCGCAGGGCCGAATTGCATTGTTGCTAGCAGCTCAGTGTGTTTATGGGAGCGCGCTTATTGCCTGTTCGGAAATCGGCATGGATCGACAATCATTCCGGTTCCGTCGCCGTCGAGTGGATCGAAGCTAATTATGCACGCGGAACGAGCATGAACTCCCTTCGGAAGACCTTCCTCTCTACCGGACTTGCTGGCCGGCAACTCGATGCTCCAAACTTCCTCCACGGCGCTCGGCGCGATGCCCGATATTTCTATCAATTCCGTACAAATCGTCGCGCGCAGCGTAAGATCCGATCCTGTCGCCATTGTTTCCAGCACAAGAAAGAGGCCCTCTGTATTCGAAATGGTTAAGGTCTGGGTACTATTCGCTAGCACGACCTCGGAAGGAAGTTCGACTGGGTTGCCGTCAATAGTCAAATGCATCTCCAGCGGGTACACATGCTGCTCGCGGAGATACTTCTGTTGGCGCCCGAATCTCTCCCAATCGCACGTCGGGGGCGCGTCATCGATCTCAACGCGAGTCGGAAGATTGAGAATGACGCCCCGCTTTCCTTCCTCGCAGCCTTGAATATGAATTAGCTTGTATTCGAATGTCACGTCAAATGAGGTCGGTAGATGCTCCTCAAACAGCCAGGAGCGGAGATTGTCTTCGGTGCTCTTTATCAACATTGGCGGTCCATCTTCGCGATCGATAGACGAGATGTGTTTTCCATCCGTCGTGACGTGAACGCGTACGGTGCCGGAGACTCGCGCCGCCAGCGCGATCTTCGGGTAGATCGGATCGGGTGCGCTTGCGACTCGAGGAAGAGAACCTGCCGCTTCTCCCTGAGCCTGCACGCAGGGGGCAAGCCCTGTAAGGCAAGATATGAAGGCGATCGCGGCACCGAATCCCATGGCGGACACATTCTGTAAGATCTTTTGCATTCTAAAGTCCGATCTTCCAATTCTGGGCCGTTTCTGTTGACTCCCGCAACCGGTCGTCTATCGTTCTACTCCTTGGGGCCTGGGATAGAGCCAAGCGCCGTGCTTATCCTGCCCGCTTCAGCCGCCGCCCACGTCTCCAGCAGACCGACATCGTTTCCTTAAGCCGACGCGCCGTATGGTCTCAAAAGAAACCCATTAACTTCCTGCCTGGGGACGGAGTATTTCTCCGGCTTCCGCGGGTCATAGTGCACCTGGATTTTCTGATTGATTAGGGCTCGCGGTGGCCGACCCTCGGTAGAAGACCGGCGGGAAAACATCAGTTTCCCGGAATAATACTCATCGTTGACGCTGTAAGAGAACCCGCCGGTATCTACCGGGAAATAACCCCAAAATCCGTAGGTAAGCACCGTATCGACGGACTGGACTGTCCCTTCGGCCACAGGCCAACTCGCGGTTTTGTCCGGGCGACTCCCCCAATTCAGTACCCGCCCGATCACTCCAACGACCAGCGCAGCAAGTATGCAGACGACGATGAATCCGATGAATCCTACTAAATAGGACGTGATTGTAGAGAGCATGGTCGGGATAATAATGCCGCTGAGCGAAGGTCGCCAAGTACCAAGTACATCGCCAGGACCTAAAGGCCGATCCGGTAAAGCTCGGTAACCGGCATGAGTGGAGTCGCGCCCGGATACGAGGACGAGTACCCCAGGTTCGGACATTCGGACCCGGGGTAGCACGAACCTCAACGACCCAGGCTATCCTGCCCGCTTCAGCCGCCGTTCCGCCTCCAACCGCTCCGCAAGGAAAACTTTGAGCAGCGATTGATACGGGACGTCGCGCTGGTTGGCCAGAATCTTAAGATCTTCGATCATGGCGACGGGAAGCCGTACGGAGATGGTGCGCAGCGTGGGCCGGAGATTGGGAAACTTCGCGCGCTTAGCCTGGGACCAGTCGATATATTTCGTCGAGTCCGCTCCTGGCCCGGTCGAGGACCAGAATTCGAACTCTTCGGCTTCGCTCTTGAACTTAGGAATTGGTTTCTTCATAACGTTCGTAGTCCTCGATTTCTCTCCGGTTCATATCCCGGACCGAGATGACTCGAATAAGTTTCCCCCGAATCGTAAATGCTACAAATAGCCTTCGGTTGCGCGCCGTTTTGCCGAGCGCCCAATAACGCTTTTCACGTTTTGAGTGCGCTGGATCGGATCGCATCACAAACGGATCGTGGAAGAAGGCGTCTTCGGCCTCATCGGGCGTTACCCGATGGCGCTCCCAGTTCTTCGCGGCGTTCTCTTCATCCCAATCAAAGCCGGTACACGCCGCAAGCGGGTCTTTCTCGCCCATTTCTTGTATATATCACACATATACAACTCTGTCCAGAGTGCGTGCGCAGATGCCGTTTCTCGATTCGGTGACGATTGAGGAGGTGGCGAGGACGCGGTAGAAGGGTTTTCGCGAAGGTCAATGGCCGAAGGGGTTCAGCCGCTTCGGCTTTTGCGTTCCGGCTGATTCTTCGAGAATAGAGCTTACTAATAGACAATCGGTTGTCTCGTGATGCATGATGGTGTGCGAGATTTTTCGCGCTCCGCACATGGGATTGCGGTGATCCAGCGACCCCGCGGAAACCGCATGCAGAAGAGGACGATGATGGAACGATACAGTCTGTTCTGTGGGCTCGGCCTGGTTGCACTCGCAGTGTGCCTCATGGGTGCTTCGACCAGAGGTTTTCTCGATCATTACAAGGGGACACCTTTTGAAGACAGCCGCTACCACGGCGGCGCACAGCAGATTCCCGGGAAGGTGCTGTGCGCGTATTACGACAGGGGAGGCGAGGGCGTTGCCTACCACGACTCCGATGCCGCCAATCACGGCAGCGGCGCGCTGAATCCCGCCGACGGAAGCTACCTGAACGAATTCCGGATGGGCGAGGGCGTGGATATTTCGTACACCAAGTTCGGCCGCGATCCGAAGATCGACGATACCGAGTACGACAAGGTGCAGCCGTCGCCCAACCTGTTGTACGTGGGGTGGACCGAGCCCGGCGAGTGGTTCAACATCACCGTCGATGTGAAGAAAGCCGGATGGTATGCGGCCGATCTGCTCTACACCTCGAATCGCGGAGGGAGCATCTCACTGGACGCGAACGGAATGGCTGCCGCCGGCCCGCTCGCGATTGCATCGACGTACGATGCCGCCGATCCCGTCGCCTGGCGGCAATGGCACCATTGGAATCTGGCCCGGCGCATTGCCAAGGTGCAGCTTGCGCGTGGCAGGAATGTGCTAACCGTTCACATCCTCACTGAGGGCCAGATGAATCTCGCGTACTTTGAATTCGAGAAGGCTGAGTAGCCCCGCAGATCATTGAACGGCGCCGCGCAGCTCATCCACGCGAACCAGACTCGCGGCGGAGTTGTGTTCTCTGGTACGCAGCGTGCTCAAGAGCGGGTCATCGCGAGCCACCGCGGTCCCCGCCCTGTAAAATCAAGCTGAATCCCGCCTCATTCCGGCTGGGGAGGCTCCTTGCTTTACTGGCTGCTCTACGAAAAGCTGTTCCCGTTCTTTCACCCGTTCCGGATCTTCCGCTACCTAACTTTTCGCACGGCGTTTGCCTCGCTCACCGCGCTGCTCATCGCGCTTTTCATCGGGCCGTGGGTGATCCAGAAGCTGCGGGAGTTCCAGATCGGCCAGTTTGTGCGCGAGGACGGGCCGCAGTCGCACTTGAAAAAGACGGGAACGCCGACCATGGGTGGCGTGCTGATCTGCATCGCCATTCTGCTGCCCACCGTGCTGTGGTCCGACCCGGCCAATCCGTTCGTCTGGGTCACGGTGTTCTCGACGCTTGCGTTTGGCGCCATCGGGTTTGCCGACGACTACATCAAAGTTGTGCAGCGGCGCAACCGGGGATTGACGGTGCGGGAGAAGCTGCTTTGGCAGGGGCTGGCCGGGACGTTGGTGGCGGCGGCGCTGGTGGTGCTGGACCAGTTCAAGATTTTCTCCACGCACTTGATGGTGCCGTTCGTCAAGAGTCTGCGCCCCGATCTGTTGTGGCACGCCTGGCCCAGCACGGTTCCGCACCTGGCCCTGTTCGCGTTTCTGCCTTTCGTGCTGTGGGTGGTGCTGTGGCTGGTGGGCACGTCGAATGCCGTGAACCTGACCGATGGGCTGGACGGGTTGGCCATCGGATGCACCATCATTGCCGCGGCCGCACTCGCAGTGCTGACCTACATCAGCGGCCACGTGGTCTTCGCCGACTACCTCGAGCTGCAGCGCATGCCCATGGTGGGCGAGTTGACGATCTTTTGCGGGTCCATGGTTGGCGCGTCGATCGGCTTTCTCTGGTACAACGCGCATCCGGCGGAGATCTTCATGGGCGACGTGGGCTCGCTGGCGCTGGGCGGAGCCATTGGCACGGTGGCCATCATCATCCGGCAGGAGCTGCTGCTGCCGTTCATCGGCGGCATCTTCATCCTTGAAGCGGTCTCGGTGATTCTCCAGGTCGGCAGCTACAAGCTGCGCAAGAAGCGTATCTTCAAGATGGCGCCGCTGCATCACCACTTTGAACAACTGGGCTGGAGCGAGTCCAAGGTCATCGCGCGCTTCTGGATCGGCGCCCTGGTGTTTGCATTGTTTGCACTCACCACACTGAAATTGCGCTAGTCGCACCCCGCAACACACGTCGGACGGTGCACAATAAAGTTGTCGCGGCAGCCGTAAGGAACAGTCGAAATGATGGAACTCAAGGGCAAAAAGGTTCTGGTTGTGGGCCTGGGAAAGTCGGGGCTGGCCGCGGCGCTGTTTTTGCGCCACAAGGGCGCGCAGGTGACGGTCTCCGATATTCGTTCGGCCGAGTCCCTGGCCAAGGAGATTCCGGCGCTGCTCGAAGAGGGGATCATGGTGGAGGCTGGAGGCCACGGTCTGCTCACGTTCCGCCGGCAGGACCTGATCGTGGTGAGCCCTGGCGTGCCCCTGGATACGCCGGAGCTGGTGCAGGCCAAAAGCTTCGGCCGCCCAGTGATCGGCGAGCTGGAGCTGGCGGCGCGATTCCTGAAAGGCAAGATTCTGGCGATCACCGGATCGAATGGGAAGACGACGACGACAGCGCTCGCGGGCGAGATCCTGAAGGAGGCCGGCTATCCCACGCTCGTCGCCGGAAATATCGGCGTGCCGGTGGTGGGCCTGATCGAAGAGAGCACGGACGCCACATGGTCGGTGCTGGAGGTATCGAGCTTCCAGCTTGAGAGCACCGAGCAATTTCATCCAGCGATCGCGGTGATCCTGAACATCACGCCCGACCACCTTGACCGGCACGGCACCTTTGAGAACTATGCACTGGCCAAAGAGCGCATCTTTGCCGTGCAGGACGGGAACGATGCTGTTGTGCTGAATGCCGACAACGCCCGCGCCGCGGAAGCCGCGGCCCGCTCGCGCGCCCCGGTCTACTGGTTTTCCATCGAACATCCGGTGAAGCAGGGCGCGTGGGTCGAGGAGGGCAACGTGGTCTACCGCGCTGCGCCGGAGGCCGCAATCGAAACCATCCTGCCGCCGAGCAAGATTCCGCTCAAGGGCGAGCACAACGTGGAAAACGTGCTGGCTGCGGTGTGCGCCGCCCGGCTGGCAGGCGCGCCGGCCTCGGCGATTGCGGGCGCCATCGGAAAGTTCCAGGCGGTCGAGCATCGGCTGGAATACGTGGCCACGATCAATGGCGTGGAGTTCTACAACGACTCGAAGGCCACCAACGTGGACGCGGCCGCCAAAGCCGTGGCGGCGTTTCGCGGAGGCGTTCACCTGATTCTGGGCGGCAAAGACAAGGGCTCGGACTATACCACGCTTTCGCAACTGCTGCGCGAGCGGGTGCGCGCCGTGTACACCATCGGCACGGCCGCGGCCAAGATCGAGTCGCATCTTCGCGGCGTGGTCCCGATGCAGTCCTGCGAAACGCTGGCCAAGGCGGTGAGCGCCGCAGCCGCGGCCGCGCGGCCCGGCGATGTGGTGCTGCTGGCGCCGGCATGCTCCAGCTTCGATCAATTCGAGAACTACGAGCAACGCGGCCATGTCTTCAAGCAACTGGTGGCGGAGCACAAGGACTGGAAGGTACGGCAGAACGCGTAGGGGACTATGGCAAAGCGTGTAGGCGTCGACAAATGGCTGTTCTTCACCACGCTGGTGCTGGCCGTCACCGGGCTGGTGATGGTCTTCTCCGCCTCCGCCGTCGTCGATCAGGAGAAGTATCACTCAGCCTATACGTTCATCTTCACGCAAGCTGTGTGGGCCGCGGCAGGCGTGCTGGCCATGCTGGTGCTGATGCACTGGGACGTGAGCCACTACAACTCACCTCGTTTCATCTATCCCGCGATTTGCATCACCACGGTGCTGCTGGTGCTGGTCTTCCTCATGCCCGGGTCGCATCACACGCATCGCTGGATTCGCTTTGGCGATTTCTTCACCGTGCAGCCTTCCGAGATCGCCAAGCCCGTGCTGGTGCTCTTTCTGGCATGGTTTCTGCATCAGCGGTTGGACGCCATGCAAAATTGGAAGAGCACGTTGCTGCCTGCGGCGCTTATCCCGCTGCTCTTCATTGTGCTGGTCGGGGGCGAGCCCGACCTGGGCACGGCACTGGTGCTGGCCGGAGTGGCGGCAATGATTCTGGTGCTGGCGGGGATGGAGTGGAAGATTCTGTTAGGGGCTGTCGCGGCCGCCTTGCCCGTGCTGGCCGCGCTATTGCTGATGGTTCCGTGGCGACGGGCGCGCATGCTGGTCTTTCTCAATCCCGAATCCGATCCACAAGGCGCCGGCTACCACATCTACCAGTCGTTGATCGCCGTGGGCACCGGGGGCCTGACCGGCCGCGGCTACATGGAAGGAATGCAGAAGCTGTTTTATCTGCCCGAGTCGTCGACGGATTTCATCTTTGCCAATATCGCCGAGGAACTGGGCTTCATCGGCGCCATGTTTATCGTGCTTCTGTTTGCCATATTCGGCGCGCGCGGGCTGCGCACGGCATTCCGGTGCACGGATCCGTTTGCTCGGCTGGCCGCCTTCGGCATCACCACCACGATTCTGCTCCAGGCCTTCTTCAACATCAGCGTGGTGCTGTCACTGGTTCCGAATAAAGGCATCCCGCTCCCGCTGATCTCGCACGGAGGCACGTCGCTGTTTTGCACTCTGGCCAGCATTGGGATTCTGCTGAATATCAGCAGGCAGGCGGAATAAAGCAGAGATCAGAGACCAGAGATCAGAGATTCACGGCGATCGGCGCCGGGCTCAAAGCGGATCGGGCTGAAAGCTGTAAGCTGTCCACAGTGAACTCCCAACTGCGCATCCTGATTGCCGGCGGCGGCACCGGCGGACATATTATTCCCGCGCTGGCCGTGGCTCGCGAGTTGGTCAAGCGCCACGGGGCCGAAGTGGTGTTTGTGGGCACGGCGCGCGGATTGGAAACGCGCCTGGTGCCCGAAGCAGGATTCCCGCTGCGGCTGATCGACGTGGGCCCGCTGAAAGGTGTGTCGCTCATGAGGCGGCTGGGCACGCTCGTCGGATTGCCGGGCAGCATCGGAGATTGCAAAAGGCTGCTGCGCGAATTCCGCCCTGGCGCAGTGCTCGGCGTAGGAGGCTATGCCTCCGGCCCGGCCATGTTCGCTGCGCTGCGCCTCAGGATTCCCACCATGGCCTTTGAGCCCAATGCCATGCCCGGCCTGGCCAACCGGCTGGTGGGCAAGCGGGTGCAGGCGGCAGCCATCAATTTTCCCGCTGCGGCCAAGTGGTTCCGCAACGCCGAGGTCACCGGCGTTCCGGTGCGGCATGAGTTCTTCTCGCTCGAGGCCCCCGCCGGCGCACCCCATCTTCTGGTCTTTGGAGGATCGCAGGGCGCAAGGCTCTTCAATACGCGTCTGCCGCACAATATTGCGGCTCTGCTGGATGCCGTCCCAGGGCTGACGGTTCTGCATCAGAGCGGGTTGCGCCACGCAGAGGCTACTGAGGCTGCCTATGCGGCCAGTGGCGCCGACCCCTCGCGCTGGCAACTGTGGCCGTTCGTCGACAATATGGCCGCGCAGTTCGCCCGGGCGCACCTGGTCATGTCGCGCAGCGGCGCGTCAACTGTGGCTGAAGAGGCCGCGGCAGGCAAGCCGGCGCTGCTTGTCCCTTTTGCTGCCGCCACCGACCAGCACCAGCGCCGCAACGCAGAAGCCATGGTGGCCGCCGGAGCCGCCGTGATGCTGAAGGAAAGCGATCTGGACATTCCGGATAAGTTGCTCTCGATCCTCGCCGGCTTGCTTGCCGATCCTGGGCGGCTGGCCGCTATGGCCGCCGCGGCGCGCACGCAGGCGCATCCAGACGCGGCCGAGCGGATCGTTAATCGGCTGGTAGAGCTGGCGGCGGGATAGCGAGTCGGCAAGCCAGCGCGTCAGCGTGAGGCTGGGACGTGGTCGTCGCTGTCTATGCAGGGGATGTCGCACTGAGAATTCGTGCACAAACAAAAAGCCCGCTTGCCGAAGCAAGCGGGCTTTTCTCATGAATCAGCGGAAATGCAATCTTCCGCCCTAAGCGGGGATTACCGGTGTCCGCCACCGCCGTGGCCGCCGCCGCCACCACCATGGGAACCACCACCACCGCCACCACCATGGTAGCCACCACCGCCGC
>Ga0182027_10011005_pt1 | contig 12827 bp, 10 predicted proteins | sample 712E1DmetaG_FD_121300 | JGI IMG/M metagenome (GOLD analysis project Ga0182027, IMG submission 121300) | Permafrost microbial communities from Stordalen Mire, Sweden - 712E1D metaG (Illumina Assembly) | ecosystem: Environmental > Terrestrial > Soil > Wetlands > Permafrost | place: Sweden...
CGTAAGGTAAAAGGTGCGAACGAAACCGTGTCCGGGGAAACGCGTCACACCGTGGAAGTAGTGGTAGGTCAGGTAGCAGACGAGAAAGAGGATCGACGTCGCGAATGCCGAAAGCATGCAGGCCCGGTGCGCCGGAATGTTCTTCTGCCGGATAAAGTAGAAGCCGCAGACCAGAAGCACGGCGCTGGCGGCATTCAGGGTGGCATCAACGAGCGGGAGAAAGTGGATCATGGATAACCTGTGGCCTCTTCATTCATGGCGCCGCTCGGGGAAAACTTCTGACTTCTGGCTCCTTCTTCTCAGTGCCGCGTCCGATCGAGCATCAACAGGGCGAAGACCAGTGGCAAGTAGACAATCGACGCCATCAGCAGTTGCCGGGCGAGGACGTTGGTTCGCTGGGCCGCCATACGCGCGCCGTAATACAAAAACCCCGCGCCCAGAATTCCCGCACCCACCAGATAGACCTTTCCGGCGTGTCCAGTAAAGGCCGGAATCAAGCTCACGGGCACGAGCGCGAGCGTGCAGGCAATGATCTGCCGCACCGTGGCCCGGCCGTCGTGGTCATTTCGCGGCAGCATCTGCAATCCCGCGCGGGCATAATCCTCTCGATACATCCAGGCGATGGCGAAGAGGTGGGGGAACTGCCACAAAAACAGGATGGCGTAAAGCACCCAGGCCTGGCCGCTCAATCCGTTGCGGACCGCTGCCCAACCGATGAGTGGTGGCATGGCGCCTGGAAACGCCCCCACCAACGTGCAAAGCGGCGTTTGGCGTTTTAGCGGCGTGTAGAAGATCAGATAGGTGCCAAGTGTCGCCAGTGCCAGCGCGCTGGTCAGCGGATTGGCGGCAATCCAGAGTTCCGCTCCCCCGGCGAGGGAAAGGAAAATCCCGAACCACAAGGCTTCCGAGTGGGACAAGCGGCCCGCCGGCAAGGGTCGGGACGCCGTTCGACGCATAAACGCATCGGTGCGGCGCTCGAGGTACTGATTCAGCGTGCCGGTGCCGCTGGCAACCAGCAAAGTTCCCATCAGCGTGTGGAACAGCAGCCATTCGTGCACAGGCCCGGGGGAGGCAAGGTAGAACCCCACCAAGGCGCTGACCAGCACCAGAAAGTTGACTTCCGGCTTGGTCAGTGTCCAGTAGTCAGCCAAGTGGACGAGCCATGCCGGCCGCGGAAGCTGCCCGGAAGCCGCCGCCGCAAGAGCCGAGTTTTGCGTGCCTTGCTTCATGTTGTTGCCTGGTGCCGAGTTGTAGCGTCGATCTCCGATCAACGACGGCGGTCGGAGACCACCTCTACAGCCGAACCCGCCACATCATGTCGTTGCCTGATGCGGGGTTGAAGAGACCCTCATCTCCTGTTTGGGAGTAGCCAGAAATCGGTGTGCCTGGTAAGTAAGGTACAAGCTTGTTACCAGCACCAGCGCTCCCACGGTTACATGCGCGGTGGTAATGTCCACGACGGGCGGCAGCGGCTGTGGTGCGGTCCGCGCGGCCATCTTCATAAAATAAGAACCAACGCCGAGAAAGAGCTGTGCCACCAATAATCCCCCGAGCAACAGGGCGGGATGCAGCAACTCCGGCTGCTTGGCGAAGCGCATGAGGACGGTTGAGACTACCCAGCCCACCAGCAGTGTGACCACGCAGGCTCCCACCACATGGGGGGTAATGATTCCCTCTTTAGAATGACGATACACGGCGCCCAGGATCAACTGAATCAGGATAACGCCGGTGGTAATCGTGGTGAGATGCTGGAGCGAGGGACTGGCCGTATCTTCCACCTTGGGCTCGTTCCAATTCCAATCGGCGCGAGTGAAAAAGGCGAGGCTGGTTGCGGTGCAGAAGAAAATCTGCGCCAGGGTGGCATGCGCCGTGGATATCGCCACGGGCAGGAAAAACAGCACGGTGATGCCGCCCAATAACGCTTGCGCCAGCACCGCCATTACGGCCGCAAAGCCTACCCAACGAACCCACCGCCGCGAATCCTGGCGCCAGATCCATATCGCCAGAAGGATGGTGAGAATGCCAACGGTTCCCGCAATCATGCGGTGGCCGTGTTCAAATTTTATTCCCCCCACCATACGTGGCATGCGGAAGGTGCCGAAGGAAGTGGGCCAGTCTGGCACTGAAAGACCGGCATCGTTGCCGGTTACCAGTGCGCCGGCAATAATCAGAAGAAAGGTGCAAAGCGCAACAAACGCCGCGTAACGATGAAGCCAAGGATGGTTCTCTGTGGTCGTCATGGTATTTGCCTTACCTCTTGAGTGTTTGGGGTTCGGGGCTAATGCAGCGCCCATGTAGCGCCGAAATCCAGGTCGGCGCCGATTCAGTCGGAACGTTTCGCGAGTACCTGACGTGCTGAGCTAAAGCTCAGCGCAAAGCGCCATCGACGCGGTCAGCCGTCGTATGAACCTGGCCTTTAATCAACTCAGTCGATCCTGATTCCAGCCCCTGAATCCCGTTTACCGGCGCAAGGTCCGCCAGCAACTCCTGCAATTCGCGGTCATGCTCAGGCCGCCAATTGGCGGGGTCGCGAAACTTGTTCCGGTACCTATAGACTACCACACTGATAAGGCCAAAAAACACCATAGGCGGGACCAAAAGAATTAAAACGCCGTTGGCCAAAGCCTCTTTCGCCCCGGCTTTCGCCGCGGAAGCGCTGTTGTAACACATGGCGCATCCCTGAGCGTATAGAACGGTAGGCAGAAGGCAGTAAACAGAAAGCAGTAGGCAGAAAGCAGTAGGCTGAAAACTGTGAGCTCCGCGCCGGAGGTAGCGGCCAGCAAGCCCACAAAGCGAGCCACGTCCTTTGGCCCAGGGCGAAAGGCATGTTGAAATGCCTTCGGGAACCAATTGTCCAGCCCCACCAAGCGTGGCTTTCCGCTTTTCAAATTCCGTTTGATTGATTGCGTCCATAAGAAACCTTGCCTGACCGATTGAATCTAAACCTGCCCGTGATAGGCAGAAGCTCGGGCCTTGGAAATGTAGTGCGGACATGTTCTTTAGGGCCGCGGTTTTTCCTCGCCCATGGAGACGAGCCGCGGACCTAAAGAGGCAGGTCCGCGCTACGGCTCACTGCCTGCCGCCTTCTGCCCACTGCTTACTGCCCTAATGCGGCCTCATATGCAGCAGTCGCAGGCTGTCCGGCAGGAAGATATTCATCAACACAATCACCATGATCAGGGCCGGCATTAAGATAGCCGCCATGCTGGCGCGCTCGTAGCGGAGGTGCATGAAGTAGGCGATGATCAGCGCTGCCTTGACCACCGACAGACCCAGCAGGAGGACGAGCATCAGTTTCAACTCTAGCTGCTTGTAGCCGAGAAAGACTTCCACCGCGGTCAGCGCCAGAAGCCAGAACCAGACGATCATGAAGACTCGTACTGTCCCTTCGGCATGAGGGCTTTCAGTTGATGAAATCATCAGACCTCCTGATTTCGAAAATCGAAATTAGAAACTCAACCTACATGGGCGATTTTCGAGTTTCTATTTTCGAATTTCGTCCTTTTCCGACCACCGACGCCCTTCTTATCCCTTAATAGATAGGACGTACAGCAGCGGAAAGATGAACATCCACACCAAGTCCACGAAGTGCCAGTACAGGCCGGCCACTTCCACATCCTCCGCGCTGAGCTTACCCTTGCCGAACCAGCCCGCGACGATACCCAGGTAGATGACGCCGCAGAAGACGTGAGTCATGTGCAAGCCGGTCAGGGTGAAGAATGCCGCGCCGAACAGCGGCGATCCCCAGGGGTTATGGAACAGCCGCGCGCCCTCGCCGAACAGTCCCACCCATTCCGTGGCGTGGATGACAACAAACAGCAACCCACCGAGCATGGTTGCCATGATCCACTTGACCGCCGAGGCGCGCTGCTCCAGCTTTGCGGCGCGGACGGCCATTACCATGGTGACTGAGCTCGAAAGCAAGATGAATGTCATTACCGTAGCTTTGATCAGAGCAGGATAGAACTCGAATGGCGTGGGCCAGTTCTCGCTCGCGGCGCGCACGTAGCAGTAAGCCATGAGCAGCGCGGCGAAGGTAATGGCATCGGACATGATGAAGAGCCACATGCCGAGTTTCTTTGACCCGGTGGCGAAGGGCGAAACGCCCCCGTCCCATGCCGATTCATGGACGCCCCCCAGGTTCGCATTTATTGTTTCGTGACTGGCCATGTTGCTTCTCCCTTTAGTCGTCAGTTCTCAGTCATCAGTTGTCAGTAAGAGCCGTCACTGACCACTGAGAACTGATGACTTCCTTCATGCCCACCTCGTCAGCAAAAAGAAAATGTAAATCCAGAGCGCATCCATAAAGTGCCAGTAGATTGCCGTTACTTCGAGCGCCGTGTAGCGCTCGCGTCCACGCGCCATTGGGACCGCATGGAGCACTACGTACCCCAGCGCCAAAACTCCACCCAGCAAGTGCAGACCATGCGCGGCGGTCAGCACGTAGAAGAACGAACTGCTGGGATTTGTGGCCAGATAGACCCCACGCGCCGCGAGTTCGCGCCAAACCACAATTTGCCCGGCAAGGAAGGCGACGCCCAGCACCACGGTTGCCGCCAGCCAGCGAATGAAGTTCACGATGGCGTGCTCCTTCAGGGCGCGGCGCGAAAATTCCAGGGTCAGACTGCTGAGCAGAAGAACACCGGTGTTCACTCCCAACAAGCGCGGCATGGCGATGGAAACCCAGTCCATCGACGATCCCCGCCGCACCACCATGGCACTGGTAAAGCCCGCGAACAGCATCACGATTCCGGTGAGCGCGAACCACATCCCAATTTGGTAGGTGTGCCCCGGAACCCGATACCCGGGCAAGCCGGAGTCACCGCCATCCCCACGGTCAAAACCATTTTCGCCCGGACCGTGCCCGCCAACGCCTTTCGATGATTCAGGCTTTGCCGGTGTTAACGTTGTTGTGGCCATAAAACCCCGTCCTATGTCATTTGTCCCTCGTCCTTTGTCACTAGTCCCTCGTCAGTTGCAACCGACAAATGACAAGGGACAAGGGACCAATGACTGATCGCAAACTCATAACACCACCCCCTGCTACCCCGCCGCCTTAACGGCCTCTTTCGAATCCTGCATGATGTAATCCTTCTCCGCGCCGGGCACAGCAAACTCGTAAGGGCCGTGGTGAACCACAGGGTGGAGTCCGGCAAAGTTGTCGAAAGGTGGAGGCGAGGGAATGGTCCACTCCAGCGTGGTGGCTTCCCACGGATTGTCTCCCGCCTTCTCTCCCCAGAACATGCTATAGAAAAGGTTGGCGAAGAAGATCAGTTGTGCCCCTCCGGTAATGAACGCGGCGATGGAAATGAACCGGTGCACACTCATCAACGGCAGCAGGAAGTTGTCAATAAACTCCGCATAGCGCCGGGGATTTCCTGCCAGGCCCAGGTAGTGCATGGGCATGAAAATGGCGTAGACGCCCACGAAGGTAATCCAGAAATGAATCTTGCCCAGCGTCTCGTTCATCATGCGGCCGAACATTTTGGGGAACCAGAAATAGGTTCCGGCAAACATGCCAAAGATGGCCGCGACGCCCATAATCAGGTGGAAGTGGGCGAGTACAAAGTAAGTATCGTGAAAGTAGATGTCGATGGGTGGCTGACCCAGAAAGATTCCCGACAGTCCGCCGCTGACGAAGATGGAAACGAAGCCGATGGCGTAGAGCATGGGGGTGGCAAAGCGAATCTTGCCGCCCAGGAGCGTGCCAATCCAGTTAAACGTCTTGATGGCGGACGGTACGCCAATGGCCATGGTGAGCAACGAGAACGCGAATCCGGACGTCGGGCTCATGCCGCTTACAAACATGTGATGGCCCCAAACGCCAAAGCCCAGAACGCCGATGGCCGCCATGGCGTAAACCATGGCGCGATAACCGAAAATCGGCTTGCGCGCGAAGGTGGAGAGAATGTGCGAGGTCACACCCATACCCGGCAGGATGGCGAGATAGACCTCCGGGTGGCCAAAGAACCAGAAAAGGTGTTGCCAAAGCAGCGGCGAGCCGCCGCTGTGATTCGACAGTATCTTGTCGCTGACAATCAGGTTCGCGGGAATGAAGAAGCTTGTGCCCCCCAGGCGATCGAGCAGCAGCAACGCACCCGCGGCCAGCAGCACCGCGAACGAAAGCAATCCCAGAATGGCAGTAACAAACCACGCCCAGCAGGTCAGAGGCAGCTTCATCAGTGACATCCCGCGCGTGCGAAGGTCAAGCAACGTGGCGATGAAGTTGATGGCTCCGAGCATGGATGCTACACAGAAAATCGCAATGGAGAATATCCACAGTGTTTCACCCATGGCCATTCCCGGACCAGCTACGCCTCCGACGGCCGAGAGCGGGGGGTAGGAAGTCCAACCGCCAATGGGTGGACCGTCAGGGATAAAGAACGTGGCCATCAGAACGATCAGGCCCAGAAGCGTCACCCAAAACGACATCATGTTGAGACGCGGGAAAGCCATATCTTCCGCGCCGATTTGAATGGGCAGAAAATAGTTTCCGAAGCCGCTTTGGGGAGCCGTGGTGAGAACAAAGAAAACCATCAGGGTGCCATGCAGGGTGAGCAGCGAAAGATAGTACTCAGGACTGATGACTCCGCCGGGCGCGCCGACAGGCGAGAGCTTATCCAGCAACGGCACAGCGGCGTGCGGCCACACCAGGTGCAACCGCATCAGAATGGAAAGCGTGAGGCCCACGAAGACACTGAACAGCGCCAGGAAGTAATACTGAATACCAATCACCTTGTGGTCGAGGCTGAAGATGTATTTCCATACAAAGCCCTTCGGAGCCTCGTGCCGGTGAATTGCTTCCGCGTGCATTTCCGCCATCGAGCAACCTCCAAATTCAGTAGACGGGATGCGGTAGACGGTAGACAGGAACAGAGCCGCTCCCCGTGTACTTTCTACTAATTACCGTCTGCCGCTTTTGCCCCGTCTACCGTCTACCGAATGCCGTCTACCGGCTTTTACTGCGCCGCCGCCATGTTCTGGAGCCATTTCTGGAAGTCGTCGTTGGTCATTACCTCCACGAAGGCCCGCATTTTGTAGTGGCCCAGGCCGCACAACTCCGCGCAGGCAAGTTCGTAGCGACCGGTTTTGGTTGCAGTAAAGTGAATGGGAATTTCCATTCCCGGAACCAAATCCTGCTTCATGCGTAATTCGCGAACAAAGAAGGAATGCGTTACGTCTTTGGAGCGGAGAATTATCTGGACTTCGCGATTAACGGGAATTGCCAGTGTGGCGGTGACGATGTCATCCTTGGCGTCGGCGTCGTGGTCGCGATCGAGTCCCAAGAAATTCCCCATGGAGTCATCCACCTTTTCCACATGCACGGGACCAAACTTGCCGTCGGGGCCGGGATAGCGGAAATACCACGCGAATTGCTGCCCCCAGACTTCAATTTGCATGGCGCCGGGCTGCGCGCCCACAAAGTGGATGTTTGCCCAGGTCTTGTAACCCATCAGATTGAGCCCGACAAACAGAATGGTGGCGGCAAGCGTCCAGGTGAATTCCATGGTGTTGTTGCCGTGCGAGTAGGTAGCCGTGCCGGCATCACCCTTGCGCGCGCGATACTTCCAAACTGCGTACGCCAAGGAGAACTGGGCCGCCACAAAAATGATTCCTGTGATGATCAGGGTCAGCATGAATTGGTGGTCGATGGCCGCGCCATGCTTGGAAATGTCAATGGGGAACCACCAGGTGTGCGCCCAGAAGAAGTACCCGGAAAGCATGGTGATGATGATTAACGCCAGCGCAATCGCCAGACCCATATGTCATCCTTTCCCGACCAAGGTGCTTTCAAACTCCAAAGGGGCTCGCCTGGAATCAATGCAACGGTGCGCCGCCGGCCGGGCTAAAGTCCCGCCCCTCGAGTTTCTACCTTTCCTGTTCAGCACCACCCCGTCGCCAGGGGCGCCGCCCGGGGGTGGTTTCCGACGCACTCTTGGCGCGCGGGACACCCTCGAAAGGGGACGCGTTCGCGCACCTCAGGTCTAAATGAAATGAGTAGTGCTGCCCTGTTGCCCTTTTCTTGCTTGGCGAAGCGGCGCACCCCACGCGCGCTGTTTCGCCCAATAAGCGTTCCTGCTGTTGTCGCGCGGACGTGTCTTATAGGTCCGCCGCTTGTTCACCACGGTCAAGCAAAAGCCGCGGACCTACAAAACAGGTCCACGCTACGATTCTAGCCACTAACCACTGTCTTCAAGACGCTTTGAACTTAAAATCGACAGTTTTGGTTTCTTTCGCGCCGACGGTCACTTTTTGTTCCTGGGTTCCGAACGTCGCTGTCCAGGCTTCTATCGTGTAATCCCCCGGCGGCAATCCCGTGATGGTGAAGGTGCCGTCGTTACCGGATACGGCAAAGAATGGGTTGGAGGTTACGCCGATCCACGCGCGCATCCAGGGGTGCTGGTTGCATTTTATCGGCACCATGATTTCCGGCCGCGCGAACTTTTGTTCAATGGGCGCGGCGCCCGGTGCCTGCGACATATTCCACTCGCGATTGTCCTTGGGCATGGGGTGAATGTTGTGCGTGGTGGCGTCGCTGGAAACAATCTTCAGGATTTGGCCGGCCATGATGCCCAGCACATGAGGTTTGTACATGCAACCATCCTGATCAAGAGTGACGGCGTCAGCGGGAGGGGCAAAGGTGTACTTCTCAGTGCCCGCTTTGACGTAAATGAACGCGTTGGATAATGTGCCATCGCCGTTCACCGTGCCGTCCTCAGCGAAGACTTTGCCGCTGTGCTTCTGCACGCAAACCGGATCCTGGTCCATCATGATCTGTTTGGGTGAGGGCTTGGCGCCCACGAAGGAAATCTTGCCGGTCACCTGGCCCACCGTCGATTGGTCAATCGGCGTGGGCGCTTGAGTGGTAGTTTCTGTTGGCGCTTCTGTGGGAGCTTCTTCCTTCTTGCTGCACCCCACCAGAGCCAGAACCATTACGGCGGTAAAGAGCCACATCCATTTTCGGTTTTTCATCGGAATGAACCTTCCTTTCAAAATAGGAGTCAGGAGTCAGAAGACAGGAGTCAGAATGAAAACCTCTTCATTCTGATTTGTTATTTCAGACTCCTGTCCCCCAGTGCCTCTGGTCTTAGCGTTCTATGCCGATACCAAGTTCCATCCTAGCAGCAAGGGGGCCACGTGGCCTTTGATTCTGGCTCCTGACTTCTGACTTCTGACTCCTGATTTCCGTCGTTTTCACCGCGCCCGCGCTCATCCCCATCAATCGATGCTGCTCCTCCGGCGTAATCTCGAACAGATAGCGCACGAGCAGTTCAGGCTGGTCGCCGTCGTAGCCCTTGAAGATATCAGGCGTGGGACCGGCAAAGACGTAGTGGTCGGCGACTGGTTTAAACAAGCCGGAAGGCATGGCGGTGCCGGGACTGATCATGGATGGATCGAGCATCCACCGTCGGGCCCATCCAGGTTTCAGCCGGTCGCGCGCCAGAAGGAAATTGGGCGCAGTGGCAAACTTGTCATGGGAGGCGTCACCCGTGGAATGGCATTTAAGGCAGGGCGCGGCTTTGCTGGTGAAGAGTGCCCTGGCCATGGCGATTTCCTGGTCGCTCAGCGGATCGAGCTTGGGCGGAATATAGGGCATGGGCTGGCCCGAAAGCGCCTGGAAGAATCGCACGAGTTTGCGGATCTCAATGGGCGAAAAGAAGAACGTGGGCATTCGGACCTTCAGGTAAGGCCGCACACCGTTCCGATCCGTGTCCTTGGCGTCCATCGCCGGGTTATTCAGGAATTTCAGCATCCAGTCAGGATTGGCCCGCGCGCCTTCGCCCATCAGCTTGGGCGGCAATTGGTCTTTCCACTCCGGCGTTTGATAGCGATCCAAAGTCATCAACCGGCTTGACTGCCCCACCGTGAACTGATGGCAACCCATGCAGTTGTATTTCTTGACCACCCACCAACCTTCCTGAATGTCGTGCCGCTGGTCTTCCGGCGCGTCCCAGTAACGCGGCGGCACTTGCGATTCCACCGCTCCCATCAGGAACGTGGCGAGGGAGGAAATTTCCCGCGGCTTCAAATCAAAGTCGGGCATGCGGAGGCGCTCGTTGGGATCGCGGTCCTTCCAATCGCGGCCGGTGTCATAGACTTCCGGTTTCTCAAGCTTGTGTTCGAAGAATCCCTTATGGTCATACCAGCCCTGTTGTCGCGCCTTTGCTGTGAGCAGGGCAAAATCAATCTGCTCGATCGGCTTGGAGCCTTCCTTGGTAAGCTCGGTGCCGACCCGGCCTTCGTCTTCCATGCCGGAAATTTCGTGGCAGCCCGCGCACCCGTAACGCTGCACCAGGGCGTGGCCTTTCGCCTTGAGGCTGGGATCGTTCAAGTAGTCAGCGTGCGCATACGATGAGGGTTCCTGCTGTTTCAGGGTCATCAGGTAACTGGCGATATCGCGGGCTTCCTGCAACGAAAGTCGCAGGTTGGGCATGATGGTTTCCTGCTCCACCTGCAACTCGTGGCCGTCGTTCGGGCACTTGGTGTGGTCAAGGTCGAAGACGTAGGGCAGGCCGTGGCGCTTGTAATCATCTTCCGTCAGGTCGCGCTTTTCAAATGCGCAGTAGGGACGCGTGCGCTCGCGGGGATTGTGGATCCAACGCACCAGGTAATCGTAGTTGTCCTTTTCTCCCACCCGTGAAAGGTTGGCGGCAAAACCCGGATTGTTCTCGTCCAGGGAATGGCAGCCCATGCAACCGCGGCTTTCAAAACTTTCCTTACCCTTCACTGGATCGCCGGGTTGCTGCTGGGGCAGGGTGGCGTCGATTCCGCTCTGCCAAACGAACGCGGCAATCGCTTTGACTTCGTCGTCGGCCAAACGGAAACGCGGCATGCGCGTGCCGGGCCGCCAGGCGTGGGGGTTGGAAATCCATACCGGGACCCAATCGGGGTGGATCTTCACGCGTACTTCTTTAAGGTCCGGGCCCACTTTCTTCATGTCCCGGAGCAAATCTTTGGAGCGACGGTCGAACTGCTCCAGGCGTCCGTCAATGTCGCTGATGGAAACCCGAAGCATGTCTGCCTGGGTGTAATACTTGCGCGCTGATTCGTTGTCAGGCGCGGTGTCGCCCAACTGAATGTCATGCTCAATGTCGTGTTGCGCGTCGTGGCGCTGGTTTTCAAGCTGAATAACCTGTTGCTGTACGGCCGCCATTTCTTCCGGCTCGGGATCGTAGTTCTGGAAGCGGTGACAGCCCACGCACCCGCGGCGTTGAAACAGTTCCTTGCCGTAACTCAGCACTGGGGCGTGATCCACCACCATATCCATGGCATGGCATTGCTGGCAGCCGGCCTCAATATTTTCCTTGGGGTGGAGGGGCCACAGCCAGTGCTCATAATTGCCGTGTGCCCTCTCAACACTTTCCACTGCCATGCCGTCGCCCCCGTGGCAGGGAGAGCACCCGAATTTTTCCGGATCGTGAAGCTTCAGCAATTCCGGTTCAGGGTGGCTCACAAAAACTGCCTTTCCACTCATATCTTTGGGGGTGATGGTGACCGGTTCGCGAATGCCGGTGTGGCAGGACTCGCAACGATCCACGACCTCGGCATCCGGATTATTGATTTGCCGGATTTCCACCGCGGCGTCCTCTGATTTCTTCAGCAGTCCGCGCAATTGATCGGCAGTCAAGCCATCTAGATGGTCTGCGAGGTAGGAGTCACGCTTCTTGCGCAACTCCGAAGCCGGACGAAGCATTGCCGACTTCTCTTCCAGCATTTTCGCTTTGTCGAGCTGAACCCGATTAAACTCCTCCTGCAATTGCTGGAAGGTGTAGGTGCCTTTGACGCGTGCCCCGTCGGGAAGCGTGGGCAGAGCAAGCTCGAACGGACCAGCCTCATACCTGGTCAATTTCTTTTGCAATGAAGGCTGCCCGCTCGACGAAGTGTGTTCAATGTGGTAAACCTGCTCGGCAACATAGGCGCGCGCCGTGGTAAAGGTGTCGGTGAGGGCGGAGAACCGGGCATCCAGGATGGCAATTTGCTTGTCGGCCTCTTCCGACTTTCCTTTCACGTCAGCTTCCATCGCTTCAAGTTGTTGATTGAGTTGCTGATATTCCGCCGACGCCAGGATTTCCTTTTCCGCGGCCTTTTGTTTGGGGATTTTCTCCAACAGGAATTTGTGGTAGCGGCTGGCAAAACCGCGCTGATAGACCTTCCACGGGCGCAGACCGAAAAACTCGTTGTAGAGCGCCCATACCAGTGTCAGCGTCAAGAGCACGGACGAGATCACCAAAAGTGTGGCGAGCGATGATGTCGTGACGGGATCTTTTTCCTCAGTCAACCGGAACCCCCAAAGGTCGAAACTCGAAACTGGAAGCTGGAAACTCAAGGGTCGCCCCGAGTTTCCAGTTTCCAGTTTCGAATTTCGTCTTTATGTTTTTCACAAGTTGAACCAGGGCGTTACCCAGATGTACTTAATTCTCAACAAGTGCCGGATCAGAATTTTGATTGGCAGCAACATCATGATGGTCAAAAACGCTTGCATCGTCATGTACTGCAAGAAGCTCATTTTCTGGTAAATCTTTTTATTGAAATCGCTCCAGGTAATCAGCAAGTGGACCGCTCCGCCCGCCACGGCAAAGTAAAGGCCCATGACCAGTGCGCCGAAAATGGTTTTCCCCCAGGCGGAAGTGACGAAGAACATATCGGGCAAATCGCGGTTGACCTCGAACACCTGCCGGTTGGGGTCCCACGTCTGCCCCGGCCAGAACCACATCCAGCCCGGCCCGCGGATGAAGGTGCCGATGATCACCATCAACAGCCAAAGCAGCATGAAGCCGAAGCAAAACGTCCCAATGGCAAAACGCCGCTGCTTCCACGTGTAGTAG
>Ga0182027_10011007_pt1 | contig 12826 bp, 10 predicted proteins | sample 712E1DmetaG_FD_121300 | JGI IMG/M metagenome (GOLD analysis project Ga0182027, IMG submission 121300) | Permafrost microbial communities from Stordalen Mire, Sweden - 712E1D metaG (Illumina Assembly) | ecosystem: Environmental > Terrestrial > Soil > Wetlands > Permafrost | place: Sweden...
TCAGGAGCGCGTATCGCCGGAAGACGGACAGCAGCAGGTCGTTCTGGAGATCGAAGTCACCAAGGCGAGCGGGGGCAAGCGCTCGGACGCCAGCGTGAACGAACACATGGTGCTCCGGCCCGGCGGCGAGCCGCGGATCTTCTTCCTCAAGGGCATCACCGAACAATTCGATCAGATCGAGGTGCGACTATCCCATGTCGTCGACGAAACTCGCTACGTCATGGACAACAGCGGGAAACAGGAGCCGCCCTCGGTGCAGTGGTCGGCGACCATCGAGGGCGGCCACGTTCGCCTCTACGTCAGCCTCAATGTTCCGGCCGGTCTCTACCGTATCAACGAGCCAGCGGCATCCATGACCCTCAACTTCGGCGTGCTCGGCCGCCTGACTTGGCTCAACCGACAAGGCAAGGAAGGCTTGCTGGGACTGGAAACCGGCGTGCTCGGCGCGAGCCTCATTCCCCAGCAATACATCAACACCCTGCCCTTTCCCCCGACCCTGGTCACGTTGCTCGGCATCGGCCTGCGCGTTGAGGTCGGCCAGGGGGCCGCCGTGGGTGTTCATCTGTGGGGCGCCTACGAATTTCGCAGCGCCTATGCCTACACCTCCCCGAACGGCACCGCTCATAGCGACGCGACTCACTGGTCGCTGCTGTTCGGCCCCAGCATTTCCATTGGAAATATTGGGACGAATCTGTGATTAGCCAAGCACCTGCGCCGCAAGCTCGCGCAGGTAGTCGATATCGAATGGTTTGTCGAGCAGGGTCAGGGCGCCAATTTCAAGCGCGCGCTTGTGGGTGTCTTCGTCTCCGAACGCAGTGAAAAGTATGAACGGCGGCATGCCGGGATTGTGGCCGACCTTGGCCAGTGCTTCCAGTCCGGGCCACCCTGGCATGTGGAGGTCAGAAAGCACGAGGTCGAATGGCGCGAATGTGCCATCCGTGCTGAGTGAGTCGCCGAGGATATCCATCAAATCCACGCCGTTGGATACGGCGACAATCTGGTACCCGTCTTTGCGTAGCGCCGATGTGAGCAGAAACCGGAACGGACCATCATCCTCGGCGAGGAGCAGCCGGTGGGGGCCCAAGCAACGGACAGTCTTTTCCCCGCGTGCCTTGTGCATCGAGATGCGGTCGGAGGCCGAATTGTCGCGCGTCGTAGTTTGCATGCCACCAGGTCTCTGCATGAAGAGTGCCGGCCAATCTGCTCGCCAGGGCGGCCACGAATAGCGCAAACGACTGTGGCTGCATGCCTCGCGTAGCGGCTTGCCACACGCCATCGCCAGTACAGATCCGGGGGCCGGCGCACGCTGCCGAGAACGCAGCCCACCAGCCCAATTGGTCTGGATAGAGCATCTGCGAATATTTTACGCATGCCCGGGCCGGGGAACGTCGCTCATAGTTGCCGGTGACACCATCATCACCATGAAATCTGGGTTGTCAGGTCCCCGGTGAAGCAACCGAGAAGGCCACAGGCGGTAGTGCATCCATCGACAGGCGCGCTGGTTTCACGAGCATTGATGGCAGCGAGACAGAGCCGGACCTGAGCTTGAAACTTTCGGTTAGACCGGACATCGAAGCCCTATCATGACAAGAGCAATCAGGGTCAGGAATGAACTCGGTTGGTTGATTGGCGCGCTTGTGGCCGGGGCCTCGTTCTTCGCGTCCATGCCAAAGGCCAAGGCGTGCTCCATTTGCGGGTGTGGAGATCCGCTCCTTGCAGCCAGCGATCCTGCGGCCATCACTGGCCTTCTGCGCCTGCAGCTCGACAGCGAGTACCTACGGGTCGATGCCGGTACCGATGGCCAGCCTGGCTACACGGACCAACTCACGCAGTGGTCCTACCGTGTGAATGCGGTCTATCGGCCCATCAGCCGGCTCTCCATCATCGCCACAGTTCCGGTTCTGGACAAGACCATCCATACCGTTGGAGGCGGCACGGACATTACGGCATCTCACCTCACCGGGATTGGAGACGCCGACCTGGGTGCCCGCTACGCATTTTGGCGCTCCCTCGACTATGGCATAGGCCGCGTGCAGGAACTTGCACTTGCTGGCGGGCTCATGATGCCCACGGGCGCCAACGATGCCAAGACCACCGACACCACCGGCACGGTCATTCCCGTGGATCCTCATGGACAGCTCGGCACTGGAGGCTGGGGACCATTCCTCGGGCTTCACTATCGATTCGAGCAAGCCAACTGGCTTGGCTTCGCAGATCTCTCCTACCGAATGCGAACCACTGGCTCGTACTTCGATGGTAGCCAATACAAGTTCGGCGATGCCGCCTTGTGGAGCATTCACGGACAATACCGCCCCCTGACCACACTTGCCTTCGACTTGGGAGTCGATGGTCGCTTTGCCCGGGTCGATAAAGCCACCGCGCCCGGCGACACCTCGGCCAGCTCTGTCGATAACACTGGGGGAACGCTTCTATCGGCCTCACCCGGCGTGTACGTCAATGCGGTTCGCGGTTTCTGGGTCTTCCTGCGCTTTCAGATCCCCTTCTACAAAAACCTGTACGGCGAGCAGGACGTGAAGCCGTCGGGCGCCTTGGGCCTGCAATACCAGGTGCTTTAGATCGCGCTAGTCGAAACAGCGATGGGCGATCTCTTCCGAATGACGGGCCCTTGTCAGACAAGCTCGGAGCGAGCTTGGCACCTCTCGCCCGCGGCAGCGATCTAGATCCGGTGCGAAGCGACGGACAAAGTCCTGCTGCCAGCGTGTACGAAGAACGGGATCTCGGTAGCCTGATTCGCTGAGCTCGAGTTCGACGAGGCGCTGAAGGATCGCCACGCACTCGCCTGCGCTTGCGGGATGGCGATTGCATCCGCAGCCGCCGACTACGATGACTACCAGGAAAAAAGAAAGCCAGCGCATGGACTGCATGTTCGTTTCTACCTAGAGAAGTGGACACGTATCGGTGGAGACCTTGCAAGGATCGGCTGCCCCGTCCCATCGCGTGCGGGATCGAAACGCGTCCGCAGGGCACACAGGCGCGCGGCGGCGCCGAATCCAAAGCCAGGGTCGCTGAGAATATCGACGCTGTCGGCCCGGCCGTCAGCGCGCACGCTGGCTTGCAGTACCACGGTCTGTTCGTTGACCTGCTCGGCGTCGGCTTCGGCTGGCCAGGGGCAGTTCCAGGCGGATTGGTCGAGCAAGACCGAACGCCTTCGATTCGGAGCGCTGACTGGCGCGCCCTTGATTGCCTCGGGTGCCACGGCACCGAAGGCGGCCTTGCGGCTGGTTCCGCCGCTGGTCGTTGTACCGCCCGCATAGGAGGTGCCGGACCCGACGATGAACGCCATGTCCGTGAAATCGGCCAGCGCTGGCGCTGCGGCCACGATCTGCCCGGCCTGCGCGGGTGGTGTCGCGCGAGCAGGTTGCGCGCGCGGCGTCCGAGAGGATCGTGAAACCGCGATGCGCGAGCTCTCCGGTGCTGGCGCGGGAGGGGGCGACTCGGGTGGTGGCGGCGGCGTCACCTCGACCTCGCGCTCTAGCGCAATCGCCTCGTGAACGCGAGCGGCCATCTCCGCGCTCCACGGACCGAGCGATGTCCCCAGCTGGCTCACCAGCGCGAACGCGCCACCATAGAGCGCCAGCACCACCACCCCGCCCGTGGCCAGTCGTCTCCATCGGCCGACAGGTTCGGCGAGAAAAACGAGATCGACGATGCGCGGTGAACGAGACACGAGTTTGGTCAACAGAGGATAGCGCATGAAAGATGCCTCACGGCTTCTGGTGCTCGTCTGGCAGCGCACCGAACGCCACCCGAGTCAGCCCGGCACCCTTGAGGAGATCGAGCACGTGAATCACGCGCCGGTGTGGCACGTCGCCGTCGGCTTGAATGACCGCGCGCAGATCTCGATCGCCGGCCAGAGCCGCGCGCGCCTTGTTCCCCAGCGCTTCATCATTCGGCAGAGCGGTGCCGTTGACCAGCATCGGGCCACGTACGGCCACGATCACCGACAGCACAACCTGCACCTCCTCGCCGTGGGCCGCGTGTGGCAGATCGAGCGGTACCGCCGGGGTCACGATGATCTTGGCGGTTACGATGAAGATCACCAGCAACACCAGCATCACGTCCACAAGTGGCGTGACATTGATGCCCGCGATGATGCCATTCGCGGCCTGGCCGCTAGGCGCCGCCATCTGCCACCTCTCGCAGCCGAGGCGCATCTTTGGGCCGTCGAGCGTCGTCCGCGATATACGCCAGCACGAGGTTCGTGAGTACCTCGGCACCGCAGAGCAACGAAGTCACCCTCCGTTGCAGGTAGTTGTACGCCGCCACTGCCGGCAACGCCACCAGGATGCCGACAGCCGTCGCCACCAGCGCCTCGGCGATACTGGCCATCACAGCTTGCGACGCCGCCTGACCCGCCGCTGCCGCATGGGCAGGCGCGGAATGCCCGAGCTCTTCGAAGGCGTGGATAACGCCCACCACGGTGCCGAACAGTCCCACGAAGGGCGCGTTGTTGCCCACGGTGGCCAGGAAGGCGAGCCAGCGTTCGAGCCGGCCGCGTTCGAGGGCCGCCGCGCTTTGCATCGCCTTCTCGGCCGCCTCGGTGCCTCGCTCGGCAAGCCGCAAGCCCGCATCCGCCACCCGCGCTGCCACCGCCGGACTGGCTTCGAGCACCCGACGCGCGCTCGCGAAGTCGCCGCTCGCCAGGTGTTCGTCCAATTCACGCGCCAGCGCTTCGAGATCCCCGCCGCGGCGGCGTAGATAGAGCCAGCGCTCGACGGCCAGCGCAAGGCTGGCCATCGACAGCGCACCGAGCAGCCACAAGACCCAACCGGCGCCCGAGGCCAGCAACACCTGTTTGACGGATTCAATGGTGCTCATGCCATGCCTCACTTGGGCGACGGATAGTGGCGGTCCACGTAGCAGAGCCCGTCGGAGTTTAAATGGCCCTGGGTGCTTTGATCGTAGGTTGCGAAATCATAGTAGTCATTGAGGCCTGACACGCTTTGCGCATCAAAGGCCATGGGCCCCGTGAACTGGGCGTGAACGTCAGTGGGCGGGGCGATGCAATAGCGCCAGTAGAGCGGATTGCCGGCCGCGTCCTTGTAGGCCGCGGCATAGGGAGCTCCTTTGGTCAATTCAAGCGTCACCGTTGGAAACACGCCATTTTGCCCCTGGCCCGCCACGGTTGCCGCGTATTGGTCGAAGTGTGCGGGTGAATCGTGGAGCACGCTGTCCCAGAACGGGTGATCGGTGTGAACCGTGACTTGCGCGATGACGTATGTGTCGGACTTGAAGAAGATGCCACGCTCGGATTCCTCTCCCGAAAGCGGCGCCCCCGAATTGTCGGGGTTCTGACAATTCACGTACGACGTCGGCGACTTGTAGCACAGGTGGAAATTGACGCTTTGGCCGGTTTGCGGCCAGCCGGCGTACTCGGTCGCGTAGTAGCTGCTGGGGGCGCCGGGCGTCGTGCACGTGGCGTCGCTCCCTTTGAACGTCGCGGTGCCAACATAAAGGACCACGCACCCATTGGTCGCCATGTCCTGGTAGTCGGTCACGCCAGCACTGTCGAGGTTCACGTTCATGGCGCCCGTCGCCGCCGGGACCAAGTCGAAACCGAAGGCGTACGGAACAGCTCCGCTGGTATCGAAGGCCGCGCTATTCCCCGCCGGATAGTTCTGGTGCGCGAGCGCAGCGATGGGGACGGCTTCCTCACCAGGACCGCCTTTGCCCGGAAGATAAGACGAGTCGCCGTGGGCCAGGTCGATGGCCCAGGGACCGGTCACCTTCGCCACCGTGGGCTCCATGCAAGATTGGTCCCCCGGCCTGATGTTGGAACCGTTCGAAAGCGTGATGTTGTCCACGGTGACGAGGAGTCGCGTGAAGTGCACGTCCCAGCCGTCGACGAACGCTGGGTCGCCGTCGTTGACCGGCGGAAACGGGTAGCCGGTGAGCGCCAAGACCTCGCCCGAAGCGGTGAAGAGCACGCCGCCCGCTTTCAAATCCGTCGTCGTGAGCGGCGTGAAGGTTTGCAACGAAACCGCACCGGTGCTGGGCGTGGGCCATGAGGTGGCGGGGGCGGCAGCGCTGGCGCAAGTCACGGGCTGTGAGCTGCTGCTGGAACAAGACCCGAGCGCGACGGCAATTGCCGCGGACGCGAGCAGGCTCACATTGCCAATGATACTGATTGCCTTCTTTCGCATGGTTATCTCCTTGGTGTTGTCGTTCAAAGCAAGTCGGTCCAGGAAAAGGTGTAGGGGGCCGTCTGGTGCAGGTTGGTGTAGAGCTGGAATCCCGTCGGTGAGTAGCCGACGCCGCTCGGGTCGTCGCTGAAGGCGTAGCCACCTGTCGTCGCGTCCGCTGGCAACTGACTGAAGTCGACGCCGGTGAAATAGTTGCGCGGATCGATGCGCAAGAGCAGCCCACCCGTGGTTTGAATTGGGACGGCGTCGATGGGTGTGACGATGCGGGTCTTGCAGATTGGATCGCCACCGGCCGCGCCAGAGGTTGCGGCTTGTCGGTTCGAGCTGATGGTGACGGTTCCCGTGAAGGGGAAGCTCGCCCCGGCCTGTGTCGCCGTCCCAGCCACGACCACAATGGGTGTGGGGTCGGTCGAGGCGTTGATGTCCCCACCGGTCAACCACACTTGGCCGATTAGTGCCGTAGGCTCGGTGATGCCGTGGCCCTTCGCCGGGAATAGCTGCAATCCCGGATTGAGCAGGTCGACATCCAAACCCGATGTCTCTTGAGCAACGTAGGTGCCGGTCAAGTAGCAGCCCGTCGCTTGTCCGCCCGAGACGGGCCGGCTCTCGTCCAGATACACGGCTCCGATGTGCAGCTTGGCCTGATTGAGAACGACCTCCCAACCTGCGCTGTTCGTGAAGACCAGTGGTTGTGTTGCTACCGCGTCGGCCGGTCCTGCCGCCGCGACCTGGAAATCCACCGTCTGGCCACCGGTCTGGGCGACGCAGCCCGCAGCTGCGGCCAATGCCAGTGCGAAGAACCATGCTCGCTTCATCACGCCCCTCCGAAGCCACAGCCCAGGGTCAGGAACAAGGCGCGTGGCGGCCCGGCCGTGAACGTCCGATCCGGCACCAGCGTCGGTTGCGGCTGGCTGTGAAAATCGGAGGCGTAGTTGTACTCGCCCAGGCGGTACTGCGTGTCGAGTAGGTTGGTCGCCGAAAAGCGAAGCTGGTACTTTGCCCATTCCGCTGATGCCGAGGCGTCGATGGTGAAGACTGTCCCGCTCACCTCGCCGTAGGGCAGCGGTCGCCGCCCGACATAGGTGATGCCGGCGCCCAGGGTGGTGCGAATCGGCTTGCCGAGCACCGTCCAGGGCAGGGTTCGAAACAGGGCGCTGTCCGAGCGAAATACCACCCCCGGCACGTACGCGACCGCAGTGCCGTCGTCGTTGTAAGTCGCGCGCACCAACGTCAGGTTCGCCGACTCGTCGAAGAACGAGCCCGTCAGTCGCAAGGCGCCTAGCCAGCCCGTGCGCGTGGTCCCGACGCCAAGCACGTTCCGGCCTGCCGTCTGATCGAAGATCAGGTCGCGGTCCACGACCGTTCGGAACACCACAGAGCGCGCAACCACGGTCGCGTTCCTGACGTTGTCCGCGTACACAACGCCGCCTTCGTAGGCCGCAATGCTGGCAAACGCAGCTTGCACGCCCGGGTTGATGTAGTTGGGGTCGATCGATCGGATCCCTTTGCCGTAGCTCGCTGACAGCGACAGGTGGCGGAACGGCCCGGCAATGACCGAAGCGCGCGGCAGGAAGGCCACGCCCGAGGTCGACGTGACTTGGTCGGGTTCGCGCGGCCGGCCGTAGTTCTGCTGGGTCAGGCAGCTCTGGTCGATGGGCGGATTGGTCGTCGACGGGTGCGCGACGGTCTGGGCCGCACAGTGGTTGAGAACATCATAGGTCACGATTTCGGCGCGTGCACCGCCTCGCAACGACAGCCAGCGCAGTGGGCGCAGATTGACATCACCGTAGAGCCCGATGTCGCCGAGCAGCGAGTCGAGGTCGGTGTCGGTCTTGTAGGGGACACCCGTCGCGGCTTCCAGCCGCTGCTGCGTGCCGTTCGCCTGATCGCCGCGCGCGAAGTAGCCGAGCTCCAGTTCCTGGCGCAGCCCGAACGCATCTTTGTGCAGTCGAGCCGAGCCGCGTGCCCCGATGGTCAGCTCGTGCACGTTGAGGTCCAGGGTGTCGCCTCGCTGACCGTGGATCGATTGCAGTGGCTCCTGCACGTCGAGCAGAAACCCGGTGAAGTTCTCGATGAGCCGCATGTCGCGCTTGATGAGAAAGATCTGCTGCGACAGCACGGTGTCGCCGAGATGGCTCTCGATGTCGGCCGCCAGCGAATAGCGGGAAGCATCGCCACCTTGCGGAACTGCTTCATGCGCGAAGGTCGACAAGTCGTAGCTGTCGTAGAAGCCGACCTTGCCCGACTCGTAGTCTTCTTCGCGGATCACACCAGCCGTGTGGAAATGCGTGGTGTAGGCCTGCGTGCTCAGGCGAAACGATCCGGTTGCCCCGAAGCGTCCCTCGTATTGCCCCATGGCCGAGCCGCGCTGGGCATCGCGGTTCTGGCCGAAGCCAGCCGTCTGGTAGATCTCGGCGCCGGCAAAGGTGTGCGTGCTTTCGCCCGGCGGTCCCCACAACGCGAGGAAGCGCTGGGTGCCGAAGCTTCCGCTTGTGTAGCGGGCGCTCATGCCCCGCTCGCCAAGCCCCAGCTCGTAGTCGGCGCTGCCCGCGACCGCGTAGTTGCCTTGGCGCGGATCGAAAGGTCCTTCCACGACGTGCAATGACTCGACCAATTCGGGAATGATGAAGTGGGTGTCGGCGTAGCCGTTGCCGTGCAGGTTTCCGCTCTCGTTGATGGGAACCCCACCTACCGAGAACTCGACGTCCTGCCCCTCGCGCGCGTCGAACCCGCGCATGAAGACCTGTTCGGCGTGCCCTTCTCCGCCTTCATTGGTAAGCAAGATCCCGGGCGCCAGCTTGAGCAACTCGGCGGCATTTGCGCGTGGCACTTCGGCAAGTTGATCGACGTGAAGCTGGAAATCGGAAGCGCCTCGACTGACCGGAGGTCGGCGACCGAGCACGGTAACGTCGAGAGCCGTTGGAACGGCCGGGGTAGGCAACGCCGATGCTGGCTGCGGCGTGGGCACTACCGACGGGATGGCCGATGGCGAACCTGTAGGATTTACTCCTTGCCTCGCTGCCGGCGCGGAGGGCGGCGGTGCTGTCGGTGGCTCGAAGTGAAAGAGCAGGCGAATCCGGCTGGCCACCCCGACGCCATCGCGGAGCGCTGGCTTGAATCTCCAGTGGCTGGCAGCCTCGATCGCAGCGCGGTCGAGAGGAGGCGCCACACCATGGGCAAGCCTCACCTCCGTGACGTTCCCTTGCGCGTCGACATCGACATTCACCGCGACATCGCCACGCACGCCGCTGGCAACAACTTCTGACGGGTACTCAGGCTGCTGTTGTTCCACTACCTGCGGCGGCTCGACCTGGGAAGAGGCGTGTGCGCCCGCGTCTTGCGCCTGGGCGACGGATTCCACTGAAACCCAAACGCACAGCCCCAAGAGCAGACAGCGATTGAAGGGCAACGAAGGGAAACAAAGCAGAAAATGTTTGCGGAATGGGAACACGAAATCTCCTCGACAAGCAAAAGCGCGACGAAAACGCGGATGCCGCGGCGGCGACTTGGCGCACGTGCGCCGGTCATGCCCGCTTGGCGCGCAGCCGAATCTCCACGTGGAAATCGACGCTCATCGCGAGCGGGTCTTGTTCAACATCAACGCAGGGGCAATGCTGGCGCGATGGTGCGCGGCCAGCAGAGCTGGCCGGCTACCCACGCGACTAGGCCGACGGTGGAGAAGTCTTCGGCGCGCTGGCGAGGACAAACGTGCGTCCCGGCCGCGGTGCGGGTTCGCTTGCCGGCCGCACGACAACCGGCGGCAGCTCCAAGCGTGTGGCCTGCCTTACTAGCTCCGCTCGTGTGCCCGCTCGTAGTGCGAAGAGTACGGAGCAGTGATCGTGCAACACCGCATCGCCACTGTCGGCACCCTCCATCCCAGTGCTGTTCGCGCGATTGCTCGCCCTAGACGGTCCCAGATCCGAGACGACTCCGACGACTCCGACATCAATGGCCTCGCCGTGCTCCGCGCATTGCACGTGGCGAACGTTGGCCTCGTGCCATGAGGCCAAAAACTGAGCAAATCCGACTGCGGCGAACAGCGCCGCCGCGAACAGCCGGGCGGCCACAGCCGCCCTACGGGGTCGAAAAAGATGCGCCTTGTTCGCGTGCGCGAGCATTTCGCGTCCAACTCTGATCCACGCAGAGGTCTGGCGCCAGTCGAATGTTGAGTTGCGCTAGTTGTTCGGACTGGTCCGCATTTCCGAGGACACCGGGCACACACGCGAGGTGCTCGCCGGATAGAGCACGGCAGTCGGCCAGCGCAGACAAGATATCGAAATCCCTATTCGCCGCCCTCGCGGTGTCGATCGATCCTACGGGACGAGGACTCTGCCCTCCACCCGGGGCCTGAAGGATTTTGGCAAAATTCCGCGTAACCGTTACTGGGCGAGCTGCGTATGCAGGGGGAATCGCAGAATCCATCCAACGGTTGGGTGGACCCCGTAACCAGGAAAGGAACGTGACCCATGAGAACTCACACGTTTAGTCACACATTGCAGTCGTGTGTCGCAGTAATTGGTCTGCTCGCCATTGCCTCCAGCAGTCAAGCATCGGCAGAAGACGGCGCTCAGCTCTGCTCGCTCGGCGCCTCGGGCGTGGGGCAGCCAGGCACTGTGATTTGCAAGAATGTCATGACTGGCGCGACTACGCAGTCAGTCCCGGTCGGTACCACTGTCACTGGCCCTGGGGGCATTGCCGGCAACCTGACCCGCCACGGAAAGCGCGTCCTCGTAACGAACCAGTCACAGGGCGCCATGCTTTTCGAGATAGTTGGAGGCGAGTTGAAGTCGCCCGTCGTGCTTCAGACTGGCGGGGAGGGCTCGCTTTCCGGTGCTCTGAGCGATCGCGGCGCCTATGTGCTGACCGGTACGCGCTTGCTCTTCTTCCCCAAGGGCGAGATGACGGCCACGAGCAGCCAGTCGCTGCTCATGGCGGACGGATCGGCGGCGCAGGTCACCCTTGCGGGCAGCCACGCCTACGTCTCGGAGAAGAGCGGATCGCTCGAAGCCTTTTCGCTTGGCCGAGACGGCAATATCGTGGGCGGCGCCACGCCGGTTGCCGGCGTTCCCGCCGGCGTGATTGTGGGCATCACCGGGGTTGGGGATCTGGTCGTGTCACCCATCGCCCACTTGGCCAGCAACGCCAACCAGTCGACCATTCCGGTCGTCAGCGGGCTAAGCGTTACCCAGATCGTCCCGACCAAAGAGGTCGCGGCCTGCTGGGCGGCCAGTGACGGCGACGAAGCGTGTATCACCAACCCGGGCAGCATGACGGTTTCGTGCGGGCACCTCGGATCGTCCGCCTTCACAAGCTACACCAGCGCCGCTGCCAGCCTTAGCGGCGACACGGTCTTCGACATCGACATGATGGACACGTCGGTGGGTATTCTGGGCAAGAGCAACGGAGCGCCGGTGCTGCTTACCTTCAGTCGCATGAAACAGGGCGGGGACTTTCTGAGCCCGGTCGGTGAGTTCCCGCTCGGCATGGCCACTGCAACCGGGGCAATGCTCCTTCCCGCGGTTCAGTAGGATCGAGGAGAACCGGTCATGAGCTGGCCGATCAACGGCCCAGTCGGTCGGCAGCTCCATGGCCAATCGTCAAGACCTTCCTTCGCATCCGCGGCGAAATAGCCCACCGGTTCTCCTAACTGATGAGCTAGGCTGCAAGAACCATGTTCGCTTGGTTGAAACGTCGACGCCGTGAAGCGATTCGCCGCCGTCTCTTTCCAGCCGAGTGGCGTGCGATCATCGAGAAGAACGTTCCCTACGTCGCCTGCTTGTCCCCCGAGGACCGCCAGGAACTTGTCGGGCACGTCCAAGTGTTCCTCGCGGAAAAGCATTTTGAGGGATGCGGCGGTTTACAGATGACCGATGAGGCGAGGGTCACCATCGCGACGCAGGCATGCGTCCTGCTTCTTCATCGCCAGGCGGACTATTACCCGAACCTTGTCTCCATCCTCGTGTATCCAACGACCTATCTTGTGCGTGGCGGCCGGCACACCGCGGACGGACTGGTTGCCGAGGGTCCGCAAGCTAGGCTTGGCGAATCATGGGCACGCGACGTGGTGGTGCTGGCGTGGGATAGTGTTCTCTCGGGCGCCGCCGACATTCACGACGGACACAACGTCGTACTGCACGAGTTCGCTCATCAATTGGACCAAGAGGGCAACGCGGGAGACGGAGTGCCCATTCTTCCCCGCCGCTCGATGTACGTCGCATGGGCGCGAGTCCTGGGCCACGACTTCGATCAACTCGTGCGCGACACCGAGCATCACCACCGCACGCTGATCGATCACTATGGCGCGACCAATCCGGCCGAGTTCTTCGCCGTCGTGACCGAGACGTTCTTCGAGAAGCCGCGCCAACTTCGCGCGAAACACCCAGAGCTCTATTCCCAATTGCAAGAGTTTTACCGCCAGGATCCGGCTGCGCTCGACACCCGATGACAGAACAAGACTGACTTCCAAGATCTCCGGCGCGCTCGCCCATTGCATCGGCACAATCGATGCGTCGGTTTGAGTCCATGGACAAAGATCCGGCAATGGATGTGATGATCAAGAGGACCGAGATCGGCCGTGGAAGACGGGTGGCCATCTTGGTGGCTGTGGTGCTCGTGCTGGCAGCTATGATTGCAGTGGTGGCGGCCGGATTCCGTGGCAGGCA
>Ga0182027_10011008_pt1 | contig 12826 bp, 9 predicted proteins | sample 712E1DmetaG_FD_121300 | JGI IMG/M metagenome (GOLD analysis project Ga0182027, IMG submission 121300) | Permafrost microbial communities from Stordalen Mire, Sweden - 712E1D metaG (Illumina Assembly) | ecosystem: Environmental > Terrestrial > Soil > Wetlands > Permafrost | place: Sweden...
GAAGGTGACCACCACGAGCAATACACTGCAAACCTTCGTGGGCTGTTATACCCTGCATCTGGCCAACCCCGGCATGCAGGGTACACTTCCCTTCCAGCCATTGGGAATCACGGCCGGAAAGTTTGTGAAGGTGGCCAATAACGTAAATGTGGTACCGTTGTTGACCACAGCGTGTAATTAACCCCATTATCGTTACGTAAAGGACAGTCCGCTGATGAAGCGGACTGTTTTTTATTCTGCGACCAATCCGTTCAAAAATGCAATGCCGGACAAATGCTCCACAAAAAATTCACACAGTTCTTGAAAAAATGCATCATTTTTACATAAATAAAAAATAAAATAATTTTGCGAAATTAGCGAACTGAATCCTAAAAAGGAGAACACGAGCCACTTCTTATCGGGCAAAGTTCGCATCTTTATAAAAGAAAGCTGTGTGACAATAATGGTAAAAAAAATACTGGTATTGATCGCAAGTGTTTTCATATTATCTGCCTGTGCGCCGACTACCGTCAGTTATTCTGCGCCAAAAGAGAATTCGTTAAGCCATGCGCAAACCACACCGAGTGAAATCAGTTCAGCAGATCCAACTGCGACAGAAACGCCAACGCTCATGGCTGCGACAGCTACCGAAACTGAAACACCAGAACCCACCCTAACCCCTCAACCACTCGAAATCGACTTTCTCAGTGCCTCGGCGAACTATCAAACTTCTTCGGCATTTACCTTATTTATCAACAACCCAGGCGGTAAGTTCTATGCGACCGCGAGTCAGGCAGGGTCAGACATCGTGGATTATCAATGCGGATTCGACGCAAATGAACAGAATCACCTCGTTTGCAACGGCAGTGCGGTTCCTCTCAATGCGAGCATGTACGTACAACTCTTCGATTCCAGCACAGGCAAAGCCGTTTACAACAACATGATCTCTTTTGCCGGGATCGTCCCCACCCCAACGGGGATGTCTTGTGAAGTGGAACCTCAATGGAATGGGTTCATCCCAGCGCACCAGCTTGAATATGGCTGTTATGCCATGACCTGTGTGCAGAATGGGCAGTTCTTCTATGGCACGGATAATACCTGCGAAACAAGCTGGCCGTTCGACTGGAACTTCATCCCACCCGTCGTTACAAATAAATAGAGCGTCGTCAAAGCATTAATCCTTGCAATCGTTCGTCGGATAGATAAATTCAAAGAGCGAAATACGGCCGGTAGCCAAATGACCACCAGCCGTATTTTTTGAATGGAGAGGAGCTTACTTTTCTTCTTCCTGGCCGTCGCCAATGCCAAGGGGTTTCCATTTGCCGGCATCGGCGCGCAGACGATGCTGACCCCCGCCGCGGTTGTGGAGCTCGTCGAAACCCTCTGGCTTGATGAACATCTGATCGCCATCGAGCATGCCACTGACGCCGCTCTGACCGGGCTCAGGCCGTTTGCTCTGGCAATACTTGCAGGTCTTGGGATCGTGAGCCTGGTAATTCTGCGGTTCTTCGTAAGAAGTGATATAACCCTCGTAATTGCGCAGGATGATCTTGTGATCGGAGGCGCTGATCTGGTAATTGGGCATGACCGGAATCTTGCCGCCACCGCCAGGAGCATCCACCACGTAGGTGGGGATGGCATAGCCGGAAGTGTGGCCGCGCAGGCCCTCGATGATCTCAATGCCCTTGGCGACCGGGGTGCGGAAGTGGCCGGCACCGGCAACGAGATCGCATTGATAAAGGTAATAGGGTCGGACGCGGATACGCACCAAATCCTGTACCAACTTACGCATGATATGGGTGCAGTCGTTGACCCCGGCTAGCAAGACGGATTGGTTACCGAGCGGAATACCAGCACGGGTGAGTTTATCAGTGGCTTCAGCCAACTCCTGGCTGATCTCGTTGGGGTGATTGACATGAATGTTCATCCATAAAGGATGATATTTTTGCAGCATGTCGGTAAGTTCGGTGGTGACGCGCATGGGCATGAAGACCGGGACGCGTGAACCGATGCGGATGATCTCGATGTGTTCGATCTCGCGGAGGCGGGATAGCAATTCCTCGAGCAACTTGGGCGCAAGGGTGAGCGGATCGCCGCCTGAAAGGAGGACATCGCGCACCTGGGGCGTGTGTTTGAGGTAATCGATCTGGGCCTCGAAATCGGTGCGTGAGAAGGTCTGGGTGGGATCGCCGACAATGCGGGAACGGGTGCAGTAACGACAATAGGATGCGCACTGGGTGGTGACCAGCATCAGGACACGGTCGGGATAACGGTGTACCAAGCCGGGGACGGGCGAATGGCGGTCTTCGGCCAGCGAATCTTCCATCTGGCCGGTGAAGGCTTCAATCTCGCAGTCATTGGGAATCACTTGCTTGCGGATGGGATCGTCGGGATCGTTGGGGTCGATGCGGGAAATGAAATAAGGGGTGATATCCACGCGAAAGAGGCCGGGAGAACTGAGGGCTGTGCGCTCGCTTTCGGTCAGGGTGAGCACTTTCTCAAAATCCTCGACCGAGTTGAGACGGTTACTTAACTGCCAGTGCCAATCATTCCATTTTTCATCGGGTACATCAGCAAAAGCAGGAGCACGTTTTGAATCAAATGGAGCAGGGGACATTTTTCTCCTTTTTGGTCATCATGATCTGGTCGAAGCATTCAACCAAATGATGCAGCTATTGTAAAGGTTTTAAAGGTCAAGGTCAACATTCGAAAACCCGGCTACTCATTTCCACGAATAGAAAAGAATTTGGTCTTTACGACGGTAAAGAGGTCAATTTCCCCGATATAGACTTTGGGTTGAGGGATCGATCAAAGCTGACCGAACAGGCGGGACTTTGTCACTCTTCAGCATAACCGCACAGAGCCAGGGCGCCGGGACCGGTATTGATTCCGAGTACGGGACCAGTGATGTTGACGATGAGCTCGAAGGGGTCGAATTCGGCGCGGATACGGGCGGCGAGGGCTTCTGCTTCAGTCTGGACGTTGCCGTGAAGGACGGCGATGTGGAGCTTTTTACCACCGGCCAATTGCTTGAAGAATTTGGTGTACATGGCCTCGACCACGGAAGTGTGGGTGCGGGCGAGGGTGACCGGTTCGACGCGGCCGGTCTGGTGGTTGATGCTGACCAGCGGTTTGACCTGCAACAGACTCCCCATCCATTTGATAGCGTCACCGATGCGGCCGCCTTTTTGCAGATATTCGAGGGTATCCATGCAGACGAACTGGACCATGCGTTTGCGGACCTGATCGATGGCAGCGAGAATGTCTTTGAGAGTGGCGCCAGCATCGCGAGCACGGGCGGCGGCGAGGGTCTGCCAACCCAGAGTCATGGTCGGCCCTTTTGAATCGACCACAGTGACAGGTATGGTGGACAATTTGGCTGCCTCAAAGGCGCTCTGGTAGGTGCCACTCATGGCACTGCTAACCGTGAGGGTGATGATCTGGGTGGCACCGCGAGTCGCGGCGGCTGCGTAGGCCTGCTGAAAATCGGGGATGCCAGGCTGAGAAGTGGTGGGGCGCTGATGATCGACCACCAGGCGGCGGTAAAAATCGACAGGGAGCAGATCAACACGGTCGCGAAACTGGTCGCTGCCCCAAAGAATGTAGGCGGGAATGATGCGCAGGCCATAATGTTCGACCAGGACTTCGGGAATATCGCAGGTGCTATCGGCAATAATTTCGATCAAGGGCTTTTCTCGCATAAAGGGATTTTCAAAGAGATGTCGAAACCATTTTAACCAATGAGAAAGGGCAGGTCAATGTCACTTTTTTCACATTTTAAAGAGCAGCGGAAAATGGGCAATCTTACCCTCAACCCTTGATCCCCTCCCCTGCACTGCAGGGGAGGGGATCAAGGGGTATATACCATATGGGGCAGTTCATGAACGGGATAATAATGACAGGGCAAACATGATGGGGCATGCCCCTACATGGACGGCGGTTATTTTTGCCAGAAGGGATTTTCATCATCCGCAGGGTCATTGGTCAGGTTCACCAGGTGGGTGCCATCAGCCGTCATCATATAGATTTCCCAGTTGCCATCGCGGTTGGTCTGAAAAATAATCCTTTCACCATTCGGAGACCAGGAGGGATTCATATCATACGAAGGATCTTTGGTGAGATCGACCAGGCCGGTGCCGTCGACATTGACGACAAAAATATCAAATTGATCGTTCTGGGTCGAATAGAAGGCGATGCGTTTGCCATCGGGTGACCAAGCGGGCCTGTAGTCGATACTGAAATCATGAGTCAGGCGGAGGACGTTGGAACCATCCGACCGCATGATGTAGATGGAATAGACGCCGGCAGAATTATCGCGGTCAGAGACGAAAGCAATCTGTCTGCCATCGGGCGACCAGGAGGGAGCGAAATCATCCTTTGGATTTCTGGTCAGGTTCACGGGATCGGAGCCATCGGCGTTCATGACATAGATCTCGTTGTTGCCATCACGGTAGGATGTAAAGGCAATGTGTTTGCCATCCGGTGACCAGGTGGGGAAAGCATCGTCACTGTTGGGCAAATTTGTCAAATGGACCAGCTGGCTACCATCCGCCTGCATCACGCCAACAAATTTATTCGTGAGACCGCTGCCAGTGAAGAGGATCTGTTTGCCATCCGGAGAAAAAGGGCCGGGCAAGGTGTCCGAGTCGCCCCAGGTGAGGCGAGTGACCTGCGAACCATCCGTGCGCATGAGGTAGACATCTTTATAGGTGCCTGCGCGGTCGGAGGAAAAGACGATGTTCCCGGAACCGCCGCCCACCGGGGTGGGCACCGTAGTCGGGAGCAGGGTCGGGACGGGAAGGGGTGTGACGGTGGAGATGGCTGCCGCTGTGATCACAGGGGGCTGGATGAAGGGTGTAGAAGATGAAACGACGGTTTGCGAGGTACAGGCTGCCAGGAAAAGTAGGGGGAGGGTTATGGTAAATTTTTTAAAGGTGCGAATCATGTACACCAACCTTTTATGAAAATCCGAATGCTTACCTACATTATATCCATAAAGAAGGACCCCCATTTTTCCAATTTTCAGTGGTGAAATTCATACCCGTAATCAATTGACTGTCTCACGCAGGTTGCCAAAATTACCCTAACAATTATTTCAAAAAATGGAGGATATCATGAAGAAATGGTTGAACTCACAACCATCATCGCGTTCGCTCTTAGCATTGCCCTGATCGTAGCACCACAACGTATGCAAGCCATCCCAATTCCGGTCAGTGCACCAGCGCCTCTGGTCTGGCAATACGGAGCGGGCGTCACCGGCACACCATTTACCATCGACCTGACGACGATGCCAGCACTGAACTGGCTGCAATTGATGTCGACAGGGTTGAAATTCTCCGGGCCTTCCAAAATCTGCTATCCTTTCTGGGACGGGCAATTCCACTGGGTGGGGGAGATCCAGGAGTTCGTGGGCGGCAAATGGGTCAAGCTTGAAACCGACACACACGGGTTGAATGGACCCGAGGCGGTGTACACTGCCTGCGCTGAAGCCCCAGCGGCGGGAACATACGCGCTATTTGCCTATTACAACAGTCTCGCAACCGCAGCTTTCAATTGATCTAATCTAGAATGGAGCGATTATTCCTTCTACGAGCATACCGATGGAGATACACAGATCATCTGGCAGATCGAAGTTGCCGTTTCGTCCGTGGCGGATGGAACCCCCATCACTTATATTACACTCGACCAGAATCCAACGGACGCTACAACGGCGACCTGACCGGAAGCACCATCAGCAGCGGGGAACTCTCGGATCAGATCTATTACGATGCCAGCGATCCTAATAGCCTCACGCTTCTCTATAAGTGGAATTCACTGGCAAACGCTCAGAAGTTTGCCAATGCTCCCGAACTAAAGGTGGCGATGGAGAAAGCAGGCGTGGTAAGCGAACCGAACGTCCATTTCTTAAACGAAGCCTAAGCATAAGATCATTTAATTCTGTTTTCCTCCGGCTTTTCCTGATCACAGGAAGGGCCGATCTTATTTCTGCCGAGGAAAAGGGGCGACGAACCGATAGAATTATTTTCATGGTTTCGATAACTTTTGGAACGAAAGATACGGATCCTATTTTTAAAGGTTGAGGGAATTAACATAGCTGACAGAGGCATCGAGAGAGGGAAGCAGCTTGTCAAGTGGTATATCGGGCTTGCTGCAGATGAGGATATAATTGTGAACCTGAAGAACACGAACCAGGGCTATGCCGGCGATAAATGGCAGCATTCACCCGCCACCGATAGCTCTGGAGCGTACTTTCCGGCTTACACCAACCGACAGACCCCTCGCGCTGCCGGATCTGGGTAGCTGCTCATTACCGTACAGGAAGACACGGGAGGATAATCAATATTCCGTGGGAAAATGATCCAGCGGCCTGGCTGCCGGATTTTTCGGTTACAATTGCAGCGGAGACAAAGAATGACCATAAGAATATCGATCCCGGCGAAAATCGTACTCGAAAATAAATCGGGCACGCTGGACCTGGTGTATCCCCCCCGATGTTCCCGTTGTGATGCGGCAGAGGCAACCCGGTTCGAAACCCACGTGTTGAAGTACGAAGCCGGCTTGAACCGATTCCGCCAGATCAACAAAAAATTTCGTTCTGCGGTCAGTTTTCGTTTGCGGCTTCCACTATGCGAATTGTGTTACCAGGCGAACTTCATCGAGAATCCCGATTCTTGCGACCGAGATGCGAATCCGTTGGGCAGAATCGCGCACTGGCGCTCGGTGGGAATCATCACGGCTTCACTGGTAGCCTGTCTGGCTTTCATTGTATTAATGAGATTTATCCCTTTGCCTGCCACGATGCCGTGGTTACAAAACCTGTGGTTGATGCAGATCGGTTTGGCATTGCTGATCTATGCCATTACCTTTGGCGCAGTGGAATTAAAGAATCAAAAATTGAGACAAAATTTAGTGGATCGCCAATATGATGCTCATTTTCACCGGGCTGAAGTCTTTGCCAAAATGCAACTGGAAGACCCAAGACCGGATGATGTGGCAGTCATCGCCACCCTGGAAAATGATGGATGGGCTGATGAGTGTGCCGATCATTACGGGTGGCTGTGCGAAAAACTTGAACCAGAATCCAAATCCGAAGAGGTGGAGGCCAAATGAAAGCAATTCTGACCGACGAACAAGCACTCGTCTATAACTCGTTTGAAGATCAAACCATATCCATTGCCACGATCCATAAGGGCGAGGTGATGGACCTTGGAAAAGTAATCCGCAAAAAAAAGAAAGTTTGGGTCGAGATCGCCCTGCCCGGAGAGCAAAAGGGGTACATCGCCGGAGACACGAAAATCTTTGCGGTACGGAAAGCCCAGCTCACCTCCAATACTGCCAACCTGGTGGATACGCCATCGAAACTGGCTGCTAACGTCAAAACGTTCACGCGCGGGACGATCCTCACGATCAGCGGCGTCGAAAAGAATGACGAAGGTTCCTGGTTCAAGGCAACGGATGAAGCGGGCGTCAGCGGCTATGTCATTTCAGATGCCAAAATGAAAGTCGTTCCTGAATCCTCCCGTTCGGGAGCCAACCGGAATATGATCACTGGGTTGATCTTTATCATCGTGGGTATAGCACTGGCGGTGATGAACGGCCAATCGCAACAAGCCAGCGGCATGGTCTACATCGCCTATGCCGTCATTTTCTTCGGGCTACTGCAAGGCGGGCAGGGAGTGGTGGAATACTTAAGGGTGCGTAAAAACACGAACCCAGCGAAAAAATAGATCGGCTTAAACTTCCTGAGATTCCCCGGCGATAATAGCAAGACATTTTTCGACGATCTCAGGATCGAAGTGAGTGCCGCTGTTCTCGCGGATATACTGAATGGTAGCCTCTTTGGTCCAGGCTTTTCGGTACGGCCGGTCCGAAGTGAGGGCATCATAAACATCCACGATAGCAAATATTCTGGCGGCCAACGGGATTTCTTTAGCTTTTAATCCGCGAGGATAACCACTGCCGTCCCATTTTTCGTGATGGCAATAGGGAATATCCAAGGCGGGGCGCAGATAAGTAATCGGATAAAGCATCTGATAGGCAAATTCTGGATGCTTTTTCATTATCATCCACTCCTCGCCAGACAAAGATCCTGGCTTATTGAGAATACTGTCGGGAACTCCCACTTTGCCAATATCATGTAATAAGACGCCACGATTGATGTGCATCAATTCATAAGTAGAAAAGCCGAAAGCCTTGCATATCTTGAGAGTGGTCTCAACCACACGCATTGTGTGGCCTTCAGTCATCTCATCGCGCAAATCCAGAAAATTCACCCAACCTATCAGAGTGTCATCATAAGCCTGTAATAATTCCTGGTTCGTTTTTTGCAGGCGTTCGAAATTTTGCGAACTTTCCAAGGCAATCGCTGCCTGCTGGGCGATCGTCTCCAAGAAATTGGAAATTTCCAGATCCAGTTCATTCTCCTCACTGAAGAAAATTTCGATGACTCCGCGCACGTAGCCTTTGACGATAAGAGGAACGACACAGTACCAAGAAAACCCCTCTTTTTTGAACAGCTCATGCAATGGATATGCCAGATTTAAGGTATCGTCTTTGTGAGATGTATTAATCCGGCGTTCAATAGAGGCTTTGTCAGAAAGTGGGTCATTCATCAATTGCGTTTTTAATTCACCTTCGGTGGAAACAAATCCCATACTGGCGACGAGGTTCTTTGAGTTCAACTCCGGGTCAAAAAAGGTAATGCAGGCAGAGCTGGCTTTGGTTAATGCGATCACCTGTTCAATGAGCACCTGGTAGGTGAAGCGGAGGTCAAAACTGGAATTAATGGCCGTATCAATCGTATGCAGGGCATTCAAACGATGCATCCGGTTCTGTAGTTTTGTCTCACTTTCAATGCGGTCCGAGATATCGCGGACGATCCCCTCCAGTTTTTCGGGTTGCCCTTTTGCGTTTCTACTGACCTGACCGCGCAATTCCATGATCAGGCGGCGCCCGTCTTTGGTTTTCAGCGGAAAAACAAATTCAGGAGAGGCTGATGAATTGATGATATGGATAAAATTCCGAAACGAACTTATTTTTTCGCGAGTGGCCTCGTAAATCAGTTCTGGATTTTGATAGATCTCTTCAGTGGTGAAACCGGTGACAGTAACGAAGGACGGACTCAGATAATCAAAACGAATGTGGGGTTTAAAGAGCACGCGGAATATTACATCAGTGGCATTTTCTGCCAGCAACCTAAATTGAGCCTCACTCAGGGCCAAAGCCTCTTTTTCGTGAAACAGTGAAAGCAAATTGTGTGCATTCTCGAGAATGGCAGGCAAGCGGTAAAGATAACCGCTGGTCTTGACCAGGTAATCGATCACACCCAGCTTTAAGGCATTTACGGCAGTTTCCTCATTCCCCTGGCCGGTGATCAGTACGATGGGATAGTCATAATTTAAATCGGCGATGGTGTTCTTTACCACTTCCAAAATATCTTCGCCGGGGAGATGAAAATTGATCAACAGGACGTCGTATCTCGTTTCTGGGGTAGAACTGGACAGTATGCCGGGCATTTCTTTAATGTCCCTGATCACATCCATATGAATGTGCGGGGCATGGGTTTTCATATGTCGCAAGGTGAGCTCGATATCAACGGCATTTGATTCGAAATATAATACTTTGATCGGGCGGGTGAACCTATTTTTTGCTTTCTTAAACCGAGTAAGGGCGCCTTCAAGTGTTTGAGGTAGCCTCTTTATATAATCTTTTTGTTTGATAATATAATCGTCTGCGCCAGCCTTCAAAGCGGAAACAGCGGTTTCTTCATCGCCCTGGCCGGTGACCAGAACGACTGCCGAAGGAATCGCCATCGCGCGGACTTCGGCCAGCAGATTCAGCCCGCTGCCATCAGGAAGGTTCATGTCGGTCAGAATCACGTCGAAAGCGGGATCAATCTGGGATTTAATAAGATCCAAGGCCTCTCGAATAGTGGAAACGTGGGTCAGTTCAATTCCGCTGACGCGTTTCTTGAACTCAATCTGGGTGAGATCGGCGTCAAAGGGATTGTCTTCAAGATAAAGAACTTTCATGATTTACCTTTCAATGAAACAGAACTTGCAGCGCCAGGATGAATCATCCAGCGGATGGCGACTTATTTATTTCAAGGAAGAAAGTAGCGCCAGCATTCACTTCACTCACTGCCCACACCCGGTACCCCAGCAGGCCAGCAGCTTTTTTAACCAGGGCAAGGCCAATCCCGGTTCCGGTGAACTCATCCACAGGATGCAATCGGTAAAATACATCAAAGATCTTCTCGCTATATTTCATGTCAAAACCAACGCCGTTATCCCGAATCGAGAAAAGACTCGTCACCCCAAGATTCTTATAGTCGATCCAAATTTCAGGATGATCAGTTTTTTCTGTGAACTTCATGGCATTATCCAGATAATTTCTAAAGATACGTGTCAATAAATCAGGACTGGAGTTAATCATTTCCCCTTCGATATTTTCATGGATGAGAATATGACCGGAACGAATATCCGAGATGCGTTCCTCGATGACGGGTTTAACGATCTCATAAACGGAAAGCGGTTGGCTATTGAGCGGATTGCGCTCCAAGCGTGTGTATTCGAGCAAATCGTCGATCAATTGTGACAATTGTTGCGAAGACAGCATCAATTTATTGAGAAAAGCCTTTCCTTCTTCGTCCAACTGCCGAGAATGTTCCTGAAGCAATAACTCGGAATAACCGGTGATGCCGCGCAAGGGAGCTTTCAAGTCGTGCGAGATCGAATAAGTAAAAGCTTCGAGTTCCTGGTTGCGCAATATCAATTCATTGGTGCGCGATTCCACCTTTTTTTCGAGGTCGGCATTTAATTGCTTAATTTTTTCTTCATCCTCAATAAGCCGGGTGATATCATGAGAAATGCCAAAGGAACCAATGATATTGCCCTCTTTATCTCGCAGCGGCATTTTTGTACTGGAGCACCAAGTCGTCGGGCGGTTATCTTTCCAAACTTCCATTTCATTCGAGTAAATCACCGGGTTACCGGTGCGGACAATCTCATTTTCTTCACCAGCCCACCCTTTTGTTGCTTCAGGGGATAAGAAATCAGCATCCGTTTTGCCAAGGATTTCGTCAACGGTGGAAGCGCCAAACTTTGTCACGGTGGCGGGATTGACACGAATGAAGCGGTTCTCCAGGTCTTTATAAAAGACAGAATCGGGGAGATTTTCCATCAAGGTTTGTAACAGGTATTGTTCGTATTCCAACGCTTCGGCGGATCGTTTCTTTTCGGTAATATCCTCGACCATGGCCAGAGTGCCAATTATCTCACCAGTTTGCGAATGAACGGCGGTCACGGTAAGTTCGGCCCAGATAATCCTTCCCTCTTTATGAATATATCTTTTTGTCAAATGAAAGAGTTGTATTTCACCCCTTATCAGTTGGTCCCGCAATCTTTCGTTTTCTGCATAATCATCCGGGAAAGTGCCCTGCTTGAGGGTCAGACGCAATAATTCATTCTGAGAATAGCCTAAAATTGCACTTGCCATCTTATTGGTGTTGATATAATGACCTTGTATATCAGCGATAAAAATCCCAATTGGGGATTCGTCAAATATTCTATGAAACCTATCTTCACTTTCACGAAGGGCATCTTCCGAGGAAATGCGGTCGAGTAAAATAGTAGCCTGATTAACAATCGTTTCAATCGGCTCAACGAAGGGATCGATTGTTGATCTCGCCAGGATCACCAGACTGCCAAAATGTATTCCGCCATGGATGAATCCGATCACATAGATGTCTTTGATCCTCAGTTGTTTTTCTATGACCCTGCAGGCCGATTTTTGAATTTTGCCCGACAATAAATTATAGAGGCCATTGTCGTATTTTTTCAGTTTGCCACTACGATATAGCTCCAACTCCTCGGCGGTAAACTTTTTTAAATAAAATGGTACTGTGGATGGATCAAAGTTGAACTGGGCAGCCAGTTTATCATAAAGGTCACCAAAGCCGTAGTGACCAATCATGTGCATGGCCTGTTCTTTTTCATCCAATATCGTAACGCCGACAAGTGCGTCACCGAGCAACTTGCATATCCTTTGCCCGACCAAATGAATGATCTCCTGTGGGGTATGCAGCAGAACGATTTGCCTCTGTACTTCCGACATTGCGAGCAATGATTGTTCGGCCAACTTCCGTTCGGTGATATCGGTAATGAACCCTTCCAGAAGAGCCCTGTTCGTTTCAGAATAAACTTTTCTTCCTTGTTCCCAGACCCATTTTATTTTGTCTGTTTTGGTGCGAATACGATACGCGAGTTGGAAGGGCTGGTTCTCTTTTTCGGCTATTTGGATCTCTTTCCAGACCATTTCACGATCTTCGGCCAAAATGATGTCGTTGTAATGAATCTGATTTTTTACGAAATCATCCGGTGAATACCCGGTAAGGATCAGACTGCCTTCGCTGACAAATTCCATGGTCCAGTTTTTGTCGTTCAAACAACGGTAGACCATGCCGGGCAGATTGGACATAAGGGTGGAAATCTGGCGTTCATTTTCGCGGAGCTGATCCTCTGCTTGCCTGCGTTCGGTCACGTCCACAATCGAGACGATGACCCTGGCAAGAGTTTCTTCATAACCGGGGGCAGCGGACCACTGCAGATTCAGGGTCAACGGTCTACCGTCTACTGTGTGATTAATTCCCTCCCATTCGAAATTCGACTTGCCATTAGCGATTTGTACCAGTTCTGATGCCAAAGAAAGATTATCCTGCTTTCCTAAGATGAGGTTGATATTTTTATAGATCTCGTTTTTGCTTTTGGCGCGAAGCAGCCTGACAGCAGCCCTGTTTACATCTATGATTTTGATCAGGCGGGCACAATCTGTCACTTCCTGCGGGTGA
>Ga0182027_10011009_pt1 | contig 12826 bp, 8 predicted proteins | sample 712E1DmetaG_FD_121300 | JGI IMG/M metagenome (GOLD analysis project Ga0182027, IMG submission 121300) | Permafrost microbial communities from Stordalen Mire, Sweden - 712E1D metaG (Illumina Assembly) | ecosystem: Environmental > Terrestrial > Soil > Wetlands > Permafrost | place: Sweden...
AACGAACCGCGGTGCGCGCTTTGCGGAGCATTCAAAAACAACCGCAACGCGTCCAGAATTACTTCCAGCATAAGGATGTGAGCTATGCCGCCGCGTAACATTCCTTCAGGGCCGGGTCAATATCATAAGTAATGGTTTCAGTTCGGTCCGTATTGAGGTTGTTGGTGATGGTTTGTACATTGCCGTTAGCGTAGTAGCCGAACGTCAGATTCAGAGCGTTGCCGCCCGAAGAGGCAGCGCTTACCGAATACGGCAGCAGCCGGCTAGTAAACGTGGCGACAAAATTGATTCCCCCAAAGAGACCACCCTGATAGCCTAACAAAGCACCGGTGACGCCTCCCTGGGGCGCGTAGGTTGCGTCGATCACGTAATTAACATAATTAGAGGTATCAACAGCCGACTGCGGCCTTTGGGCGGCGCTCACCGAGTAGGTTATGGTGTGGCCGCTGGGATACGTGACCGTGGCGGTAGAGCCGTCAAGATTATAAGTGTACGCAATGTTCTTGGTCACCGAGTTGATGGTACGCTGTTCCATCAGGATCCGCCCCATCGCGTCGTAAGCCCAATGCGTACTTCCGGAGGCGTCGGTCATGGTAGTCCGCCGCCCTCGATTATAACAGGAGACGCTCAGCCCCAGGCAACTCGTCTCATCGTAAGTGTAGGACGTCGCCGTCGGATTATTGTTGGAGTAGGACTTGCCAATCGGACGGTTCAGCGCGTCGTAGGTGTAGGTTGTGGTGATGCCGCGCCCGTCAGTGCGCCGGCAAACTGATTTGGGATTCCCACTACAGAAGCTGCCGCCGGACGTGGCGTAGTAAAGATAAATTGTGCCAGTCTCAGGGGTAGTAGCCTGGGTGACCCGTGAGAGCATGTCGTGGACAAAAGTGCGCGTTTGGCTGCCCTGAATCACCTGATAAAGGTTGTTCAGGACATCGTATGTGTAACAAGTATTGACCGTGAGGTTCCCGCCGGAGTCGGGCTCGTCCACCTCTATCAAGCGCCCCAAGGCGTCGGTGAAGGTTTGCCTTTGCTTCCCCGATTCGTCGGTGTACAAGGTGGCATACCCGTAACCGTATGTGGATGGAGAACAGCTTTGAGACGTGCTGCCACCATAGGATATCGGTGCATATGTGGAATCCACATGGGTCACTCTGGTTCTGCGATTCAACGCGTCGTAAGTGTAGGTGTCCCCGCCTGGGGAATTAGCCCCACGGTACGGGTTGCTTAGGGACGCGAGTCGCCCGGAAGCGTCGTAACCAGTGGCCACAGTAGTCTCGCCATCGGGATCGTTCACCAGCGCAGTCGTCACGACACGGCCTAGACCGTCAAAATCAAGTTGGTCGTGACGGGTGATGGAACTCGTAACGGCCGTTTCGACATCGGTCTGAGTTGAGTTTGTATAGGTTGTGCCCACGGCCCCCCCGTCGGGGTAGCTCGTGCCGGTCGGGCGCACCATGCTGTCATAGCTGAAGCTTGTGGATCGGCCGTTCACACCCGTGGCGGAACTGGGCAGGGCAACGTTGCAGTCCCAGGAAGTTGACGTGGAGAGTGAGAGCGGCAAGGTCGCGGTTTGAGGGAAGGCGGTGTTACTGCTGCAGGTGAAGTTGCTATAGCTGGTTGTATTACCGTTGAAGTCAGTTGCGGTCTGGACTATACCCCAGCTAGGTGCACTGCTGCCGTAGGTCCACGAACGGCTGATTGTTGACGGTGTGCCACCCGTGTAGCGCGTTTCCTGCGTCAGGTTCCCGCGACTGTCGTAACTATAGGCGCTATGAGCCGCGACGTTTCCGGCACCATCTTTGATTTGAACATCCGAGGGCCGGTCGTTAACGTAGTTGCCGGGCGACGCGTAGGAGGTGAGCGTCTTGCGCACGAGGGACGACCCATAAGCGTATTCGTCCGTCTCCGTGGGCAGACTGTAGCTGTTGTACGCGGTAGTAGTTTTTGCAGCGGAAAGACCGGGCAGAGTAACCTGGATCGTCCGGTTGGAAATGGGGAGGCTCACCGCTGTGGTTACGCAGGGAATGGAGGAACCGTTGTAACAGGTGTCAACCGTTTCCTTCAGCGTGCCGCTGGTTGACCCTTGATAAATCTGCCGCTCGGTCTCATGGTCGTTCCCGCTGGCGTCGACCACAAAATTGAACGCTGTCTGGTTGCCGGCGGGGTCCGTGACGGTAGTAGACCATGTGGTGGTACTGTTCTCGGTATGCGCGTACGTCCAAGTGCCGTCCGGGGTCGTGCGCGTTAGCGTCGTCGTGCTGCCATCGGCGCAGGTGATGCCGTTCGATCCGCCCGAGTAACTGTAGGAAATCGTCCCACCCGTGGGAAGTGTGACCGAGGCGAGACGTCCGGTGACGTATCCCGAATAGCCGGGAGTGGCCTCGTAGGTAAAGGTATACTTGTCGCTCGCGTTGGTCGCAATGTCGGGCAAGTCGATCTCCGTCACCAAGTATTGCGAAGGTGAGGAGTACTCGCTGATCCGACTGCACCCGAAGTTCGTTCGCACGGATTTCGAGGTGTATTTCATTGTGTACGTGGCTTGGCTGTTGTTCGGACCCGTGTAGGTGTAAGTAGTTGATGTGGAGCCCGCTGTGACGGTCAAGGCGGTGCCGAGAGTGTCGGAGTAGGTGGTTGTGTTGGAGGAAGTTGTGTAGCCTTGCCCGTAATAATTGGGGTCTGTAATCCCACCCTCGTTTACTGACCCTTGCACCCAAACCTCCCCCCAGATGCCTGACCGAGCATACACATTGGCCATCCCGCTGCCCAACACGTCCAGGTTGAGCTCCACCGTGTAACCAGACCCGTCATTCAGCGTGACGGTTGCACTGGACGGTGGTTGCTGAATCCAGCAGTCTGCCCTGGACTGGTCGTAATTCGAAAGCGTCAGGCCTGCGCTGGTGCTGCCAATCGGGTGGGCGGTACCCGACGGGTCATAGTAATTATAGTATGTCCAAATATCCCACCAAAAATCCTGACCGAAGGGGTCCATGCAGTAACCTTGCTGCCACGAATTGGTGATAAATGACGGATTGGCGGCAGTCATCCCTGCCCAGCCCCAATTCCCCGCCGGCGTCCATGCTTGCTGGCCAGAGGAGTTGTGGGGGGTCCACACCGAACTGTTGTAGCCGAGCGCATAGCTGAAAGGCATTCCCTTCGTGGCTCTTCTAACCACGGGTATCGCAAGCATGATGTTCAGATTGGCGTTGTTGACAGTGTCGAGATTGGAAGGCGCCAGGCTCGAAAAGGGTGGGATGCCTGTATCAACTTGACCGGAGGCCGGTGACGCGGCGAGAAAGATAACCATGAGCAAGGGTGCCAACGCTACCGGCCTAAGAGTCGGGGCTACGCCGCGCCGAGGATTCCCGCTGATATCTGCACTGATTGCCACAGGGCGGGAATGAAAATGAATTATGTGTGTCATTGTACACCTCCTGCGGGGACGGCCGGAAGCACGAAGGCGACCGCCGGAACGCCGGAGTTGACCGCCACCTTGGCGACGGTAAGATCAAGGGTGAGGGTATTTTGAATGTACTTTTGGATCCGCATGGGCACCAGCACGCCGTTGAAAGATTGATACGCGCCGTAGCCGATCTCGATGGGGATGTCTACGCTCGTGTTCTGATCGGGATGAATGTTGAAATCCAGGGCTGCGGGCCGGAGCGTTGTGGCATCAAGGTAAAGATGCATGGCGCTGATCCGCTCGATCAGAGCGACCACTTTGGGATCCTTCCTCGACACGACGCGGTAGAGGACCAAGTGATAGACCGGCTCCCCCGCGTGCACCTCCTGCCCAACGAGAGTAATGGCAAGCGTGGGATCGCTCGCCAAGGCAGCCAAAGTGAAGGCCGGATAGAACCAAGCGGCGTCAACAAAACTGTTGTGCGAGAGCGTGGTGTGGGCGGCGCCATCGGCTCCTACCCACACACCCGCAATGCCACGCCGAATCTCCTGCCGTTGGCCGCTCGTAAGGTTGAGCGTTACTCGGCTTTGCTGGTTTCCCATGGCCACGAGCGTTGCAGGTCCTACCTCCTGGTCGGACCCGGCAATGTACGTTGCATTAGCTTGCAGAGTAATGTCTTGAAGCATCGTCCCCCCGACCAGCGCTTGCAGCGCGCGGCTGGCTAATGCCACCGCGTTGGGGTCACGAACAGGAACGGGGGCGGTCTGTCCTAGAACACCACCGGGAAGGAGAAATAGCAAACCGGAGCAGAGAAAAATCATCATGTTGCTTGGGATTTTGAACAACTTCGGCATGGCGGGCCTCCTTATCAGAGCTAAGAGGACATATTGTACAATAACTACTGCATACGTTATGAACAATGGACAACTCTTGCCAAGGTTGTTTGTCAAGCGAAAAGTTTATCGACACTATATTTTCATACAATGTGACAATTATCTCGTCATATTGTCTTATGCGACAACATCGAGGTGACAATTTGGCAGGTTTGAGCGGGCTTGTTAGTGCTTAGTATTCGGCAATGATTCCCACAGAGGCTACACACATCTTCACGTCCGGGCGATTTTGATCGGCTGGAGAAGGAAACGCCTCGCGGTTGGCGCACCCCATCCCCTATGCACCGGTGGTTATTTCCGTTTAATCTGATATCATTTTCAATTCGCTCCAGGCAGTAGGGGGGAGTCCAGCAGCATACGGGAAGAATCCACTTCATAAAGGAGAACGCCATGGTACAGCAATCGTTGGCCAACAAGGGTTCCGAGCCGGACCGCGATGGGTTGATTGTCGTCGGAGGGGCAGGCGGGTTTATCGGCGGGTCCCTGGTGCGTTATTTCCACGAGCGGGGTTTCACGCGAATCCGCGCGGTGGATAAGAAGCCCCTGCCCGAATGGTACCAGCGTGTGCCGGGCGTGGAGACACTGTGCCTAGATCTGAGTGAAAAGGAAAACTGCGTGCGTGCCTGCGAGGGCGCAATGGAAGTCTATAACCTTGCCGCGGACATGGGCGGCATGGGTTTTATTGAGCGCTTCCGCATTGAGTGTTTGCGCAGCGTGCTGATCAACACTCACTTGATTGAGGCCGCTTATCGGGCCGGAGCGTCGCGCTACTTCTACTCATCCTCCGCCTGCGCTTACAACACCGACTTGCAGAAGGACCCGAAAGTCCGCGCGCTGAAGGAAACGGACGCCTACCCCGCCATGGCCGAACGCGGTTACGGATGGGAGAAGCTCTTCTCTGAAATGGTCTGCCAGGAATACACGGCTGAGCGTGGGATGAAAACCTTCATTGCGCGCTTCCACAACGTGTATGGCCCCCACGGCACGTGGGACGGCGGCAGGGAGAAAGCCCCGGCGGCCATTAGCCGAAAAGTGATTGAAGCAAAGGATTCGGGAATCCACAAAATCGTGATCTGGGGCGACGGCACTCCCACGCGCAGTTTCATGTACATTGACGACTGCGTGAAGGGCATCGACATGATCACCCATTGCGAGGATCTGCTCGCCCGGCCAATTAATCTAGGGTCAAGCGAGTTGGTTTCCGTCAACGAATTGGTGGACATTGTGGAGGCCATTGCGGGCGTCAAGCTTGCTCGCGAGTATGATCCCACCGCGCCCCGTGGCGTGGCCGGCCGCAACAGCGATAACACCATGATCCAAAGCATCTTGAAGTGGGAGCCGCGCACGCCGTTGCGCGACGGCATGGCCAAAACCTACGCCTGGATCGCGGAACAGTATGCTGATCGCAAGGCGGGCAAGCGGACGGTGAGCTGACACCATGGCGCGAAACTTCAAAGACCTCTCCGAGCGGGAAATCCTGGCGCTGGCAATTACCCTGGAGGAGGAAGACTCGCGCGTCTACGGCGATTTTGCCGATGGACTGCGTGAAACTTATCCCGCCACCGCCAAGATGTTCGACGGGATGCAGGAGGAAGAAGCCGGGCATCGGCGCAGCCTGATCGAGACTTTCCGCCAGCGCTTTGGAGAGCACATTCCGTTGATCCGCCGGCATGACGTCAAGGGATTCATCCATCACAAACCGGTGTGGCTGGTGCGGCCGTTGGGCGTTGACACGGTGCGCAAGCAAGCGGAAATCATGGAGCTTGAGAGCCGGCGCTTCTATGAATGTGCTATCGAAAAAGTTACGGACGCGTCCGTGCGCAAGCTGTTGGGTGACCTTGCCCTGGTCGAGGCCAAGCACTCGGCGCTGGCAGAATCTTTGCAGGCGAAGTACGTGACGCCCGACGTCCGGCGCGAGGAAGATGCCGCGAATCGCCGCCTGTTTGTTCTGCAAATTATTCAGCCGGGTCTGGCGGGATTGATGGATGGCTCGGTTTCAACTCTGGCCCCGGTGTTTGCCGCCGCTTTCGCCACGCGCAGCAGCCCCGACGCTTTTCTGGTGGGCTTGGCGGCCTCGCTGGGAGCGGGCATCTCCATGGGTTTTGCCGAAGCGCTCTCGGACGACGGCTCGCTGACGGGCCGCGGACATCCCTATGTGCGGGGCGTGGTCTGCGGCTTGATGACCGCGGCGGGGGGCATTGGACACACGCTGCCGTTTCTGATTCACGATTTCCGCCTGGCCATGACGGCGGCCGTCGTGGTGGTCATGGCGGAACTCGGGGCGATCAGTTACATCCGTCATCACTACATGGATACGCCGTGGCTTTCCGCCACCTTCCAAGTAATGGTGGGCGGCGCGCTGGTTTTCCTTACGGGCATTTTAATCGGAAGCTCATGACACCCAGAAGGCAGTAGGCAATAGAAATGCGGGTAGATCGGCAATACGCAGATGGGGGGCTGCGATTCCTCTTTCTGCCTATCTCCCCATCTGCCTATCTGCCTGCGGACTACCGGATTTGATCGAAGAAAGGAGAAATACATGCGCCTTGTATTGGGTTCGGATCACGCCGGGTACGTGCTCAAGCAGGAATTGATTGAATATCTCCGCCCCTTGGGCCACGAAGTCCTGGACGTCGGCACGTGTAGCACCGCCGCAGTGGATTACCCGGATTTTTCCGAGGCGGTTGCCAGTGCGGTGCTCGACGGCAGGGCCGAACGCGGCGTGCTGATTTGCGGGAGTGGCGTGGGCGCCTGCGTTGCCGCCAATAAAATCCCTGGAATCCGTGCTGCCATTTGCCACGATTCCTATTCCGCGCACCAGGGTGTTGAACACGATGACATGAATGTGCTGGTGTTGGGCTCCCGCATTATCGGAAACGAGTTGGCTAAGGATCTGGTGCGCAATTACCTCCACGCAAACTTTAGCGGCGAAGAACGCCACGTGCGCCGCCTGGGAAAAGTGAAGGCCATCGAAGCGCGTTACCTGCGCGGAAATTGAGGAGGCCGATCCGCTGGTTACGCTTGACTGATATCGTAGCCCGCTTCACGGGCTGAAATGAAAAGCGCTTCATCTGAAGACGCTTTCAGCAAAGATGATCTTTCGCCCAAAGATAATGCGTGGCTGGAGGAGACGGTGGACACGCTGATGCGCTTTCCGCTGGACCTTCTCAACTGGCGCGTCACCAATAGCCATCGCCTGGACATTATCCACCTACCCGATTGTCTTAATCAGGGATGCAAGATTGGCGCTACCGGCTACCGGATGAACGGCAAAGCGCTTCCAATTGATGAGCGCGGGGCGGGCCAACGGACCGGCGATCCCTGGCAGCTTGATGATGGCGGCGACGGCATGACCCTCAACGATGGCGGGGCCTTCCTGCTGCCCTACTACATGGGGCTTTACCACAAATACATCGGGGAGTGAGCCTGCAAGAATTTAGCCCGGACTTCTCACCAGCCCTAGCGGTTCCCGTTGGGCAGTTGATGAGTCAAGCCCCAAAGGGGCGACAGAATCGTGACGGAATGAGGTGGATCGTTCTATCGCCCCTGCCGGGGCTCACACGTTACACTGCGTTGCGTGATCCCACGGCTTTCGCCTTGGGCCACAATATGTCGCCGCTGACGCAGCTTCGGTCCGTGCGAACCTATCAGGTTAGCGCTTATGGGCCAACGGCCTGGGCTTCGTTAGTACGCCCCTTTGGGGCTCTTTTGGAATCAAGGTAAGATGGAATCTCGGCGCGGCAAAACCTGGGCCCTCTCAAACCCGTCATGAGAAATCCGGCTCAGTGAGCAAGCACATTGTGCTTCTCAAGAAACTCAAATACCGCCGCTTCTGCCGCAAGATTTTGTTCACGCGTCCAGGCGCCGTGTTGGTGGGCAGGAATCATTACGAGTTGGTTGGGAACGCCCACGTGATCGAGTGCTTGGTGTAAGCGCACCGCCTGCTCCGAGGGAACCACGGGGTCTCCGTCGCCGTGAAGCGTAATGATGGGAGGCAACCCGCTGCGAACATAGGTGAGCGGTGACAGGCGCCGGGCCAGTTCCATCCGGTCGGGCAAAGCCCCCAGCCACATTACGGCCCAATCCTGCCGTTTCGGGCCATCGAGCACTTCGGCAACATCGGTGACTCCAGAGAAGTTGACAATCGCTGCCACTTTCAGCTCTTCTTTCCCCGGACATTCGTTGTCAAATCCCGCGCTCGGGTCGAGCATCCCGGTCATGAGGCTGAGGTGACCTCCCGCCGAATGGCCGGCGACCACCAGCTTTTTGGTGTCGAACCCGTAATCCTTGGCACGTTTGTAGACCCAGCGTAGCGCGCAGCGGCAGTCCTCGACGGCGGCGGGGGCCAGAGCGTCGCCGGCCATGCGATACTCGACATTGACCACGTTCATCCCCCGGGCAAGGAAGGGCAGCGACCAAAGACTATACTGCTCCTTGCTTCCGTGAATCCAACCGCCCCCGTGAATATAGATGAGCGTCGGCCTGATTTGAGAGCGTGGCCCGGCGGTGATGACATCCAGTTTTATGTCAAATCCATTGGCCCTTTTGTAAACGATATTGGGCGTAATCAGGGATTCGCTGCCAATGATGGTGGCGGACTGAAGGGCCGTGTCAAGCTGCTGGCCATAAACGGTTGAAATCGTCGAAATGACAAACACGAAGACAGCGAGTTTAATTCTCACAAAATACCTCCAAAGGAAATTGGCGAAAAGTGCTGCCGCCGGCTTGGCATTCGGATTCAACCAGCCAGCGGCCAGCGGCGCTATTGCAGATCGACGGCCCGGCTCGGAACCAGCCGCACAGGTCCCACCATCCCCGAGGGAAGGTAAAACATCCTGTTTTTGAACACTATGAAGTTTGGATCGCCGGACGCTCCATCCCCGACCAGCCGGTTGCGAAGAGTATTCGCAATGATAATCTCAAGATGGTTGTTGCCAGCCTTCAGATAAGGCGTCGCGTCCATCCGGTAGGGGTGCAGCAGCAGGGTTGCCGCCTTGTGCCCGTTGATCCACACCTCCGCCACGTCGTGTACCTCCCCCAGGTCGAGGTCCCACACCAAACCGGGTTGCAGAAACCCCTTTGCTAGTTGGAAATCGAGCGTGTAGTGGCCCTTGCCGGAGAAGTAGCGCAGACTCGGCACCTGTGTCCAGTCCTTCAGGTCGGGAATGCGGAGTTCCTGCGTGTATTCCTTCCCGTTCTTGTCTTTGCCCACCGCCTTGAGGAACCAGTTCGGCCCCAGGGTCAGCGCGCCGGGAATCTCATTGTCGCCGATAGTCGCCTGCACCGTCCTTTCATCATTCAATGCGGCGCGATATGCGCCAGGATTATGGGCGATACCGGTAAGACGGCCGTTGATTTCGCGCACGCCGGCAAAGGTGCTGGTCACAACGTGCCGCGTTTCCGGGGCGCCGTCAAACGCCACGAGAAGTGAACCGTAGGCATCAAGATGGATGTCCATTGCGGTCCCGTCTTTCGTTTGAACGTATTGGCGTGCGGCAGCGATCTTGCCCGTCCATGCATTCCAGATCTCAGGCGTTCCGGGACCCGGGAACACTACCCGTGCATCCTGGGCTTCCGGCTTGGGATTGCGCAGGAAATAAAAACGGGTCGAGCCGTGATCGAATTCCGCGAAGAAGATGTTGGGCTGCGGCGACTCAAAATGAAGATTGGGATGCAACCCCAGCGAACCGTTCAGCAAATCAGGGACGCGCGTGGCATCTTTGACGAAAAGCGTGGTCCCGTTCTTCTGATCCGCGCTTGCCGCCACACTTTCCGGCGACGCGCCGCCCAACATCTCACTGACCGACTGGCGGATTTCCCGGCCATTGGCGGCGTAGTTGAGGAATCCGATTTCCTCCGTGGGGACGGCCTCCACAAAGACCACGGGCAATCCTTCCTGCGCAAACTGGTGGAGCTTTCGAACCAGCGCCAGGCTCAGGCGGGTCTCGTTCCTCAAGACCAGCGCCTTGTAAGTGCTGCCCGGGGTGTGAAGCTCGTGGTTTACGACGCTCGCGCTATTCATCAGGATGTCTTCATTGATGAAATCGAAATTGAAACCCTTCGCCATCAAAGAATATTCCAGCGGATAGTCGTCGTCCGTGGGCCCCTGGGGAAAATTGTTGTAATGGCTGTAGAGGGCCACCGGTGCAACGAAGTGGCTGTTCTGTGAGATGTACTGGATGCGCGCCAGGTAATCATTAACCGGCCGCATGTATTCCCAGAAGGGATTGTGGGAATTCATGTGCGTCGAAAAAGTTGTGTCAGGGTGGTAGATAGAGGAGAAGGGGTGCCAGCCGGGGTCGGGCCGATCCATGTATTCGTAGGGAAAGCCATGATAAATGATCTCATTGATCCCCGCCGTCAACAGCTCGTCGGCATAGATCTTGATCTTCTCCGGCGTGGTTTCGTAGTAGTGGTGTTTCCATACAAAGCTCTCGCTGGACGCGATGTTTCGCCCATAAAGGTGCGCGCCGGAAGAGGCGAATTTGAGGAAATCGTAATTGCCGGCATCGTACAGGTCTTCTGTTTCGGGAATATCCGAATGGCCATAGACCTTCAGGATGTTGGTGGGAGAGCCGTGCGCCTGGATGCGGGCTTGCAGATGGTTCTGCCGCGCCCAGTCAATCATGGGCTGGTAGAAATTGGCGGTCATCACGTCCGCAACCGTTTCCCAGTAGTCACGCCGGACGCGCTCACCAACTTCCGGCGCGTCGTACAGCGGCAGCGCGGGGGCGCCGGGCGGGGCATCAAAGCGGGGAAGCTTGAAGAAGGGCAAATAGGGGGTTAAATCATAACCGCGCAATCTTCGAAATTCCGCCAGGAAATCGTCGCTCCAAAAGGCATCGTCGCCAACCACTTCCAAACTGTCGCAGAAGATCGCTCGCAGGCCCTTCCCGTACTGGTCGCCATAATACTTCTTGCCGGCCTCGCCGATGGCGTCAATGTGCTTCTGAAGCGCGGCCTTGCTCATGTGGTCCAGCACATACTGCGTGCCTCGTCCCACGCCGCCGGTTACTTGCTGGGCGGTGGGCACCTGAATAAAGCTAAACAGCACCCAGTTTCCCTGCGGCACTTTCCAGATCAGCGTGTGGTCGGGTCTTACCTGGCTCGTTAAAATGACCGCCGATTGCGGGTCGATCTTGCCGGATTGCTTCACCACCCGGTGGGCGCTCCCACCGAAGTATTGTGTTTCTGTAACGCCACTTGTGGTCATTCGGACTGCCACCACGGCAACCAGCTTGTAGAGTTTCGGGTCGCGCGGTTGGCTTTGGCCCCAGGTCTCTAGCGGAGCTTTCGGTGCAACCCAGGGAATCTTATCCTGAAAGTTGGAAGGGCCGGTGAGGGGCGTCATTTCCACGTCCAACTCTTTGGCGCCAAGTTCCGGAGGAATGTGGGGGCCGCCAAAAGGCCAGCCGGAGCCAAAGGTAAGGTCCACCATCATCCCCAGCCGTTGCCCTTCTTCGACAGCGTGCCTGACGTGGCCAAACCATTCCGGCGACAAAAAGCTGTCAACCCGCGCCGCCACTTCGGGAGCGGGCTTGGGGTTGAGTCCTATGTTGAAGGGCTGAATCTCCACGCCGCCAATCCCCGCTTCCTTCATCATGCGTAACTCGCGGGAGATTTCCTCGTCCGTCACGTCCCCGCCCGGCCACCACCAGCGGACCATGGTCCGGGCGGATGTGGGAGGATGCTGGAAACCCTCTCGGAGTTCAGTGCCTGTGGGGCGTGGGCTGGCGGAAACGGTATGACTTGGAAAGGTGGCATTAAAACTAAGTAGTAGAATGCCGCCGGCAACTACGATTCCCAAAACAACGCGCCAACTCCTTCCGCCGAGGCTGGTTGTGTGGTCATTCAGGGATGAAAACAATCGGGACATGAGCCCTTCTTTCCGGGGAACCAGAGATTAATGTAGCGCCGACCTTGAGGTCGACACATGCATGGCTAAGCTAACCACCCCGTCGCCTCCGGCGCCACCCCTCCTGAATCAGGAGGGGTGTTCCGAAAGAGCTCCCCTCCTCAGATGAGGAGGGGTGGCGCGCCGAGCGACGGGGTGGTGCTGAATCATGGCGGCGCTGATAATGACGGCACCAACGCGTTCTTCCGCAGCCTGTAATGCCCGGCGCTACACGGGCGACCAGGGGTCAAGCCTGTCCAAATTAGGCGGGTAGCGTGGGGATGGAACGGGATTTGCCCCCTGCTCTGCGGAAAGGCTACGCCTTTCCGGCCCAGTTGCCCAGGTTTTCTCTTCATCCGCGCCGCCGCGAAGGCTATGCCTTCGCCGGCGCGGATGAGGTTGGTGCGTAGTCCCCGGCGACGGAAAGGCGCAGCCTTTCCGCAGAGCAAGCGGCGGAGCCGCCGGTCAGCACTAAATTCGCGAATCGTAATTTGGACACGAGTGACCAGGGGTCACCCGAGGCCGAACGCTGTTCGGCCCTATCACGGCTGCGAAGGTGCTTGGCCGGAGAGGTGAAAGTCCTCTTCGGGTAAACGATAACCCGTAACCGAAGGTAACTGCGTCGTCGCGAGACGGGGT
>Ga0182027_10011010_pt1 | contig 12825 bp, 11 predicted proteins | sample 712E1DmetaG_FD_121300 | JGI IMG/M metagenome (GOLD analysis project Ga0182027, IMG submission 121300) | Permafrost microbial communities from Stordalen Mire, Sweden - 712E1D metaG (Illumina Assembly) | ecosystem: Environmental > Terrestrial > Soil > Wetlands > Permafrost | place: Sweden...
ATCTTCATCATGAAGCGGTCCTTCTGCGCTTCGGGAAGCGGGTAGGTGCCCTCGGATTCGACCGGATTCTGGGTCGCGAATACGGTGAAGTTCGGCGACAGCGTGTAGGTCTCGCGGTCGATGGTGACGCGCCGCTCCTGCATCGATTGCAGCAGCGCCGACTGCGTCTTGGCCGGCGCCCGGTTGATCTCATCCGCCAGGAGGAAGGTGGTGAACAACGGGCCTTTGATCAGCGAGAACTCGTTGCGCTGGAGGTTGAACACGTTGGTCCCGGTGATATCGGCCGGCATCAGGTCGGGGGTGAATTGGATGCGCCCGAACTCGCAATCCATCACCCGCGCCAGCGTGCGCGCAAGCAAGGTCTTGGCGACCCCGGGGACGCCTTCGATGAGCGCGTGCTGGTTGGTGAGAATGACGATCAGGCTCTGCCGTATCGCGTTCGCCTGGCCGATAATCACCTTCTCCACCTCGGCCGTGACGCTGCGGATCGTGGATTGAAACTGCTCGAGTGTCTCGTTCAAATGCGCTTCCTTTCCAACAGCAGACTGCGTGACTTCGAATACGCCCGGAGCGGGTCCGCCTCCGTGGCCAGAATCGACTCAACCGCCGAGGCGTCCTCCGGCTTCAACCCGCGCCCGTGCGTGCGCTTCCATTCGCCCCAGCCCAGTTCCATCAGCTTGCGCGGGGGTACGTTGCGCCGCAGCAGGCTGGAGAACCCGGAGAGCGAATCGCGCCCCGCCACCGGGCCGGTCGAGGCCTCGTCGCTTTCCCAGGCCGGCGGGAATCCCGCGCTCTGCTTCCAGATTCCGAGCGCCGCCAGCAGCAGCAGGCCGGCCACCAACCCGCCCAGTCGGTACTTGCGCACCAGCGCGGCCAGGCTCCCCTGCTCCACCACGCCGAAATGCGCTTCGTCGAAGACGATGCGCGTGCGCGGGCCCATCAGGCTCGCGAGCAGCGCGGTTTGCCGGTTCTCCGCCAGCGCCTGGTTCAGGAACGGACCGGTGGCCGCGGCCAGCGCCACGGTGCCATTGCCGAACGTGCGTTCGACCAAGACCGCTTTGGCTCCCTCGCGATGAATCGCGCTCCAGTTCTTCGCCGCGCCGAACGAGAGCGCGCCGTCTCCGTCTTCGCTCGCGGCCTGCTCGAGGGGCAGGTCCCAGCCCTGGATGGCCAGCGCGGACTTGTCGTCGGGATCGCGGCTGAACGGCGCCAGCGAGACCACTACGGTGTTGCCGCGGGCCGCGGCCCGCTCCAGTTGCAGCCGCAACTCCGACTTCGGCGCGGCCAATTCCTCCAGCGACACGCCCAGGTAGAAAATCGTGGCATGCGCGTCGTGGCGGCGATCGATGGGCGTGAAACTGCGCTCCACCGTGAGACCGGGCAGGCGCGCCAGGCTCTCATACAGCGCCCGCACGCCGACCGGATCGCTGCGCAGCGAGGAGTAGCGCGGGTACACGTCGCCGGAGGCGAAGCTGAGCTCGAAGAGCAGCCCGATGGCCGCGAGCCCCGCCGCCGCGATCAGCAACGAAGCGATCCCGGCCCTCATGACTCGCCTCCGGCCGCCGCGGCCCGCAGCTTGATCTGGTCGAGGTTCTCGCGGAATCGCCCTACGTCCTCGCTGAGAACCTCGTGCCGTCCGTACCAGCTTCTTTCAAAACTCCCCAGGTTTTCCCGGAATAGCGGCGGGATTTCGGGCGTGGCGCGGCTCTTTCGCCGCAGTTCGCTCTCGTATTCCCGATTCGACTTGCAGGCGTGAATCGCTACCAGGCCGGTGCGGCCCAGGTACGCCAGCGTGCCCAGATACAAAGCGCGCAGCGCCATGCGGAGGTCCTGCTTCCCGATCCACTCCTCCGCCAGCGCCAGCCAGGTCTCTTCGGGCCACTGGCTGGCTACCAGCGATTCGTCGTTCAGATCCACGACCGGGGCGCCAGCGGCCGCAACCAGAGGCCGCGACCGGCGGCTCCTGGACCGCAGGAACAGCGCGACCGCGCCGCCCGCCGCGACCACCGCCAGCAGCCACAGCGAGACTCGCAATAAGCCCGATGGCGCCGGCCCGGACCGCTCGTCGGCGGGTTGCGGAGTTCCGAACAGCTCCCGCAGCCAGCGGAACAGGCGGCCCAGCCACTTGCCTATGAACCGCATGCCTCGGCGCACGTACTCGACCACCTGTTCCGTGAACCGCACCAGGCCGGATGCGAAGGGGCGTCCCTCTGGAGCCGTGCGCGCCAGCCGCCAGCGGTACTGGCGCTCGGCCAGCACTTCGTCGATGGATCGATCGAGCGCGGCCACCCCTACCGAACCGCGACCGTCAGGGAGCGGACCAGCCCCCGCCGGCACGCTGAAGCGTGCGCCACGGAGCGGGCCTCCGGCGATCATCAACAGCAGCAGCACCACCGCCGCGGCCCGGCTCAACCCGCGCAGTTCCGCCTTCAGGTCCGCGCCGGTTCCGATCGCCTCCCCCAGGAAACAACGCAGCACATAAAAGGCTTGCGTCAAGGGATCCACGCACAGCCACGTAATGCCCGCCGCCGCCGCGAAGAACGTCCAGTTCAGCGCGAAGTTCACTCCGCTGCGGGCAAACTCGCTCTCATACCCGGTCAGCATGCGCACCAACTGGGGCAGCACCGCCAGCGTCAGCGCGACGTTGAGAAACACGACGAGAGAAAACGCCGACAGAATCGCCAGCGCGATCCAGTTGTCCCCCTGCCAGAGAGACGCCTGGCGGCGCGCTTGCTTCAAGACCTCGCCGGGACGCTGGCCGCCACTCGCCAGCGCGGTCACGTTACGGAAGAAGGCGCACGCCGATGCGGCCGGCAGAATCGCCACCACCGCCATCGGCAGCAGGAGCAGCTTGAGCGGCTGCACGCTCGCCTGCACCACTACGACGGCCCAGGCGCGCCGCCACGTCCAGGGAATAGCCGACGTCCCATCGAGTTGGCGCCGCAGTTGGCCGGCGAACACGGCCTTCCAGGCGTTCATCCAGAGAAAAAGCAGCGCGACGCCGAACGCCTCGATCACCGAATCCGCCTCGGCATTCCGGCTGCGGCTCATCTCGGTCCAGAAGAACAGGAATCCAACCAGGAACGGCACACTGCCCGCCAAATACGCGGTGATCGCGCCCGGCGGCGCGGCGCGGAGCAGGTGAACCGCCTCCTCCAGCATCTCCATGGCCCCGCCTGTCCTTATCGGCGTTGCCATGCCGTTCCCTCCCCCCGCGCGGCCGGAATCTGCACCAGCACCTGCCCGAGGCTATAGAAAAACACCCACGCCAGCAACAGTCCCAAAGCGCCGGCTAGCGCGCCTTTGAGCCATCGCAGCCGGTCGCGCTTCCCCACGCGTTTCGCCGCCAGCCGCTTCAGACAGTCGGCGCACAGCAGCCGGTCCTCGTGCTCGGTGGCGCACTCGCGGCAGAAGTAGCGCCGGCATTCCGGACAGCGCACCGCGGCTTCGCGCGATTCGTGGTTCCAACAGCGCTGGTGTCGCAGGTCGGCGATGGCGGCTACTCCTTGCGCCTGAGCAGGACCGAAAGCCCGCCCGCGGCGAACAGCAGCACGCAGCCGCCCGCATAAAGCTGGTTCAGAACCGGCGTCCGGCCCAGATCCTCCACCTTCACCGTGAAGTTGAGCGCTCGTGGATTTTGCTCCACCTGGTGGATGGTGGAGAGAATATTGTCGGCATAGGCCACCATGCCGGCCAGCGTCATCGCCGCCATCGCCAGGATGGTCGCCGCCCGCGGCCCCCCGTGCACGTGGCCATTCACCAGCACTCCCGCGCCGAGCACCACCTGCACGCCCAGGATCACCGCCCAGAGCGCGCTCGTCGGCGCGTAGAGCAACGCGGCTCCGCCCAGCGCCAGGCTGCCGTACAACGCCAGTTCCCACACCGAAGCTCGGCGGCGCGGCGGCGCGGCCGGCGGCTCCACGGCCGCTGGGGCCATCGCAGGATCGGCCGTCCCCGCGGACAACGGCGCCGTATTCTGCGGAAGCGACGCCATCCAGCCCTCCACCAGCGTCCCCTGCACCTCGCCGATACGGCGCTCGAGAATGCCGACGGCTTTGCGCGCGGACCACATGCGGTAAAGCGAGGGCAATTCCTCGCGGCTCACCGCGGTCTGGATCCGGCACCGGCAGCTCTGCGTCAGACTGACGATCAGCAGGTACAGCGCCAGGAGCACCAGCAGCGCCAGGCAACCTTCCGCCAGCCATTCGATGGAAGTGAGCTTGGCGATCAAAGCGGTGATACCGAAAGCTACCACCGCCAACAACTCCGGCAGCGTCACCACCAGCCGCCGGTCGCGCGTCACCACCAGTGCTTGAATGTCGCGGTAGTAGTAACGCTTGTAGTCCTCGGTGAATCGCCAGCCGCTTACCGCCAGCAGGTGATCGTCTCCCATCCACAGGCTGGCCCCGTGAAAGATGCCTCGCTTCGTTCCGGGCAGCCTCTTGTACTTGATTTCTTCGGAGGCCATAGGCTATGTCTTCGCCCTCGCGCTCGCCACCAGGTACACGATGAACCACACCCAGGCCACCAGTTCAGCCGCCGCCACCACCATCGCCGCAATGAAGCGCATCTTCGTGCGGCGCAGGATGCTGAGCGGCGCCTTCCAGTAGCGCACCGATATGTAGAGGGCAGCCGGCGCGCTGAAAATGGTCAGCGGCCACAGCAGCGGCATGGGCAGGATGGCGATCGCCAGCGCGATCGAATCGTAGAGCGTGCGGTGATTCTCCAGCGTGGCGATGCGCTTCTTCTGCATTCCCGAGGAGAGGCACTCGGGGCACCAGTCCTCTCCGCGGAACTCCACGCGGCAGAGCTGGCACACGAAGCGGCCGCACCGGCTGCACGCAACCGCCGCCGTTTTCCCCGGGTGGAAGAAACAGGTCGCCTCTCCCTCGCCCGCCTGTATGGCCGCCGGCGAAACCACCGCGGGCTTGGTCAGAATGGCCGGAAAAACGCGCACCATTACCGCCGCGTTGCAGCTTGGGCAGATCGCCCCGTCACGCGCCTCGATCGCCTCCCTGGGCAACTCGGCTTCGCAGCGGCCGCAGTGGATGGGTATGGAGACCTCGAAGGCCCACATGCGCTCAACCAGCGGTTCGGATCACGCGCGTGTTGCAGATGTAGTCGTGCAGGGCCCGTTTCTCCACGTCGAAGCCCGCGATGATATAGCCAATCAGGAACGTGAGAGAGCTCAGCAGCTTGGCAAAATACCTGCCAAACGCCCTCCCCATCGAAACTCGCGAGCCATCGGCCATCACCACCTTGAGGTGCAACACCATCTTGCCCGGGGTCGCACCATACTGCCCCACGAAGATGCCTTCATAGGCGCAGGCGATCGCCATCTGGACCAGGATCGCCAGGCCGGCGAACGCCATCGCCGCGCCGATGTCGCTGGGACCCGCGCTGAAGGCGAGAATCCGGTTCACCAAGAGCGCGACCACGGTCAGGATGACGCCATCGATCACGACCGCCACGAACCGGATCCAGAAACCCCCGTATTGCAGCACGCCCTGCGGCGCGACGCCTTCGCGCAGTTTCTGGGCGAACAGATCTTTGCAGTTGCCGCAAATCCAGCGGTCGCCGAAACGCACCAGGTCGTTGGGCGAGAACGGACGCCCGCATTCCGAGCAGAACGTCGAGCCGCCCGCCGCCGCGGGAACTGCCGCGCCCGCCGCCACGGGTGCCGGCGCCGGCGCTGCCACCTGGCTATAAGGAACCCACCCCGGCAGGGCGGAATTCCAGACCAGCGTCTCCGCCCTCACCACTCCCGAACGCACTAAATCCGCCAGAGCCTGGTCCGAAACCGGCCCGGCCTGCTTCCCGCCCGCTGCATAAAACCAGTCCATACCGGCCCTCCCCAACACGAGTTTACAGTGAAAACTAGTGTAACCGGATTATACCGGCGTGGCACAGGCCGTTTTGCCAGCCCCGCGATCTGAGAGAATCTCTTCCAGAGGCGCGGACGCCGGCTCATGGAATCCTTGTCAATTCGCGAGGCCCGCCAACGGGTCAGTTGCAGCAAGCAGCTCGCCGAGAAAGGCTGGTACCACAGCTTCCAATTCCCCGACGGCACCCTCATCGACGGCGTCATCAGCCTCGAAGCGCAGAAAGAACGCTATGCCCAGTTCCCCATTCCCGCTGACCTCACGGGACACCGGGTCCTCGACATCGGCGCGTGGGATGGCTGGTTCGCCTTTGAGGCCGAACGCCGCGGCGCCACCGTGACCGCCGTCGATTGCGTGGATATCCCGCACTTCCGCTGGGTCCGCAACAAGCTCGCCTCCCAGGTGGATTACCGCATCGCCGACCTCTACGATCTGCCGGATGCCGGTCTCGGCACCTTCGACACCGTCTTTTTCCTCGGCGTTCTGTACCACGTGCGGCATCCGCTCCTGGCGCTCGAAATCGTCTGCCGCCTGACCACGGACGTGGCGCTCGTCGATTCCTTCGTCACCGACCCCGACACCTGGCAGCGCGACGCGGACCAGTTCCCCTCGCTCGAATTCTACGAGACCACCGAGCTGGGCGGCCTGCTCGACAACTGGTTCGGCCCCAGCGTCTCCTGTCTCCTTGCTATGTGCCGCTCCGCCGGATTCGCGCGCGTCCAGCTGCTCCACATCCAAGGCAACCACGCCAGCGTGGCCTGTCACCGCCATTGGGAGCCGCCGCCTCCCGGCGCCAGGCCCGCTCCCGAGCTTCTCTCCGTCTCGAACAACCGCGGCTTCGGAATCAACCTCGACGGCAAGCGGGATGAGTACCTCTGCTGCTGGTTCAACTCCGACGCCCCCGCCATTCGCCGCCAGGATCTGCGCCTGGAGGTGGGAGGGTTCGGCAGCCCAGCCCTGTTCGTCCGGCGCGAGCAGGCCGCCCGCTGGCAGGCGAATTTCCTGGCGCCTCCGGGCCTGGCCGCCGGCTGGAATTCCGTGCGCCTGCGCCTCGCGGATACCGATTTCAGCAAGCCGCTGCGCATCGCCGTGGCCATGCCGCTCCGGGTCAGCGAGCTGAGGGTTCAGCGCGTCTCGGACGGCATCACTTGGGAACTCAACCGCGTCGACATGGCCGGCGGCGGATTCGTGAGCTGCTGGGTCAGCGGACTTCCTGAGAACTGCGACCGCGCCAATACCCACGTGTTCCTGGCCGAGGCGCCGCTCGATGTCGATTGGGCCGGCGCCGCGGACGCCAGCGGCGAGGTTCAACTCAACGCCATCGTCCCGCGCGATTTCCCGCGCGGCGAGCATACGCTTCGAGTGGAGTGCGCCGGGGTGAGCTCGGCGCCGGTTCCGCTGAAGATCGAGGGGTGAATTGTGCCATTCACGTTAGAAGGAAAATCGGCGCTCGTGACCGGGGCCGCCCGCGGCATCGGCCGCGCGATTGCCGCCCGGCTCACCGCCGCCGGCGCTTCCGTCCTCATCAACGACCTCGATGAGGATGCCGCCCAAGAGGCCGCCGTCGCCCTCCCGCGCGCGCAGGTTCTCGCTGGAGACGTCACCCGGCCCGGGTTCCCGGAGCAGCTCCTCGCCGCCATGCTCGACCGCTTCGGCGCGATCGACATCATCGTAAACAACGCCGGCTACACCTGGGACAGCGTCATTCAGAAAACCACCGACGAGCAGTTCCAGGCCATGCTGGACATCCACGTCGTGGCGCCGTTCCGCATCCTGCGCGCGGCCTCCGGCTGGCTCCGCCAGACCGCGAAGCGGGAGATCGCCGAGGGCCGCCGCGTGATGCGCAAGGTGGTGAACATCACGTCGATTTCAGGGACCGACGGCAACGCCGGCCAGAGCGGCTACTCATCCGGAAAATCCGCCGTGGTCGGCTTGACCAAAACCCTGGCCAAGGAATGGGGTCGCTACAACGTCAACGTGAACGCGGTGGGCTTCGGGCTGATCGAAACGCGCCTGGTCGCGCCGCTCGCGGGTCCCGTCGAGATCCAGGGCCGGCAAATCGTGCTCGGCGTGCAGCCCCAGGCCCTCGAAGCCGCGCGCCAGGCCACGCCCCTCGGCCGCCTCGGCACGCCTGAGGAGGCCGCCGGCGCCGTGCTCTTCTTCTGCTCTCCGTTGTCGGACTACGTGACCGGCGAAGTGCTCATCTGCGGCGGCGGGTTCCACTTCTGAGGGGGGCGGGTCAGCCGAACAGATCGGCGTGACATGGCTCCTCAACCCGCCGCGGACGTGGCGAGCCCCATCAGATCTTCTCGCGCAACTCGCGGAAAGAGCGATAGCACTTCAACGCGGCGGGATCGTTCGCTTCTTTCGTCGCCGCGAGCGTTTTTGCATTGGGGATTGCGATGGGAAAGGGAAGCCCCTGGTCCAACGAGACCTGCTTCAGGAAGAGCCGGATCGCCTCTGTAGTCGTGATCCCGAGTTTGGAGAAGACGCGCTCCGTGGATCTCTTCAGCTCCGGGTCAACTCGAGCGTGGATCATTGTTGTCTTGGCAGTTGTCCGTCGCATGGAACGCCCCCCACCGACTGTATCTCAATTGCGATCTCCCTCGTTGCCGCCTGCGCCATCGGGTGCGCGCCCCGGTTGTTAGTCGACGCGGGCTAAACTCGAAGCAGCGATCCGAGCGTGAACAATATGAAGAAGGAACGGACAGCGAAGTCTGAGGACAAGCTGAGACCAGAGGATGATCTGTCTCAGCTCAAGAGCGGAGTGCGAGGCAAGTACTACAAGCGGGCGACTGGCGCCACCAACCTCGTGTTGGTCGAACCCGATCTTTCGGGGCTGTTCCCCGACAGCGCTTCTGTAAACCGCGCGTTGCGCCTTCTGGCTGAAACCGCCAAGGCGGCGTCGGGCCCGAAGCGTCGGCGCTCGCGAGCATAAGCCCGCGCCGATCCCAGGCTTCGAGCCCAACTCTTAGCCGCTAACTACCACACCACCTTCAGCCCAAACTGAATCTCGCGGCCGTCGCGGGCCTGGGTGACCTGGCCGAAGTTCGCGTCGCCGACCTTGCTGTCGGGGTTCAGGAACTGGGCGTGATTCAGAGCGTTGAAGAATTCCGCCCGGAACTGCAACCGCAGCGCTTCCCGGATTTGTGCGCTCTTTTCGAGGGCGAGATCGAAATTGTTCACGCCCGGCCCGGTGATGATGTTGGTGCCGGAGTTACCAAAGAAACCGGCCGCCGGCGCGGCGAAGCAGGCAGGATTGACCCAGTACAGGCCGTTGCTGCGGAGATCGGTATTCTGCATCCCGGTTCGCCCATCGCACAGCCGGTTGGCTCGGAAGTTGGTCAGAGGATCCGCAGTGTTGTTGGGGGCAGTGACGGTGAACGGATTGCCCGACGAAAACGTGGCGATCACGTCAGCGCCCCATCCGCCAACGACGCGATTCCAGAACGGCGAAATCTCCGACAGGATCCGTTTGTTTCTGCCCACCGGCAACTCCCACACCGTGGCGACCGTCAGCCTCTGCGGCACGTTGAACGAAGCCAGACCCTTGTCGCATTCCAGGCACGAGCCCATCTGATTCAGCGCCACGCCCGCCCCTCCCTGCATCGTGTTGGTGAGGGCTTTCGACCAGGTGTAGTTGGCGAGAAAGTTGAAGCCGCCCGAAAACTCACGTTGGAATTTCGCGGTAAGCGCATTGTAACTGGCGGACGCTGCGTCCGCCGCGAAGTACACGTAAGAGTACTGCTGGTAGGGCAGCGCCGCGGTATTGCAAGCCAGCGAGCCGGGCGTAGAGCAGTCGTCCACGTTCCAGCGGACCGGGAGCCGGCGCGACGCCGAACCGACATAGGCAACCTCACCCAAGGTGTTCTTGCCGAAAGCATGTTGGATGCTCAGGTTCCATTGCTGCGAATACGGAGTCCGCAACCCTTGATCCAACGCGAACACCGTGCCGGTCAGGTTGTCGGCGAACTGCTGCGTGATGGGCACCTGCGACATCGGCGGAAACAGGTTCTGTCCCAGGACGTAAGTAGGGAGCGGCTTCGAGGTGCTGTTGGCGATCGATTGAACGATCGACACCCCGGGAGCCGTAATCCCAAAGAGGTCGTAGAGCGCCCTCTCGGAGGGGTAGTACAAGCCGGCGCCCGCCCGGATTACCGTTCCGCTCCAGAACTGAGGCGACCAGGCAAATCCCACTCGAGGAGAGAAGTTCTTCCAGTCGGTGGAGTATATCTCGGGACTCACCTGTCCCAACGCGGCATACAACACCTTGCCTGTCTGGAAATCGAAGGCGTGAGGATACTTCGCGTCGCTTCCGGACGGATTGGGCGGCGTCGCCACGTACCAGCTGACACCGAGATTGATCGTGACGCTGGGGCTCACCCTCCAGCTGTCCTGGACGTATGGATTCACTTCCGTCCAGCGATAGTGAGTGCGAGGCATCGAGGTGACGGTCCCGCTGACAGGCATGCCCAGCAGGAAATCGGCAAAGGAGCTTCCCGTGCCAGCCACCGGAGCCAGTTGCCCGTTGGCGGCGGGCGCCAGTTGAGCGCTGAAGACGCTGTTGAAAACCAGCGTGCCCCGCGCATTCCAGTTAGCGCTTTCCTGAGTCGAGCGAATGTAGTGCAGTCCTGCTCCGATCGCTATCTCGTGGCTGCCGCGCAGAACCTTCAATGAGTCGTATGCCTGATAATTGTTGTCGATATTCCCAATGATGCTCTGAGCGGTGCCAAATGCACTGAATCCGCCCAGAGTAACTCCCGGAACTCCGTTTACGTCGGCGGTCCCGGTCAAACCAACGTTCTGCTCCACTCCTGGCTGGCCGATTCCCCCATAGAACAGGTAGGGACGCGTGAAGCCCAGATGGACTTCATTGACCAGCCGCGGGCCCAGCGTGCTGGTCAGTTGGGCCATGGCAAACTCAGTACTCATATGGTAGAAGAGCCCGGAGACCGGGAAGAGCGCAGGGTTATCCACCGGGGATTCCTCCTGCATGTATTGGCCAAACAGCGCCTGGTTTTTGCTGAGGTTCGCATCCATACGCAGACCGCCCTGATCGGAATCCTGTGTCTGAACGGGGTCTCGAAATACGTTCAGCGGACGCGTGCTGTAACTCGAACCCGGCAGATAGTAAGCCAGCAGCTTTTGAGCGACGGGGTTGATGCGACTCGCCGGAATGCTGTTACCGGGGAACGGCTGCCGTTGGCCGGTGGCCGGATTGAAAGTTGCAGGGTCATAGACCACCGTGGAGAGGGCGGAGAAATCGCCGCCGAACATGGCCTGAGTGGGTGCGAAGCCTCCTTGCGGGCTGGCCTTCACCTGGCGAAATCCCTCGTAATTGACGAAGAAGAACAGCCGGTTGCGCAGGATCGGGCCGCCCACCGCTCCGCCGAACTGATTGCGGCGGAAGGGTCCTGGACTCGGTTGCGCCTCGAAGAAATTGCGGGCGTCCAAGGCGTTGTTCCGCAGAAATTCGAAGGCCTCGCCGTGGAGGGCGTTGGCGCCGGATTTCGTGACCACGTTCACAATGCCGGGATCCGGGCCCATGGTCGGCATGATGAAGCCCTGCACGACCTTGAACTGGTCCACGGCGGAGATCGAGACATTCAGCGACAGGTCGCCCAGGCGGCTGCCCGCCACCGAGACGCCGTTCACCGTGAAACCGATGAGATCCTGCTCGACGCCGGCAATGGTGATGTCCCGATCGGCGTGGCCTGTCTGCGTGGCCAGAAAATCCGTACTGGTGGGCCCACCGTCCTGAGCGGCCCCGGAGAGATAGCCCAACTGCAGGTAGTTCCTCCCGTTCAGGGGAAGCTGTTGGACGTTGACCGGCTCGACCAGCGTCCCTAACTCATTGGATGCCGGTTCGAGCAGCGGCGCCGAACCGCCGGCTTCGATGGTGATGCTCTCGGCCACCGGACCCAACGCCAACTCCACGTCGAGCGTGGCGCGCTGCTCCACGGTAACTCGAAAGTCGGAAAGCTCATAGACCTTGAAGCCCTCCTTGACGACCTTCAGCGTGTAACTCCCTACGGGCACGGACGGGAAGACGAACATCCCGGTCTCATTTGTCCGCGTGGTCAGCGCGCTGCCCGTCTTCAGGCTGGTGAGGCTGACGCCGCAATCGCGTATCACGGCTCCGGTGGGATCGGCGACACGCCCCTCCACGACCGATGTGTTCGTCTGCGGCAGGGCCGCCGACGCAAACAGAAGAGCAAAAAGAAATGGTACGAAGCGGTAGCTTTTCACGAGACTCCCTTTAACGGGAGTATCACACCCGAACCGCTTATATTCAATATGGAAAAGGGACTAGTTACTCTTGACTATGTGAGTGGGGCAGGACTCCAGTCCTGCGGCCGACGTCCACGTCGGCTCGGCGCGCCAGCCCCTATAAGAGCCATGCAACTTTATAGGAGAACAGATCGATTCCCCTCAATCCGGCCTTCTGCAAGGGACGCTTCTACAGTTGCATGGGATGGGCATATCGCGCCGCATCGCACAGATCACCAACGGCACATTCGAGGTCAAAGCCGGCTCCCTGTTCCCGGCCCTCCATCGGATGGAAGAGGCGGCCTGGCTCACATCCTCCTGGAGAGAATCGGAAACCAATCGGCGCGCCAGGTTTTATCGTTTGAATCAGCCCAAGATCTCGGCGATGCTGGCTGGCCGGTTCAGGGGATATTCGGTCGAGCGCCTCATGCGTTTCCTGGTCGCGCTAGGGCACGATGTAGAGATCGTCGTAAAAGCCTCGAACGCGCGGTACGGCCGAACTTCGCATCGCGTAGAGTCGCGGGAACCATGCCGGCTCGAACCCCGGCAACTCCTGCCGCCGATGCCATAGCTTACACTCAAACTACATGCTCAACCGGGGCTATGCCTACACCACAATCATCAGCAGCAAATACCATGGACAAACCCTGCTCTCCCACTTGGCAAGCCTTTA
>Ga0182027_10011011_pt1 | contig 12823 bp, 8 predicted proteins | sample 712E1DmetaG_FD_121300 | JGI IMG/M metagenome (GOLD analysis project Ga0182027, IMG submission 121300) | Permafrost microbial communities from Stordalen Mire, Sweden - 712E1D metaG (Illumina Assembly) | ecosystem: Environmental > Terrestrial > Soil > Wetlands > Permafrost | place: Sweden...
CAGGGAAGCCCAGATACACTTCTGAGGGCCGGTAGCGGCGCAACTCACCACACAGCGGGCATTGGACCACCAGATTGCCTCTGGGGAACTCCTGAGCGCCGGCAGGGATGCTGCGGGTGCATTTCTTGCACGTCACCACATAGACCGTCGGCCTGACCGCGCCCTGCTGGCAGTAGTGCATGGACATGGGAGAAGAATAGGCGAATACTCAAGGCGTGTCATCCACAGATGTGGGGAGCCGAGTTCAATCTCGCCGGCCGCGACCCGTAGCCAACGCAACAGTAACCCACCGGAAGGGAAATAATCGACGCAGTTGCAACCACTAATGGCTCGGCGCACTCGATGAGGAAAATATCGATATCCAGGTTGGAAGCCGCCGCATTTCATGAGGCTGGGCACGCCGTAGCCGCTTGGAATCTATAGATACCGTTCTCAAAAGGATCGCTTTCCATCTACGCGTGACTGATATCATAAGTAGATAGGACATGTTGACCATATGCCGAGACCTAAGATTTGGGACGATAGTGACACTCTCGTCGAGGATATGAGAGAGGATTGGACCGCACGCATCGGCGGCGATGTGGACTGGGAGGTCAGTATCCGCCGCGCCGTAGGGAGCAATACCTTCCGCGCATTTCGGAAACTTCCAAATCCACCATCGCAGGTATTTCGTGACTGGGCATATGACGCGCTCATCACTCATGGACAGTTTAAAGATCTCCGGAAGGTCCGAACGCAGGCGGATTACGATAAATGGCTCCAGAAGCTTGTGAGCAGCCTCAATAGGCGGTGGAAGCGGCAAATGAACATCAGAATTCCATTTGGCCCCTCATTCAAGTTGCCTAATCTGCTTATGAAGAGTATATGCCAAAGACTGCCGTCTTCCCATCAAAAGCGGATCGTTAGATTTCTTCATGTTCCACTAGATAGCTTCACACTCGTCGGGGTTCGCAACTGCATCAATTTGCCCGGCGGGCGAAGGATCGCAAAGTCGGCATCAATGAGTTCTATTAAGGACAAAAGGGAATATCAGGCTCTGCAAGAAGGCATAAGGGTACTGGCGCAGCGTGCCGGAGTGCCGCCAATCGCCTACGATTACCTGGCGTGGGACGTGAGCCACTAACGTTGTAGTGGGTGGATCTCGTCGACAATGTACGTGATGGCAAGCCTGTCGATCAGAACTATGGAGTAAAGCAACTCGTGGGTTTAGCCCAACGGTTGCGAATCTAAATCTTAAGAGGCTCGGCAACACTCACGCCAAAGTGCTGATCAAAGGCGAAGATCTCAGCGTTTACTCTCAGCAAGAACTCGATCAGTACGCTTGGATGCTCAACGCAAGACCGAGAAAGTCGCTGGGATGGAAGTGCCCCGCCGAACTCTTCCTCCCAGACTTCGACTTCGTGAAATACTACTCAAAGTTCTTTGCACTTCGATGTTGAAACCGGCCAACGAATGGTCCGCCTGCAATTCTCAGCCCACCGCTGTGCTCGCGAAGACCAGCAGGCCCGCAACGACCATTATGAATGGCATAGAATGAATGCAACTGAAACTAGACAAATCCGAGTGATCCATAAGGGGAATACATAGAGTGAGAATCTCCGCCATCCTCGACAAAATCGACGAGAACCAACTTTTTGTTCCTGCCTTTCAGCGTGAGTACGTTTGGAAGCGCGACGACGCAAAGCAACTGCTGGACTCACTCATCAAGGAGTATCCAACCGGAACGATGTTGACGTGGGAAACAAACAAGCCTCCCGAGCTTAAAGGTCCACATAAATACAACGAGAAGCAGGGAGCGGTGAGGATCCTGCTGGACGGACAGCAGCGCATCACTACCTTGTACATGCTGATTAGCGGCAATATTCCGCCGTACTACACAACAATTGATATCACCAACGACACGCGTGGACTTTATGTAAATGTTGAGACCCGCGAGCTTGAGTACTATTCACAACGCAAGATGGATAAAGATCCGCGCTGGCAGAACATCACGACAATCTTCCAAAAACACGTTCGGGCCAAGGACATCTACCGTGAGCTAGAGGCAAAGGGAGAAACCGTCGATCGAGCAAGAGAAGATTTGATCGACGACAACATGCAAGCTGTCCAATCCATTCTGGAACGTGACTTTCCAGAGCAGACAATACCAATCAAAGCGTCTATCCGCGAGGCCATCGACATTTTCTATAAGGTAAATGCCAGTGGAGTAGCACTCACGGATGCTGAGTTAGCGTTGGCCCAGATTTCGGGTTATTGGCCGCAAGCACGAGATATTTTCAAGGCGCGTTTAGCCAAGCTTGCAGAAGTTGGGTACGTGTTCAAGTTGGATTTCATCGTCTATGTACTTCTCGGCTGCTTGTACCATATTGGCTCCGACATGAGGAAACTCCATGGATCGGAAAACGACGAGAAGCTTCGAAACGCGTGGGGCCGACTTGACAATCAAGTCCTGGACTATGTGGTCAGCCTACTGCGCTCGAATGCCTATATCGACCACACGGAGGAGGTCAACTCGATATATGCACTGGTGCCGATTATCGTTTACTGTTTCGACAAGAGCGGAGAGCACCTCACCGACGCAGAAGTCCGGAAAATGGTGAAGTGGTTTTACTATTCTCAAGTCCGCACTCGATATGTCAGTCAACTTCCACAGAAGCTAGACCGCGATTTGCGGATCGTGTCAGAATCTAAGAACCCCTTTGACGAACTCCTTTCTGTCATAGCTGAGGAACGGCCGCTACCCATCTTGTCAGGAGAGTTCGAGGGGCGTGCAATATCGCACCCTCTTTTTGGCTTGATGCGGTGGTATTTCAAGAAACGTGGTGCGGTCTGCTTCTCGACTGGACTTAATCTTCGACAGACAATGGGAAAGAAGTATCAGCTCGAGAACGACCATATCTTCCCTTATTCAAAACTGGAGAAGATTGGATATGGTAAGGGTAATCGGGTCAAGTATGCACTCGCGCAAGAACTAACGAATCGAGCTATCCTCACGCAAGCCGCGAATCGATCGAAGTCGAATGCGGACCCCGATGGCTATCTCAGAAGTGTACAAAGCAAATTCCCAAATGCTCTCGCGTTGCAATGTATTCCGGCCGATCAGAGTCTTTGGACATTATCCAACTACGAAAAGTTCTTGGAAGCTCGTCGGCAACTTCTGGCTACGGAATTGAACGTCTTCCTGGAAGGTATCACCGCGACGGAGGCGGCGGAGGTTCCGGTTTCTATCGATGACTTGATTGCCGAAGGCGAAAGTGACTCCGTGGAGTTCAAGTCGTCTCTACGCTGGGATTACAAGCGAGAAGAGATTAACAAGAAGCTCGAAGAAGTCATAATCAAGTCAGTTGCGGCGTTTGCTAACGCGCAAGGCGGTACGCTATTGATCGGCGTGGATGATGAGGGACAAATTCTTGGGCTCAATCGCGACTATGACAGTCTCGGAAATTCCGGCCGTGACAAATTCGAGCTTCATCTTAGGAATATCCTGAATCAGAATTTCGGAGCGGCACTTGTGACCACAAAAACCCAGATTCGATTCCACGCCGTCGGCGACAAAGATGTCTGTCAGATCGAGATCTCTTCGTTTGGGGGCCCAGTCCTCGTTAAGTTTGTAGATAAGAATGGACAAGCCCAAGAGCATTTTTACGTGCGGAGCGGCAACTCGTCACTGGAGTTGCCGAAAGCTGAAATGCTGATTTACTTGAATGAAAGAGCTTTGCATAATGGAGCAGATGTTCCGGTAAAGACCTACATTTCATCGGCTTAGCCGACAACATGCCGACGTCGTGTCGCCCTGACTGCCCTCACTGCGGCGCGTCCGTCTCGGCAACTGAGAACACCTGTGCCCGGCTGGATCCGACACAGGTAGCTGAAGCTGGCAATCAGGTTTCGGTACACTCTGCGGCGAGTGTCAATTCCGAAACATCTAACCCTGTAATATCCTCCGGTCCCATTTTTGGCCGTTGGAAGTTGGTAGGTCTGTTACGCTCGGGTGTACAGAAATCGAGGATTCTAATTGCGCATGCGATTGCAGGTTGAAGGATTGGATCAGGCTCAGACGCGGTTTCAGTACCTTTGGGGAAGCTACGTCGTCGGGTTTAGGCCGGCAACGCACTGTCGCCGGAGCTTCGCGATGCACGATGAGCCCCAGGTGAAACCTGGCATGGTGGATGGCGAATACGAGCTTGATGATTCCTACGAGTTGTTCTATCTGTGCGGGGTTGGGTTCCGAGAGAAACACAACACGAATGTGCATCTAGCGGTAAGGCCGAAGTCCGGGAGCATAGCTGCCGCTGGGTCATTATATGGAGTGCGCTTCACTATACGGGACGCCCAGGCTATTCCGATCAAGCATCCCGGACTTTTGGACTTACCGCCGCGCGGTCTGGCAGGGCTGCCGTCAAATCATATCGGGTGCAAGAACTTTCAGTTCGGCTGCCAAATGTTCGAGGTGGATGAGGTCGGTGACACGGCTAAAGGGGTCGTCGTCCGAACTCTGCGTGACGGTTCGCCTGTCCGCCGAAGCAAAGCATAGGTCATGCAGTCATGCAGCGACTCCATTAATTCTCGGTGGAGACCATGTCCATCGCTTTCGTCCAGGCTTTGTCTTTCAACGATGCCCCAGTCCCGAACCAACTACTGTCGAGCCGATCTGCGCCCGGGCGCACGTGGTCTGCATAGTAGGTGACAGCATTTACAGCTCCCCACAGTGTTCCCTTCGTGGTCGCCATCTGTTGGCCTGGAGCGGACGTCAACAGCGCAGTGATGGTCTGTTTCTCGCGCTCTGCTTTGGCGGAGAGCGGCTTTGAATCGCTCTGGCGCAACAGCTCCTCAAAGAATCGTGAAGTGGTATCAGCCCCCAACTGACGCTTTACCATCTTCTGGACCTTCTTGATGAATCCAGACCATGCCAGCTCCATCAACCCCAAGTCCTTCTTAACTTGCTCGGCGTCGAACCGCAGGTTGTGAGGCACTTTCACATGCAGTCGCCTATTGGCCTTCACGTCATCCACCGCGAAAAAGAGGGTATTCTGGCACACGACTCGCACACTGGTGAATGCCGCCGTCGTGGCGAGTGTCTTGTCGCAGGATGTCGCCAATAACAAGTATGCGGCGAGTCCGTCCTCGCCGTTCTCCCCTACGCTGTCACCAATGCCTGTTTTCGCAAGTGCCCACACTTTTCGGCCGCCATTCAACGCGCCGGCAGTTTCAAGTTTGTAGCCATAGTGGTGCACCAGGTCCCGATAGAATTCGAGCACCTCTTTGGGCTGCACGACCTGGTAGTCGCCGGATACAACCGAGAGCGCCTCTTCGTTATCGCTCCGCAGGAGCACGAAGCGATCATCCATCGTTCTCAGCCCTCCGGTCACGAGGTACTGCACCGGAAGCCGCTTCAGTTCCCATTCGAGACGCGCTTCCTTGAGCCAGACCTCCACAGGTTGTCCCTCGTAGAGCTTTGCGCCGAATCCATGCCAAGGGGTCTTGCCGACATAGGCTATTGCCGGATCCCCTGTGGAGAAATCGATATCGTCAGCCAAGAAGTCCTCCTCCGTCATCGTCGTATGTCAGTAATATGCGCTCTTTGGACTCCCTCATGTTACGCCTTCCCGTATCCGATGGCGTTATGCCCGGAATGTTAGGACGTCACGCATTCAGGCTCTCCACATCGATGTTCTGCTGCTCCTTGAGGAGATCGTAGATCAGGTCGGTGAGTGCCCCCATCGACTGGCGGTCCTGCTTCAGGACCAAACTCGCGAGGGCCTGATGGGAGGTCAAGGCGCGCACCACCGCATCGGCGACTGCGCCGGGAAGAGTACCTCGTAGAGCATCTTCCCTAGAGTTATTCTCCACTTGCGCCATGACGGTGTTGTTCTCGCGCGCAATGGACGCGATCTGGTTTACAAACGACGCCTGGTCCACAATCGGAGTGGTTTCGCCAAAGAGGGCATTGAGCCTGCTGATGATTTCACGCAAAAAAGCGGGCTGGGGCGCAAGTCCACCACCGCCAGGCCCCGTTGGATGCAATATCGCGTCCTCGCCCTCGTTCTCAGGATTTATCACTACTGGCTGTTGCTGGATACCCCATCCAGTCAAAACAAGTCCGGCCAAGTCGATGTTGTCTGGAGTGACTCCGTCCAGCCGCTTGGAGAGCAACCTGGCGAAGGCCGCGAAGTTCTCAAGTTCCGGATCGCCGAAATCAATCAGTTGCGCGACGTAGGCATATGTGCGGCAGAATTTGCCCAATCCGTCCTTGAAATCCATGAGGGTCTTGATCTGCTGGTCGTATTCCTTCCGCCTCTGATCGGCAGCTTTGGCTGCACGTTTGTCGTTTCGGGCAATTGCTGCCTCGAACGCGCTCTCTTCGGTCTGAGAGGCATTCCGAAGCATCTTGACCTGAGCATTGTAGCGGTCTGTGGGCTCCTGGGTGGCCGCATAGAGGACCTTGTGCTGCGGCTCTTTCGCGCTTGTCATTTCCCTTATTGTCTTGAAGCGGGCTTCGCGGAATGCATCAAGGTGAGAGGTGCCGTACAGGCCGGCATCGTCTAATCGCCGCTTGATTGTGTAGACCACGTTGGGATTTTGAACATCCTCGATCTGGGCACCATCGTCGTACTTTCGGAACGCCTCCAGAACGCTCTCTGGATTGTTTACGAAGTCAATGATGAATGTCTGGTCCTTGCCGGCAGCCGGCCTGTTCAAGCGCGAGAAGGTTTGCACAATCTCTACTTCGTTGGCGATCTTCTTGTCGATGTACATCGCAACGAGCTTGGGCTGGTCAAAGCCAGTCTGGAACTTATCGGCAACCACCATGACCCGATATTCTGGGCGGTCAAACGCAACCCGAAGATCCGAGTTTGGCAGGTTAACGTTCATGGTCGTTTCCGAGAATTCGGCATCTTCGTCCACGACAAACGTATCGCCCCTGAAGCTGGCGTCTTGGGCGTGAATCACTTCCTTGCCCGTCAGCTTACCGGAAAACGCGACAAGCGTCCGGATTCCCTGATGCTTGGGATGCGCGCCAATGTACTTGTCAAACGCCAGCTTGTAGCGGACTGCCGCTGCGCGTGAGCTCGTGACGACCATGGCTTTGGCGTTGCCGTTCATCATGTGCTCCACGTTGATGGCGAAATGCTCCACGATGAACTCGACCTTTTGAGTGACGTTGGTCGCGTGCAGATTCATCCACCGGGCGAGTGCCCGCTTGGCCTGCCTACTGTCGACGCGCTTATGGTCCAGAATATTCTCGCTCAGGTTGAAAGCGGTCTTATACGGCGTATACCCAATCAGGACATCGAGGATAAACTTCTCCTCGATCGCTTGCCGCATTGGATATTTGTCGAACGAAGCCGGCAGATTGTTCTTTCCCGCAGGACGGCTGGGGTCCGGCGGGCGCCCGAACAGCATTAGGGTCGAGTGCTTCGGCGTAGCCGTAAAGGCGAAATGGCTGACATTTCGGGGGCGGACGCGTGATTTCTGTATGTGTTCAAGAAGTTCTTCCACAGTCATGCTGGCCATGGCGTCTTTTGACTTCATCGCCAAGACGGCCTGAAGCTTTGATGCTGCGGTGCCTGTCTGCGAGGCGTGCGCCTCGTCTATGATGACCGCGAAGTTCTTGTCGCGCAGAGACTTCTCCGTAAGGATCGCCTCCATCGCATGAGGGAAGGTCTGAATCGTCACCACAATAATCGGAGTGCCGGCCGAGAATGCGGCGGCAAGCTGCTTGCTCTTCGACTTTGAGGAGTGGATGCGATCAATTGCGGCGATGAGGCCCATCTGGTGGTCGATCTGTTTGACAGCATCCTGCAACTGGCTGTCGAGGACATTTCGGTCGGTCACGATGACCACGGAGTTGAAGATCGGCGTTCCATCGGGCTTGCGCAGCTTCACGAGGTCATGAGCGATCCAGGCAATCGTACTTGTCTTCCCGGAACCCGCGCTGTGTTCGCACAAGTATGCATGACCCGGCCCTAGCTTCTTGGCGTCCGCGATCATCTTGTTGACGGCGACCCACTGGTGGAAGCGGGGGAAAATCTGGGTCTCCTTCTTGGTCCAGTTGCCCTTGATGTCGACTACATCCCGCTTCTCAACGTAGACAAAGCTGTGGAAGATGCGCAGCCATGCATCCCGCTGACACACAGCCTCCCAAAAGTAGGCGACCGGATACTCACCATCCGTACGCGTCGGGTTGCCTGCATGCCCCTTATTGCCCTGGTTGAACGGCAGAAAAGTGGTGTTCTGGCCGTCCAGCTTTGTCGCCATCCAGATTTCAGAGTCGGACATGGCGAAGTGGACAACAGCGCCTCGCTTGAAGGTCAACAGGGGCTCGCGCCTACGCGTCTTGGGGTCAAACGGGATGCGGTCCTTCTTATACTGTTCCTTCGCATCCTCCACAGCCTGGGTGAAGTCGGTCTTTACTTCAACGGTAGCGACAGGAATGCCGTTGATGAAGAAGCAGAGATCGATCGCAAATTCGCGCGCTGGATGATACTTGAGCTGCGGAACCACCCGCAGCCTGTTTGCCGCGTAGTTGATGGTCCCCTTCTTGTTCCTGGCGTCTTCCGGCGCCGATTCCGACATATCGAGATTGCCACAGCCCGCGATGGGAAACCCGCGGCGCAATACCTGCACCGTGCCATGTTCTTCCAGGGCTTCGGAGAGACGCGTCATCAGAGCATCTGTCGTGCCGGAGCCGTTCGCCTTCTGTAGCTTCTCCCATTTACCGGGCTGGGTGTCCTTCAGCCAGGCCACGAGGTCTTCAGGGTAAAGAGCGTGCTCTGTGTCGTAGTGGTCGGTGGTGCCGACCAGCCAACTCTGCTGCTCCAGCTTTGACACGATGTAGTTCTCGAAGTGCTTCTCGTGATGGCCGGCGATCATGCTGCCTCCGTGCTTGTTAGGCCGCGAACATCGATTCTACCGGTGACAGCGGCGGAAATAAGGGCTATGCGGCGTTCTTGAAGATACGCGATGTCGCGTTCTGCTTTTTGAACCAGTTGATTAATCTCATCCGAAACGCAGTCCAGATAAGATGCGATGCCGACTTGTTCGTTGAAATCGGGAAAAGCAAACCGATACTTTCGCAGCTTCTCTGCGGGCAAGTGCTCAATCGTTGTTTCGCTCCCACCGGCTACGAAAACCCCATAATTCGCGGCCCACATCAGGACGTAGTAGAAGAACCGCGACGTATCCGAAGTGGGGGAGAGAGGACGGACTCTGTGTAAGGCCTTCTGATAGTAGCACTCGATTTCCGAAGACCATATTGCACTTCTGCCTGGATAGCTCCCCCCTTCGTTCACCAACAGATCTCCCCAGCGAAGGACAAATTTGCGTCTGGACTCTTCGTCGAAATCCATCTCTGGGAGATCATCTGTATTGATCTTTCCCCACTGGACATCGGCAACACGAAGGTAAGGCCTGAGATGGTCTCCTGTGATGCGAGCAGAGTCGAGCATCTTTCCGAGTTGCACTTCGTAACGATATCCAATGGCTGCAACTGCCCAATGAGCCGGCACCTCGCCCAGCCATTCGATGCGTGAATCCTTCACGGGCGCGTGGGGGTCCAATCCCTTCGTCACGGCATTGGAGATGACTGCCTGCCTCTTTTCTTTCAGTAGCTCGACCAGGCACTGCATCTTCGCAACTAGAGCGTCGATCTTGACTGTTTCGGAATCGAGGAAGGCAGCTATTCCTAATTGTTCTTCGGGTGGCGGAGCCAGAATCGGAAGGCGCTTGACGTCCCAGAAGTTCATCGACTGGCGTAGGCCGCCGCCCATTGAATAGAAGACCTTTGTCACATCGTAGGCGCGGAGAAGGTAGTGGAAGAACCGAGGCTGAATGCGAAGCGGGACTACCGCCAAATAGGCAGAGGTAATGATCCCCTGCTGTTCCACAATAGCGGTGCGCAGACTGCGCTTGTCGTTTTGAAGATCCGTTAGGCGAAATACAATGTCGCCATGATGAACGATTTGGTAGGTTTCAAAGGATTCTGGTAGGAGACCATCGTTCGAAGCGATGTCCTTCTGCACGATACGACCGTAACTCAGGGACAGGAGGTTGTCCTCAACCATCCCTCTATTAGTTTCATTCCGCTCGGCTGCAAGACCAAACAATGGCGACACCTCCCAATGAGCGGGTATTTCTCCCAACCATTCCACGCCGCTGTCTTTGTGGCAGGGATACTGTGGCAACCTCATTCGGCCAATCCCTCCAGCGTCGACATGATGCTGCGTGAAATTGCCTTCAAATCCTCATCAATCTCGTGCAATGCGCGAGGCGGTTTGAACTCGTAGAAGTAGCGATTGAAATTGATCTCGAAGCCAACAATGCCGATCTCGTTGTCCGTCTCGTCCCGGTAAGTCTGGTCAATGTACGCGTCGGGAACATGAGGCAATACCTCACGAGCGATGTAGTCATATACATCCTCGTTAAGCGGCACATTTTCGTAATCTGTCAGTTCGTCATCCAGGATAGGATCGCCGTCCTCCATGACGAGTTCGCCTTGCGGGTCGCGCATCCCAAAGGAGTTGATCACAGCTTTCAGAAAGGACTTGCTTACCTTACCCAGGCTGGGCCGTTTGCCTGCCACTTCACCAGTGAACTCCGCTGCCCAACGGTGTTCGTGAACTTCTCCGAGGTGTTTGTTGAATTCAGTCGTCCAGACAGCTTTCTGTCCCGGCTCGAGCTTTCCCCATACTTTTTCTTCCCGGAGTCGACCGAGGCCAACCTCTTCGATGTGGAGCGCCATGCGCAGCGGTCGGAGCACCTTGATGCGACGGTAACCGAAATCACGGTAGTCCATTATCTTGCTGATCTTGGTGTCCTCGGCACCGGCGTAGATTCTGGCAATCTCCGCGATCTGCTCGTCGCTGATGAATCTGCGCTTATTGCCTTCCGGCCTCCGAAGCTGAGTCGCCATCTCGGTTGCATCGATCAGATGTACCTTTCCCTTACGGTACGCAGGCTTGTTGTTGGACAGAATCCAAACGTAGGTTCCAATCCCTGTGCGGAAGAAGATTTCAGTAGGGAGAGCGACGATGGCTTCGACTAGGTCGTTGGTGAGCAGGTAGCGCCGGATCTCAGTCTCGCCCTGCCCGGCACCTCCGGTAAAGAGGGGGGAGCCAGAGAGAACGATCGCTGCCCGGCCGCCGCCCTTCTCGGGCAGTTCCAACTTGCTGACCAGGTGGAGCAGGAAGAGCATCGAGCCGTCACTAACTCGGGGTAGCTTCGGCCCAAACCTGCCGGTGTAGCCCTTTTCCTCGTGTTCGCGGTTCACCGCCTCTTGGTCCTTCTCCCACTTCTTTCCGAAGGGCGGATTTGAGAGGCCGTAGTGAAAGCGCTCGCCAGGGAACTGGTCATTTGAGAGGGTGCTGCCCAGTTTGATGTTCTTTGACAGGTCCCTGCCAGGGTCGGACTCCAAAGTTCTAAGAAGCATGCCGGCGAGGCAAACCGCGTGGGTTTCCGGCTCGAGTTCCTGCCCATATGGCACCAGGACTGGGGGAACTGCCGAGCGGTCCCGGAAGCTTTCAATGTGGTTCATGGCATCGGTCAGGAATCCCCCCGTGCCGCAGGTAGGGTCGTATAGGGTCCGGATGAGGCCGGGGTTTTCGGCAAACAGCTTGTCGTCCGGGTCGAGCACCAGGGTCGTGGCTAGGTGAACGACATCGCGAGGCGTCATGAAGTCTTCAGCCTGTTCATTGACGGCGGCGCCAAACCTCCGAATCAGGTGCTCATAGACATTGCTCATTACCCGATCCGGCACCGCGTCCGGATGCAAGTTGATTCCGGCAAAATTCTGGCAGATTTTGAAGAGCACTTTTTGCCCGGCGAGCCGGCCGATGGTGTTCGTGAAATCAAACTGCTCGAAGATGACGCGGGCGTTTGCCGAAAAGCTGGCCACGTAATCTTCCAGGTTTTGACGAGTCTTGGTGGCTCCCAGCGTCTCCAGAGAATACTGCGAAGTGTTGTAGAAGGGGTATTTCGTAGCGCGCCGGAGGATGAGGTCCAGGTCGATGCCGCTCTGTTTGTGCTTTTCGTGAGCTTTCAGCACCGCTTCACGGGTGGGTTCGAGCACGCACTCAAGCCGTCTCAACAATGTGAACGGCAGGATAATCTTGCCGAAATCCGTGTGCTTGAAATCTCCCCAAAGATCCTCGGCGTTCTTCCAAATGAAATTCGCCAGGGTTGTATCCCCGTTGCCGTTCCCTGCCATTGAGCTCTCCAACCTTGTAATGCACATAAGCATACATGGTCGGAGTCAACACCTTTAGCCGCCGCAGGCGTCTACGGGAGCTCCTGGGGGCTGTGGAGGCCATATCGGTTCCCTCCAACCGCCCTGTAGACTAAGCTGTGATCGCAAGCGACTCTGAATCGACCAAGTGGTGCTTGATGGCGAAGGCGAACATCTGTGCTTTGTATGGGTTGCCCAGCTTGCGGCCCAGGTTGTTGCGGTGGGTCTCAGCGGTCTTCGGTGATATGGACATGTGTCCTGCAGCTTCCTTCATGGTCATGCCCGCGCAATCAGCGACAGCATGGCACATTCCTTTGGGGTCAACCTGTCGAGGGCGCTGTGGCCGTCCCTCTCCGGGTCGTATAGCTGCTGTGACAGGGAGGGAGGTATATAACCTTGCGGTCGAGGTAGGGTTTGAGCGCAGCGTCGAGTCCAGACAGGATGAGGCCCATCTGCTGTGGGGTCATCTTGCCGCTCGCAGCCGCTGCGGCAGTGGTAGGGGCCACCGGTGCCGGCGAGAGGCTCCTGAGCGCAGTTTGGGCCTGTTTCCCTGCCGCCAGGTCCCCGATCGCCTGAGAGTACCGGCGCAGCACCGAAACA
>Ga0182027_10011014_pt1 | contig 12822 bp, 11 predicted proteins | sample 712E1DmetaG_FD_121300 | JGI IMG/M metagenome (GOLD analysis project Ga0182027, IMG submission 121300) | Permafrost microbial communities from Stordalen Mire, Sweden - 712E1D metaG (Illumina Assembly) | ecosystem: Environmental > Terrestrial > Soil > Wetlands > Permafrost | place: Sweden...
ACTACCGGCTTCAGATAAGAAGCCAATCAAAGAAGAAACAACTCGGGAAGCTCAACGGTCGGCGCAAGCCGATCGTGGTCTTTCTAGGGAAGAAAACAGTGCTGAACCAACACCTGCCAGAGCGGTCATCTACCTCAGAGTGTCCACTACCAAGCAGGCATCTACTGGTGGTGAGGTGGAGGGCTACTCTATCCCGGCTCAACGTTCAGCCTGCCACCGTAAGGCAGAAGAGCTGGGAGCATCAGTCGTAGCTGAGTACGTTGATGCCGGAGCCAGTGCTCGCTCGGCTGACCGTCCAGCTCTGCAAGAACTGTTGGATCGACTCGAAGACGAGCAAGACGTCGACTACGTCATCGTCCACAAGGTTGACCGCTTGGCTAGGAACCGAGCCGATGATGTAGCCATCGGTCTGACCATCCACCAGGCTGGAGCCGTGCTGGTCTCTGCTTCTGAGCAGATTGATGACACACCGGCAGGGACACTGCTGCACGGCATCATGGCCACCATCGCTGAGTTCTACTCAAGGAACTTAAGCCATGAAGCAAAGAAGGGACTGCATGAGAAGGCCCGCAGAGGCGGTACTCCAGGCTATGCACCACTTGGGTATCTGAACTCCAGAGAACAGGTTGATGGCCGAGAGGTAAAGACGGTCATTCTCGATCCAGATAGGGCACCGCATCTGCAATGGGCCTTTGAGGCTTATGCCTCAGGAGATTGGTCGATCGGTGATCTGGTCGAAGAACTAGCTCGACGAGGAATGAAGACCAGACCTACAGCAACTAGACGACCGGTACCGCTGAGCCGCAGTCAGGTCCATCGCATCCTTTCCAGCTCTTACTACATAGGAAGACTTCCTTACGGCGGGGTGGAGTACGAGGGGAATCATCCACCGCTCACCGATCCGGCAACCTGGGGCCAGGTTCAAGACGTACTGGAAGCTAGAAGGATCTCCGGGGATAGATCCTGGAGGCATGAGCACTATCTCAAGGGAACTCTGTTCTGTGCGAGATGTGAGAGCCGTCTGGGCTTCTGCTACACGAAGGGCAGAGGCGGTATCTACGCCTACTTCTTCTGCCTGGGTCACGCCAAGAAGCGCACCGACTGCGACATGCCCTATCTACCAGCAGAGCTGATAGAAGATCACGTCCTTCGCCACTGGCAGAAGCAGAAGCTGGCTCCAGAGCTCATTGAGATGATCCGCTCATCTGTGACCGATGAGATAGCTGAGACCGAAAAGACCAATGAGAAGTTGCTCTTCACCCAGAAGCGTCGCCTACAGAAACTGGAACGCACACGTCAGAAACTGATCGATGCCTACCTAGTTGAAGCTATCCCGGTGGCCGATCTCAAGCAGAGACAGCAAGCCCTAGCCGTAGAGCAGCGTGAAGCCGAGAGACTGATTGAGCTGGCCAGTGCAGACGTTGAGATCGCTGGACAGCACCTGGAGATCGCCTTGGGACTGCTGGAGAACTGTGACCGTTTGTACGTCGGAGCTAACGAATCCATCCGACGAGATCTGAACCAGGCCTTCTTCTCGGCCTTGTTCGTGAGCAAAGAAGGAATCGTCAGAGCCGAGCTCAATCCGCCCTTTGCCCAGCTTCAGGACTGCAGCATCGGCTGGGTTGAAGAACAAGAACCCGGGGATGAGGCGAACAGCCGCCAGCCTGAGCCGAACCCAAGTCCAAAGCCCGAGGGCAGCGCCAATGCGGCCCAGAACGGCCACAGGAGGCCCAGGGGCGTAGAGAAAGCCAGCAACCCAACCCAGGACACACCCGGGGTTCAAAGCAAGAACCCCGCAACCACAAGGTCACGGGGTTCTAACGTCGAGCTCTTGGCGGAGAGGGCGGGATTCGAACCCGCGACCCGCCTTTCGACAGGTACGCGATTTCCAGTCGCGCTCCTTAGGCCAACTCGGACACCTCTCCGTGGCCGGGAAACGATAGCTCGCATCACGAGACGGCGACGTGCTCCCGCCGGGCGGAACCCGGTTACCAGCGACGGTAGCGGGAATCGACGGCGTTCTCCGACGCTCACGGGTGCCCGATCGGGTGATGAAATGACCGGCGACCCTTTCTACGATCGGTAATACGCAACTGCGGCGGTGTTACGAATGCGGCTTCCCCCTAATGTTCACGCTCTCATGCTCGCGACGGCGGTCGCCACGTCGCTGACCTTCGCCATCCTGGCGATGAACATCATCGCCGCGTTCTTTATCCTGACGCGCTGGTAATCGGGCCGAGCCTCGATAGAGCCGGGCGGCTCCGGGCTCAGATAATCTCTCGCCTGAAGGGCGCATAGCTCAGCGGGAGAGCGCTCGCTTCACACGCGAGAGGTCGCTGGTTCAATCCCAGCTGCGCCCACTTCTCCGGGAAAAGTCGGCCGGCGGAGCCGGCTAAGACTTTTCCCGGTATGAGCACCGTGTGCGAGTCACCGCGCCTGCGGCGCGAGTGTCTCGTCTGCTCCTACGCGCGCACTCGGCTGGCCGCTGTCGTGGTCAGTGTTCGAAGTGGATAAGCTGGGGGATGGCGTTTGCTGGGCCGCAGCCGCGCATGTCGGCTGCGGCGACCGGTTTTCTCTCTGCTGTGCTCTCCGGGCTCGCACCGCCAGCAGCGCCCCGAGAAAGCGAGAGGTAATTCGGTTTCGTCCGAACTCGGCCGCGGTCTCTCTCTCCTCGAGCCCATTGCTACGATCGCCGAGGGCGTCCGGGTGCAGACGGGTTGGATCGACCGGGCCCCGCGCAGTGGAAGCTTGTGAACCGCGTCAGATCCGGAAGGAAGCAGCGCTAAGCAATTCCTTCCAGGTGCACGGTAAGCCCGGTCGATCGAGCCCGTCGAGGTGTCCAACGCCACCGTCCACGTGATTCGTGCTTGAATCGACCAGGTGACCGCTCTCTACCGCAAATACCGTCCGCAGGACTTCAACGAGGTCGTCGGGCAGGAAGCCGTAGTGCGCACGTTGACCAACGCGATCACGCACGGGCAGGTGCGTCAGGCCTATCTGTTCGCCGGGCCGCGCGGCACCGGCAAGACGTCGCTGGCGCGGATCCTGGCCAAGAGCCTGAACTGCGTGCAGGGGCCAACGGTCACTCCCGACAAGACCTGCCACGTATGCAAGGCGATCGCCGCCGGCTCCTCGCTCGACGTGGTCGAGATGGACGCCGCCTCGCAGCGCGGCATCGACGACATCCGCGAGATGCGCGAGCGCGTCGTGCTGCAACCGGTCGAGGGCCGCTACAAGATCTACATCCTGGACGAGGCGCACCAGCTCACCGACGCGGCCTGGAACGCCCTGCTCAAGCTGATCGAGGAGCCTCCTCCCCACCTCGTCTTCGTCTTCTGCACGACCGAGCTGTCCAAGGTCATCCCGACCGTGCGCTCGCGCTGCCAGGTGTTTGCCTTTGCGCGCCCGCGCCTGCCCGAGCTGATGCAGGTGCTGGAACGGATCAGCAAGGCCGAAGAGATCGAGGCACCCGAACCGGCGCTGGGGCTGATCGCGCGGGCCGCGCGCGGCTCCTTCCGCGACGCCGTCTCGCTGCTCGACCAACTCTCCTCGGCGACCGAGCGCAAGCTCACCGTCCAGGCCGTGCTGCAGCTGCTGGGAGTGATCGAGGAGGACGCCCTCTTCCGCCTGATCGATCTGGTCGTCGCCGGGGACACCGCCGGCGCGCTTGTCGCAATCGAGGAGTTGTCGAGCCAGGGACAGGATCTGGGCCGGCTGATCGGCGACCTGCTCGAGCACCTCCGCTACCTGATGCTGGTGCAGCAGATGAACGAGGTGCCCGAGTCGCTGCCGGTGACCGAGGAGACGCGAGGTCGCCTGCTCGAACAGGCGCACCAGCTTCCGCAGACGACCGTGCTCAGGCTTTGCGACCTGCTCGGCGACGCGATCCGCGACATGCGCGCCGGCGGCGATCCGCGCCTGCCACTAGAGCTGGCGCTGGTCAAGGCGACCCGGCCCGCCGCCGACCTCTCCTGGGACGCGCTCTCGCACCGGCTCGAACTGCTCGAGCAGCGCCCGGCCGGCGCCGCGCCGGCGCCGCGCCCGCAACCCGCCGCCGAGACGAAGCCGGCGCGAAAGAAGAAGAGCGAGACCGTGACGGAGAGCGCGCCCGAACCGTTCGCCGCGCCTGATCCACCCGAGCAGGCAAGCGCGGCCGAGGAAGCCCCCGAGCAGAGCGAGCCCGCCGTCGCTGCGGATTCTCCGTCGGAGCCGATCTCGGTGGAGCTGCAGCGCCTGCAGGAGGCCTGGCAGCGCTCGATCGTGCCGGCGATCGCCTCCATCCCCGCCCGCTCGATCTTCCAGGAAGCCCATCCGATCGCGCTCGAGGGCTCGCGCCTGAGCGTCGAGTTTCCGCACAGCGCCTCCTTCCACCGCAAGATGGCTGCCGACGAGAAGAACACGATTCAGCTGGCCGACGCGATCTACGAGCTGACCGGAGCTCGCCTCAGCCTCGAGTTCACGGTCGCCGAGAAGCCCGCGAGCGAGGAGAAGGTGGAAGCCGCCGAGCGCACGCCCGAGGAGGATCTGATCTCGCTGCTCAAGAACACGCTGGACGCGCACGAAGTAGAGGAATAAGGGGTCGCCGCGATGTCGATGGACATGAACCAGATGCTGAAGCAGGTGCAGCAGATGCAGGCCGAGATGGAGCGGCTACAGGCCGAGGCGGCTGCGGAGGTCGTCGAGGCCTCCGCCGGCGGCGGCATGGTGACCGTGAAGGCCAACGGCGCGCGCGAGATCGTCTCGATCGCGATCAAGCCGGAGGCAATCGACTCCGCAGACCCCGAGATGCTCGAAGACCTGGTCGTCGCCGCGACCAACGAGGCGCTGCGCGCCGCCGACCGGATGCTGCAGGGCAAGCTGGGCGGGCTGATGGGCGGGCTCGGCGAGATGCATCTGCCCGGGCTGTAAAGACTCCGATAAACGATGATGCCTCGTACGGGACGGGCTCCCAGGGTACGGACGCCTCCTTGACCACCCACCACCACCCACCCACGGGGCGGGACACGGTAGCGAGAAAAGGCGCTCGAGAATGTGCCGACTCTGCGCCTGATTAGCGCCGTTGCCCCACCTAGCGGCTTGGCTCGTCCCAACCCGTCCGGAAAGGACAGGCAAAATGCACGGATGCCCTCTCCAGCGATCGAGAACCTGGTTGCGCAGCTGACGCGCCTGCCCAGCATCGGGCAGCGCACGGCGCGCCGGCTCGCCTTCCACCTGCTGCAGGTGCCGAAGGAGGAGGCGAACGCACTGGCTGAGGCGATCATCGATGTGAAGGAGCGCGTCCACTTCTGCGCCGAGTGCGGCAACCTGACCGAGGAAGAGCTCTGCTCGATCTGCCTCGATCAGCGGCGCGACCGGCACCTGCTCTGCGTCGTCGAGCAGCCGGTGGACGTCGTCTCGCTCGAGCGCACGCTCGAATTCCGCGGCCTCTACCACGTGCTCGGCGGCTCGCTCTCGCCGCTGGACGGCGTCGAGCCGAGCGACCTGCGCATCGCGGATCTCTTGCGCCGTATCGACGCGGGAGGGATCGAGGAGGTAGTGATCGCCACCAACCCGAACATGACCGGCGAGGCGACCGCCTCCTACATCGCCGACCAGCTGCGCGGCCGTGCGCGCGTCACCCGCCTGGCCAGCGGCCTGCCCGTCGGCGGCGACCTGGAGTACGCCGACGAGGTCACGCTCGGGCGCGCGCTCGAGGGCCGGCGGGAGATGTGATCGCGCGGCGCCCGCTGGCGCTCGCAAGGAAGCCGTCAATATCGCGTCGAAGACCAGTTCTTCAGCGAAAAAGCGCACGCGACAAGTAGCATTCCGAGCAAGGGCGGGAGATCCCACTGTGACCAATCCCCGCACCGCTTCAGACTATGAGCGAGACTGAAAGCCACCACCAGTACGGCCCCGTGCCCCGACTCGGCACGGTGGTGATGAAGTTCGGCGGCACCTCGGTCGGCGACCCTGAGCGGTTGAAGCTGGTCGCCGAGCGCCTGGTCGCCACCTGCGAGGCCGGCAACCGCGTCGTCGGCGTGCTCTCGGCGATGGGCGACACCACCGACGATCTGGTCGAGCTGGCCTACAAGATCTCCCCGAATCCCGACCCGCGCGAGATGGACATGCTGATCTCGGTCGGCGAGCGCATCTCCTGCGCGCTAGCGGCAATGGCCATCCACGACCTCGGCCACGAGGCGATCTCGCTCACCGGCTCGCAGGCCGGCATCGTCACCGACACGGTTCACACCAAGGCCAAGATCGTCGCGATCAGGGGGAAGCGCATCCTCGAAGCGCTCGACAAGAACAAGATCGTGCTGGTCGCCGGCTTCCAGGGCGTCTCGTCGGACTCGCTCGACGTGACCACGCTGGGCCGTGGCGGCTCAGATACCACAGCGGTCGCGCTGGCCGGGGCGATCGGTGCCGAGGCCTGCGAGATCTACACCGACGTGGATGGTGTTTTCACGGCCGACCCGCGTGTCGTCAAGACGGCGCGCAAGCTGCACGCGGTCTCCTACGACGAGATGCAGGAAATGGCCGCCTCAGGCGCCAAGGTCTTGCAGCTACGCTCTGTCGAGTTCGCGCGCAATCACAATGTGATGGTGCACGTCCGCTCCAGCTTCTCGGATGCTGGCGGAACCTGGATTCGCGAGGAGGACGAACGAATGCTCGAGAAGGCGATGATCTCCGGTGTCACGCACACCATGGAGGAGAACATTTACAGGGTCGAAGGAACGACCCCCGCGAAGCTCTTCTCGGCACTCGCCGAAGCCCAGGTAAACGTGGATACCATCCTGATCAACGGTGACGGCGCGATCGTCTACTCGGCGCCGCTGGAAGATCACCAGGCCAGTGAGAAGACCCTGAACGCGCTCGGCGTCAAGTGGACTTCACGCGACGATTTGGGCAAGGTCAGCGTGATCGGCGCCGGCATGAAGAGCCATCCCGGCGTCGCCGCCAAAACTTTCGAGGTGCTGGGCGAGCTGGGAATCGAGCCCGAGGTGGTCTCGACCTCGCCGATCAAGATCGCCTGCCACATTGCCAAGGCCGACGTCGAGCGCGCCGTACAGGCGCTGCACGCGGCCTTCGAGCTCGATACCGAAGTGGCGGAGCGCGGTCATGAGTAGCCCGCTCGAGAACGCCCGCATCGGCATCGTCGGCGCCACCGGCGCCGTCGGCACGCTCACCCTGCGCCTGCTTTCGGAGCGCGGCTTCAAGAACGTGCGCGCCTTTGCCTCCTCGCGCTCGGCCGGGAAAGAGCTGCCCTTCGGCGACGGCAAGCTGGTCGTCGAGGAAGCCACGCCCGAGGCGCTCCGCGCCGGCGACCTGGATCTATGCCTCTTCTCGGTCGGTACCTCTCGCTCGGAGGAACTCGTTCCGCACGCCTCCGCCGGCGGCGCGATCTGCATCGACAAGTCCTCGGCCTACCGCCTGGTCGACGGCTACCCGCTGGTCGTGCCCGAGGTGAACGGCGCGCGCGCGCTCGAGGCGCTGGAGCGCGATCGGATCATCGCCAACCCGAACTGCTGCGCCATCCCGCTCACGACGACACTGAAGCCGCTGCACGATGCGGCCGGACTGAAGAGCGTGCACGTCGCGACCTACCAGTCGGTCTCGGGAGCGGGCGCAAAGCGGATGGAGGCGCTCAGGGCCGAAAGTCCCGCCGAGCACAACCTGATCATGGACTGGACCTGGGAGGGCGAGGACTCCGACGAGGAGTCGAAGTTGCGCCAGGAGACGCAGAAGATCCTCGAGCTGCCCGAGCTGCCCGTGGCACCGACCTGCGTCCGCGTGCCGGTGCTGGTCGGCCACTCCGAAGCGATCTGGATCGAGCTGGAAGACGACCTCTCGCCCGAGCAGGCCGCCGACGTCCTGCGCGGAGCGCCGAGCGTGCGCGTGCTCGACCTGCCCGAGTTCCCGACCCCCAAGGACGCGGCCGGGGGTAACGAGGTGCTCGTCGGACGCATCCGCTGTGACCCGACCGTGGCGCGCGGCCTCTCGCTCTATCTGAGCTGCGACAACCTGCGCAAGGGCGCCGCGCTGAACGCCCTGCAGATCGCCGAGCTGGTGCTCGCGGCCGAGCCGGCCGCAAGCCGTTCCCGTTAGTTAGCACGGATAGCGCGGCGACTGTACTCTCGCTCTATGCGCGTGCGTGCTCTTGCCGCGGTCTTTCTGGTCGTGCTGATCGGCGGCGCGGCGCCGACGAGTGCCGCCAAGGTGGCCCGCGCCCCGCTGATCCTGCTCGCAGCCGGCGATATCGGCGACTGTTACTCGGACGGCGCCAAGCTCACGGGGCGCTTGATCGAGAGCCGCCCCGGCGCCGTCGCCTGACGCCGAGAACCCGCTCACAGCAGGCCCCGCGCGACGAGCGCCTCGGCGATCTGCACGGCGTTCAGCGCGGCGCCCTTGCGCAGGTTGTCGGCCACCACCCAGAAGTTGAGGCAGTTGGGCGCCGTGTCGTCGTCGCGGATGCGGCCCACGAAGACCGGGTCCTTGCCTTCGGCGTCGAGCGGCGTGGGGTAGCGCCCGTGGCTGGGGTCGTCGATGACCTCGACACCGGGCGCCGCGGCCAGCAGCTCACGCGCGGCGGCGGCGCCGAGCGGCTCGCGGGTCTGCATGTTGAGCGATTCGGAGTGAGCCCCGAAGACCGGCACCCGCACGCAGGTGGCGGTGACCCTGATGCCCGGGTCGGCGAAGATCTTGACCGTCTCGTCGACCATCTTCTGCTCCTCTTTGGTGGAGCCGTCGCTCAAGAAGCTGTCGATGTGGGGCAGCAGGTTGAAGGCGATGCGGTGCGGATAGAAGGACAGCGCGGGGTCGGCGCCGGTCGCCCAGGCGCGCGCCTGGCGGTCGAGGTCGTCGACGCCGCGCTTGCCGCTGCCCGAGACCGACTGGTAGGTCGACACCACGACGCGCTCGACGCCGGCGGCGTCGTGGAGCGGCTTGAGGGCGACCACCATCTGGATGGTCGAGCAGTTCGGCGTGGCGACGATGCCCTGGTGGCGCGCGAGGTGGTCGGCGTTGACCTCGGGCACGACCAGTGGCACGGCGGGGTCGGCGCGAAAGGCGCTCGACTTGTCGATCGCCACGGCGCCGGCGGCGACGGCCTGGGGGACGAACTCCTGGCTCACCGCGCCGCCGGCGGCAAAGAAGGCGAGGTCGACGCCGGCGAAGGCGCCGGCCGACAGCTCGCCGACCGTGCAGGCCGCGCCCTTGAAGGCGAGCTGCGCGCCGCGCGAGCGCTCGCTGGCCAGCAGACGCAGCTCGCCGACCGGAAAATCGCGCTCCTCGAGGATGGCGCGCACGGTGCCCCCGACCACCCCGGTGGCGCCGACGATGGCGACGGTGTAGTCGCGCTCACTCACGTTCCCGCCCCCGGTCGGCATGCTCATGGCTGACGGTCGCGCTCTCCAGGTCGAAGGCGTCGTGCAGGGCGCGCACCGCTTCTTCGACCCGGTCCTTGGCGATCACGCAGGAGACCTTGATCGGCGACGTCGAGATCATCTCGAGGTTTATGCCCTTGTCGGCAAGCGTGCGGAACATGAGCGCGGCCACGCCGGGGTGCGAGCGCATGCCGGCTCCGATCAGGCTGAGCTTGGCCATCTCCTCGTCGGCCGTGTAGCCTTTGGCGCCGAGCTCGGCCACGACGCCGTCGAGCGCCTCGCGCGCGTCGGGCAGATCGTCGATCGGCACGGTGCAGGAGATGTCGGACAGACCGCCCTCGCCGACGTTCTGGATGATCATGTCGACGTTGACGTGGGCGGCGGCCAGCGCCGAGAAGACGTCGGCGGCCACGCCGGGTTTGTCGGGCAGGCCGCGCACGGTGACCTTGGCCTCGTCGGTGGTGTAGGTCACGCCGCTGACGATGGCCTGTTCCATGGAAGCATCTTCTTCTTTCACCCAGGTGCCCTCCGCGTCTGAGAAGCTCGAGCGACTGTGGATCACGACGTGGTAGCGGCGTGCGTATTCGACCGAGCGCAGGGCCAGGACCTGCGCGCCCGAGGCCGCCATCTCGAGCATCTCCTCGTAGGAGATCGCGTTCAGCCTGCGGGCTCCGGCCACCACGGCGGGGTTGGCCGTGTAGACGCCGTCGACGTCGGAGTAGATCTCGCAGACCGGAGCCCCCAGGGCGTGGGCCAGAGCCACGGCGGTGGTGTCGGAGCCGCCGCGCCCCAGAGTGGTCACGTCCTTGGCCGTCGAGACGCCCTGAAAGCCCGCCACCAGCGTGATCTTGCCGTCGGCCAGGGCCTCTTCGACCCGCCGCGGCGAGATGCCGACGATCTTGGCCTTGGTGTGGGTCGTGTCGGTGACAATGCCGGCTTGCGAGCCCGTGAAGCTGACCGCCTCGCGGCCCAGCGTATGGATCGCCATGGCCAGCAGGGCGCAGCTTATGCGCTCGCCGGCCGAGAGCAGCATGTCGAGCTCGCGCTCGGGCGGGCGGGACGTGATCTCGTGGGCCATGGCGAGCAGCTCGTCGGTGGTGTCGCCGCGCGCCGAGATGACGGCGCAGACGCTGTTGCCGGCGTCGTAGGTGGCGACGATGCGCCGGGCGACGTTCATGATGTGCTCGGTGCTGGCGACCGAGCTCCCGCCGTACTTCTGCACGACGATCGTCATGGGCAACGACCTCCAAGGTCCCGGAGCCTGTGAGTCTACCGGAATGTCGACGGGTCGTGCCATGAGGGGCTCCGCGCCGGCGCCCGCGGGCCGCGGAGCGAGTGGGCCGCGGGTCGCGGGCGTGTCGGCGCCGACGGCCCTCAGATCACCGAGTAGTACTTGTCGATCTCCCAGCGCGTGACCTGCTCGCGGTACTCGTACCACTCATGCAGCTTGTTGGTGATGAAGCGCTCGAAGATGTGGTCGCCGAGCGTGCGCCGCACGAGCGCGCTCTCGTTGGTGAGGCGCACCGCTTCGTAGAGGTTGTTGGGCAGCGAGTCGAGACCGACGGCCTCGCGCTCGTCGGCGGTCATCTTGTAGATGTTGGGCTCGACCGAGGGCGGCAGCTCGTAGTCGTTCTCGATGCCCTCGAGACCGGCGGCGAGCATGACGGCGAAGGCGAGGTAGGGGTTGGCCGCCGGGTCGGGGTTGCGCAGCTCGGCGCGCACGGTGCTCTCCTTGCCCTGCACGTAGAGAGGCACGCGGATCAGCGCCGTGCGGTTGCGGTGGGCCCACGAGATGTAGACCGGCGCCTCGTAGCCGGGCACCAGGCGCTTGAAACTGTTGACGTACTGGTTGAGCAGCGCGCAGATCTCGCTCATGTGCTTGAGCTGCCCGGCGATGAAGCCCTTGGCCAGGTCGGAGAGGTGGTTCGGGTCGTCTTCGGAGAAGAAGGCGTTGTCGTCGCCGCGAAACAGCGACTGGTGCACGTGCATGCCGCTGCCGTTCACGCCGTGCAGCGGCTTGGGCATGAAGGTGGCGTGGACGCCGTTGTGGGCGGCGACCTCCTTGACGATCAGACGGCAGATCATGACGCGGTCGGCCATGATCAGGGCCTGGTCGTAGTGGGGGTCGATCTCGTGCTGCGAGGGGGCGACCTCGTGGTGCGACGCCTCCATGGGAATGTCGAGGCGGTCGAGCGTGCGGATGGTCTGCTTGCGCAGGTCGTTGCCCAGATCGGCCGGCAGCACGTCGAAGTAGCCGCCCTCGTCGATCAGCTCGGGGGTGGGGCGGTCGCCCTTGAAGTAGAAGTACTCAAGCTCCGGTCCGACGTAGAACTCGAGCCCCAGCGCGCGGGCCCGGTCGAGCTGGCGGCGCAGCACCCAGCGCGGGTCGCCTTCGAAGGGCTTGTAGTCGCGGCCCAGCACGTCGCAGAACACAAACGCGGTCTTTTCGTGGTTCTGCGACCAGGGCAGGACCTTGAAGGTGTCCCAGTCGGGCATCGCCACGATGTCGGACTCTTCGATCTCGGCGTAGCCGGTGATCGAAGAGCCGTCGAAGGCGGCGCCCGATTCGATCACGCTGTCGAGCTGGCGGTCGGGCACCTCGACCATCTTGAGGTTGCCGAGGATATCGGTAAACCAGAGCTGGATGTGCTTGACCTGCTCGTCGGCGACGAGCTTGCGGATGGTGGCCTGGCGCTCCTGATCCATGGTCGTCCTTTCAGGCCGTGTGGGGTAGATGGACCTTCTTTTAGCAGACGGCCGACGGAGGGGCAACAGTGCGGCGCCGCAGGCTCGGGCGGCAGGGCCTCGACCGCGCGTGACGCAGCCTTCGGCGGGACCGGTCGCCCCGCCCCGCCGCGGCCTCCGGCGGGACCCACCGCCCCGCCGCGACGCAGGCTTCGGCGCGACCCGCGGCCCCGACGCGACGCAGGCTTCGGCGGCCGCGCGCCGAACAGACGGCTAGGCTCATTGCACGCTCAGGCTGTATGTGCCTATACTGCGCCCATGAGTGGGGGACAATCGGCGGGGGATCCTCCCCAGCCGGAAAGGAGGGCCCGCATGGCAACCGAGGCTTACTGCGTCAAGTGTCGCACCAAGCGCCAGATGAAGGACGAGAAGAAAGTCACCATGAAGAACGGCAAGCCCGCAACGCAGGGCGTCTGCCCGACGTGCGGCACCAAGATGTTCAAGATCGGCGCCGGCAAGTAACAGCCCGCCGCAGCATCGCAAGAAGGTTTCACGGGGCGGGCGGCCCGCAGGGCCGCCCGCCCCGCCGCGTTTGTGGTCTGCCGCGGGCGCTGGTGAGGCGCCGGGGGTCGGCCAGCCGAGACGCCCGCCGCCGGTCCCGGCTCCCGCCCCGGCGACCGTGGTAGCATGGCCCTCGTGCCCTCGTAGCTCAGTGGATAGAGCACAGGTTTCCTAAACCTGGTGTCGCTGGTTCGATTCCAGCCGGGGGCACCAG
>Ga0182027_10011015_pt1 | contig 12821 bp, 7 predicted proteins | sample 712E1DmetaG_FD_121300 | JGI IMG/M metagenome (GOLD analysis project Ga0182027, IMG submission 121300) | Permafrost microbial communities from Stordalen Mire, Sweden - 712E1D metaG (Illumina Assembly) | ecosystem: Environmental > Terrestrial > Soil > Wetlands > Permafrost | place: Sweden...
ATGCATCGGTCCTGTCGGGAGATGGACCAAGCGGCATTGTTACCGTGGGGAAATAGGCCTAAAAGAGAATATCATTGGTGCACAGTTATTGGGCCGTTTGAGGAGGCGGAGAGCGCGGCGGGGCGCCCATATCTTAGCCTTGATCTTCCTGCAAGGCGCCAAGATCGTCGTTCCAGATTTGGACCCTTGCAACAGAGACTTCACCGATATCTATCTATTTATATTACTGCAATTCTTTCTCTGGCAGAACTCACCCACTTATGAAGGATTTCCCCATGCGAATGTCGCTTTTCGGTTTCTTTGTTGCAACACTTTGTTCGGTAGTGCCAGGCACTGCTTCAGCAACAGTCACCGTCGCTCCGAACAGCAGCGCTTTCCAGTATTATGGCCGCTTTGACATGAGCAACCAGCTCCAGCCCCGCTGTGAGTGGACCGGATCGCATATCAAGGTCGCTTTCACAGGAACATCGGTGTCTGCAACGGTCGTGAGCAATGCCAAGGTATATCTCGACATCCTGGTCGATACCGCCGTGGTGAGGATCGATTCGGTCACCGGGGTTGAGCGCAGCATGGTGTGCGCGACGGGACTCACCAACACCACGCATCAGCTTGTTCTCTATGTCCGGTCCGAGGACGGGGTCCTTACTTTTAAAGGCTTGACACTTGATAACGGCGCCACGGTGGCCAGCCCCGGCCCGGTGCCCGCTCGCAAAATCGAGTTTATAGGCGATTCATATACAGTCGGCTATGCCAACGAAGCCGGCAACAGCGGCCTTTGCGCATACACCTGGACCGTCGCCCGCGTTACGGATAACTACAGATCGTGGGCTCCGCGGGCCGCGCGGGCCTGCAACGCGGAATACATCGAAGTTGCAAAATCGGGATGGGGAATGATTCGGGACTGCTGGACTCCTGCCACATCGGATTCGACCATCGGCACGCTCTATGCTCGCACGCTTGTCAATAGCAAGACTCCGCTGTGGGATTTTACGTCATGGAAGCCGGATTTGGTCTGTGTCGGTATCGGTACGAACGATTTCACAAGTTGCAATCCGAGCGATCCCTCGACGCTCGGCGACTCCGTCAATTTTGTGAGGTCCTATTGCAACTTTCTCGACACGATACGCGGCAAGTACAGCGGCGTCAAGATCATGCTCAATGTTCCAACCGCCCGTCCCCGGGTTGCCAACTGCGTTCGACAGGTGGTGACCATGGAGTGCGCCGGCGGCAAGACGGATGTTTTCTATTCCCCGTGGCAGTGGGACACGGCCAGCAATTCCATGTGCTGGCATCCCAGTGTGGTTGAAGATTCGCTGGTGGGAAGAGTCATGGCAGATTCGATAAACAGTATTATGAAATGGGGCATTTCCGGCGCTGCCGATCCCGTTGCAAAGACACATCCGGCTTCGGGAGCTCACTCGCTGGCGGTACGACGGGTAAGCGGAAACACCTTTACGCTGGAAGCAGTCGACGGCGGGGCGCTGTCCGGGCCGGTCTTTGCATACCGGACAAACGGAGAGCGGATCGAGCCTCTCTATGAAAAGAATATGCACAGCGGACGCCGGGTATTTTGCTTCCCTGTCAAGGGCGTCGTCATTGTTGCCGCGCAGAGCAAGGGAAAACGTTTGCTAAGCGCGCCGCTGTCGGTGTATTAGGCTCTTGCATGGGCGGCCTCGCAGCGAGTCACGGGCTTGCTCGCTCGCCCTACTCTGCGGGGGATTCTTTACTCACCCTGTTTACCTAAGCCGTTTGCTTCTCGACGGGTGCTTGAGTTTCCTGAGAGCATTTGCCTTGATCTGGCGGGCTCGTTCGCGGGTAAGGTTGTAATGCTGGCCGATTTCATCGAGGGTGTGCGCGGATTCTTGGTCGATGCCAAAATAGAGTTTGATGACCTCTTTCTCGCGGCAGGTGAGGGTGTCGAGAACCCGGGTGATCTCTTCCCGAAGCGAAATTTCCGTAATGGCGTCGTCGGGCTGATCCTGATTTTCGTACTCAAGGAAATCAAGGAGGTTGCTGTCTTCACCCTGCTGGAGCGGGGCATCGAGAGACGTATGTGAGTTGCCGATCTTGATAATTTCAAAAACTTCTTTGTCGTCAATCTTGAGTTCTTGCGCAATTTCCTCGACGGCGGGGATGCGGCCATATTTCTGTTCGAGCCGGCTTTGCATTTTGCCGATTCTGTAGATGGTATTTACGCGGTTGAGCGGAAGCCTGACAACACGCGACTGTTCCGCCAGCGCCAGGAGAATAGCCTGGCGGATCCACCACACGGCATAGGAAATGAATTTGAAGTTCTTCGTTTCGTCGAACCGCCTGGCCGCGCGGATGAGGCCGAGGTTTCCCTCGTGGATAAGGTCGGAAAGGGGCAGGCCCTGGTTCTGATAATTGCGAGCAACCGAAACGGCAAACCTGAGGTTTGCCTTCACTAGTTTCTCGACCGCTTTGGTATCACCCTCATGAATAAGCAGGGCAGTCTTCGCCTCCTCTTCGGCAGGAAGGGTTTTGTTCTTGCCAATTTCCTTGAAATAGAGGGCGAGGGAATCTTCTTCCGAAAGAAACCGGGTCTTCTTCATTGTTTCCGATCATGCCGGCATGGGGAGGCTGTGAGGCAATGCAGAGGATAAGGCACAATTAGTTGCCTTAGCAAACGACTATAAACTTCTTCTTCCTTTGGGATGGAAGATGCCCCGCAGGTTCGCAAGAGCGTCAACTCCTGTAGTGCTGTATGCAGTCGTAGTCGTGGTGCTGCGGGGTTCTTCACTTGCTTCCTTTGCAACAATATACATGGGGCCGGGCTCATGTCTCCGGCACAAATACCCTGCCTCACGCTATCAAGTCAAAATGTAGCGCATGTCCCCTCTGGCGCACCAGAAACGAGACACGGTAGGTAATGCTTGCGGCTGAGTCCCTTCAGTGCATAACATATCATTTTGCAAAATCCTTATCCAGACATAGGCGTTGGAAGGCAAGCCAGTTGGCGTTGGCACAAAATGCGTTTGGCACGGTACCGAAATATGTTACGATAAGGCTGCAGAGCGCGTGAGGACATGGCAAATGACCATTCAAGGTACGGTTTCCCTGCACATGAAACCCCCTATCTCTCAAGGTAGACCAAAGCTTACAACCTCAGCATTCCAGGTTATGATAATCGCTGGCGGGAATACTTATATTTTAACCGAAACTTCCGGGTCCACGAAAGCGGGAAAGCGCGGAAGAATTGAGCGTCTGTAAAGAAACCCCCTTCTTGCGCCCATCCGCTTGCGAAAAAAGAATGCCTGTGACGGTTATCAATCACATGAAGGAGCCCATGCATCGTTCGCCGCTGGTCGTTTTGTGAAAGTTGCTGCCGGCCTTGCTCGTTGTCGCAGGCGTTGGTTGGTTTGACTTGCCTCATGATTGCTGACAACCTTGATGGAAAACGATTATGACCGATTCGCGTGCTTTTCTCCTTGATGATGCAGATATTCCTGCGTTGCAGCACAGTGTTGCGCGCATTGCAGCGAGCGGATACTCGGAAACCGCTGTTCGCGACCGTTTGGGACTGAAGGACTTGTGCGACCTGCAAATGCGCGCCGCCCCACTATACCGCGGGGAACGGCTGGCGGAACGTCGTCCGCTCGACACTGCCATCGACCTGTTTCTCCTTCAAGGCACAATCGGCGCCGCGGAACTGGACCGCCTAATTGACAAAGAAGATGTCGGCTTCCTGGAGCGCTCAGGAGTACTGAGAATAGAAAGCACGGGTGAAGCCTCTGCCAATGTGTCGCTTTACCCCGCAGGAAATCAGTTGATCTTCTCCGACCATACGTGGCCGCAACTTTCCAAAGCAGGAAGTTCTGCCGTGCCCTTTGGCCAGGTGATGTTTGTGGGCGCGGACAGCCGCTGGCTGGCGCGGGCCACGGTGCGCAGCCCCGTTTCCAGTGCTCTGGATCTTTGTACGGGTTCCGGTGTCCAAGCCCTGCTCGCGGCTACCCATTGCCGGAGGGTTGCAGCAGTGGACATCAATTCCCGGGCGGTCCGTTGCACGCGATTTAATGCAAAGGCTTTGGGTTGCAGCAACCTGGAAGTTTTTGAGGGAGATCTTTATGAACCGGTGGGGAAAGAAAAGTTTGACCTGATTACAGCCAATCCTCCGTTTGTCCCGTCACCCGTCAACAGCATAGGCTTCCGCGATGGAGGACGAACAGGTGAAGATGTCCAGCGTCGAATCGTGGCGGGTCTTTCCGATCACCTGGCTCAGGGTGGAATGGCCCAAATGGTCACCGAGATAGGCGAGCGCGATACTGTGCCGCTTGCGGACAGGGTCCGCGAATGGCTGGGCAGCGCGCCAATTGACATTCATGTTTTGAGGCTGAGGATTCACTCTGCCGAAGCATATGCCATTGGTCATGCGAATGGAGATACGCCGGGCGAATTCCTGGAATCGGTTGACGCATGGGCGGATAATTTACGGTTACAGGGCTTCACCCGGATCGTTTCCGTGCTGCTGGCGTTCCAATGGAGCGATCCGTTGTGCGGCCCTCCATGGAATCGCGTTGACGAGGCGTATCCGCCGAACCGAGACGCCGGCAAAGAGATTGAGGCCGCGTTTGCTGCCGAGCGCTTGACAAGGGACCCGGGCTTAAAAGAAAAGCTCAAGCTGGGCCGGGTGAACAGAACAGGACCGGTGATTCTTCAAGAGGGGAGAGTGCTTGGAGGCACTGTGCCTTTGAGCTGCAAGGCGACGCTTTCCGGCCAGGCGATTCCGGTTGAATACCAGCTCAACCCGATCGAACGAGGTTTACTTGACGCAATTGACAATCCGGTTTATGTTCCAACACTCCTGAAGATTGCCCGCCAGATTAACGTCAGCGAATCATCCTTGCAGGCAGGCCTGGCGTCCTTGCTGCGGGAGAGGCTGATCGGGTTGCAAGAGTCCTGATCCCGAAGCCACAATGTTCGATTCGCAAGACACGCTCATTGACTAAGGATAGACGTCACCACCGAGTCCATGCGTCTGCTCAGCTTCTGCGCGCCGACGGGACAGAGATGTTCGCAGTCGGATGCTTCGCTGTCGGCATAGTCATGGTTTCCGTCAAGATTTGCATCATAAAGATGGAAATAGCCGGGAAACGTGTCCTGCAAAGCCTTAATCTGCGCTACGACGGCCTCTTCCGTTGGCCAGCTTGGGCCGTATCTCCCATAGGAGTCGGTGCTTTGGTAATACGGACTTTCCGGGGTAATATACAAGAGAAAATGTACTTTGTTTGCGTAAAGCAGCCTGGCCACATCCTTGAGTATGGCAAAATTCGTCTGATATTGCGGATCGTCGGTTGACCAGCCGGTTCCGCCTCCGGAAAGATCGGGACTGGAACCGCCCCATCCACTGCACTGTGCGCCATGGTCGGATCCAAGCGTATCCACCGATGGAAGACTCGGGCAGGGCGCCAGAGCAACTAACTTCTTAAAATTGGTTGGGAGACCTGTTCTCCAGTAGCCATGATTTTCATCGTAATTGAATCCTACATTGCTGCTGATGAGCTGCCATGGCGTGAAATAGTCGGGCCAATTCATGGTTGCCGGTATCAAATCGCAGCCCACGAGTTTCAGAGACGGGCTATGGTTAAGCATATAGTGAGTTATGAGCAGTTCGGCCAAGGAAAACGGACCGCCGAAAATCGACATATTGGCGACCTGGTTGGCCGTAAAGTAATTCGGATCAATGCCGTACGAAGTGTGTGAACTTCCAAGAAACGCCACCTTCATGCTGTCGCAGTGTTTCCAAAAGCCCTGCATCCGCTTTGTCAAGACACTGACGTTGTACGATACCGCCGGATTATCATACTGTCCTAAACTGTCGAGATCCAGCGAGTCGTTTGCGCCCGTATCGGCAAGAGATCCGGGCGCTATCCACAACACGGGCTCCGCAAGCGTCGTTCCCGACACGATCTTCTGATACGCCGCGGATTTCAAGCCGATAATGTAAATATCGTCCGGCACACCAGAACCGTTGCACCCCGTTGCAATTGCAAAGTCGGCGTTATTCGACCATTCGGGGTTGTCCCACGAGCTTTCCCCGTCCGGATACCTGTACCAGCCGACGATCGAGTCGTTGCAATCCGCCACGAATATATACTGATGGACTCCGTAGGTCGTACCCGTTAAAGTGCTCGTCACGGGACTGCCGAAATCCAGGAACAGACACCGTCCATTGTACGAGCTATCCGTGCACATCGATACGTTGCACGCCTGCGTGGAGCCGTCGGCAGGTTTGCCGTTGTGCGGCGAAACAAACAGCTGCTGATCCGTAGTGCTCACCAGATCGCGCATGATAAGATTCCGGTATCCGGTCACGATATAGCGACCGTTTGCCGATCGTCCGTCGTGAAAGCCGCCGGTAGTCAATGTCTGCCATGCGCCGACGGCTTTGCCCCCGGATATCCGCCACAGCCGCGTCTGGCTAAGCGTCCATAGTGGAGATGTGTTGTCGATTGCGGATGTTGTGAATATCAGGAACGTATCCAGCGTCGCGGGGTCGACCCACCAGCGCGGCTCGAATGCGCTGTCGCAGGCTAGTTTCACCGGGACACTCGCCAGTGTGTCCAGACTCCGGAGGTAAACGTTTGCCGGGCCGTTTGCGCCATCGTCGGCCGTGCAATAGGCCACGTATCTGCCGTCCGGCGAAATCGACGGTACATTGACATTTTGCACATCCTTGAATTCGTAGAGGTAGGGAATGGGGTCGCCGTAATTAATGTAACATAGTGTGCGAACATTGTACGTCACGTTAACAAACGCAACCTTTGCGCGCGTGGTGCCGATTATCTGCCGGGTCGACGACACAAGCAGATTCATCACGTTCGTCACGGTTTTCGAGGTGTCCGAGGTTATGTGCGACGGATTCGGAATGGCGCCGAGTGCGCAACGAAAGCCGATATACTCCGCGTATTGCGACAATGACGTGGGATACGTAGTTTGGCGCCGTGACGGTCGCAGGTCTATAAACCCGAGTTCAAATGAGCCGCCTTTGAGAACTTTTTCGCTGTTCTCATTCGGCAATGGCGCCCCAAGTGAATTCGTAATGTTTTTGACCGTGTAATAACATTTCCAGTCCTGGGTCCACTCAAACACGTTGCCCGCCATGTCGTACAGGCCGAATGCGTTGGGCAGTCGTGTTGCCGCAGGGTGTGTTGTCCCCTTTGCGTTTGAGGAATACCACGCATGCGCCTGCGCCGCGGCGCTGTCGGATAAACACGGGAATGGAATAGCGGAGGCGCCTTCGCGCGCCGCATATTCCCACTCGGATTCGGTGGGCAGGCGGTAGCCGTTGCTGCCGGTATTGATACGCAATCCGTCAATCTCGTAGGCGCTTCCCGACTGAATCTTGGGAGGCCCGAAATACGTGTATACCGTGTCGAGGCCGTCGCGTTTGCTCTTCTTGTTGCAAAACAGGATCGCGTCGTACCAGCTTACATTGTACACCGGATACCGGTCGCCCCTGCCGTACGAGCTTGCCGAGGGCACGGGCTGCGCTCCGGTCACGTTTTCGTATTCCTGTTGGGTCACTTCGGTGGTGTCGAGCCAATAGTCATAAGTAAACGCGCTTGTCATACCCGGCCGCTCGTCCGGGGTGCTTTGCGAGTCGTTTGCGCCCTGAACAAACGATGTGCCGGCTGCTTCGATCTTTCGCATGCCGGCATGGCTTACCACGGGGACAGCGGTGGAGGGCTTGTTCGGAGAACAAAGGAGCATGCACAAAGGAGGCAGGATCAGGAGCCGCTTGAGCATCCGTAAATCCTCAAAGAAGTAATGGAGGTATCCCCGCATTCACGCAGGTAACCCCCTTTTGAAAGCCTCTGCGAGGGAAGGGGCATGCGCCTTATCAAATTAATATATGCAAAACAAACCGGAAGGGAAGGCCGCTATGACAGAAAGTGTCTTCCGGAAGAAACCGCGGTTCAAGCAAAACTCCTTCAGCCAACCAGAAACTCAACCAAGCATTATTTCCACAGGCTCCAGTTCCGCTCAACCCTGGGCCACCAGAAAGCCGTCAAAATGGGACGACATGCAAGTCAGCAGCCTAATGTTGAGAAACAAGGTCCATACCCCGTTCACTTCCATCCACGACCACCAGCCCACGCTCTGCACCGACTCCCAACAGGCAGAAACGAGTACAAAAGGGAGTACTCAGTTGCGACGTATTGGGAAGTATGAGGAATTGATGGGCACAAAAACAAAGAAGCCACAACCCCGCTTGATTTAGCAGAGAGGGCAGCGGCTTAGTTTGATATAGTGTGGTTATGCCTTGTTCCCGACCATTTGCAGATAGTTTCTACCCTTGGCCGTCAATCGGTATCGCTGAGTAGGGCTGTTGGGAGAGTCCGGTTGCGTCATCTCGATAACACTTTCCGCTAGTGAAGGAAGCAAATACGCAAGCCGGAAATGGTCGTCGTTTTTGAGTTTGAGCGCGGTCTGAATTTCTTTGCGCTTCATCTCACCTTTCATGACTTCAATGACCCTCTTTACTTCCATGGTCACTTCCACGGCTACTTCCATGGTAACGGATTTTTCGAGTGCTTGTTTGAGAATCTGCGCCATGAATTCTATGAACGGTGTTGCATCGCCTGCTGAATCCGCTTTGCCGAGTTTTGCGTAATACTGATCCTGTCGTTCACCAATGATTGTTTCAACCGGCAGATAGGCCCACAGCGACTTCCACTTGCTCAAGATAAGGGTTTGCCACAGACGACCGAGCCGCCCGTTCCCATCGGAAAAGGGGTGAATGAATTCAAGCTCGTAATGGAAAATGCAACTTGTCACAATCGGATGTTCAGCCGTGGATGCAAGCCACGACAAGAGGTCTTTTACAAGGCCATGAACCCGACCAGGGGGAGGAGCCATGTGGATTAGCTGCTTGCCTTGAAAGATGCCGACCCCGCCACTTCGGAATTTCCCCGACTCATCGATCAATCCGGCAGTCAGGAGTCCGTGTGCAGTCAAAAGGTCTTTCTGGGATGCCGGATTCCATTTCTCCATTTGTTCGTATGCGGCAAAGGCATTGCGGACTTCCTGTATTTCTTTCGGAAGACCAAGGACACGCTTGCCGTCTATAACGGCAGTCACTTGTTCCACAGTCAAGGAATTGTTTTCGATTGCAAGCGATGCTTGAATGGTGCGGATGCGGTTTCCCCGGCGCAGGGTAGGCGTAAGTCGCATCTCGGTAGTTGCCGTATAACGTCCGACCAATTCTCCAATCTCGGCGACAGCGTTGAAAATCGCAGGAGTAATGGTATAGGGCGGTTTGTATTCGTTCCCCATAGTTAATCAGCCTCGCTGAAAATACTCCTGATCGGCAGGATATTTTCGAGACGCTTTTGAATCGGAACCATGAGCGTTACGCCTCATGAAACGCAATAACAAAGATAGCTATCGGATGAGCGAAAAACAACGGATTCAAGATGGCACTCCCGGCCCACTGTCTGTGGTAAAGCGGAATCCCCGGACACAAAGGCTTCGTCGATAATGGGCTGCTGCGGGCAGCACGTGGCCAGGCGGATTGCCTGATTAACACAAAAAATATGCCTCTCGTAACTTGTTGATTTTACGAGAGGCATATGGTGCGGCCAGACAGAGTCGAACTGCCAACCGTCTGATTCGTAGTCAGGTGCTCTATCCAATTGAGCTATGGCCGCACAGAAATCAGCGGGAAAATATACATCTTTGCGGCCTCCATCCCCAAATCCTTGTCGCAAATCGGGGCGCTGGCGCGAATGTCGAGCGTTCAGGAAATTGAATTGCCGGTAGGGTTTGACAACGGCGCTCTCTAGGTGCCCCCGAGCCGCAGTTTCATGGTTGCGGCGGCACTTCCAAGGGGGCCACCTGCAGAGGGGATGCGCCCGCCCAATAGCAAGGGCGGAAAGCGCCGGAAGACCGCGCTTTTGCGCGGGCTGAAGCGAGGGGGAGACTTCCCCCACCAAATACTCTAGATCCTATTATATATCAAACTAAAAGATATACTCCTTCACCTCTCCGATCCTCCCGCACTGGATAATCTCGATTCCCTTGTTGTTCATCGTCCAGTCGGCCTTCTTGGGAGGCCGCGGCGCAAGGCACTGGGTAAATCCCATGTGGGCGAGTTCCTTGATGCGCAGGGGCATGTTGTTGACGGGCCGGATTTCACCGCCCAGGCCGAGCTCGCCGATAAATCCCAGGTCCCTGCGCAGCGGCCGGTTGCTGAACGAGGAAATGATGGATGCGGCGACGCCCAGGTCCACGGCGGGCTCTGCCACGGTGAGGCCGCCGGCGATATTGAAGAATATGTCGTATTCGCCGAGGGAGAACCCGCCGAAACGTTCGAGCACGGCCAGCAGAAGGGAAAGCTTCTTGGGGTTTATTCCCGAGGCCACGCGCTGGGGCAGGCCGAAATGGGATTTGTTGACAAGTGACTGAACTTCCACCACCAGCACCCTGCTTCCTTCGAGCACGGGCACCACGGCCGTGCCCACCTGCGGGTTGGCGCGGTTGAGAAGGAAGAACTCCGACGGGTTGGAGATTTCGGCAAGCCCGCGGTCGGTCATGGACATTACCGCGATTTCGCCGCTGGGACCGTAGCGGTTCTTGACGGCGCGCACGATGCGGTACTGGTAATGGCCGTCGCCCTCGAAGTACAGGACCGTGTCGACCATGTGTTCCAGTACGCGCGGGCCGGCAATGGAGCCGTCTTTGGTGACGTGGCCGATAAGGATCACCGCCGCCTTGTGCTGCTTTGCAAATCGGAGAAGCAGGGAGGCGCTCTCGCGCACCTGCGATACGCTGCCGGGCGCGCTTTCCATGGCGTCGGAGAACATGGTCTGGATGGAGTCGATCACCACGATGTCGGGCGCGGCCTCGTCCAGTTTGTTAAGGATGGTTTCCACCGACGTTTCGGTGAGCATGAGCACGGGAGAGTCGGCAACGCCAAGCCGGCTGCCCCGGGCATAGATCTGCTCGGCCGATTCTTCGCCGGAAATGTACAGGACCTTGCTGCCGGTTTTGGCCCAGGCGCTGGCCAGCTGCAGCAGCAGCGTGGATTTGCCGATGCCGGGGTCGCCGCCCAGCAGGATAAACGCGCCCGGGATGAGTCCGCCTCCCAGCACGCGGTCTATTTCGGGGTAGGGGCTTGCGATCCGGTTCGTTTCGTTGACGGTGCAGCTGGAAAAAGGCACGATCTGCGCCGGACCTGCGGCCGCGGCCTTTGACGAGGGCGTCGCCTTGACGCCCCGCATTTCAACGATTGTGTCCCAGGCGCCGCAATTGGTGCACCTGCCAAGCCATTTGGAAAAATCCTGGCCGCAGTTGTTGCAGACGAAAACGGTGGAGGTTTTTTTGTTCATGGGTAGAAAGGGAAAGAAGATTCACCGCAAAGGCGCAAAGAACGCAAAGGGAAGGGCGTTAGATTGCCCGGGAAAGATTTCCTTTGTTTGCAAAATTGACAGGGAGCATTCTCCGCCTATTTCCAATTATCAATACTCTTCTTTGCGACCTTTGCGTCTTTGCGGTGAGGCATTTACTGTTGCGACTTGGGCACTTCCGCCACTTCAACGCGGTTGCCGCCGCGCTGGCGCGCACGGCCGAGCGCCTGGCCCGCGGCCTTGCCCAGCACGTCAACCGAGGCGTTGGTCTCCCCGCACATGGTTGCGCCCGCGGACAGCACGGGATGCACTTCCTCGCCGGAAGGCGCCTTGATGACAATTTCCATGAGGCGCTTTCTGATGCGGTCTACCGTTTTGTCAAGCAGCGCGGGATCGGTCTTCACGAGGATCAGGCCGAATTCGTCCGACGAAAACCGTCCGGCGCTGTCGGAACCGCGGATGGAAAGTCCCAGCTTCCTGCCGATTTCGCGCACCACGGTCTCGCAGAACTGCTGGCCGAACCGGTCGCCGAGTTCCTTGAGCATGTCGATGCCGAACAATGCCAGCGCCATCGGTTCCTGTTCTGCAATTGACCGCTCGATTTCGTCCTTCATTACGGCGGCAAACTGCTGGTATCCCATGAGGCCGGTGAGCGCGTCGCGCGACGCCGCATCGAAACTCTTGTCCCGGCGGAGCTTTCGGTCGAGGGTCACGCGCTGCTTGATCTGGCCTACGTCCACGGTGCGCAAAAGCGCCGATTCCTCTTCCGATTCGGACCCCACGGCATAGTGGAGCTTGCGCTGGCCGCGGATAAATTGCTGGATGTAAGGGTTGCGCGACGCCCGGATTTCGGCGGGCGTGCCCGAAAAGATGATTTTCCCTTCGTAAATCATAGCGATCTTGTCGGCGATTTTGTAGGCCGACGCGATGTCGTGGGTTACCACCACCGACGTCATCTTGAGCTTGTCGCGCAGGGAGAGGATCAGGTCGTTGATCTTGTCGGTCATGATGGGGTCGAGTGCGCTCGTGGGTTCGTCGTAGAGCATGATCTCGGGCTTCATCACCAGAGCGCGTGCCAGGCCCACGCGGCTGCGCATGCCGCCCGACAATTCGGACGGCATCTTAATGCGGAAGCTGGGCTGCAGGCCGACCATTTCGAGCGCTTCGGCCACGATCTCGTTTATCTTGTCGTCCGAATAGGCGGTGTGCTCGCGAAGGGGAAAGGCGATGTTTTCGCCGACGTTCTTGGAGTCGAACAGGGCGGCGCCCTGGAAGAGCATGCCGAGGCGCCTGCGTACCTTTTCGAAATCGGAAGACTTCTTCGTAGGCGAGGAAATTTCCTCGCCGTCAATAAGAATGCGCCCGCCGTCGGGGATCATGAGGCCGATAATGTGCTTGAGGATAACGCTCTTGCCGCCGCCGCTCTGACCGATGATGCAGATAACCTCGCCC
>Ga0182027_10011016_pt1 | contig 12818 bp, 12 predicted proteins | sample 712E1DmetaG_FD_121300 | JGI IMG/M metagenome (GOLD analysis project Ga0182027, IMG submission 121300) | Permafrost microbial communities from Stordalen Mire, Sweden - 712E1D metaG (Illumina Assembly) | ecosystem: Environmental > Terrestrial > Soil > Wetlands > Permafrost | place: Sweden...
CTTACAGTAATGTTGACGGTGCCGAGAAAAACCGTGAAGAAGCCAGACAAAATAACGTTATGGCCGTGCAAACTCTGGCAGACTGGGCCAAGCGAAATCGGGCCCGGCTGATTTTTATCTCCACCGATTACGTTTACGACGGCAAAAAAGGCGGTTTTACCGAAGCTGACCCGATAAACCCGCTGCAGTATTACGGCCAAACCAAAGCCCTGGGCGAACAAATTGTTTCCGGCCTGCCGAATTTTGTGATTTTACGGCCGACGGTAATTTACGGCTGGGACGAAGGCGGCAAAAATTTTTTTATGCAGCTTTATCGCCACATGCAGACCAATGAGCCCATGGTCGTGCCCGCGGACCAATTCAGCAACCCGACTTCTGTGATTGACCTTAGCCGTTTGATAGTGAAAATTGTCTGCCAACCGGAAATTTCCGGCGTGTTTCTCGCCACCGGCCCCGAGGCTATGTTTCGTTACGATTTTGCTTCGCGAATTTGCGATTATCTGGGCTGGGATAAAACTTTTTTAATACCCAAAACCACGGCCGAAATCGGGCAGCTTGCGGCCCGGCCTTTAAACAACTCCACCAATTCCGCCAAACTTTATCGGACTTATGATTTCAAGTTCCATTCCTTGGAGGAAAATTTAAATGAACTTAAGAAAAAAATCACTCCATGACTTTCACGATTGCCATCCCATCTTACAATAAGGAAAAAGATATTGTGCGCTGTTTAAACAGCGCGCTTGCCCAGCGGCCGTTTGACGGCGAGATTTTGTTGATTGACAACTGTTCCACGGATAAAACTTTTGAGCTCGCCCAAAAGTACGGATCACAGGTGCGTTGCGTGCAAAATACGCGGAATTTGGGCATGGCCGGCAACTGGAACCGTTGTATTGAATTGTGCCGTACCGATTTGCTGATGATCCTGCATGCCGACGACGAACTTCTGCCCGGAGCCGTCGGGCGCTATGTGGAGTTTTTCCGGCAGCATCCGGAGGCCGGATTGGTTCACGCGCATTTTTACAATGTCAGGAACCGGGACCTCCGGTCCAGGCAGTTGGTTGATACCGGGCCAAGGGTACTGATACCAGCAGGTCCTGTGGCCATGGAATTTTCCCAAGGCTATCACTGCTCCACTGTGGTAGTTAAGAAATCGGCCTATGACCGTTTGGGAAATTTTATGGAGTCCATGGCATCGGATTTGGAAATGTGGGTGAGAATCGCTTCCCGTTACGATGTCGGCAACCTCGGCGCACCCACAGTGAATATTTATTTTGACGACAATTCCACCGGCCGAAGTGCCTTAACAACCCGCAGCATCAAAGAAATTGAGGCCGATTTGCAAAATCTTAACCGGCATATTAACCGGTTATACCCCGAGGCTCAGCAAAAAAAGAGGCGGGCCGTGTCCAAAAAAAGCATGGCCGGCGCTTTGTTGATTGTATGCACCACCAATTTAAAATCCGGACAGTACGGCCAAGCTGCCGAGGCTTTGTGGAAGGCGCTATTTAGATACGGCGGACTTTTGGTTGCCATCAATGTCGTTTGGAGTTTCCTGAAATATCGTTGGGAATTAAGGCGGCTTAAGGCCGGCAAGTCATCGGCTTGATTTACTGTCGGACCTTTGGCTTGTTTTGGGCCTGTTATAGTAGTATAGTTAGGGTAAATGTAAATTTTAACAAATAATCTTTGGACATTTAAGCCGTCAAATTTTATGAACCCCGTTAGACATTTTCAATTTTAACAGTTGGTGGAAATTTTCTGACAGGTTCAAAAGTATAATTAAAATATAATTTTATGCGCATGTCTAACGGGGTAAAAATTGTAATTTTGTGTGGCGGGGAAGGCACCCGCATGAAGGAAGAAACAGAATTTAAACCCAAGCCATTGGTGCTGGTCGGAGGCAAGCCGATTTTGTGGCATATAATGAAAATTTATTCCCATTACGGCTACAACGAGTTTGTGCTGGCGCTGGGCTATAAGGGCGACATGATTAAGGATTATTTTTTGCACCGGCGCACTTACCTGAATAATTTTTCCCTGGATACAAAAACCGGCAAGACGGTTTTCCATAATAATCAGGGCGATGATTTTAAAATTACTTTTGTGGAAACCGGTTTAAAAAGTTTGACCGGGGAGCGTATCCGCCAGCTTAAGCCTTTTCTTAAAGGCGATGATTTTATGGTGACTTACGGGGACGGCGTGGCTAATATTAATATCAGGGAGCTTTCGGAATTCCATAAAAAGCAAAAAAGCATTGGAACCATTACCGGAGTTCACCCTACGACCCGTTTAGGAATTTTATCGGTGGATTCGCGCGGCCAGAAAGTGGTTAAGTTTCGCCAGTCGGGGATTGTGGAGAAAAAAAATGACCCTGCTGAAATAAGAAAAGCGCGCCGCAGCCACTTAAGCGATTTTGTCAACGGCGGTTTTATGATTTTTAAAAAAGACCTGTTCAAATATATTAAGCCCGATTCGATGATAGAAGAAGCCTTTGTGCCTTTGGCGGAAAAAGGGGAGCTTTCTGTTTTTGAACACAAAGGACAGTGGAAGGCCATGGATACTTATAAAGATGTGGAAGAATTTAATATCTTCTGGCAAAAAGACCCTTTTTGGAAAGTTTGGAAAGACTAAAATAACCGGCAACACGGATACCGTTTAAATCTTTTAATTTTTATCAATCTATTTATGGCTCATTTGTTATCGGGTAAAAATGTTTTGGTCACCGGAGGGACGGGTTTAGTCGGCAGCCATCTCTGCGAAAAACTTTTGGAGCTTGGCGCCAGGGTGGTTGTTTTGGATATCATAGTTTTACCTCGTTCATATTTTGCCAGCCGAAATTTAGAAGGGAAAGTCAAACTGCTCATGGTGGACTTGGTGGATTGGGAAAAAGTTCAGCAGGCGGTTAAGGAGTATGAAATAGATTATATTTTTCATTTGGCCGCCCAGGCGCTGGTGGGCGAGGCGTTCAATAATCCCCGCCGCACGTTTGACAGCAACCTAATGGGCACGGTTAACGTTATGGAAGCGGCCAGATTAAACAGCCGTGTTAAAGGAGTGTTGGTAGCCTCCAGCGACAAAGCTTACGGCAAGGACTGTTTTAACGCGAAAGAAGACCAAAAAGTTTTCGGCGACCATCCTTATGACGCTTCCAAAGCCGGCACCGATATCATTAGCCGGACTTATTTTAAAACTTACGGCCTGCCTGTGGCCGTAGCGCGTTTTGGCAATATATTTGGGCCCGGTGATTTGTATTTTAGCCGCATCGTGCCCGCGGTTATGGAATCGGTTTTGACAAAAAAAGAATTGCAGGTCAGAAGCAACGGCCAATCCCGCCGGGATTATTTATATGTTAAGGACGTAGCGGAAGGTTATGTAAAGATGGCCGAGTGTTTGGACAAAGTGCGGGGAGAGGCTTTTAATTTTACCACCAACTGGAATTTTTCCGTTATCGAAATAATTGAAAAAATCGGCGAAATTTTAGGCCAAAAGGTAAAGTATAAAATTTTAGACCTGAAGCAAAATGAAATTCCAAATCAAAGTTTAAACGCGGAAAAAGCCAAACAATTATTGGGCTGGCAGCCGGGTTTTGCCTTTGAGCGGGGAATTTTAGAAACTTTTGAATGGTATCGGGATTTTTTCAGCAAACATTAAACGGCAATTACTTACATGCCCGCTAAAGGCCAAGAAGCTTTAACTCAACGCGCAAGGGCTATTCGGAGCTCGGTTTTAGAAATGGTGGCCGATTCCGGAAGCTCGCACATTGCTGCGGCCTTTTCGATTGTGGACATTTTAACCGTTTTATATTTTGAAATTTTAAACATAGATTTAAAAAATCCTAAAGCCGCGGCTCGCGACCGATTTTTGTTGAGCAAGGGACATGGGGGTGCCGCGCTTTACGCGACTTTAGCCCACCGGGGATTTTTTCCCCTTGAGCAACTCAAATCATACGCCCAAAATAATTCCAAATTGGCCGGCCATATTGTTAAAGACAGCGTGCCGGGGATAGAAACCACAGCCGGTTCCCTGGGGCATGGTTTGTCTATGGCAATAGGAATGGCCATGGCTTTAAAGGGCGATAAAAATCCGGTGCGGGTTTTTGTGCTCGTTGGCGACGGCGAGTGTAATGAGGGCTCAGTCTGGGAAGGCGCCCTGGCGGCGGCCCAGTTTAAACTCGATAATTTGGTGTTAATAATAGACCGTAATCGCGAGCAGAGCCTGGGCAAATCGGACGATATTATGAATTTGGAACCGTTTGCCGAAAAGTGGGCGGCTTTCGGCTGGAATTGCCTAAAATGTGACGGCCATGATTTTAAGCGTTTGAGCGAATGCCTGGACCTGAAAAATACCAAAGCCGGCAAGCCGACCGTAATTATTGCCAACACGCAAAAAGGCAAAGGTGTTTCTTTTATGGAAAAAGATCCGCTGTCTTGGCATTATAAAACGCCGAAAGCTGAATTTTTAGAGCGCGCGAGGAAGGAGCTTGATGCGTAATACTATAGTGAATTTAATCCATGATTTGGCCAAAACAAACCGGGACGTTTATTTTTTAACCGGCGATTTGGGCTATTCCGTTATTGATAATTTTCAGAAGGAAATTCCCGAGCGCTGCCTGAATTTAGGCATTTCCGAACAAAATATGATGGGCGCGGCCGCCGGCTTGGCCCTGGAAGGCAAAAAAGTTTTTGTATATTCCATTGTGCCTTTTGCCACAATGCGCTGTTTGGAGCAAATTCGCACCGATGTTGCCCTGCAAAATTTGGATGTTACGATTATCGGCGTGGGAAGCGGTTTTGCTTACGGCACACTTGGGCCGACACATCATGCGATAGAGGACATTGCCATGCTCCGCGCCATCCCGCGGATGAAAATTGTTTGTCCTTCAGGCCCAGTTTCGGCCGGCGTTTTAGGCCGACAAGTTTTGGCTATGGTTGGCCCGACTTATATCCGCTTAAACCGCGGCGGCGAACCCGCTCTTTATGACAGCCCGCCGAATATGAAATTTGGCAAAGGCTTTGTGCTTAAGCCGGGCGGCGCCGTGACTATTTTTAGTAGCGGCGCAATTACTGCGGTTGCTTTAGGGGCCGCGGAACTATTGGAAAAAGAGAAAATCAGCACCGAAGTGGTGGATATGGCTACTGTAAAACCTTTAGACGGCGATTTGGTTATAGACAGGCTCAAAAGCCGCAAACTCATTGTAACTCTGGAAGAGCATAATATTTTAGGAGGCTTTGGTTCGGCCGTGGCGGAAGTTGTGGCGGAAGCAGCGAGCCGGCAGGCGGCATTTAAGCGTTTTGGCATAAATGATTTTTATCCGGAGGCTTTTGGCAACCAGCAATTTATGAGGGATCAATGCGGCCTGTCTCCGCAGCTTATTTTTGAATCGATAAAAAAATTATATGAAGGACTCTAGGCGCGTACTGTTGACCGGCGGCGGCGGGTTTATAGGAAAAAATTTATTGGAGTTATTGGGCGGCAAATATGAAATAGACGCGCCAAATGCCAAAAAATTAAATTTACTAGACAATTCCCAGGTCAGGGATTATTTTAAAAAACAAAATTTTGACGCGGTCATCCATTGCGCGGCCGTGGGGTCAAGCCGCAGCAAAACGGGCTTGGCCGCCGTTTATAATGACAATGGAAAGATGTTTTTAAATGTCGCCGAAAATTTGCCCCCGGCCGCCCGGCTAATTTTTTTGGGTAGCGGCGCGGAATACGGCAAACAGCGGGCGATTGTAAAAGTTAAGGAAACCGATTTTGGCCAAGTAAAGCCCGAAGATGAATACGGAAAGGCGAAATATTTTGTTTCGGAATATATTTTACAGCACCAGAATATTGTAAGCTTGCGCTGCTTTGGGGTTTTTGGGAAGTACGAAGATTACACTACTCGTTTCATCTCAAACGCCATTTGCCGCTCCCTGGCCGGCCTGTCGATTGTCATACGCCAAAATTTAGTATTTAGTTATGTTTATGTTAATGATTTAGCCAAAATTATCAGTAAATTTATTGACCGCCAGCCAAAGGAAAAATTTTATAATGTTGGCAGAGAAGAGGGAGTGGAACTTTTGGCTTTAGCAAAAATTATTCAATCGGCTACCGGCGGCCATTCTGAAATCCAAATTCAGCACCCAGGTATGGGCCGTGAATACACCTGCGATAATACTTTGCTAATGGGTGAATTGCCGGGATTTGAGTTTACCTCCTTTGAGCAAGCCATTGCCGAAATGACTGTTTGGTATAAAAATAATTGGCAGGCAATCAACAAAAGCAAATTAAATTTTGATGTTTAGGGCCAAAGCTTCGCTAATTTTTTTTGACCGTCACCCGGGCTTTTGGTATCATTAAGCCAGTAAATTCAGGCAAAAAAAGCATTTTTATGGATTCAAGCTATCCCAGCCATCATTTTATAAAAGCCGGTTATATTAAAACTTGCCAGGTTTGCAATTCCGGCGCGCTTTTAGAGGTTTTGGATTTGGGGCTTCAGCCGTTGTGCGATACTTTACTGGCCAAAGAAGATTTAAGTAAACCCGAAACCAAGTATCCGCTTAGTCTTTACTGGTGCCCGGAATGTTCCCTGGCTCAAATAAACTATTGCGTGGACAGCGGCGTATTGTATCATCCGAATTATCCTTACAGAACCGGCGCAACAAAAGAATTGGTTGAATATATGGCAGGCTTAGCCGGGTCGCTTGCATCGGATTACAAACTGGGTTCGGGAGATCTTGTTGTAGACTTAGGCTCAAACGACGGGACGCTTTTAAACGAATTTAAAAAATTGGGGATAAAAGTTTTGGGAGTTGAGCCTACGGATGTAGCAAAAATTGCCAATAAAAACGGCATCGATACGGTACAAAGTTTTTTTGATATAAAAACGGCAAGTGAAATAAAAAACCGGTATGGCAAAGCCTCTTTGATTACGGCCACCAGCATGTTTGAACGGGCGCACGCAATCGGCGAGGTAGTTGTCGGTATTGAAAATCTTTTAAAAGACGACGGTGCGTTTGTATTTGAAAGCCATCATTTGCTGGATATTATCCGGGGCGGCCAATTTGATGCAATATACCACGAGCATCTCAGGACCTATTCGCTAAAATCTTTAATTAAATTGTTCAGTTATTATAATTTTACCGTAACGGACGTTGAAAAAGGCTTTGCGTTCAGAAGCAATATAAAAGTCCATGTTTCCAAAGGAAAGAATCGGCCCCAAAAAAGCTCGGTGGCACATTGGCTTGAGCTTGAGGAAGAAGCCGGGTTAAACAACGCGGAAACTTATAAAATTTTTGCCGAGCGGGCAAAAAAATCCAAAGAAGATTTTTTAAATTTTATTGGAAAAATAAAAGCGCAAGGTAAAAGCCTGGGAGCAAATTCCTGTCCAGCTCGCTGCGTCACTTTATTGAATTATTACGGGGTGGATGCCGGCTTAATACCTTATATCGCGGAGCGCCCCGCCTCTCCCAAATTAGGCATGTATTTGCCCGGCCGGCACATTCGTATTGTTAATAATGAAATACTTACTAAAGAGCAGCCCGATTATGTCGTTTTGCTTGCGTGGTATTACGCGGAGCCGATAATAAAGCAGTCAAAGGCCACGGGGCTCAAATCGGATTTTATTATTCCCTTACCGGATTTTAAAGTAGTTAAAAATTCAGACTAAATTATGGTTAAAATTGGGATAATCGGTTCAGGGTTTGGCCTTTACGGACTTCTTCCGGCGTTTAATTCCATTAAGGGCTGTAAGGTGGCGTGCATTTGCGGGCGAAAAACCCCGCGGTTAACGGATTATTGCGGCAGCATCGGTTTAAAAAATATTTATACCGACTGGAGGCAAATGCTGGAGACGGAAAGGTTAGACGCGGTGGCGATTGCCGTGCCCCCGGCCGCCCAGTATAAAATCGCAAAAGCCGCAATGGCAAAAGGCCTCCATGTATTTGCGGAAAAACCTTTGGCCGCAAATCTCCGGCAGGCGCGGGAACTTGCGACAATAGCCAAAAAAAGGAAAATCGTTCACGCCATGGATTTTATTTTTCCGGAAATTCCCGAATGGGCGAAAGTAAAATCATTAATAGACAAAAAAACGTACGGCTCTTTAAAGCATATTTCGGTAAATTGGGATTTTTTGAGCTATGATATAAAAAATAAAATAACGTCCTGGAAAACCGATGTTGCCCGGGGAGGCGGAGCCCTGTCTTTTTATTTTTCGCACGTTTTATATTATTTGGAGCATTACGCGGGGAAAATATCGCGCATTAGCAGCACTCTTTCTTATTCCGGGGAAAGCTTAAATGGAGGCGATGTCGGAGTAGATGCCCTGCTTCGGTTTGAAAATGGAGTTACAGGGTATGCTCATGCGTGCTGCAATGCCAGGGGATTAAAAAGGCATCAATTGGTGTTTATATGCCAAAGGGGTACAATTATTTTAGAAAATCAGGACGGCTTGACGGAAGGCTTCAGCACCAAAGTATATACCGAGAAAAAAAATGAACCGCTCTTGGTTAAGCAAAATATCCGTCAAAGAAACGGCGAAGACGAAAGGGTTGGGGTAGTAAAAAAAATAGCCGCCCGTTTTATAAAAGCCAGCGCCGCGGGTAAACAGATGAAGCCTTGTTTTACGGAAGGCCTGCGGGTGCAGGAGTTAATAGAAAAAATAAGAACTGAAAAATAGAACAGGGCTCATACGGCTTTGGGGGAAAAGACAAAAGAATTTTAGGCAATATTACTCAAAAGTAAGGCGAATTGCCCTTGCTTTTTTTATTATTTTATGTTATTATATTTGGTTCCATGGAGGTGGAACGAAAATGGAGTTAGCGACTTGGACTAATTTCCGAAAGGTCCTGGCGCTTGTCAGGGCGTTCCCTTTGAAAGTCGCCAAATTATTCAACCAAGGGGACGAAGCCCTATTGGATGCTCTGCGTGAGTTCGCCGCGGAAATTCTGAATTTGGTGCCGTCAGACAAGCCATACAAAACGGCGCTGTTTGACGCAATCAACAAGAAGCAGCCGACATTCGCTATGGAGGGAGTTCTCCTGCGGGAGAATCCTGACGGTGGAGCGCTGGAGGTCTATTTGACGCAGCGTTCAATGGTGGACACGGCTTATCCGGGCGAATTTCATTGCCCCGGTTCCGGCCTGCGCAACAAGGAGACCTGGCAGAAGGACGCGGAGAGAGTGGCGCATTCGGAGTACAAAGTGCCAATCAAAAAGGTCACGGTGCTCTTTGAAACCGGTTTCTTTTACGATGAAGCTCGCGGATGGTACTGGTCGGTGCCCTGCCTTGTGGAGCTAGAGGCAGAGCCCGCGGTCGGCAAGTGGTATCCGGTGGACCGGTTGCCGGAAAACACCGTGGCTCACCACCGCGACGACATCATCCCCGCGGTGGTTCGCTACTGGCGCAACCGCGCCAAGTACGACGCCGCGCGGCGGAAAATGCGAGAGGCCCTCGGCCTGGAAAAGTAGGAGGAAAAGGAGATAAACGCGGAAAGCGCTTTGATAAGTTTGTACCAACCAAAGCTTGGTGGTACGGGCAAGTTAAAGCGCTTTTCTCTTTGACCAAAAACCCGAAAATCGCTATAATCTATAGGTAAAATATTAAACGAAGCTACCTTTACATGAAAAAAAATCAAGCCAGAACCATGCGTGTTCCTTACGGCCTTTCTGTCCACGGGCAGGAAGAAATTGACGCTGTCGTTAAAGTTTTAAAAGGAAACACGGCTTTGGGGGAAAAAGTTAAAGAGTTTGAACAGAGAGTCGCCAAAATGTTCGGTAAAAAATACGGGGTTATGGTCAATTCCGGCTCAAGCGCCAACCTTTTAGCCTTTGAGATTTTAGAATTGCCCAAAGGCAGCGAAGTTATTACTCCGCTTTTGACTTTTGCCACAACGGTCGCGCCCATTGTCCAAAAAGGCTTGGTGCCGGTGTTTGTAGATATAGAGCCGCAAACTTACAACGTGAACATTGATCAGGTGGAAAAAGCCATTGGTAAAAAAACCAAGGCGCTTATGATTCCGTCGCTGATGGGCAACATTCCAAATTTAAAGCGCCTCCGGGACATTGCCAACAAGCACAAACTTTGGCTTATAGAAGATTCCTGCGATACCCTGGGCGGCAGTTACGGCAACAAGCCCAGCGGGACTTATTCCGACATTTCCACTACAAGTTTTTACGGGTCTCACGTTATTAACGGCGCGGGCGGCGGCGGTATGATTTGCGTTAATAATCCCCGATGGGTGGACCGTTTGGTGGTGCTGCGCGGCTGGGGGCGGCAGTCTTCGCTGTACGGGGAAAAGGCCGGTTCCGAACTTTTAGCCAATCGATTTCAGGCAAAATTGGACGGCATACCTTATGACAACAAATTTATCTTTAGTTCAATCGGCTATAATTTTTTACCGCTGGAACTTTCCGGAGCCTTTGGGCTGGTCCAGTTGAAAAAATTTCCCAAATTTTTGGCTTTGCGCCAAAAGTATTTTGCCGAAATGTATAAGTTCGCGCAAAAATACCAAAAATATTTTTTGCTGCCCAAACAAACGCCCAATACCAAAACCGCCTGGCTGGCTTTTCCGCTGATCATTAAAAAAAGCGCTCCCTTCAGCCGTTTGGACATTGTGACTTTTTTGGAAAATAAAAATGTGCAAACCAGACCGGTATTTACGGGCAACATCCTTAAGCAGCCCGGGTTTAGGCGAATTAAATACCGCAATGCCCAAAAAGCCTACCCGAATACCGAAAACGTCATGCGCAACGCTTTTGTAGTCGCCTGCCATCACGGTTTATCCCGGCTCCAAATTAAATATTTACAGGAATGTTTTGATGAGTTTTTATCCCAATTTTAATGTCCAATTCCGTCAATCAGCCATTATTAAGCATCTGCATCCCGACTTATAATCGCGCCGGATTGCTCCGGGTGTGTTTAGACAGTATTTTTTTCCAGTTTAAGGACGAAGGCCTTAAAGATCTTATCGAGGTTGTGGTTTCCGACAATGCCAGCCCGGATTCCACCGAAGCTTTGGTGCTTGAATATCAAAAAACTTTTCCGCAATTAAAATATTTTCGGAATCCTGAAAATATAGGCGGCGATTTAAATTTGGCAAATTCCGTTGTTAAGGCCAGCGGCAAATACGCATGGTATTTGGGCGACGACGACGCGCTGGTTTTGGGAGCCTTAAAATACATTGTAAAAATTTTAACCCAAACCCAGCCGGCGGTTTTAGGCGTAGTCTCTTTGTCTTTGCTTGATCCTTCCAAAGTCCCCGAGGAAATTTTTGTTCCGGAAAAAACCGGTCCCATAATTTTGGATTCTTTTCAGGAATTTATGGCTAGGCGTTATTGCCTGGGAATTTTGAGCGTCATTTTATTTGATCGCGAGCTGTGGCTTGGGGTGGACAGGTCGGAATTCCATACTTTGTGGCTGTACTATGAAGTGGTATTAAAATTAATGCCCAAAGCCAAAGGCAGGAAATTTGTCTATATTAACCAGCCTTGTGTTTATACAGGCGAAGGCTGCGGTTGGGTAAAAAATGGCGGGGAACTCCGTTCCTTTTTGGACTGGAAAGACATTCTTTGCTCTTTGAGCCAATACGGCTACGATGAACATTGGATAAAACAGGAACTAAAAAATTTCCCAAACTGGTTAATAATAATTTTGCTTCGGGCTAAGGGGCACGATTTGTCCATGGAGTTTAAGCATTTAAAGCGGGTGTATAAAAGTTTTTCGGGGCACGTTTTTTATCTGGCTCTGGCGACAGTTATTTTTTATGTTCCCAATTTTATCATTAAAGCCGTAAGGAAGAGTAAAAAATTTTTTCGCGCGGGATTTGCACAAATTTAAATTTATGAGCAATATTACTTTTGTAATTTTTGTTTACAACGAGGAAAAAAGGATCGGCCTTCTTGTCCGGAATTTAATCAAATACGGACAGGTTATGTTTATGGATGACGGCAGTACCGACAACAGCAAGCAGATAGCCGAAAGTTTGGGGGCAAAATTTATCCGGCGCCCTGCGGGCCCGATGCATACGGAGACCCAGGAGATGCTTGAGTTTGTCAAAAAACAGGTTACCACTCCGTGGGTCTTTTGGAGTTACGTTGATAATTTATTGCCTAAAACCCTGTTGGAAAAACTTACGGAGATTTCGCTGCAGGATAAAATTAAGTATGTTTACGTCCCGATTTTTACTTATTTGTGGGGCGATACCAAAAATGTTTACGTTAAAGCCGCTTACGGCTGCTTTTGGAAAAAAGATATGGTGGATTTTTCACAAAACCGCATTCACAGCATGAGCAGGTATTTAGGCAAGGAGGAAGAAAAACTGCATCTGCCGATGCGCCCCGAATACGCTATGCGGCATTTTAGCTTGTATGATATGGATAAATTCGTGTCTAAACATTGGCAATACGCCAAGGTCGAGGCCGAACAAAAATTTGCCGACGGTAAACGCCTTACCCCGATGTATTTATTCGGCAGCATGGGGCACTATTTGTGGATTTTTTGGGCTGGCATAAAATCCGGCATGCGCGGCATTTTGGTCTCTTTGCTTTATGCGTTTTTCCGGCTGATGGTGTGCGTAAAACTTTACGAACTTGAACATGGTTTGGATTTGGAAACCATTGAAGCCGAGTATGTTAAGGAAAAGCAGAAGTTGGTGGACGAAATCGAACTAAACCAGGGTCAATCTTAAGCGGACGATATGAACTTGTATATTTATACAGAAAATTTTTTTTGGCGGTCAAGAATAAAAAATTGGATAAAGATTTTGCTGGGACGGCAGTATCGCGGACCGCAGGCGGTTGAGGGCAGCGTTTTTCGCGGACTGCGGGATTTACGGATTC
>Ga0182027_10011017_pt1 | contig 12817 bp, 10 predicted proteins | sample 712E1DmetaG_FD_121300 | JGI IMG/M metagenome (GOLD analysis project Ga0182027, IMG submission 121300) | Permafrost microbial communities from Stordalen Mire, Sweden - 712E1D metaG (Illumina Assembly) | ecosystem: Environmental > Terrestrial > Soil > Wetlands > Permafrost | place: Sweden...
CCCGGACCACCACCGCTAACGACCGTAAGACCGGCCCGCGCCAAGCTGCGCGCAATATACGCGACGTCTTTGTACGTGGTGGTGCCGCGCTCCATCGCATGATCACCCATGATGCCGACCGTCTTTTCGGACTGCGACAGAAAGTCCTCGAGCGCCGACGTGATCGAGTTGTCGTGGATCGCCTGCATCATCGACATCGAGAAATCTTTCGGGTTGCAACCGCCGGAGACGACGTACTGCTTGTAGATCTTAAAGTCGTCCGTGTTGCCAAAGCTCGCCGCGTCAGCCGGAGCATAGCCGTTCAAGAGCTCGAGAGGCTTGTACAGGTCGCGGCGAAGCGGCTGAAAAGCGAACGGAAATTGAGCCATGGTGTCCCGCCTGGATACGCGGTCCGGGAACCGGAATCAAGACAGCGTCTGGGTTACGGACCAAACCACCGGACAAAACCGTGAACAAAAGGGTTTGACGATCATGTCGTAAGACGTTATCTTACGTGTAATGACAACACGCGTGTCGAGCAAGGGGCAACTTGTGCTGCCGGCCGACCTTCGCCACCAGGATGGGATCGAGGCCGGCCAGGTGTTCGATATCGTTCGCGTGGATCGGGAAACCGGGGACAAAATGGGGACAAAATTTTTGGTTTCGACCGTCAAAGCCGGAAATTGCTGGACGGTGCCCGGCTCGCAAGACTGAGGAAAAACGACAGGTTGCGAATCGTCGGCAAGCATCGGATTCTCCGGAATTGCCCTCTTAATCCGCGGGCCGTGAGTTCGAATCCCTCCGCGCTCACCAGATTTTTTCCAACCTCAAAAAGCTGGATGGAAGGTGATCTCAAAGGCCTGGTACGAGGCGACTTTGTTCACCTCGTTGGCGACGACCAGCGTGCTTCTCTGCGGTATAGTCAAATCAACGCTCATGAGCGTGAAGTCCGCTGCTGGGATATTGAGCGTGAGAACCATCTTTGAGCCGGCGCTGAACGCGGCATCGATAGCGGCATAGGTGCGGAGCCCTGCGGCATTCACCACAACGTATTGCTGACCGGTTACGGGCACAGGACCTGCGGTCAGGTTGGCTGTGCCTGCAACAGTCTGGACGACGTTATTGGCGTCGGTAATTACGTTGAGCGCGCCGACATCAAGCGTGTAGTCGGGAGCGGGGACGGCTTGCGCGGTTGCTGTGGACTCACTGAACTCGATGCTGCCGGTGGCAAAGCTCCACACAAAATCCGCCACCAGCGCCCGGCCCTCGGTGTCCCCCGCCTCGGCGGTGACTGTGGAAGTGTAGAGTTGGTTGAGCGCGAGCGCAGTATATGGAGTGAGCGTCCCAGTGTTGGTCGTATCGTCGAACGTCACGGCGCCAGAGACGGGCGTCGCGCCCTGTCGCAACGTGAATGTCGTGGCGTTGATTGTCGCGGGATTCATCGCTTTGCTGAACGTGGCGGAGACAGAGCTCGTCAGCGCGACCGCCATCGCTGCGTCTGCCGGGACAGTGAAAATAACGGTGGGAGCGTCATTCGCAGCGCCACCGGAATCCAATGGAAGCCCGACCAATGAGGCGCCGCAGCCGGGAACGCCGAAGCACAGCAACAGCACTATGTCTGCCTTCGAGCTCATGGCGTTTATGGCCCCGGCACGGCGACCGTGTTGCCGTCCATGGTGACCGCCCCGTTCAATGCCAGCGCCCTGCCGTCCAGGGTGGCACCGTTATCCAATGTGATTGACTGATCCGCCATGATCGTCCCCGCGAAACTGCTGGACACGTCGAGCGTTGCGGAGCTGCCGACCTGCCAGTAAATGTTCGCGGAGCTTGCGCCGTTGATGAGGATCAACCGACGCCCAGGACTGGCAAGTAGCGTCGAGCCCATTTGGAAAATGAAGACTGCACTCCCTTCGCCCATGGCGTCGAGCGTGAGGTTAGCAGACGTGACCGCCATGGTGGCGCCTGACCGATAGAGACCAGGTTTCAGGATCTGTCCGCCCAGGTCCCCTTCGAGCGCGATCGGGCACAACGTTCGCGACCCGGCATCGGAATACGCCTTCGAAAAGTCGGCCAGGGCAGCACCCGCCGCGGAATCCGTGAGGTGGATTGTCCCGTGGGTCACCGTCCCCGGCGGGAACCCCGTCACTGCGGTGCCAGGACTGACTCCGAGGTCCCCCGTAATCACAGTTGAGCCCGTGTTCGTAACCGTGGTTGCGCCAAGGACCGCGAATGTCGCAGCAGAGCCGAGACCGACCGTCGCTTGGCGGCACGCTGCGGCGGTGTTGGTTGCGGTGACGAGGTTCGGATTGTTGGAGTAGACGATCGTGAGAGAAAAGTCGCTCGCAAAAAGCACCGTGCTCAGCTTCGCGCTGGCATAGAAAGCAACGGGGCTGCCAAACGCGGAAGGGTTGGTTGGGTAGGTCGTGGTCAGCGAGATCGGCGGCGTCGCCACTATTTCATCTACGTCCGCGTGCAACGACGTCAGCGTGAGCTTGCAGCTGTCATCATTGAGCACCACCGAAAGCGCGCCATGGTCGAGAACGGCGTCAGGGGCGATCTCGATACTCCATGCCCCCGCACGGGACCTGCAATCGGTGTAGGTCCCGTTGACGGAGACGAGATCGCCGCTGGTCAACGCCACCGTCGTTTGGTCGATGGCAGCAGCGTTTGCGACCGCTGGCTCCTCGCTCTTGCAGGCGGGCTGCCCCCCTAGCGAGCCCGCGAGCGACAGCAGAAATCCGAAAAAGCGAACGCGCCGAAGCATTGTCTTGGTACCCCATGAAACGGCGGAAACTACAAGGCGGGATCAGGGTGAAACGTGATCTTGAAGGCCTCATAGGAGACGAAACCGGATGCTGCGTTGGCGACGATCACCGTGCGTACCTGCGGCGTGGTCAAGTCGCCTCCCACGAGCACGAATTGCGCCGCCAGAATGGTGGATGAAATCGATGTTGGTGTGCCTGCCTTGAACGCGGTGTCGATAGCGGCATAGGTGTAGGGATAGGGACCTAAGGGACCTACCGCGCTCACCACAAGATACTGCTGGCCGGGTACGCTGCCTGTAGTCAGGATGGCTGCGCCCGAGACAGTCTGGACAATGTTACTGGCGTCGGTAATAACGGAAAGCCCGCTGACGTCGAGCGTGTAGTTCGGAGCAGGGACCGACCCCGCCGCTGTGGCGGTGGCGACAACCGTGGCGAGGCTGGCGATGTTATCCATCGTCGCAAGGCTCGAATCGTTTGAGAAGATGATGTTGACCTGGAAGTTGGCCGCGAAGTTTACCGCGTTCAGCTTCGCGTTGGCATAGAAGGCAGCGGGGCTGCCGAACGCCGAAGGTGTGGCCTGGTAGCTCGCAGTCAACATGATGGCCGGCATCGCCAAAATGTCTCCGGTGTCCGTATGCAGCGATGTCATCGTGAGCACGCAGGCGCTGTCGTTGAGCACCACGGATAATGCGGTATGGTCGAGCGTCGCCCCCGTAGCGATCGCGACGCTCCATGCGCCCGCACGGGCTCTGCACAGGGCGCCATACGTCCCGTTGACGGAGGCGAGTTGGCCGATGGTCAACGCCTGGGTCGTCCGGTCGACGGCAACAGCGCTTGCAGTCGCCGACTCCTGGCTCCCACAAGCAGCCTGTGTCAGAAGGGCAATCCAAAGGACGCCGATGGGACCGAGGTTTTTGAGGTTGGCATCTCTCATGTCTAGCCGTCCATTTCTTCGTTCTGGAAGTTTGGGCAACCCGGCAAATCCAGATGTCCCCTCTTCTTCTTTTGATTACCTCCATTTCTACGCTTCGGCACATGTTGCGACAATTCGGAAGTTCGCGCGGTCATAGTCGTAAAAGCAGACAGATCCGGGTTAGCTCGGGCGCGGCCCAGAGCGTCGCGCAATAATGAGAAAATCCCACACGGAAGGGTCGGAACTTTCTAATGGTGTACACCGCCTTTCTGCCTGACTATAGATGAGTTGCGGAGCTGCCAAATCGCCGCGCAAGACCATATCGGAACCCGTGAGGTCGCCGTTGAAGACGGCATGAGAAACAATCCATCAACCGCAGCATACGCATTGGTTGGCGTCACGTTGATGATGGCCGCGTGTGCCGCCCAGACGCAGATGCCGCACGCGGACATTGCCGTGGTGCAAGCCCATTACCGCAACATGCCAGTCGCGCTCAAAGTCTCCTGCTACTATGGCGATCTCTACGACGAAAATGAAAAGTGGCTGCTGTCGCCCTACCCGTTCGCCGAAACCTCCCACCTCGTCGATCTGCATGGCGCGCCCATTCATCCGCAGGGCGAGCGGGGCATCATCCCGGCAGGCACGCATTTTGTGATCGAGTCAGTCGAGTTCCCCACCGTGACGGTAATGGCCGGGCGCATGCTCACCACGCCGCGCTTCAATCCCTGGGTGTATCTCCAGGCGGCTCTGGACGACCACGTGCCCGGCTCGGAGCGGAGCGTCTACATTCTCCTTTTGTCCATGGACATCAAGACTGAGGCCGAGGCGGACGCGGCCCTGGACAAGATCCTGGGTCGCCCAAAGGACGTCCAGAGTTGGCTGGCCTCCCGCACCGAGCCGGTGCAAGTAGCCATCAAGCACAAGTCGGCCGTGCCCAACATGAGCTGGGACGAGATGGTCGCCGCTCTGGGCGAGCCACCGCACCTGTTTGCCGAAACCACGTCGGCCGGCCGCGCCGTGGTGGCGTGGTACCCGACTCGGGAGCTATGGCTCTACGACAAGGTGGTCAAACAAATTCAGGCCGCGCGAGCTATCAGCGCGCCGGCGCCGACCAAACCAGCGGACGCGAATGCGCCTGCTCCTAAAAAGTAGTTGAATCTGGGCGCCCCGGCGCGCATCAAATTGGCGAGGCGGGTCCTGCCCGGAGTACATTTCGTTGCGAGACCCACTCGGATCGGGTATTTCATTATTGTGTCAGGAGTAGTCAAACAGATGCGTCAGTGGATCGTGGGCAGCTCGTTGGCAACGTCGTTGCTGTTTGCCTCGGGCTGCAACCAAATCAATCAACTGACCGCGTCGACTCTGGCGGTGAGCGTGGTGACCGCGTCGCCGGATCTCGCCGCCGCCGTAAACAACATCGAACCGGGCTTTGCGGCCTCATTGCCGTTGTCGGACCCGGCGATGGTGGCGCAGGTCGACGCCTGGACGGAAATCATGGATCGAAACTCCCAGGCCCCGGTGTCCAACGCGGCGGTCGCGATGGATTGGCCGGGCGGCCACGTTTCGTTTTGCCCTGCCGGCACGGCCGGCACCTATTTCGTCGACAGTCTGACGACTACAGCGTGCAGCTCGGCCGGCCTGGCTTACGCTGGCGGTCAAATATACACGACCACCGTCTCGTTATCGGGCTCGACCTACACCATGAAAGTAACCGCACCGGCGCCGGTCGGTGAAAACAACGTCAGCTTCTCGCCCATCCTGGTTGACACCAACATCGACTCACTCCCGTTGTCGTTTCCCTCGGCTGCGGCCAACACCGCGCTGAACGTCGATTGGAGCAATGCCGCCGAAGCCAAGGGCAAGAATACCTTCGTCACCCTGGCGCGCATCGACTACAACTCGCCTTCCAACACCTGGAGCGTGCACTCTCCTGCCGTGGTATTCAACAACATGCCGGCCCCACCATCGGACTTCATCAGTCTGGTCACCAGCTCGCCGGCCGCAAACGTCACAATTCCCGCCGACAGGTTCGTCAGCCAAGCACTCTATTTTCTGATCGTGACCACGGCCGCGCTGAGCACCGACACTTCCGACAATCTCGCCATCGGCGCGGGCGCTCTGGCCGGCTCGGGCACCGCCTGGGTGTTCTGGGTACCATAGTTACCGTAGATACTGGCCTCGCCGCCCTTTTTTGACTAATACGTCTTGCCATGAAGACTGTGCGCATCGCTGAAATCGGTACTCACGAAGGCGAGCAGGTTCGCCTGCAGGGTTGGCTGTACAACAAACGCGGCTCGAAGAAACTGCAGTTTCTGCAAGTTCGTGACGGCAGCGGCATCATTCAGGCGGTCGTCTCCTTAGATGACCTCGGGCCCGAGATATTCAAGCTGGCAGATACGATGACCCAGGAGTCCTCTCTCACCGTCGAGGGCAAAGTCGTCAAAGATCCGCGCAGCCCCATCGGCTACGAGCTGCATGTGGAGAGCCTCCACCTGGTCACGGCCAGCCAGGAATACCCGATCACCAAGAAGGACCACGGTGATGCCTTTCTCATGGATCACCGCCATCTGTGGCTGCGCTCGCGCCGCCAGCACACGATCCTGCGCATTCGTCATACGATCATCAAGGCGATTCGCGACTACTTCGACAGCAACGGCTTTACGCTGGTTGACTCGCCCATCCTGACTCCCAACGCGTGCGAGGGCACCAGCACCCTGTTCTCTACGCCCTATTTCGAGACGACCGCGTACCTGACCCAATCGGGTCAACTCTACCAGGAAGCCGCCGCCATGGCGTTCGGCAAGACCTACTGCTTCGGCCCCACTTTTCGCGCCGAAAAATCCAAGACCCGGCGCCACCTGACCGAGTTCTGGATGGTCGAGCCGGAAGTCGCCTACATGGATCTGGACGGCGACATGGATCTGGCCGAGGATTTTTTGTGCTTCGTGGTCGCTCGCGCCCTCGATCAACACGAAAAGGATCTGACCGGAATCCTGGAGCGTGATCTGGCCGCCCTAAAGCGCGTGCAAAAACCGTTTCCCCGTGTTTCCTATGACGACGCGGTCAAGCAGATCCAAGCGATCCACGCAGAGACAACCGATCCCGAACAGAAACAGCTCCTCGCCATCGAGTGGGGCATGGACTTCGGCAGTCCGCACGAGACCGAGCTGACCAAGAAATACGATCGGCCGATCATGGTCCACGGATATCCGGCGGCAGTCAAAGCCTTCTACATGAAGCACGACCCCGAGCGGCCCGAAGTGAGCCGCTCGGTGGACGTGCTTGCGCCCGAAGGCTACGGCGAGATCATCGGGGGTGGTCAGCGTGAGGACGATCTCGGCATCCTCGAGGCGGCAATTCAAAAAGAAGGGCTGCCCCGGCAGGCCTACGAATGGTTCCTGGATCTGCGCCGGTACGGCTCGGTGCCCCACGCGGGTTTCGGCCTCGGCGTCGAGCGCACGGTGTCGTGGATCTGCGGCCTGCACCACGTGCGAGAAACCATCCCATTTGCGCGCACGATGGACCGGCTCGCACCATAAATGGAAGTCATCGTCGTCGGGGCGGGCGTCGTGGGCCTCGCCTGCGCGGCTTCGCTATCGCGCCGCCGCCACAGTGTAACTGTCATCGAGAAAAATCGGCGTGTCGGCCAGGAGGTCTCCGCGCGCAACAGCGAGGTCATCCACGCCGGGCTCTATGATCCGCCGGGCTCGCTCAAAGCCCGCCTGTGCGTAGCCGGCCGTCTAGCTCTCTATGAGCGCGCCGCGAAATTCGCTATCCCCCACCGCCGCTGCGGCAAGCTGGTCGTGGCGAGCGACGCCTCCGAGGTGCAGCAGCTCGAAGCCCTGTTGCACCGCGCCCGCCAGAACGGGGTTACGGGCGTCGAGATCGTCGATGCCGACACCTTGCGAAAATGGGAGAGGCGGGTTGCCGGAGTCGCGGCCCTGTGGTCGCCCGAGACCGGCATCGTGGACGCCCACCGCCTGGTCAAGAGCTTTCAGATCGAAGCCGAGCAGAACGGCGCGATCGTGGCCCTGGCGACCGAGGTCGTAGGCCTTCTCCAGCACGGCGACCTGTGGCAGGTGCGCACCCGCTCTTTGGACGGCGAGGACTTCACCCTCGACGCAGAATGGGTGATCAATGCGGCCGGGCTGAGCTCAGATCGGGTCGCCGAGAAGGCCGGCCTGGACGTCGATGCCCTGGGTTACCGCTTGCATCCGTGCAAAGGCGACTACTTCGCGATTGAGCCGAGCCTGGGCAAGCTCGCCACGCACCTAATCTATCCAGTCCCCGAAACCCACGGCCTGGGCGTACATCTCACGATGGATCTGGGCGGTCGTCTGCGCCTGGGCCCCGATACTGAGCTCGTCACCGAGCCGCGCTACGATATCGACCCGGCCAAGGCGGACAAGTTCGCCCACCTCGCAGGCCGGTACCTGCCCGAAGTCAAACCGGAGCATCTGAGCGCGGATTTTGCGGGCGTCCGGCCTAAGCTGGAAGCCCAAGGCGATAGTTTCCGCGACTTCGTCATCGAAGAGGCGAGCCCGCACGGCAGCCGGCGGCTCATCAATCTCATCGGCATCGAATCACCGGGGTTGACTGCGTCCGCTGCGATTGGCGAGTATGTCGCAGCATTGCTGCCGTAACGGCGCGCATGTTAATCCCGGCATCGACCGGCCAGCGCAGCTGCTTCATATCTCTGTCCACGAGTCTTCCGGCCACGGACATCGCAGATCCGCTACTCAGAGAAGCGAGGCGACCTTCAAGATGAGCTTGCGAGTCGCCGTGAGCCGCGCAAAGCCGAAGCGCTCGGGCACCGCCTGCCAAAACGCCAGCTCCTCGTCAGAAGTGAGGGCCGCGTGGAGCAGCACCGTCCCGTACACGTGGGGAAGCACGCTGCCATATTCGACGTCGGCGGCCGTCGCACCACCCGTCACGACACAGCGCTCGCGAACCATGCGTTCCAGAGGAGGCAAGAGCGTGGGCTCGGCGGCGAGCAGGTAGAGTAGATAGCCGGCTCGGGCGCGAGCGAGGTAGTGAAAGTCCTGGAAGAACCAGTTCGGTGAATGGCAGTAGTTGCTGCAGAGGTGGTACTCATACGTATTTAGCGAGTCGGCCAAGAGCGAGCGAAACACGGCGTTGTCACGCCCGAAGCGCGCGAGGGACGCAATGTCCTTGGCGCCGAGGCGCGGCCTGGACAGGATCGTGTAAGGCTCGACGATTTCCGGCAGGCCTAAAGCACTCCCGACACGAGCGCGCAGGTCGGCGCGGTCAAGGAGCATGAGCGTCAGACCGAAAGCGCGTGGCAGCTCCGGCAAACGCTTCAGGATCGCTTCGACCTGGCCGCTCTTGACTAGCATCCAGAGGAAGTCGAGCAGCTCCCGGTTGCGGCCGTGGGCCACAACCGGTTCGGGATCCCGCTCCCAGTGACCTGGTGAGCGCAACAACCAGTACGGCGTTGGACGCAGCCCGGGGGACGTCAAGAAGTCGAGCGCACGATCCAAGTCAAAGTCGTCCGGCTCGAGCAGCATGCCGTTGATCCAGGGGTGTCTGTAAGAGCGACTGAAAGCGAAGTCCGCCAGCGAATAGCTGTCCGCGTGGTATTTGGCGGCGGTTTCGCGAGCGGTGGCGTTCGTCTCGAACGCTTCGGGCCGAGCGACGAGCGGGTCGGTGGCAAGGTCGCGCGCGCCCGCGAAATGACGGTAGGCCACCACCGCGTCTCCTTTTACCAACGAACCGCCTGTCAGGCCGCAGCGCGCACGCTTTCGGTTCAACGTCGTTGGCTCCCACCAGCAGAGCGGCCGAGTCAGAACAGCACCCTCCCAGAGCGCCCTCCATTCGCGCTGGAAGCGCGCTACGATCTCCCTGATTTCGGGATTTTGATAGAGCGGTTGTAGATAGGCGTGGTGAGCGTTGATTCCTTGGGGATCGTCGGCGTGTGGGTCGCGGCCTTGGGCGTCGACCCAATGCCGCGCCTCGGCGTCGAAGCGCCAGTTATAGCTGCCATACGCTCCATCGAACTTCCAAAGGCCGTGATAGCCATAGCGAAAGGCCTCTCGGACGAGGCTCACCGCCTCGTCGATCTTGCCCGAGCGGGCGTAGATAGCGGCAGCGAGAGGGTAGTAGTCGGAGCACGTGCCGCCAAGCCACGCGTCGCTCCGCAGCCATTCCACCACGGGCAGGCCTTGCTCGGGTGTGCCGTCTCGCAGACACGCGTCAAGAATGAAAGCTGCATCCACCCAGGAGCTCCGCAGGCCGCGGTCGCGTTTCATCAATACATCAATGCGAAAAAGCTCTTTGCCGTCACGTGCCTTCATGGCGATTCTCCATCGCGTCGCTGACGATCTCTATATCTGGAGGGTCCCACCCGCCAGGGATTCGTCGTTCAACGGCCGTAGGCGCTTTTGGCTGAATCACGTCGCGGTTGAGAGGCTGCGCCTGACACGGATCGACCGATGAGGCCGAACCGAGGCGCAGCCAGCAGCATGTGCCGGTCGTTCGTCCAAATTTCGGAGAAGCCTGTCACCTTTGCCGTAACCAGATGGATCGCCTCGCCGGCGCGTACATAGACATTGCCGGCCAAGCGACCTACCCGTTCTTGGACTTTTGCCAGCAGGTCACTGCCCACCGGCACGAGATTCCAAACCCCGGCGTCGACGTCGTCCTGGAAGAGTTTGCACAGGATTCTCATCTGTCGTCGCGTCAAAGCCTGTTCACGAAGGTGCCGTTGAAAGATGCACGCCATCTCCGCCAGGCAAAGAGCTGATGAGCATAGGCCGGTCTTATCGGCCACCAGCGCGCGCACGCTCTCGGCATCGGCTTCGTTTATGTAACATTTCGCGACGTACGCAGAGTCCAGATAGAGGCTCACCGGCGATCCTGCTCCAGAAACCGACCACTGTCGCCGGCAACGCGTGGAAATCGTGCGAGCAAGGCTCGTCGGTCGGGCAGTGTCGCCACGGCTCGGTCTTCCGAAAACTGCCGTATCTCGGCGATCGGGGTTCCCCGTTCGAGAACGGCCACAACGTGTCCTTCAGCGGCGAGGCGCACGATCGCGCCGGTTTCGTGATGTAGTCTGCGCAGGCTCACCTGATGCATGAGTCCCAATGTGTCACATCTTGTCGCATCTGTCAAACTGCGTATGTGTCGGCCGCGTCAAGAGGTGTCGACCCATTGACTCGTACCTGTGCCGGTGCCAACCTCTGCCGTAGCTGGCTCCCGTGTTATCCCTCTTATTTCTTGCAGTCGCTTCGCCAAACGCCTCCGTGAGAGCAGGTGTCATGGCTACAAAAATGGAAAAATACACGCAGGCCCTCGCGCAGCGTCGTGGTGAGCTCGAAGCTCTGTGTGGACCGATCACCTATCGATTCGCGATCGAGAAACTGGCGGCAGCTGAGCTCCCTGCCGCTTTTCAGGGAGGCGTCGTGGCACTGCCCGACGGTACGAGCTCATTCTATGGCCAGGCTATCGATCTGCCGACCATCATAGCATCAGGAAAGGTCGCGGTGTTGACGCATTCCGGGGGCAAAGGCGTCACGATCCAGCCCCCGCGGGAGAAGAAGTCTGCCGATGTTGCGGTATTCACATACGAGTCATTGTCAGCCAGAACAGTCAGCGTCGAAGACGTGGCGCAGTTTCTGCTCTATGCGCTGGATGTCGATGAAGACTGGATTGGTGTGGGCGTCAAAGGCACCCCTGCAAAGATTTTTCACGTTGCCGCCCTGAAAAATGACATTGGGAAGCTCAACGAGTTCACGCAAAGGACCGGCATCAAAGATCTCAAGCGCGAGATTCATCTCCTGTTCAACGATTTCGGCTCGCTCACCTACCGAGCCTTTGTGCCGCGCGCCGCCTCGCTTGCCGACGGTGTCATCCGCATTCAATACGAGTTCCTGTCCGGTGAGCGTCCCAAGATCGGAATTGTCGGCGCATCACCGGAGCCGCATGACCCCACTCTCGACCGTGATTGGGTTGGCAACTTGTTGGCTCTCTATGGGGTTGCAGCCGCGGAGAAATATGGGGCGACCAGCGTGACTCTGGAATCACGGGACCAGAACGGTGGCGGCGCGTTCTGTTCAACACAAGTGAGCGTTGATCGTGTGCGCCGGCACAAGGATCTACGTACAGAGATTCCCGCACATTTTCAGGAACATATGCTCAGCTGGCTGGCGCCACTCAACCTGGAAACTTTTGCGGATTTTTATCGTCACTACATGGAACAAGGGTTTTATGTGGGTCGTCTTGCGCCCACGCACCAGCAGGACACCGTGTCGCTCAGCGGACCAGTCTATCTCGGAAGGTATTCAACCGACCCGGTCACTCTAGAAATCTACTATTTCGAGCCACGCGAGATTGTCTCCCGCACTGACGTGGGCCTGTCGTCGGCAGATGCAACAATTACGTCGCACTCAGGACACAGCGCTTGGCTTTCTTTCCGTGCTCACGGAAATGTCTACCGTTTGTTCAACCTGGATATCTCCTCTCCTGGCGTCGAAAGTGTGCTTTCTCGACTCATGAGGTTTCTGGTCGTAGACAACTCGCCGCTCGTGGTGGCCGATAGGGGCGAGTTTTTGGGTCTGGGCCTTGTCGCTGCCGCGGCGAAACTCGACGGTCGGGTTTTGGCCACATCTTTCTCACATTCTCTCGAGGACGGCGCCCTCAGAGTTGTGGCGAGTCTCCCGGGTAATTGGTCACGGTCCAAGTCGGGGGACCAAACTGGGCAATTGCACTACGACGTGGAGCTTGCTTTTGCGAGTCCGAGATGGGCCTATTCCACCCGAGCAGCGCAGCGTACCGCGTTCGATTGGTCGGACTATTTGCTTGCAACGCCAAACGGGGAAAAGCAGATCGCGAGCGATGGCGAGGTGCGGTTCGAGCTCACCCTGCCTGTCAGTGCGCAGACCCATACCAACCCGGACGGCAGCACTTACAGACACCCCCACCGATTCAATTTGGCGCTGACCCCGTCCGGCCCGAGCATCGCGGTCGAGCTGCCGGGGAGTGCCGATCCCGGGGAAGCCGTCTATGTTGGGCTCGAGCGCTGATACGGATAGCAAGCCGTTGCGCGGACACTGGGGCCTGTCTTCAAATTCGCGCGATAGAAAGGCCGACAACGACTACGTCTACGACTACGTCGACGATCCCGTCTTCGTCTGCGTCCCAA